>TARA_R100000654_G_scaffold39337_1_pt1 | contig 55004 bp, 71 predicted proteins | sample TARA_R100000654 | Tara Oceans TARA_R100000654 (sample SAMEA2622473) | marine metagenome | biome: marine biome (ENVO:00000447); feature: surface water layer (ENVO:00002042); material: "saline water (ENVO:00002010), including plankton (ENVO:xxxxxxxx)" | depth 5 m
AATGCAAAACAGTTTCTCAAAAAAAAGGAATGGAAAATATCCATCTAATTGTTTAGAGTTGGTTGCAGGTGTTGATCCATATGATCACGATACTACTACAGATGGTAGAAGATCGGATGCTGCTTCATATGTATTTAGAAAGTTTAGCATGAAAGATGATTTTGTAAATGCTTTTGTGTGTGAGTATGTAGCTAGGCCACCAAAAGCCGAAATGTTTTATGAAGACATGATAAAACAATGTTTTTATTATGGGTGTCAGATACTTGTTGAAAACAATAAAATAGGAGTTATTAAGTATTTTCAAACCAGAGGATACTCAAACTACCTGATGGACAGACCTGAATCTACACATACAGATTACTCTAGAAGACAAAAAACACCTGGGATACCAACATCTGGTGCTGCTGTAATAAATTCTATGGCAGATGCCATACAAGCTTATATATATGATAATGTTGGTTACAATGAAGAGACTGGAGATATAGGTAATTGTTTTTTTAAAAGATTATTAAAAGACTGGGTTAGTTTTGAAATAGATAACAGAACTAAATATGACTGCACTATGGCTTCAGGTATGGCATTATTAGGCTCTCAAAAACATATAGCTCAAAAGAAAGTTAAAAGATTTATACCATTAATAAAAACATATAGTAATAAAGGAATTATATCAACGAAAATATGAAATATAACACAGACAAAATAGAAAAAATAGGAAGGTATCCTAGTTCACTTGTAGATGATTCTATAAAGAATAAAAATGAGTATGGTTTATCCTATTGTAAAGCTATGTATTATGAATGGGCTGGAAAGACAGGTGCCAAGTATGATGAAAGAAAAAGGAAGTTTATGAAATCTAGAAGATATGCAGAAGGTCTCCAAGATGTTAGTAAGTATAAAGATTTACTTGATGCACAGGGTGACACATCTTATCTTAATTTAGATTGGAGTCAAGTGGCTATAATCCCTAAGTTTGTAGATGTTGTAGTTGGTGGTATTTTAAATCAAGATTATGATATTAAATGCACAGCTATAGATCCAATAGCACAGGACCAAAAAAGAAAAGATCAAAATAAACTTATAGCTAAGATGATGGCTGCTCCACAAATAAGAAAAATGGAGGAAATGTCAGGAATACCTTTAATGGGAGAACAGCAACCAATGGAGTCAATGGAAGAGGTAGAGCTTCATATGTCTTTAAATTACAAACAACAATATGAGATAGCTATAGAAAATGGAGTAAATTTTGTAATGAATAAAAATGAGTTTGATGAAACTAAAAAAAGAGTTGTTAGAGATTTAGTTTCACTAAACACTGGAGCTGTAAAAGTTTATACTGACCCAGAGCATGGTGTTAAGGTTAACTATGTAGACCCTATAAATTTAGTTACATCATACTCTAATCATCCAGATTATAGAGATATTCAACATGCTGGAGAGATAGTTCAAATGTCAATATCAGAGTTAAAAAGAATAGCAGGGGATAACTTCACAGAAGATGAGTATGAAAAAATAGCTAAAAAATATTCAGGTAAATATAATAATCCAACTACATTTAATAGCAATTATTTATATGACCCATCAACAGAATCTTATTCTTATTCATACGATGATTTTACTATATCTGTTTTTGACTTTGAGTTTTTGTCAACTAACAAAATGAAGTTTGAGAAAAAAGAAAATATTTTTGGTGGTGCAACATTTAATAAAAAACCAACAAACTACAAGCAGCCAAAAAATAGTAAAACTGAAAGAGAGTTAATTGAAAAAGATATAAAGGTTGTTTACCAGGGTAAATGGGTTATAGACACTGATTATATATTCAATTATAAAATGGCAGAAAATATGATTAGACCTAAATCTAATTTGCCAGAAACAAAATTATCTTATAAAATATATTCTCCTAATTTATATAGGATGAATAACAAGTCAATGGTTGAAAGGATGATGCCTTTTGCAGACCAAATACAATTATCTCACTATAAAATACAGCAGTTAATAGCAAAAGCTAGACCGAAAGGATTAATGATAGAAGTTGGTGGACTAGAGGGAGTAATGAAAGGAGATGGTGGAGAAATGACACCATTAGAACTACAAGCTGTATACGATCAAACTGGTAACTACTATTATCGCAGACAAGCAGATGATGGTGCACAAACTAATTTTCCACCTATACAAGAATTAGAAAATGGTTTAAGTAGAGATGTTATACAGTTTATAAATATTTATAATCATAATTTACAAATGATTAGAGATGTTACTGGTGTTAACGAAGTTAGAGATGCTTCTCAACCATCAAGCGAAGCTTTAGTTGGTGTGCAAAAGCTAGCACTGTTAGCATCTAACAACGCAACAAGATATATAAATGATGCTTTTTTAAATATAGTTAGGAATACAGCAGAAGATAGTTTATTAAGAATACAAGATATATTAGAGTTTGACAAACCTATGAAGGGATATGTTTCAGCTTTAGGCTCTGCTAATATGAAAGTTATAGAGCTAAATAAAGAAATAAGTTTACATGAGTTTGGTTTATTTATAGAGGTTGCACCTGATGCAGAACAAAGAGCAATGCTAGAGCAAAACATTCAAATTTCTTTAGGGCAAAAAGAACTTCGTTTAGAAGATGCAATATCTATAAGAGAAATAAAAAATACAAAGCTTGCTAATAGAATGCTTAATATAAGGAGAAAGAAATATATGCAAGAGCAACAAATGATAGCACAACAAAATGCTCAGATGAATGCACAAGCTCAACAACAATCAGCTGCTCAAGCAGCTCAAATTAAACAGCAAGAGTTTGCGATGCAGGCTCAAGCTGATGGTGCTAAACTAGGAACAGCTCAGAAACTAGAAATGGAAAAAATGCAAATGGAGTTTCAGTTAAAAGAACAATTTGAGCAAAGGCAACATCAAAGAAGATTAGAAGAATTACAAATGTCTTCAGGTACAAAAAAACAAACAGAAACTGAAAAAGAAGACCGAAAAGATAAAAGAATAGATAAGGCTGCACATAATCAATCTAAAATGATTGAGCAAAGAAAAGGTAGGTCAGGAACTATACCAAATCCAGAAGACGAAATGCCTATGCCAAAGTTTATGAAATAAAAAAAAATTATTATATTTGCAAGGAAGTTTAATTTAATTTAATAACTATGTCAGGAATAGAAGAAACATTTGCAGCTGCAACAGGCTCAAAACTGGTTGAAGTAGAAAAAAGTGGTAGTAAAGAGATGATAAATGTTGAAGAACCACAACAAGAACAACCACAACAACAACAAGAAAGTGCTGCTCCAGCAGAGGTAACTCAAGAGGAGCAAAAGAATACAGATCGTTCTTTAAATAGTGAACAAACCAAGGAAGAACCCTTAGTTCAGGATCAAGATTCATCAGAAGAATCAATGCTTAAAAAACTTAGCGAAAGGCTTGGTAAAAGTTTTAATTCATTTGATGAACTTAAAAGTAATCTTGAAAAATCATCAACTAGTGTTAATTTTGCAAACGAGCAGTTAGCTAAGATTAATGAGTATGTGTCAAGCACAGGTAGAAGTATTGATGATTATATGAAAACTCAAGCTACAGACTTTGAGAAGATGGATGAAAAAGCAATCGTAAAGGAATTTATGAAAGCTAATAATCCAAAGTTATCTTCAAAAGAAGTTGATTTATTGTTTGGGGATACATATAAAATAGATGACGACCTTGAGGAAGGAGAGATTTCTGTAGGTCATGTAAAGCTTAAACAAGCTGCCCAGGATGCTGTAAAATACTTTAATGAACAAAAAGAAAAGTATGCTACACCTACTGAACAGAATCAAACTCAATCTGATTCTCAACAAGTTGATATGGAAGAGTATAATACTCTCAGAACTAATTGGCTAGGAGAGATGAAAAATGAGGTCCAAGATATAGGAGCTATAGAATTTGAGGTTGGTAATGATACTTGGCAGTATAATTTAAGTGATGATGATCGGAATCAAATCATAGAAACTAACTCTTCTTTGGGTGAAAAGTTTTTTACCGATAGATACATTAACGAATCTGGTAAATGGGATATGGAAAAATTAGCTATAGATATGCATGTTATAGATAACATGGATAAAATAATTAATAGTGCTGTATCTGCTTTTGCTAGTAAAAAAACAGAAAGTGTTGTTAAAGACATGAAAAATGTAAATATGGGTGCAAGACAGACCACATCACAAGATCAACCAAATACATTGGGAGATCAGATTTTAGAAGCTATGAGGGATGAAATAAGTTCTAGATAGCACTTTATTTGACAATTAATATTTATAAATTTAAAATTATACAAAAATGGCAACAGTAAGTATACCTTCTTCAGGGACAACTACAATGGCTACTGGTGGTTTAACATTAAATCCTACTAGCACTGCTTTAGCTACGCAAAACAATTATGTTAGTGCGTTAACTACAGCTGCTCTTTCTTTACACAAGAGAGATGTTCATGAAGAATTAGTAAAAAGATATGGTGATCAAGGAATCACTGGTCTTTTAGAAATGGTTGGTGCAAAAGCTGAGACTTCTCAGACTAACTTTGAGCACTACGAAGAAGCATTTATTCATAATTCTGTAACTATGGTTTTAAACGATGGTACAGAAATTGATCATGCAACAGCAGAAACATTAAACTTTGTTGATGGTGATAACACAGATCAACTTAATAGTAATAATCACATTGATGGTGCTAACGAGGATATTCCTTTTAGAACTGGTGATGTATTATTAACTGAAAAAGGAGATCAATTATATGTATTAACTGTATCACCTGGTGGAACAAGTGCAATTACAGTTTTACCTTTACAAGCAACATCTGCATTAACAGGTTACAGTGGAAACTTTAAGGTTTCTATTATAGGTAACATGTTCCCAGAGGCTACAGTTCAGCCTGGATCTTTATTACCTCGTGTTCACACTTATAAAAATAGTGTAATGATCATGAAAGAATCATTTGAAGTTTCAGGTTCTGAAGCAACAAATGTTACTTATTTTAAAGTAGATAACGAGCATTTAGGTTCTGGATTCCTTTGGTATTTAAAAGGTGAGCAAGATACTTATCGCAGATTCTTAGACTACGCTGAGATTATGATGGTAGTTGGAGATAAAGTGGTTAACACTAATTTAACTGATGGAACTCAAGACATGACATTAGGTGGGGTAACAACTGTTGGTACTGATACATTAACAGGTTCTGAAGGACTTATTCCTTTTATATCTAACAATGGACAGTCAATGGATTTAGGTGCTGCTTCAATTACAATGGCTGACTTTGATGCGATTGTTAAGTCTTTAGATAAGTATAGAGGTTCTATGGAAAATGCATTATATGCAGGAATTAATTTATCATTAGATATTGATGATTTATTAGCTTCTCAAACTGCTGTATCAGCAGGTGGTGCTAACTATGGTACTTTTAACAATGATGTAAACTTAGCAGTTAATTTAGGTTTTAATTCATTTACTCGTGGTGGATATACATTCCATAAGAAAACTTATGATTTGTTTAATCACCCTAAATTACTAGGACAAGATAATTCTAATTTCCCTGGGTATGGAATGGTAATCCCTATGGACTCTCGTAGAGATGCTAGAAGTGGAGAGAAGATTCCTTCATTGAGAATCCGATATAAAGCTGTTCCTGGTTACTCTCGTGAAATGGAGCATTGGTTGACAGGTTCTGCTGTGTTGCAAAACAAAACAGAAACTTCTGATGTGTTAAAGTCTCACTATAGAACTGAAAGAGGATTTGAAGGTTTCGCAGCTAATAGATTCTTGTTAATTAAGAAATCATAATTATTAACTTTTAAAAAATAGAAAAAATGGAAAAATATTTGTATGTTAGACAAGATTCTACCATAGGTAATGATGATGATGAAACAAATGGCTCAACAGTATTTCCTGTTTCTCGCTTATTAAGTATGGGTGCTTCTGGCAACACTGGATTAGCTTTACGATTTCAACCTCGTATAAATGCTTTTAGTGGTGGTGAAGGTGCTAATACTGATTATAAGACAGATTCTGTTACTTTAACAGTTGCTACCAACAATCAAAAGGCTGTTATAGAAGCGTTATGCGCTATTATAGCAACTCCACAGATTGCTGGTGCACCAAACTTTATTAATTTGTTTGATGCTGTTAATGGTACTACTGATGTTACAGGAATTTCTGGAGCTTCGGTTTCAATATCTCCAGCACAAGCGTAATTAGTTTAATTACCAACTATCTTGAAATGATATATAGATAGTATAAACTTTAAAGGGGGTGGTTAACCCCATCCCCTTTTTTTATTTTTAATTTAATTTAATATTTAATAAAATGACAACAAAAACAAAAACTCAAAAGGCTCAGGTTGAGCCTAAAGCACAAGCTGCACAAGCAGTCCCAGTTGCACAACCAAAAACAACTCCAAAAAAACCTTATAAGATTCCTAGTTTTGGTAGAAACAAAGTTGAAAAACCAGCTGTTTATAATCTTGCATTAAGAGGAGGTCAGGGTAGAGCTTTTCCTGTAACTTATATGTTAAAAGCTGAGGATATTGTATATGACCCAGAAACAAATTCAGAAAGAACTATTAGGCATATACCTGGAGAAACATCTATATTTAAAGATGAACAAAGTAAAGAAGCTAGATTGAAAGAACCTATTATGTTTACAAATGGATTATTAGTAGTTTCTAAGCAAGACCCAAATCTAAGAAAGTTTTTAGATATGCATAATGGAAATGCTTCAAATCCAAACAGAAAAGGATCAAGAGGTATTGTATATAGAAAAATAGATAACGAAGTAAATGCTAAGAAAAACATTGAAAAAGTTAGATCAGAAGTTGATGCTTTACACTTAGCATTAACTATGCCTATAGATAAGTTAGTTGGATATGCTAAAGTATTAGGTGTTAATATAGATAAAAGTACAGAGGAAATTAGATGGGATATGAAAGTGTTAGCACAAAAAGATCCAATAGCTTTTATAGATGGATTAAGTGACCCAAGAACAGAGGTTAGAGAGATTATTTTAAAAGCAAAAGAATATAGCATATTAGACTTTACAAAAAATAAAGTATGTTGGATTGTAGGCACAGAAAGACCTGTTATAACAGTAGTTCCTATTGGTGTAGAAGCTATTGACAAAATGGTAGACTTTTGTATGAGTGACGAAGGATCTCATATTATGGAGGAAATAAACAAGAGATTAGAAAAATTCGCATAGAAAAACCCTAATTATTTTTTTAAGAACCCTTGGTTAAACCCAGGGGTTTTTTTATTTTTCGTATATTTGTTATTAAATTACAAACAATGACGATTGACGAAATATATAGGTTTGTGCAATTTATTTGCAATAAAGAGCAAAGAGGTTTTATAAAGCCATCAGAGTTTAATTTATTAGCAGATAGGGTGCAGTTAGAGGTGGTAAACAACAGGTATTCTGATATATCTAAATATACTACAAGCAAGGTTAAGTCAGGCATGGTTAAGTCTGGTCCTGGAATGCAGTATGCTACACATCAAAAAAACACAGATGATTTAAGAACGCTTATAAATCATAATGTTACTTTAGAATTTGATGGGACAAATGAAGTTTTTGATTATCCTACAGATTACTTACACTTAACTTCTTTGAGCTTTCAAGGCAATAATGTTAAAGTTGTAAATGAAGATAAGTTATATTCTATATTAGGTAGCAGCATAGTTGCACCGACAACTACAAGACCAGTAGCTGTTTTACTTAATGAAGGTATTAGAATATATACAGGACCACAGCAAGATAGCATACTAACAGTAGGAGCTAGGTGTTCTTATATAAAAAGGCCTACTAGGCCAATATGGGGGTACCAAATGATTAACAACAATCCTGTTTATAATCCAAGTATTAGCACTCAGTTTGATTTACCAGATCAAACTCATAATGAGATAGCTATAAGAATACTTGAGTACGCTGGAGTTAATATTAAAGATGCTGATGTGGTTAGTGTTAGTGGACTTAAACAAAAACAAAGTATGTAATGGCAACAACTAAAGCAAGATTAGCAGAACAAATATTAAGGGTAGCCAAGGGTGGTTATATATCAGATGATGTAGATATAGACTCTAGAGAGGTTATTTTATTTATAGAACAGGAAAGAGATGCCTTTGTAAGAAAGACTATTTTTGAAAACAAGTCAATAGGGGAGCATGAAATAAATGGAGACCTTTTAAGCACATATAAAGAGGAAATAAAAAATGATGCTGTTAGAAATGAAAGTTATGTTGATGTTCCATATACTCCAATAGCTTTGCCAAACGACTCTGGATTTCATAGTTTAGTTTTACTTTCTGACCAAAGTATTTCTTTTGTTAGAAGAACTGCAACAGCTTCTAGTTTATATAGAGGCATGAAAGCAGACAACCTTTTAGGTAGAGCTGGTTTTTATGTTGAAGGCTCAAGAGCTTTTCTTAAAAACTTACCTAATGGTGTTACAACAGGAACTAATCTTTTATTAAAATTAGTTGTATCGTCTAAGGATATAGGAAATGATGAACCATTTCCAATACCTGCTGAACAAGAACAAGCTGTAATAAAGAATGTATTACAGTTATTAAAAGTTATGGATGCTGTAGAGCAAGATAACGCTAACGACTCAAAAGATAATTAATTATGAACACAAATGTAACGCTAGACGAAGTAATAAGAAGTTTAATTATTGAAACAGGTAAATCTTCAGAAAATGATTATCAAAGATTTATACAGCTTGGAGTTCAAGGATTAAAAGAACTTAACTTTGATATACTTAAAAATATAAAAAGTGTTAAATTAAATGTGGATAGCAGTTTAAGTGTTTCTTTACCAGCAGATTATGTTGGTTATACTAAAATAGGAGTACATAAAGATGATAATAGAGTTCATGTTTTAGGGTTGGATAATAAAAGATACCTTGGGACAGATGCTGCCACAAGCATAGAATCAACTTCTGATGATTATTATATCTTTAGAAACTTTATGTTTAAAGGTGTGGAAGGAGAAATGTATGGTATTGGTGGAGGAAATAATGGTAATGGACTATATAAAGAAGATAGAAACAACAATAGAATACTATTTAAATCTCTTGCACAAGGGGACCAAATAGTTTTAGAATATATTAGTGATGGAATAACAGGACTTGATGGTGATGAGATAAAAGTTCATCCATATGCTGAGGAAGCACTAAGGTCTTATATATTTTGGAAAAGTGTTCAAAGAAAAAGAGGCATACCACAGTTTGAAAAAGAATCAGCTAGACGAGACTTCTACAATGAAAAAAGACTAGCTAGAGCAAGACTTAGTAAATTTACTATTGATGAAGCTTATCAAACATCAAGAAGAGGATTTAAGCAATCCCCTAAAATATAAAATATGGAAGATAGTAAACTATTTATTGGGGGCCTTGATCAGGATAGTGATGAAAGGCTTGTATCACAAGGCGATTATAGGTATGCACTTAATGTTAGAACTATAACTAGCGATGGAAGCGATGTCGGTGCTTTAGAAAACATTAAGGGTAATAAAAATATATCTGTTACTTTACCATCTGGAGTTAATCAAGTAATAGGTATTTGTGAAGATATAGCAGAAAATAGTTTTTTTTATTTTGTATATAATTCAAGTGGGAACCACGCTATATATGAATATAATAGTGTCACCAATATAGCAACAAAAGTTTTACAAAATACTGGGTTAGGTTTTTCAAGGTCTCACCTCATAGTATCTGCTGATATAATTAAGACATCTTTATCTGATCCTGATGATAATTCATTAACTGGCCAAAGACAAAGGTTATTATATTTTACAGATAATTTAAATCCACCAAGAAAGATAAACATACAGAAAGCTATTAATCATCAAAAAGAATTTGATGGTGATAATTTTTCTGGTGGTTCTTTTCCATCAAACGCATATGGCAAACCATTAAATAATTTTTCAGGGGCTACTGCTGTTAATAATGACAATACAGTTGATAGATATTTATCTGCTATAAAGTTTGCCCCAAGATCAGAGCCTACTATTGCTTTTAACACAAATAACAAAAAAAACATAAACAATATAAGGGAACACATGTTTCAATTTAAATATAGATATGTTTATGATGATGGGGAAAAATCTGCTTTTTCACCCATGAGTGAAGTTGCTTTATCAACTACTGTAGGTTTAAATGGAATAGAGTCTGGTATTTATACTGCTCCAGAAATAGATAATGAAATTGTTGTTACTGTAGAAAACTGGATAGACACAGTTAAAGAGATTGAAATCTCTGCTAGAGATGGAAGAGATGAAACTCCTTCTTTTGTTTTAATTGGAACAATACCTAATGATAATAGTTGGTATACAGCTGTTGATTCTGATCCAAGCACATCTACTTTTACTTTTGATAATAGTGGCAACTACCCAAAAGTATCAGATATAGATGATTCAAAACTTTTTGATAATTTACCATTAAAAGCTAAAACTCAACAAATAATAGACAAAAGAATGGTCTATGCTAATATAGAAGAAGGCTTTGATTTAATACCAGTTAAAGAATCTATTAGTCATACTAATGATGTTAATAGTAATGGGCTTTATGACAATCTTCATGTTAACATAAGTTCTTGTTATAATAACAGAACAACAAGTACATCAAAGGAAATATTTATGGGTGATTTTGCTAACACAACACCACAAGATGTTTTCCAACATGAAAATGGTGTTTCAACAGAGCCTATATCTGAGGTTAAAATGAATTGGGAAATAGATTTACCTTGGACAGGATATACAAATAGTAGTTTTGATGTTGTATCTACCCTTGGAATTGGTCAAGCATGGAAAAAACAACTTGTTTCTTATATTGATTTTCATGACTTTGATAATACTGGTCAACCTATAACTAACCAAACATCAGCAAATTTGCTTTACGATCCAGATCCAGCAGACCCAACAAAGGTTGCTGCTAATAGTTCTTTTTATATAAATTTTGCAGCTACTTCTATTAGCCTTTGGAGCCAAGTAAATGCTGTAGGGGCAGTAGAACCATTTGTTGTTCCACATAGTATTAATCTTGCTTTGGATAGGTCTTACGCATCTGCAACTTCTTTTTCTACAGTTTTAACAAATTTAACATCTGATATAAATGCTTTTGAATTACCAAACCCAGAGTCTTTAATTGAAGCAGAAGCAGATTCAGCAAATAACAGAATAAAACTTACATGGACAATTAGAGTTTATGAAAACTGGGCTCTTGGTGGTTCTTATTCTGAAAATATAGGGTTAGCTTCAAGTGCTACAGATACCTTACATGAAAAAACTAATGGTTGTGCTTTTTCAGGAATAGAACAAGCCACAGAATCATTTAAGTCTGGAGCTATGCATGAATTTGGCATTGTTTATTATGATGCAGCAGGCAGAAGTTCTTTTGTAAATAAATCAAAAGATTGTGAAGTTTTTACTCAGTTTTATAACAAAAGGTCTGGGTACTATATAGGGTCAGAGTCTAATAATGAATTAGGATCTGTAAAAATGTATTGGTCTATTTTAAATCAACCACCTGAATGGGCAACTCATTATCAATGGGTTTATTCAAAAAACACAAGTATTGATGAGTTTGTCCAGTTTGTTGTTAGTAGAAGGTATATGGATAAAGATGGGCATGTGTATTTAGGATTAAGGTCTTTAAGGGCTACAGGAGACAGAGCTACAAATAGCTATGTAGAAGGTGATGGTGCTATTTTAGACTATATTCCAATGAAGGGAGATAGAGTTAGGTTTATAGGAAGATTTAGTGACCCAAGAGATGCTGCTGGTAACATTATAGCTCAAAATGAGCCAGAGTTTATGAATGATTTTACTCACTTTCAACAACTAATAGATGTTGAGGTTTCAGACTTTGTAACTGATCCTACTATTGAATTGCCTGAAAGAGTTGGTCTTACATACCAACCAGAAAATAAAAACAATCAAGATTTTTTAGAGACTTTAGTAGAAGGTGATGACTTTGCATCAGTAGCTGATTTTTACATAAAAATAAAAGATACTGGAATAAGTGGTCTTACATTAGAGTCAATTAATGCAGATTCTAATTTTCCTGCTGGTCAACAAACTTTTAAAGATTCAGACGATAAAATTTTAAATTCTGTAATTGAGGTTTATAGACCTAAAAAAACTGGAGACAAAACAAGAATATTTTTTGAAATAGGAACAAAGAAAGAAATATTTGCTCCTGGAACTGGTGGAAGGTATCATAAAGGAGACTCAGGATATAGAGATCAATCTTTTACAACAAATAGTAATAATATAACTAAAGTATTCTTATCAGGAAACAGACTTTCTTTCACAATAGCTAGTAGTGCTGGAGCATCTACAATAAATGTAGGTGATTTAGTTGACATTAATAGTGTTTCAGGCACAGGAAAAGATGGCACTATAAACACAGGTGGTTTGCATAGAATAATAGCAGCAGATGAATCATCAGATCCATATGTATATTTAACAGATACTAAAATTTTTGATGCTTTTACAGAAGTTACTTCAAGTGGTACTGTATCAAGAGTTAGGCAAGCCAATGGAATATTTAATACTGGGGATGTCTATTATAAAAATAGAAAAATGCTTTTGGGTGGAGATGCTAGAAAATTAGCAGATAATGTAGATATGCTAGGTGCTTCAAAACTATCAAAAACAAAAATTGCATTTCCTGTTGAATCTTATTTTTACAATGACTTTTTTAAGTCTGACACACCTAGTTTAGGTAGGCCACATCTTTATGTTGAAAATGCAAGAAGAGTTAGAAGGATTTCTGCTATGGTTTCATCAGAACCTATAAATTCTATGGGTACATTTAATGGACTAAGTTCATTTAACCCATTAATATCTCCTGTAAAGGATTACGATATAAGTATGGGTAGTATACAAAAGATAGTTAAACAAGGAACAGACTTATATGTTTTTCAAGAGAATCAAGTTTCAAAAGTTTTAATTAATAAATCTGTTTTAAAATCTGCTTCAGCAGAAGAATTAATAACACAGTCTACTCAGTTTTTAGCTGATGTTCAAACTCCTATAACATCTAATTATGGTATATGTCAAAACCCAGAAAGTCATGTTCAATTTGGAGACATGGACTTTTTTGTTGATATAAAAAGAGGAGCTGTTTGTGTTATAGGGGGAAATAAATTTGATGTTATATCTGATAGGGGAATGAGAAGTTATTTTAGACAAAAATCAGATACTTATTTATCTTTATCTACTTCTGATAAATTAAACATAATTGGTGGTTTTGATGCTAGGTATGATGAATATATAGTTAGTTTTCAAAGCTTACTTATAAGTAGTTTAGTTAATCAATCTACAGGTGGGTCAAGCAGCACCATATCTCTTGATGGGTTTACAACAGTAGAAGAGCTACCACCAGATATACCAGAGCCAACACTACCAGGTGGTGCATTAGGATTTTCAGGTGGAAATATTGCGATTGATTATGATTCATACCCAAGTCCTGTTCCAATAGCAACTCCTAGTGATAGAAAACCAACTCACAGGTCACCATCCCCTGATCAGGTTCAATTTTTACAAACAGGAAAAACAGCAACAGAGATACCATTTGGAACAAAAGATGAGGATATAGCTAGGGTGGTTCCTCCTATTGAAAACACTATATCTGGAATAAAATTATCTTATGAAGTAGACCCAAGGTCTAACTATAGGTCATCTACAAAGCTAACAGGTTCTGTTACATCATCTACATCATCTACAGCTTTAACAGGTAGTGGGACTGCTTTTGAAACAGAATTAAGTGTGGGAGATACTGTTAGAACTCCAGAGGGTGAAATAGGTAAAGTTTCAAGCATAACAAATAATACAGCTGCTGTGTTAACTGCTAATGGGGCTAATGCTTTTTCTGGGAAAACTGGATATTCAACTGATGAAAGAGGTGGAATGCAAGCAGGTACAGATGCATTTGATTTAAGAGATTATAGAACAATTTGTGCAATGCCTATATCAAATGAACAAAGATTAGCAGGTGCAGAGTTTCCTATAGAAATAAAAGTTCCTATTAGTGGTACACTAACTACTATACCAGGAACATACGATCCAACGACAGAAGTATTTACTCCTGGTGGAGACACTTATGCTTTAACTAGGAATAATATAATATCTGCCGAAACGCTAGGGTTTAGTTTGCGTTCAAGTAAATGGTCATCTTTTTATTCTTACGCACCAGATTACATGGTAAACATGAATAGTAGATTTTTTACATTTACAGCTGCTAACTTATATATACATGATGACAATCAACTAAGGAATGTTTTTTATGGAATGCAATATACTTCTAAGTTAGATTTTATATCTAATATTAATTCAACCTCTGTTAAAGCTTATCATTCTATAAAACTAGATGGAAGTAGCCCTTGGAAAATAAATGATGTAATTACAAACTTAGTTGAAAGTAGAATGTTTAACATGGGACACCCTGTTATAGATACAAGAAGGGGAGTGTTTTTAGATAATGGGTCTACAACTAATTCTATTTTTGGATTAGGAAATATATCATCAACATCTGGCAGCACAACTGTTACAGGGGTTAGAACAGATGGAGTCACATTAAAAAAAGGAGATATTGTAAAATATGATGATGGTTCAATACTAGGAATATTTGATGCATATACAGGAACTGTTCCAGACCCTATAACATCTGGTCCTGTAAGTATATCTTTACAAGATAACGCTACTGTTACATTATCTAATGTATTTGCTTATGTGCAAGGTAGTGTTAACTTTATTGGGGAGACACAAACACAAACTCTTCAAGATTTGTTATCAAGTCAAGAAAGTATAAATGGGACAGAGTTTGATGAAAGAGAAGGAAAATATTATGCTGAATTAAAAAAAGCAGATGTAGCAAATCCTAATGAAAAAAATAATAAAGGAACAAATCTTCTTGGCTTAGGGTTTATAACTTTAACAAATGCAAGTACAACTGTTACTTTAACTACAGCTCAAGATAGCGTAGTTAGACAGGGAGATGTAATAAGAAAGGATGGTGGGGACCTAATTGGGACTGTAGCATCTGTAACAAATAATACTACTATAGTTTTAGAATCTGCTTATCCAGATGCATCAGGAACTTTCTTTGCATATGTAGAAAGAAACAATATTGTAGAAGGAGATAAGTATAAAGGATACTATGCTAGAGTAAACATGGAAAATGATTCAAATGAAAAAGTAGAGCTTTATAGTGCTTCTTTAGACTTCATAGCTTTAGAAAAGTCAACACAGCCCAAACAAAAGTCAACATAATTTATTATATTTGTAAAAAATAACTGAATATGGAAATACTGCAATTTATATACGAAATATTAACATTTGAAGTAAGAGCACCTCACCAAAGGTCAGTAGTACCTGCAATAGTTCCATTTATACCACTTATTACTGGAGGAGTTTCAGCGTTAACCAAAGGTATAATGGGTGGTGTTGCTTTAAGAAGAGCAAATAAAGCTGCTGAAAATTTAGTTGAGCCTGGACTAGAAATACCATCAGCTGTAAAAGAGTTAGCTTTAACAAAAGGGACAACAGAATCTCAAAAAGAATTTCAAGAAGATGTTATTTCAGATATAATAACTACATCAGCAGATGTGACTAGGCTTGACCCAACAGCTAGTGGGCTAGGGGCTTTTAGAGCAGGTCTTTTAACAGCAGGTAAAGTAGGAGGTCAGTTTGCAGAGGCAGAGGGGAAAAGAACCATAGATGCCTTGACAACAGTTGGGCAGTTTCAAGATGCTGCAACTCAAAGAGAATTAGATTTATATAAGGATGAGGCAGCAGCTATAGGGGCAGCTAAAACAGCAGCTCAAGAAAACATAGCTGGTGGCTTTACTGATTTGATGACTGGGTTAGAGGGTTCGGTTAAATCAGAAGCTTTTATGGAAGGTAAAAATGGTGCTTTTATTAAAGCAGAAGAAGGAACACCAGATGTAACACCAGGTAAGTTTTCACATGAAGAAAACCCAATAGATATAGTTCAGGATGGAGAAAAGATAGGTGAAGCTACAGGTAATGAAGCTATCATCGCACCAGGCGATGTTGAAGAAATACAATCTTTTATAGATAACGAAGATAAAGATGGTTTAATGTCATTCTTATCAGCTTTGTTTACAAGATTTAAAATGCAAGAACAAGACAGAAAACAAGCAAAAGCTGAAAAGGGGGCAATGGTTCCTAATAAGTTTAAAGGCTTTGCTAAGCTACCAGAAAAGGTACAAGAAAAAATGGACAAAGACCTAGCAGAAAAATATGGACATGGGGGAATGATGATGAACAAAGGAGGAGAAAAAGGAATGGATGGTCTTTTAATAGTTAAATTATAATGGCAAAAGCAGTAAATCCACTTACTCTGGCTACACCAGATTTGAATAAGGCTATGCCTACTTCTGAGCTTTTGTTAGCACAAGCAGCAGCAAACAGAAAACAAGCTCCAAGTTACAGACAAAATAATTTATCTTCTGAGATTGGTAGGTTAAAACAATCTATTTACGATCCAAACTTTGAGCTTGCTGCTAATGAAATAACAAAATTATATGAAAGTTATTTAGATGGAACTACTGTTTTAAAGGATGGAACTACTATTGATAACTATCAACTTGCTTCTTTGCAACCACAATCAATAACAGATAATAAAATATTAAGAGATGCTACAACTAATTATCAGCAAAATTTAAGTAGTGTTTTAAGACAGGCTAATAGTATATTTTCTGCAACTAATACTGATTTTTCTAAAGTTAATGAAATTTTTCAACAGATTACTAGTGTTTCAGATAGTGAGTATAATAACACATATAATCAATCTTTATATGATGACTTTAATAAAAGAAGAAACAATGCTACAGGTCAAATTGTTTTAGATGACAATGGTCAAATAAAATTTGAAGTTTTTAACCCTGATGCACCAGAAGGTCAACAGCAGCAGTATTTATCTTACGCAGAGCTATATAGGTTTGATAATACTAAACTAATAAAATCTGCAAATTTTAATGATGCTAGAGATAATTTATCATATATAACTACAATGGTTTCTGAAAGTGATTTAGAAGGTGGAGACAGAGTAACAGAAAAAAATGAAATTTTTAGCGATGAGGATAACTTTCCAATACTTTCTGATTTTTATGTTGCTGACCCATCCAGAGTTGATGCAGAGGGAAATGCTATAAGTGGTTATGATTTTTCAGGAGATTTAAATCGTTTTTCTTTTAATCCATCTGGTTACTTTTCTTTTGATAATCATATTAGGAAGACATCTACAAAACTTTCTAATGGTAGTGATATAGGTCAAGATATAAGAAATTATTTATCTGGCCATACAAAAATACTTTTAGATAGTGGGCAACCAATAGACCCAGCAATGAACTCTGAAGCTTGGAAAAAACTTGGCACAGGGACAACTTTGGGTGAAGAAATATTATTTTTAACTAATAATATGATAAACGATGAATATGAGTTAGTTAAAAGAAATCTAGGTGTAAAGACATATGATGAATATCAAGCAATTAGAGTTTCTAAAATTAGAGCTGAGCAAAAAGAAACAGGACCAGGAACAACAGGTGCCTATGGTAATAGAGACTCAAGCTGGTTCTTTGATAATATGACAGCAGATACACAGAGTGTTGGTGGCAATGAAGTTACATCTATATACAACACAGCTGTAACTAAAAAGACAATAGATACAGGTTACAAGTCAGGAAAATATTATTATAACATAGGAGGATCTTTTGGTTTGGTACCTGGAAGCAATGATATTGGGGCCATTAACAATGTACCATTTAGTGCACAGCAAATGACAATACTAGCATTTGATGATAGTGGAAACCCACTAACACCTCAGCAAGAAGATCAGTTATTAACAAACAATCAAAATATTACATATAAAGCTGTTTTAGGTGGGACTATAAATACAAAAGAAAGTAGACCACTAAAGTTTGGTATAGCTCAAATGACTGACTCTGTAGCCTCTGATAGTTATAATGGATTTATGGTTTTCACAGAGGGTGATGTGGATAGTTTTTCTAAAGAAAATAAAGCTGATGCATTAGCTTTACTTAAATTAGTTCAAAATCCAGACTTTGCTAAGAATAGAAAAGAATTTTTACAAAAAACAAACTTTAGAATGGGTGGAATAATCCCAGTTAGTTTAGGAATAAAATAATAATTTATAACAATGGTAGATAAGTTACATGAAAAGCTTTCGTTAGACCCTAACTACTCTGATGTAGGAACTTTGTCTCAGTTTAGAGATTTTTTAACTGATGCAGAAAATGCAAGAAGCATTTATAATGCTATTGAAACAAACAAAGACTACACAACTTTTACTAGAGGAGATTTTAATGCTTTCTTCTCAGATGTAAAAAAAAAAGATTTGGATGGCTCTACATCTGGATTGGTAGCTGGAGGATCGGAGCAATCAGGTCCTAGGTTTCAGTCATCAAAAGAGATTATAGCAGAAGCTGGTCCAACTTTTAAGGCAGGTGTAACAAAGGTTATGTTTCTTGACCCCTCTAATCCATATAGTCTAGCACCAGGTAAATATATACAACAAGGCAACAAAATATACAACATGCTTGGAGTAGAGGTATTTGAAGTTGCCCCAGATAATGCTATACCTATAAAACCACAAGACATAGATGAATCTTTATTTAACACAAAAGTTGTAAAGAAGTTTCAAATAGGTGGATTTGTTACACCAGGTGGTGGTGCATCAGGTGCTATTTTTGATGATGGCATAATGTTCGTAGGAGAAAACTCTCAAGATCCTGACTTATTAGAAATTAGTTACAATATAGGTAAAGAAGAAAGAGATGAAGAAAGAGAAATAAAAAAAGAAGAGGAAGAAGAAAAGAAAAAAATAGATTTATCTAATCAAGCTACATCTTCAGAAAGACAAGAATTTTCTAATTTTCTTGCAAGAGAAAACTGGAAAACATATCAAGACCAAGTTAAGGGTTATATTGATAGAACATATTCTTCACAAGAAATACAAGAGTTTAATAATGAAGGTTCTAACTGGTGGGATCAAGAAACAAACCCAGGAGTAGATGCACCTGAAATTACTTTACCACCATCTAAAAAGAAAATAGTAGATGATTTTATTAATGAAAAATTTACAGAGGGTCAACTAAAGGGAATAGACCTAAGAGAATTTTCTTTTTTCCTAGATAGAAAAGGTTTTAGCGAAAAAGGACTTTTATTTGATAAATCAGTTTTTGTTGATGATAAAAAGAAATATGAATTAGTTAATGAATTTTTAGGTTCAAAAATGCAGGTTGTAGATAATGACAGAAACATTTTAAATGCTAGACTTGAGTTAACTCCAAACATAGAAGAATATACAGAAAAACTAGATTCATTAGATAATTTAAATCAGACCATACAAGGTATTATAAAAAAATACAATCTTACTCCAGATGATCAGGGTATGTTAGTTGCAACAAATCCTGATACAGTTATTGACCCAAATGATATTGCTTTATTTGAAAAAACATCAAACATATATAATGAGACTGTAAACAGATTAAATGAAATAGATCCAAATAAAAATATACCAAAACTATATAATTCTTTATTAAGTAATGAAGCAGAAGAAAATGATGTTAAGTCAGGGTGGCAAAATGTAAATATACAGGAGTTCCCATTATACTATAAGGAAACACAAAATCAATTAGCTGTAGATAGAAAGTATGCTGACATAAAAGAAAATGGCAGTTTAGTTAAACAAAAGTTTTATAATTTTAAAAGAGGTATAGGTGCTCTTGGAGAAAGTTTAAATAGAAGTGTTTTTAGTACAGCAGCAGCAATAACAAATGCTGCTACTTATCTTCAGAAGCTATATGGTTCTACAACAGAGTCACTTGGACTAGGGGGGGTTGGTGCTTCTTTTGATGATGGACTTTATAGCTCTGGTGAGTTTTTTAGTGATTTATTTACTAGGCAAGCAGAAAAAAATATTTTTATGGAGCCATCTCAAAAAATGTTTCAAAGGGGTCATATGATAACAGGTTCTGATGGCAATCAGTATTATGTTTCTAAAAACAAACGAGGAGAGATAAGAGCTTATGACCCAAATAAAGTTGAAAGATTTGTTGGTAAAGATTTAATGAAAGAACTTTCAGAAGGGTATGCTTTAAAAGAATTTAACAAAGAACCTTTAATTGGTAAAAGAGATTGGTTTGCTACTGTGCCTAATAGTATAGAAGCAGCAGGTACTTTATTTTATTTAATGTATACTGGTAGAGCATTTCAAAAAGGGCTTGAAAAAACTTTTAGCAAAGCTATAAGTAAAAACTCAGGACTTATTGTTTCTAGCTATCTTTTAACTGAAAATGATTTATATAGAAGAGCAGTAGAAGAAGGATTAAGCGAAACAGAAGCTAATGCTTTTTCAACTAGTGCTAGTTTATCTATAGCTTTATTAGAACTTATAAACCCTAACTATAAAATATTAGGGGGTGCTGATAATCAAGTGGTAAATAATGCTTTAGCTGCTTTTACCAAAGCTAGATCTAAGGGAAGTAAAAACTTAGTTAGTTTAACAAAAGAAACAAAAAAAGGAGCAAAGCTAAAGTTTGATTATAAAACAAGTTTGGTAAATGCTAAAAAAGAAGTGTCTGATGTTATATTTAGAAGTGTTCCATTAGAGGTTACTCAAGAATTATCTCAAACAATATCCGAGTCTTCTAATGAAATATTATTTAGAGAGGCTACAGGTAAAGATGTTTTTGACCCAGCTATATCATCTGATGAATTTGCAGAAACAGCTGTTTTAACAGCAGGTGCAGTGATAGTAGCTAGAAGTGGGAATATAGCATCATCTTTAAAGGACACAAAAAATAGTAGGTCTTGGTGGGATTATGCAGCAAGCAATTATGATAAACTAGAAAATCAAGTGGCCCTTGATATTGAAAATGGGTTGTATGATGCACAGACAGGTTTTGATTTAATGGCTAATGTTTTTGCTTATAAGATAGCAGCTAAAAAAATACCCACAGATATTTCTGATGATTTAAGAATGGAATCTACTGCTTTACAGGTAGAAATTGACAAACTAGAAAAACAAAAAGAAGGAAAAAGTCCAGCAGTTGTTCTTCAACTTCAGGGAGAAATACAAGATTTAGAAAAACAATTAAGTAATGTTTTGGGTTCTAAAACAGATATAGTTAATTATTCTATAGGAGACAGGGTTGCTACTAAGCAAGAAGTTGTTGAATTGTTAAATAACGATGAATATATTGGTGCTGTAAAAAGGGGAGATAAAGAGTTTGATGTTCAAGTTTATGGTAAAGATGATTTAGTAAATAATTTAATAAACGAAAAACTTGGTAAACAGGTTGATGTAACAAAAATAACACAAGAACAAAAAGACTCATATAAAGAAATTGATGAAAATGAACTTAATAAAACAAAAGAGGATATATCTATACAGCTAAAACAAGAGCAAGATAACTTAAATAAACTAGAGGAACAAGACCCTAAAAGAGAAGAGATTTCTGAAAAAATAGGTTTATTAGAAGGCAAACAAAAAAGTTTGGCTTTTTATGAAAGTTCAGTCCCAGGTGAAAATATAGAAAGAAACTTTATTGAAGATGGAGACTATTATATATTAACAGCAGAAAACCCAGGAGCAGTAAATTTATCTAAGGAGGAAAATGTTAAAAGAAACCAAGGTCTTGTTTCTCAACTAGAATTATTACAGCAAGGAAATCCAAATTTAAAGTTCACAACAGTACCTGGTTATTATTTTCAAGAAGAACAATCTTTTATAGTAGAGGGGTTAACTATTGATCAGGCTTTACAATTAGGAAAAGACTTGCAGCAAGAGTCTGTTGTGTCTAATAAACATGGTCTTTTATATATGGATGGCACTGTTAATCCTAGAATGGATAAAGGTATAGAGTATGGTAATCCAGTATTAGAAGAACAAACATTTTCTGTTGCTACTATTGATGGGAAAAAACAAGCATTTAAAATTCCTATTGATTTTACAAATAGAGTTCCTTTTACAAACATAGAAGAAATTCATGGTGAGCTTGACCCAACACTTGAGGAGTTAATAGGTGTTAGCGAAATGGGATTTATGGAAGGCCTTAACTTTGATCCAACTACAATGTCTTTTGTAAATAGAAGTGTTTCTTTAAAACATTACTATGTTGGCAAAATGTTGTCTGATAGACTTGAAAGACAAAGGCTACAGGCAAAAGGAGATGTAGATAAAATAAAAGATCTTTTAAGGCCAGCCGAAAAAGCAAATAGAAGTTATGTTATGTCTATGGTTTCTAGACTAAAACAAGCCATACCTAATGTAAAAGTTATTTATAATCAAGATGAATTTAATAAGGTAGCAGAAAAAGAAGGTGGAACTCAGCTTGATAGAGGGTTTGTTGCAAAAGGTGGAGTTATATATTTAAACCCATCAACTGTAACAAAAGATACAGCCATACATGAGTTTGGACATATATATGTATCTGCTTTAAGAATTTCTGAAAACGAACAAGATAGAGCATTATATAAAAAAGGTATTGAACTTATTAAAGATACAGAGTACGATGACTATGTAAAAGAATTTTATTCAGAAAAATCAAGAGACAAACAATTAGAAGAAGCTTTAGTACAGGCTATAGGAGAAAGAGGTGCTAATATATTTGATGCTCAAAAAAAGAATTTAGTTACTTCATATGTCAATGAACTTATGAATTACATAAAATCTATGATGGGAATAAGACCAGAAATAGATATTCAAAATGTAAACCTTGAAACATTCTTAGATTATTCTGCAAAGTCTTTATTAGCAGGACAAGAGTTAAATGTAACAAAAGGACTTGTTAATCAAAAAGCAGCTAGAATAGCAAAAGAAGCACAAGACAATAAGCAAAAATTACCTTTTGAAATAAAAACAGGTAGTGACTTGAATATATACATGAATCAATATGTTGGACCATATGCTTCTCATTTACTTTGGTCTCAACCTGATCTTTGGAAAGAAACAAAAACACCAAAAAGAAAAGGATTTAAAGGTATGATAGATGGCCTTAAATCTTATGCTAACTTTTCTAATCTTAAAAAACGAAAGTTTAATCAAGATATGGTTAATCTTTTTGGTAGTGATATAAAGAAAAAAATAAATACAGGCACGCACAAAGGTAAAACACATTTAGATCGTGCATATGAGATTGCTGTTGATCAGCTTAGAAACTCTTATCAAAGGGTTGTAGATGGGTACTTCTTAACACCTCAAAATCTTGATATGCTTTATGGGTTAGGTTCAGATGTAAATGTTCCTGATGGATTTGGTAGAGGTAGTAAGATTCCTGCTTCACAATGGTATAATAATATTAAAGATTATTTTGAACCATTTTTTGGTGAGGACATAGATACATTTTTAGATATAGTAACTATACTATCTGCTAACAATAAACTTGACACTAACATTAAAATGGCTTTTCAAACTTATATATCTTATAAATTAGGTGAGCCACTTTTAGGTAGACACACACCATTTGAAGTTGCTTCTATTGATGATTGGTTAAAGGTTGAGCCTGGTAGTGAAATACAATATGCTTTACCAAACAAAAATGGTAAAAATAAAAAACACAGAGGTATCCTTATAGGGCACAGCAGAAATGGCAGACAGGTCATTATGTATAAAATGAACAAAGGAAAAAACGAGTGGAATAAAACAAAAACAAAAGTTAGAGTTGATAAGTCAGCTATGATAAATCCTGGCATGACTACAGACATAAAGCTAACAGACCCTAAGTTTATAAAAGCATTTAAAGGGGAGCCTTATGGAAATGAAAAACTTCAAAACTTTAGAAAAGCTATTGGTGGCAATTTAGATGCTGTTGTTTTAGATGTGTGGATGATGAGGGCATTTGGATTTGATACAGAAAACAGATCTAATCTTACAAGCTCTGATTATAGATTGTTTGAAACAATGATAAAACAAGAAGCTGAAAAAAGAAATATAAAACCAGCTGAGCTTCAAGCAGCTATATGGTTTGGTATTAGAGCTTCAGATTCAAATTTAAAACCAGCTACATATGAATCATTCTTTAATGAGGTAATATCTGGGGTGCAGTTTGAAACAACAGATGGTAGGGTATTTAATATAAAAGACTTAATTAATATACCAGGCAAGAAACTCAAAAAAGGAGAACCAAAAGCTGACTTTACAGAAGGGGCTTTAGCAAAGCAATCTACAGTTTTAGGGTCAAATATTAATGATGCTCAAAATGATGTTGATTTCCAAAAAGAACCTACAGGTTTTTACGAATGGTTTGGTGATTCTAAATTAATAGAAAAAGATGGAACACCAAAAGTTTTTTACCATGGAACACCTCATGCTTTTAAAGCATTTAGAGAAAGTGGATTAAAGTTCTTTTCACCAGATCCTTTGTTTGCAGAGGACTACACTAAACCTTATAACTTTTCTAAAGCTGGTTATTATAGTGGTGGGAACATAATACCTGTTTATTTAAAATCAGATAACCCATTTGATTATGAAAACAAAAATCATGTAAAGAGTCTTGCAAAAGAACTTGTTGAGAATAATGATTTGGCTTACGAACCTGATATGGATGACACTATAAAAAGATTATCAACAGGTAACTGGATGATTTTTGAGGACCAGTTTGTTGTGTCAGCTATAAAAAAATTAGGGTTTGATTCTATGTTTATTTCTGAAAACAGATTAAGTCTAACAGCAGAACAAATATCAGATGGTGTTAAATCAACTAAAAACATAGCTGTATTTGAACCAAAGCAAGTTAGGTCTGTTTATAGAGAAGACTTTTCAGATATAGATAGCCCTATGTTCCAAAAAGCTGGTATAAATCCAGATAGGTCTACAGACCTTGATATACAAATACCAGGTGAAGTATTTAATGAGATTGACTTTCAGAAGGGTATACCATTGCCAGAGAATCCAGAAGCACATAAAACATGGGACTCTTTTGAAAATAGATATAAAAGAAACGATGTAAAAATGTCATTTGGGTCTAGAGTTGCTGCTCTTATTACAAAGACTGAGCATTTGTTTTTTAGTGCTCAAGCTCCAACATATAAAGCAATAATTAAAAGTGCTGAGAGTGCAATGGGTAGAAACTTATCAAAAGAAGAAAAATCACAGATTATGGAAACTGCAACACAAGCCATAATTAAAAGAAACTTAGTTGCAGGAGCTACACCATTAGCTAAAAAAGAAATTAAAAAAGCTTTTGATGCTATATATAAATCACCCACTAAGTTTGGTAGAAGAAGCATTAGCACAAAAGATGAACAGTATTTAAATCAAATAATAGAAATTAGAAGAATACAACAACTAGATAAAGATTACGATGAAAGAGGTAAAAAAAGATTAAAACACCCAAATAATCAGACATCGGAAGGGGCCACAGTTTATTTAAATGAATTAAAAAATAACCTTGGGGAAGAAAAGTTTAATGACTTAAATAGAAGAGCAGATTTATACTTTCAAGAATTTAGAAATATATTGGAAATAAAATATGATAATGGATTAATTTCAAAAACAGCTTATGATAGACTATCAAAGCTAGATTATAGTCCTAGATTTTTTATGGAGCACATGTTTGAAAACGAGCAAGATAATAGTTTGGGTCGTGGTATGACTGTAGAAACTTTAAAGAAACTTGATAAGGGAAGCATAGATAATTTATTTAATGATTCAAGGTGGCTTCTTCAAACATCTATTCTTTCTGTAAATAAATCTGTTTTTGCAAATGATGCTAATAAAGCACTAGCTAATTTAATAGCTTCAAACCCTGAAAAAATGGGTGACTTAGGTTATGTTATTCCATTTGTAAAAAAAGGCAAAACAGCATTTGGAGTAACAGTTCCATCATTTGTTCCAGTTAAAGAAGGTTACAGTATATTAAGGTACTACGAGAATGGAGTTGAAAAGAGAGTTGGTTTAAAAGATGAAGTTTCTGCATACTGGAATACTCAAGATCCTTTAATAAAACAAGGGGTTGCTCACTGGATTAGAATTGGTATGGGTGGTTTTATTTTAAGGCCAATGGCTACAGGTATTAATATATCATTTGCTTTTGCTAACTTGCCAAGAGATATACAACATGTATTGACATTTACAGATAACTATAGCAAGTTTTTACCTGTTGCTTTAGTTCAATTAGGTTTTGATTACAAAAACATTGTATCTGATGCTGTTAGAAGAACAGGTCAATATGAAGATTATATAAATGAAGGAGGTGGTATGGATTTATTAAGCATACAGGGAAGACCTATAAGAGAAGGAGGAACTAAGTTTTATCAAGCTCGTAAAAAACAATTAGAAAACAAAGGTTTGTATGGGAGAGAAACAGAGCTTGAAAAAGGAGTAGATGCTGCATACAATGTATTAGGATATATAAATGAAACTAGTGAGGTAATTACTAGGTTGGCTGTTAGGAAAAGACATTTAACTAAATTAAAAAAACAATATGTTGAAGATAATGGTTTAGAAAATGAATCTGAAATATCAGCTGATGTTTTAAAAGAGTTGGGTAAAAAGGCAACTCATAAAGCTAGAGAGTATATGGACTTTTCACAGGGAGGAGTTTTATCAAAAAGTGTTGACAATTTTATACCATATTTTAATGCTTCAATGCAAGCATTTAGGGTGGCAGCTAATTATGTAAAAGAAAATCCAAAGACATTTTTATTTAAAGGAGTTCAAATTATGGCTATGTCTGGTGGATTAACTGCTTATAATTTAACTTGGTATGAAGAAGATGAAGATGGAAATATAATTTTTGATTATGATAAAATTTCTCCATATATAAAAAGAAATAATTTTATTATTCTTCTTCCTTTTACAAGAAAAAATAAATTAGGAAAAATTGAAAGAATGCACTTAAAAATACCTAAAGTTCAAAGTATAAGGTTTCTAACTAATTTTTCTGAGCAAACAACAGAAAGAGTAGTAAGAAAAAAAATAGCACCTAACCAGCCACCTAAGTATATGTCTAGTGAAGATTTAAAAGCTACAGCAAAAGATGCACTTCCTTTTGCTACTAATCTACCACCTGTTTTTGCAGCATGGCTGGCATACAGCACAAACTATGATACATTTAGAATGGATGATGTTTGGAAAGGGGGATTTGAAACAGCACCATGGTTAGAATATTATGATGGAGCTAATGGAACTAATTCTTTTTGGAAAGATGCTGGTAAGCATTTTAATATGAATGACTTAATGGGAGAAGCAGATGAAGTGTCTTATATAAACCCATTAACTGTTTATACAGTAACGCAAGATTTAATAGAAAAATACTCAAAAGAAAATAATATTGAATCTTCTGAAGACATTCCAGAATCTGTAATGGAGGACATAAAAAAACAAGCTAATGATTTAGCAAAAGAAACTATACCAGATTTTACCATGGAGGGTGGACTTTCCCCAGAAAGACTTAAAAGAGCATTTGGAAAAGTTTTTACAAATCCTGACCATAATTTATATTTAAATATGATGGGTAATGCTTATGAAAAAATAACTAATGGAATGACAGATGAAGAGAGGGCAGATATTGATCAAACAATGATTCAAAAAATTGAAGATTTAATTGAGCCAATAAGCAGAAGATTTTTAGGATTTACAGGAACAAAAAACTATACTGTAGATGAAAACATAGAGGAGGTTATAGTTAGAGACCAAAACACAAGAAAAGTAATAGCAGATAAAGTTGATCAATATGTGAGGGAATATAAAAATGCATTAGCAGATAAAAACCTATCATCAAGTGAGCAAATAAAAAAATCTACACAGATAGAAAAAATGTTTTTAAATGACTTTTTATCAACTTTCCCATTAACAACATGGAGAAGAGAAACTTTTGAGCTGACTCCAACACAAGAAAGAAATATAAATAATAGGTTAATGGAGTATGCAGAAAATAGATTTAAAAATAAAATAAAGATGGGTAATGTAGAGTCTGATTTTGCTTATAATATTAGATATCAACTTGATAATAATGAACAAAGGGCTTTATATCTTTATGATAAGTTGCATGAGCTACCTGATAGTCTAAGAACAAAAACACTTAATAAGATAATATTAGATTTAAATGCATCTGGTATGTCCTCATCAACTATAGATGGTATATTAGATATATATTATCAACAAAAAATAGATACAGAAAAATTAATAACTAGATAATTATGAGTTGGAAAGAAATATTTAAAGATGATAACAAGTATAACGAAAAAAGTATTATAGGTTTTTGTGCTTTTTTAATTATGACAGTGGTAATGTTAGCTGATGTAATTACAGGGTGGGTAGGTAAGGATCTTGTAATAAATGAAGCTATATATAACTCATTCGTTATGGTGGTGTTAGGGTGCTTTGGCATTGCAGGACTAGAAAAATTTGCAAATAGAAAATAATTCTTTGCATTTCAAAAAAAATGTTTAACTTTGTAATACTTCAGTGTTTTCATAATATGAAGTTTTGGTTAATATTAAGCCTCGTGTCCTGTAAGACATGGGGCTTTTTTGTATATTTGTAGTATGTTTAAAAAATGCATAAAAATAATATTAGGTGTTTTTGGCCTGTTTGCTTTGGTTGTAGGGCTAAGCTCCAAAAAAAATAATAAGCGTGTTAAAGAGCTTAAAAAGGACCTTAAATCAAATAAACAGGACATAAAAGAAGTTAAGGTTAAAAAGAATGAGGTTGAAAGTAAAAAGAAAAATGTATCAGAAGATATACAAAACAACAAAAAACAAATAGAGCAATCTAAAAAGGCAAAGCCTAATGTTAAAAATAAATCTGCCAACAAGGCAAAAAAATCATTAAGAAAAAGATTAAATGGCTAAAGCATTAAAAAAATCATCCAAACATTATAAAAAAAATCCTGCTTCTAAAAGGAAGAAGAAGAAGTATGATAGTGAATACCAGAAATCTAAGAAGCGTGTTAAGTATCGTGTAAGGCTTAACAAAGAAAACAAGAAAAGAGGAAAGAAGGGAGATGGTAAAGATGTTAGTCATAAAAGGGGAGGTGGTTTTGTTTTAGAAGATCAAAGCGTAAACAGAGCAAGAAACAGAGGAAAAAAATGAGCAGAAGAAAAAATGGTATTCGTAAAGCTAGAATACAAAAGCTAAACGAAATAAACAAAATTGACAAAAGAATTAAAAGTAAAGGGGATGAAGATGGAAAACTTATGTCAAAAAGAAATACACTTAGAAAGCAACTGGCTACAACTATTATAGCTATTCTTTTTTCTTTACCTTGTTTTTCTCAAACTACTCTTACAGACAGTGAAGTTATTAAACTAGATTCTATTATGACTTGGCATGAGCAAAATGATTCTATTCAAGGTCATACCATTTCTTTATTAGATAACCAATTAGATCTATATAAGCAACAAGCAATATTAGACTCAACACTTTTGTTTTATACAAACCAGGAGTTATCTCTACTAAATGACAGAGTTGATTTATATATGAAATTAAATAAAGAAATAAAACCAAAGTGGTACGATAAAAAGGGATTGTGGTTTTTCATAGGTGCAGGATCAATGATAGGTTCTGCTATTCTTTTAGATAAGATAAACTAACTATGGCCAAAATACAGTTATATTGTTTTTTTTTTAGAAAGTATAACCTTTTCAATTTCTTCTAAAACTATTTCTTTTACTATTGTTTTTATTTGAGAACCTTGCCATCCATCACCAAGTCTATTATCTATAGCCTCTGAAATTGTTTTGTGTAAATCCCTTCCCTCTCTTTCGTTCATATTGTATTTAATTATTAGAGTTGTTATTTTTTATATTTATTAAACGAATAGTTTCATCAACTTCTTTTTGATTGGTGGGTAAGTATAGGTCAAAATCTAATTCTTTATCATTTAACATTTTTTTAAATAACTTCCACCTTAAAGGAAACTGATCATTAGCATAACCTTTACATTCTATTATCCATCTATCTTTTTCATTAACAAAATCAGGTGTGTAAGTGATTCCCCTAATCTTTCTAGACACTTCGTCATAGATGTAATATCCTTTTGATTTATGTTTTTCATAGCTTTGGTTTTTAAATTCAAATTTATTTATTAAATCAAATCTTTTTTCTTCATACTTGCCACCAAGTTTTGCTTGTTTTAATTTAGTGTAAGTGTAAAGCTCAAGCTTTGATTTAAACTCAATACCATCTTTCCTGCATATCGTTGCATTTCTTACTTTTTTGTTTATTGGTTTTTTCTTTTTATATTTTTTTCTCATTAAAAAATACTTTCTACAGGTATCTTGTAGTATTCTTTTTTGTTATCCTCATATACATCTATTTCAATTTTATTTGATTCTATAAACTTAATAAGGTCCTTAAAAAGAATTTGTTTACAAGTATCCAGTTTAGTTGAATACATAAATATAACCAAAGAAACACTTTTAAACAAATTATCCCACCATTTGTAATTATCCATATCACAGAGTTTTATTCTAATAAAATCTCTACCACCTTTAACTTCAACAAACCAAGCGTTATTTTTTATAACAATAAACTCTGGCATGTTCCTTAAAGCATCTGGCAAAATAATTATTTTTTTATATGGTATTTTATTACCCTTTTCATCATTGCCCATCCTTATAATTGATGCATCTATTTTATTATAATATTCTATGGCTTTTTCTTCTGCTAAATTTATTCTGCCATTTTTATTTCTTTCTTCAAATGTTAAATTAAAATCCTGTTTTTTTTGCATTTTTTTTTTATGTTAGCTTTACCTATTTCTTTAATAATGTTTATTTTTTTAACTACGATTTTGTGTCCATGTGACCATGGATTAAAATTAGCCCTGACAGATAACCTGGAAATCATTGCTTGATTTTTATTAACCTCTTCTACATCTGTTATAGTAGAGGTTGTTTCGCAAATATGTTTACTAGGTACTTTAGATAAATATCTTACACCTTTTTTTGTTTTATACTTAAATATTTCATAAAACATTTCAACAAAGTATATTGTATTTCTCACGATAATACTACTAAGCAAATCATCATTACAGTCAAAAACAATATTACTAAATCTGGGAACGAATCTTTAATTAATTTTTTCATTTTTTTGCTGGGTTACCATCCTTATCAAGAATAACAGATTCTTTTTTATCTTCTTTTTTATCAGGAGTATAATTAATATTTAAAGTTTTGTAATGCTCTAGTAAAAGATTTTTGTAAAGAATAGCGTACATATCTAATTTAACAGCTAGATGTTCATTATCTTTTAGTATCTCATCTCTTAAATCTCCAACATCTTTAGCTATCCCATCCATAAATGTTTGTCTAGCTTCTTGTGGTGTAATTTTTTTTTCTACAGGTTTTTTAACCTTCGGTGTTTTTCTTTTTGCCATTTTATTGTATTTAAGTTATTAAAAAAATAATTCGTCTTCTACAAATTTAGAAACCTCTCCTCTAAATTCTAATTTTATTTCACCAAGTTTACCAGATCTATGTTTGGCTATTATAAACTTAGCTTTACCCTCTATGTTTTCATGTTTTGATGTTGTGGTTATACCATAGTATTCAGGCCTATAAACAAATGTAACTATGTCTGCATCCTGTTCAATAGAACCTGATTCCCTTAAATCAGATAGCATAGGTTTTTTATCTTGCCTTTGTTCTACAGCTCTTGATAACTGAGATAAAGCAAGAATAGGAACATCTAACTCTTTAGCTAGTCCCTTCAAGCTACGAGATATAGAACCTATTTCTTGCTCTCTATTGTTAACCCTTTCACTACCTCTCATTAGTTGCAAGTAATCAACAATAATTAAATCAAGTTTATTTTTTCTATGTATTTTTCTGCATTTATTTTTAAGTTCATTAGTGCTTATGCCACCTGTATCATCAACTATTATATTTTTATCATTTAAAACAGATAGATCACTATTTATTTTAGCCCACTCTTCATCAGACAAAAGTCCTGTTTTAATTTTTTCAAATGGAATATCTGTTAATGATGATATTAACTTCTTACCTATTTGAGAAGAAGATTCTTCTAAGGAAAAGAAAGCTACATTAGAATTGCTTTGTAGTGCAGCATTTAAAGCAAATGTTCTAGCTAATGTGGACTTACCCATTCCAGGCCTTGCAGCTAGTATAATTAAATCAGATTTATTCCATCCAGTTGTTATTTCATCTATAGATTTAAAACCACTTTTAACTCCTACTACTTTACCTTTTTTTGTTCCAGCTTCTTCTATTTCTTTTATGCTTTGAGACAATACTGTATCTATTGTTTTGTATTGAACAACATAGGATGTTTCACTTATATCATCAAGAGATTTAGATGAAAAATCTAGTGCATCAAATGCATCTGTTGTTTTATCACATGCCATTTGTTGTACCTTTAAAGACATATCTATTAAAGATCTTTTTATAGCATACTCTTTTAATATTAAGCAAACTTCTTCTACATTAAACACACCACTTTGTGTGGCCATTTCAATCATGTAGGATTCATTTTGTTTTGTATGATTTCCTAATGACTTTAACTTTTCAGTCACAGTTAATATGTTTATGTCCATCATTTCATTGTGTATAGAATTTATACACTCATAAATCTTTTTATGCTTATCTAAGTAAAAACAATTATCATTTAACAGATCTGCTACATCAATCATTTTTGATGAGTCTGCTATTAAAGAACCTAATACTTGTGATTCTAGTTTTTCGTTGTATGGATATTTATCTACCAATCTTGTAATATATTTTCTTTTTCTAAATACTGCTCAAATGTTTTTTCTTTTAGGTATCTATCTGCGTTCTGTATATACCTAAACTCTTTATCTTTTTTATACTGAGGAACAGAATCTATGGCACTATGTTGTTCTTTATCTGTTAATGTGGTCCATATTGCCATGGCACTTTCTTTGTTTCCTTTTTTGTATAAGGACCAAAACTTTTCAAATATTGTTTTATCAGGTTTACTTAATTTACTTTCAACCTTTACATAATTTAATTTTTGGCCTATCATATCAAAGTATTTCATACATGTTCTATGATCCTTATAAATAAGATCTATACATTTAGAGTTTCTAAATACTATATTTATTTTAGGGGAATCAATAGATACATATACTATATCCTTGATGTTTATTATTTCTTTGTCTGTTACTTTTATATACATAGTAAAAAAGGGGTGGCCTTAACCACCCCTGTTAAATTAAAATGGAAGTTGATCTCCAGATTTAGAATCATCTTTGCTCTCTGGCTTAAAAGTATTTATGGTAACATTATGTGTCTTACCATACTCACTAACTTCTTTTCTTTTAGAAACAGTTAAGTTAATGTACTTCTTACCATTAAACTCATAAACATGATCCTGTGAATCTTTGATTGATGATAAGTCAAGAGTAACATTGACCATGTCAAAGTCCTTTACTTGTTTACCACTTCCTACATAGATTTTCTCTTCTGTTTTGTTCATTTTGTAAAATTTAAATTAATAAAAAGGTTAATTGTTTATGTATTCTTTTACTTTATTATACTTCTGTAAAAGGCTTTCGTACTCTATTTCTAGCTTAGAAAGAGAATCACTTTTGTTTTTATATTTCTTTAATAGGTTTTCAAATGGAGATATTTTATCATTGTATGATGAAATCTTTCCTTCAAATAAAATCTTAGTATTTAAAAATAAATCTCTGTACTCCATGTCACCCTCCATTAAAGATTCATGATTTTTCATGTAATAAACTACAGTTGAATGATCTCTATTTATAAATGCCCCTAAAACCATAACTCTTGCTGATGGGTTTATTAGCTTGTATATATTTATTGCTACTGCCCTTGTGTTTGTAAAAGCTCTGTCCCTCCTTTTGCTTAGAGCTTCTTCAACCTTTATCTTTGAATAATCACAACAAGCCCTTAAAACATTATCAAATATTGTTTTATCTATCATAATACTGCTTTTTTAAAAGATTGTTTTACATCAAATTTTTCATCCACTATATACTCTTTAAAATCATTTAAGAGATTTTTATATTCTTCTCTGCCATAATTTAAAAAAGAGGGGGATGTTTCATATAGTGCTACATTATATGGTGCTGACTTTTCTTGAACTACAAACACAAATTCTTTTGCACCAGAGCCATCCAAATAAAATGGAGCTTGTCTATTGTATCCATACTTAAAAACAGATGACTTAAATGCTGATAAAGAACAATCAGTAGTTGTTTTTAAATCAACCATGATGTTATCATTAGTTATCCTATCAACTTTGCATTTACAGTAAACATCTGTATGCTGGTCCTTCCATATCTTAACTCCTTCATTTTCTCCTTCACCTGTTAATAGATCTGCTATTTCTTTGATACCATATAAAACATCCCTCATCCTCATTATATTATAATGCTCTGAATTTAGTATAATTGCAGAAACTTTTCCATTGTGTTCAGCTATAGCTTCTTTCCAAGCCTTAGCTGTTCTAGTGGATGCATCTACCCTTATAACATTTTCATCATATATATCTGGCTCTAACATAGCCATATGATAAGCCCTACCAAAGTGCAGTGCAGTTATATAAGGCTCAACATCCTTTAATAACTTTTGCTCTTTATACATAATATATGTTTGTGGAGATTTCTTAAATCTAGATAGCTGACTATTAGTTACAAAGAAAAAGTCCCCATAGTAGTGAGAATCAGATTTAAACTTCTCTTCAAATATTTTAAATAAATATTGGTCGGTCATTATCCTAAAAGTGTTTTTATTTTTTCTTGTTGAGTTTTGGTTAGATCATATTTAGATAAGTTATTAATAACAGCTTCTTGCTTACCATTATTAATAAATTCAATCATTGCATCAAATTTAGTTTTGGTTAACTTTTCTTTTTTAACTGTCTTTTCTTTTGTTTTAGATATTTTTATAGCCATATCAACTTCATCTGCTGATGCAACAGAAGAGTCAATACCAATACCAAAATTAGCTAATGCTCTACCCCATGCAGAGGTTTCACAGTTCTCAACGAAAGATGTTTTGTTAATAAAACTTGAAGATTTCATTTCTTGTGCATGGCCTGTAGCAACAGTCATACCTTGATCGTTTTTAATTTGTGCTTTAATAACACAATTTTCAGAATCTAATTCTATAATGTTTGTTTCTAGAGAGAATCCTTTGAAGTTAGCTCGGAAGTATTTAAGTCTCTCATTCACTTCTACATACTCCTTCCCTTTAATGTTGATTGTTTTCATAATAAAATGTATTTAATTAAACTAAAATTCTATGCAAACTTAGAGTTTTTTCAACAAATAAAAAAACTTTTTGTTAATTTTTTTTAAGCTGATCTTTTCTTATATCATACATACCAATGAGTTTTGTTGTATACTCTGGATCTTTTGTTAATAAGAAAAAACTTTTGATTAGGGCCTTGCAAGTTTTAAGTTGACTTACATTAATACAGCTATTTATTATAGACATAGCTTTTTTGTAACATCCCTGTTTTCTTGTGTTTTTCATAATTAAGTTTTGGTTAATAATTATATTACATATTTCTTCTTTCAGAACCCATTGAAAGAACTCCTCCACCTGGATACTTTTTCTTCATCATTCCTCCATCCATCATTTTTTGCTCAGGCATTTTCATTTCTTTTAACACTCCTCCATATCTCATTTCTCCTTCCATCCCAGCCATTTTTTCATTTGGATCATATCCTTTCTCCTCTATAAACTTCTTTTTGTCTTTGTCACTCATGTTATTAAACTGTCTAACTTCAACTTTAAGTTGTGCTTCAGATCGTTGAGAGGCCTGTGCTTCTTCTTTTTCCCCAGCTTTACCCATTTGTTCAGAAACATAATTAGGGCCATACATCCTTGCTATTAAGTTAGGATATTTTTCATAATACATTTTAGCATTTGGACCAGTTGGATCTAAATCAATTTCTTTTTTTATCATACTCTCAATTTTTGCTCTACCCTCTGGGTTAGCATAATTACCAAACTTTGATAAACCTTCAAACTCTTGCATATAAGCTGCTGATACATTGTCTGCTGGATCGTAAAACATTGGTTGACTCGCAATTTCCATTTCTGTCATACCCTCTCTTCCTTTTCCTATAGAAGAAAAACTTCCAAGAATATCTGCTCCTACACTAGAAAACTCTTTGAATAATGGATCACTCTGTAAAACTGGTGCTCCCATAAAAGCACTTTGAGCATATTTGTAAAGTTCGCTATCCTCACCACTTCCTTCAGCTATTTTTTCTAACACTCTACTTTCACTTGTTCCCCCAACTTTTTCTTCTCCTTTTACTTCTCCTCCTTCTTTTGACATACCACCCATAGGCATCACCCCTTCTTGAGCTTCATAACCTCTATATTTTACTTTTTTCATTTTAGTTTTTTTTAAGTTTAAAACACAAACAAATATACAAAAAATATTTTACTCTTCATTATATAGGTATACATAGTACATTAGGTCTCTCTGGGATACAACAACATGAAATCCTCTGAATAAATAATCATCCCATTCAAATCCATCCATCCAAATTGATCCATCTCTGTAAATTATATTTTTAATAGCAAATGATTCTACATAAACATAACCATGTATAAAAAAAGATCCATTACTATTTAAAACTACACAATCGTATATACCATCATCAAAAAATCTTTCTTCTATTTGACTATCAGGCATCTTTGCCAATGCTTGACAATGAGCAGAAATACTATCTTTAAAAGCACTCATTTCTTTTAACTGCTTTTCAAAGCCAGTAACATACCCATAATTAATATCTTGACTGAATGATGATAGTGAAAATAATAATAAGAAACACCACCAGTTTGGTGGAGACCATATTGCATCTCTACTAGCTAAACTATAAATCCAATACATAAAAGAAAATATAAAAGCAAAAAACATTGTTTGATCAAAAATTCTTTGTCTTTTAGTAATTGGTTTTGGTCTGTGTCTTTCTTTTACTCTTTTTAAAGAATCTTTAACCCATTTTTCATCTCTAACTGGATATCCCATAATTTCTAAATTTTAAATTAAACATATATTAAATTAACGATAGCTATTTTATTTTATTGTATTAAATTTTAAAAGGGGCTATCAGACCCAAAATGTCTTTCTAATGTTCTTCTATTTCTATCTGGACTCATACTAATTATAAAGTTAATTAACTCTTCAACTTCTATAAAACTTGAGTCTAAAAAAAGATTAGTGGCTTTTTTACTATCCTTATCTTTAAATGTATAGACCTTTTTTTTTATGCAATTTATTAGGCACTCAACCACATTGTCATTAGCATACTTACTAAATCCACAATACTTTAAAAAGGTTTCTAAATTTTGATCTGCAAAACATTCTAATGCTAACTCTATTTCTTTTTCATTCATCTTTGAATCAAGAATTGCATTCATCGTGTCTTCTGATACCTTTATTTTTATCTCATGTTTTTTCATATAATTAATTTTTTTTATCTCCATTTAAATAATTCATAGCAATCCATAATAACTTTTTGTTATCTTTAAACGATCCTAAACCACTATTACATCTGATACATAATAAACCTCTGACTTTTTTTGTCTCGTGACAATGGTCAATATGAAAATGTTCTCTTATTGGTTTATCTGTTTTACATATTGCACACCTACCATTTTGCTCTTTAAACATCCTATCATAATCTTCTATGGTTATACCATATCTTGTCCTATAAAGTCTTATCCTTCTATTGTATGGTGTTACCTTTGCTCTGTCTTCTTTTTTTTCACATTGTCTACAATAAGAGTAAAGATATTCTTTAGTCAGACCATCCTTTAACTTCCTAATTCTAGTCCTAAAACTTTTAGCAAGTCTTCTTTTTTTACATCTGGCACAGATCTTTGTCTTCATATAAATTACTTTATATCCTCAACTTCCAATTTATATTTAGATGGATTGTACCTATTATATAACTCAACTGCCTCTATAATATTGTCTGACTCTTTAATTAGTTTGCGAATTGTTTTGTATGAATGACTACCTCTTTCCCATACACTATGGTCATCTGACCTATCGTAATACCAATCATGTATCTGTAATAATTTTTCTAACTTTTTCATATCTATTATTCTGTTATTTCTTTTATATATTCTTCTGCTTCTTGTTTTGTTTTAAACATTTTCCTCATAGGATCTATCCTATATATCTCTTCGCTTTGACTATCCCATACTCTTTCTATGATTTCATATTCGTGGAGACCATAATCTTTGTCTTTTGTCTTTTGAAATATAGTATAAAACTTTTCTCCAGTATAGCAAGGATATATCATTGCATCAGCAATCTCATCCCAATACTCATTATAAAAGTCATCAAACCTTATTTGCCCTTCCTCTGTATATTTAGTCATATGCTCATCTTCTATCATAATCTCATCAGGAAGTATTTCTGTTAATCTTTTGTGTGCTAATGTAGTAGCTAATTCTACTATATTAATTTTAAATTCTAGTATTCTTTTGTCTTTTTCCATAATTTTTAATTTTAATAGTTAATAAATATAATCTAATTCTAGGTAATTCTTATAATTGATCTTTAGGTTATCGTATTGTTCTTCAGCAGTCAAACCTATTCTGCTAGATAGTTCGGTAAAATCTCTATCTAATCCTTCGTGATACTGATGGAAGAATAAATAGTTTTTACTATTTGGTTTACACCTTGCATAAAATTCTTCCCAACTTAATTTTTTAAATTTCTTTTCCATAGTTATTTATTTTTATGTTTTTTTTTGCGATTATATTTCTTTTTATTTTTATACACATTGGGCTTCATAGCATCCCATATGTCTTTCATAGTTGTTTTTATCTTTTTCATAACTTCTAATTTTAGCTATCCATAGCTATTTATATTTAAGTTTAAATTTTCTCTTGGCTTCATTAATAGTGTAGCCAATATACTTTTCTTTTACTAGGTATCCATTAATAACATCTGTTATCAAAATGAATTGTGGTTTTACTTCTACACTCATAGTTATTTAGTTTTAGTTGTTCATAAGTTTTTTATATTCTATTAATTCTTGAAAAAATTGAATCCTATATTTGTTAGGGTTAGCCATACATTTAGCTAACTCCTTAATCCAATCTTCACTTGTCATATTACAATTATTTCTATCTATCTCGTAATAGTATTTAAGTTTTTCTATTAAATCTTTTTCTTCCATAGTTATTTAGTTTTTAAAAATTAGTGTGTAGTTTCTCGGACACTCTTCACATACATAGTTTACTTTCAGATGTCGCACTAATTTAGTTATTATAAATGTCCACCTAACTTTATTTTCTCACATTCATATCTCCATTCGCTTTCCTCTCTTTCATCTTCCATTCCATCTCCTAATCCAAATCCATATTCATAGTTAGCTTTACTTATCGCTTTATCTATCTTGTCCACATATAGATGTTCATTGTCGTGCAGATAATCTTGTACATCTTCCTCTCTAATGTCTTTAGGTATGTCTATCTCTACTTCTGCGAATTTGTGATAAACACTTCGTTGTTGGATTTTTACTTTCATAATTTCTAAATTTAAGTTTATATTATTATAACGATTCAATTATTATTTTATTGTGCTTGACTATTAAATTTTTTTTCACTACCTTCGCCTTGTCTTTTAAAAATATCTTTTTTAAAATCAGACACTTTCTCTTTAAGTCCAAGACATATTTATTACAAAATCTCATGGACTTTATTAATACGACAAATCAAATTTAGTATACACATATACACCATAGCTATGTCTTAATCCGACTCTCATCAATATTACCTTCCTCACTTATAAATCCCTGCTCAATTAATAATCTAGATGCTCTACCATAACTGCCTTGCATACTCCAAGCTTTACCTGACTTGATCAAGTGAGAGAATAAGTTTAGTATTCCTTTGTCATCTAATTGTCCTGACTCATAATCTATTATAAAGTCAACTAAATTCTTTTCATTTACTTTTTTCATAGTTTTATTTATTTAATTGATTAATATTTACTTAATTGATTAATAATTTCTTTTTGTTTGTCTTTAGGTAAATTTTCAAATTGTATTACTTCTTCGTTACCATAACAATCTTCCATTGCCTCATCTTTATCCCCATATAATACTATCTCCCCATTATTAAATTTTAACAAACTATCGTTTGCCCTATCGTATAAAACATAATCTTTGATATGGTTGAAGCATTGATGTACCAAAATAATCTTTTTCATAATTTTATTTATTTAATTGGTTTATAATAAATAGAAAGAAGGCGACTTGTCTTTCATTTGTGCAAGTCCTCTTTCATTTAATCATCTTTCCATTTATTTAATTTTAATGTTATAATACTCTCCCATTGGGCTATCGTGGTGGCTTATTCTCACTTCATACTCCCCCTCTTTTTCTTTTGTTATGTAATATTTTAAATCACATTTAGGGGCAATTTCTCTAAATATATCTTTTACACTCTTTAGTTCAAACTCTTTATGCCCATTTCTATTTCTCCATCCTATATTTATTCCCTCTACATATATTGTTTTACCAATATGTTGTCTAAACTCTTCCTCTAAATCCTCTATAAAATATTCCCAATGATATTCCCCTATATAATAATCATTGTTAAAGTGTTCTTCTATTTCTTTATCGGTTACACTTTCAGTTTCTCTTTCTTCATCTCCTAATATACTCACAAGAAATTCTTGTTTATCTCTTTTGAAAAAATCTATTTCATTTTGCATATAAGCATACACATCATAATAAGTTTCCCATACATAAGTTTTTGTTTCCATAGTTTTATTTATTTAAATTATTTAAAAAATCATTGATGCAATCAAGTTCTGATTTGTTAGGATTATCGTATTTTGAATTTAAAAATTTCTCATATAATTCAATACCTTTACCCCAAGCAATATCATATCCTTCTCCTTTGTCTATTATTCCCTTAGCCATATCAATTAAACAATATACTGCATAATAATAGTCATAATTTTTTCTTTCTTTTTCCATAATTTTATTTATTTAAGATTATTAGTTTACTATATAAGTCCTCCAACATTTGTTTGTGGCTTTCTCCATATTCCTCTGGCTCATCATCTAAATTTTGTTCTATTAACATAGTTATATAATCTAATTCTTGTTCATCTAATTTTAGTTCTTTCATAGTTTCTATTTTTTAATAGTTATTTTAAAGTTATCATCTATATCTAATCCTAATACATTATTTATTTCATCTTGTATTAAATCTTGTATTTCAAAGTTGTGTTCTTCTCCGGATAAAATATCTAATTCTATTAGTTTGTCAACACATCTGATAGCTATATCTCTTGTGTCATCATAAGTTATTTTCTTTTCCATAGTTTTAGTTTTTAATAGTTAATAAAAAATAGGAAACTATACACGCCAAATAGAATAGTTTTACGAGATTGGTTTCGCCTAATCTCAACCTATGTGATTCTTTACTGCCTCATTGATTCTCCGAAAATAGTTCCTAGTAAAATGAGTAATGCTTGAAATTTACTTAATGTGTTCATAATTTTGGTTTTAGGTTAATATATAATTATAACGATTGATATTTTATTTTATTGTGTGGTATACTAAATTTATTTTATTTCGTTATAAAGTTCTCATTGTCATCGTATCCATAAAAATCAGTTAACACTATTTCATCTTCATCTCCATACTGAATAGAAAAGGTTTCTTCATCATATTTTGTGTCTATTAAAACAAAAGAATCCATATCAATATATTTATATAATTCAAATCTTTTGTTTAAAGTTATGACTTCTCCACTTTTCATAGTGTCAAGAATTTTTGTTGTTATCTTGCTTTCTGCTTGTTCTAAAAAATCTTTTTTCATATCTATTTATTTTCGTTATAAAATTCTCTTAATGCTAGTACATCTTCTTCATAAAATTCTCTTATTTGTTCTTTACTCATTTCAACATCGTAAGTATCTGATAACTCTTTATTCCATACTACTACCCATATACTTTTGGCTTTTGAATTAACCCAAGTATCTAAATCATAATTCTTATTGATATACTCGGATGTTTGTTCTAATTGTGTTAAAGTTAATTCTTTCATATCTATTTATTTAAGTTTATATTATTGTTAACGCTATTATTTTACTTTTATTGTGTGAGGAGTAAACTTTTTACTCCCCACTAGATTAGAATTAATTATAATTCATATACCATTATTGTTCCTGCATCATACCATTGGGAATACCATCCCCTTTTCTTTAACTCGTTCTCCCACTTGTTCAATACTCCAAACTCTCTATTCTTATAATCTTCGGAGTAGTAAGAGTATATTGTCTTTCCTTTATACTCGGACATATCCTCTCCATTTAACCATATACCACCCTCTTCACCATTAAAGTCCTCTGTTTCTCTAACAAATGGTCTCCAAAAGGATTGTTCTTGGTTATGCTTGTTTAGTTTATCCTCTATCCATTTCATCATTGTTTTTCTGCTTAGTTTTTTCATAGTTTATTTATTTAAGTTTATATATATAACGCTTGATTATTGTTTTTATTGTGTAACCTAGTCACAATCATTTTCCCATTCCCAATCCTCTATTATTTGTCCTATTTCAAATTCAAACATTCCATCTATTTCGTCTTGTGTGTAGTCCTTAAATGCTTCGTGCTTACTAGCCATTTCCCAAGGACTTATCCATCTTTTCTTTTGTTTTAGATGCTTTTTTGTTTTGTCTTGCATAATCATAGTTTTTATGTTTTTAAGTTAATATATAATGATAACGCAGGTATATTTATTTTATTGTGCAAAGTATATATTTTTTTTAAATTTTATTTATTTCACTCCTAGTAAATTGCATAACTTTTTTTTTCAATGTGTATGTACCATAGAAAAGAGATATGCTCTTAAATCGCTTAAAAACGATGTTATTTGGGATGTGTCAATTTTACCCTTTGGGATGTGGTAATATTAGCATAGGGGCTTTTGCAGTTTCGTATGCTTCTCGCAAAGAAAATGTCATATAATAATTATTATGTTAAGTAAACACCCAACTTATTGGAAATCAATTAGTTATAATCAAAGAAAAGAGATATTGGTTTGAACAAGTAAGAGATATGCCCCAGCAAAAATGCTAAAAAATTATGTAAGTAGTTGTAAATCAGACACATACCCCATTTTCGGTTTGCGTTTCGGTAGGCGACACCCTACCCCCTGTATATATATATAACCCCAAACCTCTACAGATCACACCCTGGCAAATATTCTTCCCTCTCAAGTACCCTATAGTATCTGGAAACCAGTAACTTACCTCTTTGAGAGATGGTATATTTCTCAGCTCTATTATGTGCCCTAGGCTGGTATATATTGATATAATTCTTCTTTATTAGATCAGGAAACTTATGCACTAAATACTTATTTCCTAGGTGGAAATGCTCCTTTAAATAGCCTTTTGTGAACCATAAAAGGTCATAACTAAACATTAAAACTTCAATATCTTGCTGTTTTAGGCCATAATTTTGCATAAAATAGAACATAGTGGGCCTATATAGTTTGAGGTAGGTTTTGTCCATTAGAACGCTTTAAATTAGCTTATTAAGAGCAGTACATGTTTTTGTTTGAAACACCTATTTCATCAAGCCATAAATCAACATCAAAAGATGGACATTCTGTCCAGTCTATTTTGTAGTGCCCAAGTATCTTTATTTTGGGGTATCTTAGTATCATATAGTTGACATAAACTTCCAGAGCATCATATTGCTTGTAGGACATATCATTCTCCTCGCAAGACCCTTCATATAATATATGTCGTGATGGACCTGAAAAAGTATCAAGGGTATATGGTGTTTCTGTTTCTGCTTCTAATATAGTAAGTGATCCATCTCTTTCAATGATGGAGTGAAATCCTTTGGATGCTAGTATATCTCTATCTAGCCCTTCACAACCTGTATTGTGTATAACCAAATATTTCAAGATTCAATTTTTTCTTTGATTAACAATAGCTCAGCACATTTTTCGTATTGCTCTTCGTATTCAAAATAACCGATCATGTTTTCTATGGAGGTGATCTTTCTTTTTCTTTGCATTTCAGGATAAAAAGCAGAAACCATATTTTCGTCTTCGTCAAGAAGGTCTTCAATAGTCATTTTACCAGTAGCTATTTTATAACCATTATACATTGCTTCTTCTATTAATATATAATCTTCTAACATAATTACTTTCTTTTTCCTCCCCAATATTGCACTGCGTGATTTTCTTTTACTAGTTGTTCGTTTAAACATATTTGTGTTAAACACTCTACTCCATCTAAAACATTAAGATGTATTTTTCCTAATACTCTACCATACTTCCCTATCTCTGTAGATTCAAGAGTAAAGCTGGGATTCTCAGCGAGTATAGCTTTCACCCTATCCTTTGCTGCCAATCCTCTGGCTTTCTCTTTTAAGTCTCTTGTTCTTGATTCTGGTGCATTGATGCCTACAAACCTCACCCTTTTTTTAACAGATACGCTAAATCCTAGATCTATGTGAACATCAATGGTATCTCCATCAACCACCCTATCTAACTTTGCTTTGTAAATATACATTATTTATTTGATTTTTGCTCTATTTTTCTTAGAGTACCATAAATATAGGCATTTTGTTTTTTCTTATCAGCAGGGAATTTCTTCTTAGCAGCTTCAATTAATTTTTTCTTTATGGCCTTGGGCATTATTTTTTTTTCTTTTTTCTTCTATTTTTTTTATATCTAGCTACTCTACCTTTTTGTCTCTTTTCTTTTTTAGCTGCTCTTTTTTCAGCAGGGGTAAGTTCACTCCAGGTAACTGGTGTGTCTTTACTTATACGCTTAGTTGGTCTAAAAGTTTTTTCACCTTTAGAATAATCTTTATCACCACTAGGTGTTCTCCAGTCTTCCTTAAACCATCGTTTAAGTGCCAATCCTTTTTTTGTTTTCCTAACCCTTGCCATGTTGTTTTCTTATTGCTTCTTTACCTCTTTTTGCAATAGCAGCTTGTTCTCTTTTACCTGCTGCTTTTGCTCTTTGTTCAAGAACAGTTAATATTTGTATTTTTCTAGCGTAAGGTTTATTTATCCTTTTTACTTTAGCTACAGTAGCTCTGGCATCAGCAGGTGTAGCAAACTTAATACTTACAGTATCTTTTGGGTTCTCATCGGTGTATAATCTACGACCAGAACCTTTTGGCTTCTTACCAGTGCCGACCTTTGGGTCTTTTCTTTTTACAGCCCTAGCCATACTACTTTTTCTTTTTAGAAGATTTACCATAATTAGCTGCACCAACCTTTCTACATTTTGCTACCCTACCAGAAGCATATGCAGAAGGCCATGTATTACCAGCAGCTATCTCTCTCCTTTTTACTTTATGATAACAAGCATCTTTTACAGTTCCTCCTTTTTTAAATTTTTCTGGTCCACATCCACATCCACAGCTATCTTTCATTTTAACAATTAAAAGACCACCTGCATCATATTTACCTTTTCTATTTCTTGGTGAAGATTTTTTAGAACCACCTGGCCCAGCCCATAAATCTTTACATGCCCAGTAACGAGCTGAAAGTTTATCTTTAGCTTGATCACATTTATGTCTAGCTCTAAATGACTTCCTAGCAGCTTTTGAATAATTATGACCAAATCCAGTAGCACCATAGTGTATGATTTTTTCCTTACCACCACTACAAGCTTTAACTACCTTTTTCTTTTTAGGATTAGGGGATCTCCTAGGTTTATTGCAAGGCATATTTTTTTTATCTAGTGCCTTAGCCATAATTACTTACCTACTTTTTTCATTGCTATATCGTGAGCCTCTCCAAATGTTTTACCATCTCTCATTGCATCAGCCATAACCTGCATATGTTTTTTTGTGTGGTGAACAGAGTGTCTAGCCATTGTTTCTTTTTGTCTATTGGTTAGACCATCTAAATTAACACCTTTAATTTTGTTTTTTATTGCCTTTGCCATAATTAAAATTTTCTTCTAAGTTCTCTTTCCCAGAGTTGTTGTTCTATCTCTAAATCTAATTTTTCTTTTTTGTCATTCCACTCTTGTTTTTCTTCCACTGTTTTTTTACTCCACCATCTAAGGAAGTCTCCACATTTTATATGTTTATATTCTTCCCAGATCTTTGACATTAATCGTTTCTGTAGAAGTCAACAAAAAGCCAAACAAGTATTACTAATGCAAACTTAAAAAAGTTAGCACCACATAATAGTGTACCAGCAAGTATTAATAATGCACAATGTGCATGAGATACTAAACGAGCTAATACTTTTTTTCCGAATGATAAAAGTTTTTCTTTCATTTTATTATTTTTTAGTTATATAAATTAGCTTTCTGATATAACCATCAGAAGCTATGTAAATACCTGTTGAATTAGGTATAACTTTTTGTCCTGCTATATTATAATATTCAGTAGGTGTAAACTCTTTTTCTAAATTTGTTTCAATCATTGCTGTTCCAGTGCCAGTGCTTAATGTTATACATCCTACATCTACAACAGTATCTGTATATATTTGTGGCCAATCACCTATAGAATCTATCCAATCAATATCAGATAAGAAACCAAAAGAATCTACTTGCTCTGTTGGTAAAAATGGATCTGTTACAATATATAAATAAGCACCATTCCATCCATCTCCATAATTATCTTCCATACATATAGTAAACACATCTGGTATTAATGCAGCAGTTGAGTCACCAGCATAACCACTAATCAACTCTGTACCACTACAGTTTTTTATATTCCAAGATATTTCATCTGGATATATTCCTTCTGTACAATAAATAAATTTTGGTATGGGTACTTGTGCTGACACCCCAACACAAAAAACTAACAAAGCTATAAGTAATTTTATTTTTTTCATTATTGAAACTTATTTAATACTATTTCATCAATAGCTGATTGAACATCTGATTTACTTGCCTGTAGTTGCAACATAATATTAGGAGTAAATCTTTCTACTTCTTCTCCATTATCATATATTATAACAGTAGGTACAGCTTTTATTCCATATTCACTAGCTGCATCACTACACTTTGCTATACAAGCTCTATATACTGTACAATCTTTTAAATCTTTTAGTTCCTTAAATTTATTAGTATTATTCCAATCTGCCCAATATTCTACAACTACAATACCTTTGGATATTTTATTATTAAAATTACCATTATTTAAAAACTCTACGCTGCCATAGGCAGATAGACAAATAAATAACAATATGAATAATAATTTTTTCATTATCTTAAATCATAAATCATTTCTTGAAGCTCATCTAACTTCTCATCCATTCCTTCAATATCTTCTTTTATTTCTTCAACATCCGATTGGGTGTTCATAATAGTTTCTCTAATAAGCTGGTCTTTTAAATCGTATTCTGTTCTAGATACTTCTGGGGCAGGTAATTCTTTTGCTTCTGCTATATCTGCCTGTAAAGTAAAATACATTCCTATTACTACCGACAAACCAACTCCAATGCTTATTAATGTTTTAACACTGATATTAAATTTACTTTCTTCGGATAGTTCTTTCATTTTTAAAATATTAAATAGTTTACACCTGCTTTCATTTGATATGATTTAATATCCCAGAATTTAAGGTGCCTACCTTCTATAAAAAGACCGAGATGTTTATTTATCTTAGAGCCTAAGATTAAACCAGCATCCCACTCAAACTTTTTATCTGGGTAAATATACGAAAAATCGTTGAGACCTTTATGAATTGGATAGAAAGAACTCCATCCATGAATCCAAAAGTTTTCTTTATTATAATAGTAGTCAAAACCAAATACAGCAGATAATTCTTGAACTAATCCTAATGCTTCTAGTTCTCTGTTATTATATTCGGTTACTGCTCTACCAAAATGGTAAGTATAAAACTCTCTATCTGTTTTTGCAATAAGCTCACCATCTTTAGTCCAGTGTTGATTAGGATCACTAAAGTATCCAAACTCATTTGCTAACTGCCACCAATGTTTATTAGCTGGTATAGCAAACCATGCGTTTACTGGGCTATACCCATAAACTGGATGACTTCTATGTGCGATACCTGCTGTTAAATCTAAGTTTCCAAGTTTTTGTCTATATCTTATTTCTCCTAAAGTATATTTAAGATTAATAAGACCATCGTTCACATACGCTGCTTTTACAGCAAACCTATTATGTATGTAACGAACTTTATATTCTTGCTGGGTAAATACATCACCCCTGTTTCTAACAGCACTATATTCAAATAAGTATTCTAGACCTGGTGCGTTAGATATAGTAGCATAATCTGATATTTCATTTTCAGAACCATCGTAAAATCTTCCTTTTTTAACCTGGTAGTCAAACCTAGCAACTTTTCTTAACCCAATACTAAATACATAGTTAGACTCTATTTGCTCTGTTATTTCTACTAGCTGCCCTGAACCTGCTACACCATCAACATAAAACTGTTGACTAACAGCAAATGGTGAAGCCATAGACGCACTAGCATAAAATGTAGAATATTTAAAAAGATTTTTAACTTGTGCTTGAGAGTTAAAAGAATTAAGCACAACAAGAAATACAATAATAACTAAAAATACTAAATCTTGTATTGATTTAAAATTTGTATTTTTTGATTTGTTTTTATTTGACTGCATCATAATCTATATAAGTTATTTTTACACAATCACCTTTTTCTAAAGCATCTGCTATTTTCGGATAAACTCGCTTATATGCCTGTCCTGAACTGCCGATGAATCCATCTTTAGAAATTTGGTTGTTCGTTTGCGTATCACCCAATAATAAACACCCAGCAGTGTGCTCATCAGTGTTACCAGTATGAATAAGAATGTACTCAAAACCAGGTACATTAATAATATGCAGCATACCAAGATGCATTTTACCATATCGCTTAACATACTTATTGTGGAATCCACCAGATTTCCTAAGCACCACTTCGTAAGTCCCACTAGGAATACGAGTCTCCCCCATAATTTTTTCTTCTCTATATTCATCTTCTAATGTATAGCATAAAAACTTACGCTTATTGTCGGTTGTTTCAAATAATAATCCTGATGTTGAGTCTTCTCCAGACGATATTCTAAGCACTTCTAATTCCATCATACAAAGATAATAAAATTAAACAATATCTGCTATTGTTATTGTGGCACCATAAATAACATTTGTTACAGCATTGGTGTTTATTTTTATTGATAAATAATTAGTTGCAGAATGATTAAAGTCTGTTATATCTATTTCTGTTCCTACATTACCACTTCCTTTAGATGTATGTGTTCCACTATTAACATTGCTTTCAAATACATTTACAGGTCTAGTATTGTTACCAAAAACACTAACATGGGTAGCTTTTTTACCAACAGGTATTGGAACAAATGCATATAACTCCATAGCAGCATCACTAGGTATAATACCTATTGTACCTGTATCATCAAAATGAATAGCAGCTCCAGCTGCATCCTCATTACCTACAAAATCTCTTGGAAGAACTTTAATAGTATCAGCATCACCATGCCATCCAGCAGAAATATCATCCCCAAACTTAAAATAATCTTCATCTTCCATCCAAGTAATTACACCATCGTTTGTTTGCCCATCAAATGTTAGCGTATAGTCTGTTGCATCTTTGCCACTACCTATATTAAGGTTTCCACCTATATGTAAATCACCATTATCTGTTCTTATTCTAGCATGTAATTTTTTTAAGGATATATCATCCATAGTAAAGGAATCCTGGTTGCTACCTACCTCAGTTACTAAAAATATAAAGTGATTTCCAGCTACATAAAACTTATCAAATAAAACACTTGATGTTCCATCTTCAAATGGAATAGAGTCACTACCCAAAAGGGTTCCAGAAAGATCTGCTGCCCCAACCAAAAGACTTGGATTGCCAGAGGAAGAACTTATAGTATAAGCAAATTTATATTTTTCATCTTGATCAAATTCTGCTGCTGTAACATTAAGATCGCTTGTTTCTTGTATTAAGGCCCCAGGTATTTCTTCTAGCGATACATTACTAATATCTAATTTACTACCACTAGCTAAAGGTATTGCATCAGCAAGAGTATTAGCCATAGTTAAGCTAACTGTATGATTTGTTCCAGCACTTTGATTACCTTGACCAAATGCAGCTCTAACATAAACAGTATGATCACCATTGTCTGTTGGCAGATTATAATTACCTAATATACCAGTTAATCTAAGTGGAACTTGATTAGCACCACCTATTTTATAATTAGTTTCTTTTGCAGCAGTAGTTATGTTTGAATTAGATATGGTATACCTAAGAACTAAAAAATATTCAAAGTTAGGAGTTGTAGCTTTATTTATTACAACTTGAGCTAAAACAGAAGCACTACCAGAACTGTACTCATAACTAGCTTTACCCCCATTTAAAAAATCTGATTTTATAGCCCAGTCATTGGTTGCAGTCCAAATATAATTAGAAGCAGTTCCACCAGATCCTTCTCTAAAATTACCATTAGCTAAAATGTTTTTAGGATTGTCTTTGTCCATTGATGGGAAAAACTCAGGTTGAGTAGGAACAGAAAAAGTTAATGTTTCATCTGCTGTTATCGTAAAACCACCCTGAACTTTAAACTTGCTATCATCATCAAAATCATTATCAGTTATTATTTCTGAACTCAAGAACTGAGTATCTGTAGAATATATTTCTATCTCACCATCCCTTATGGATAATTTTTCATCAGGAGAATCTTCACCTATACCTATTCTATTATTTACAGGATCTGTAAAAATTAAATTTCTACTTTTCCCATGTACTATAAATCTGTTGTTTTTTTGATTTCTATTTATTGTAGCCCCTTCGTTTACTCCTAGGTCCCTAAAAACATGAACACCATGCTTTATAGGAGACCTACCAGTAAAACCAATTCCTATTTTTCTATTTGATGTAGATACTTGTAATGGGGTAGCTTTTTCTACCTTAAATATATAAGAGTTCCTTATTTTCTTTATTACAAGATCCATTCATTATGTTTGAGTTATATTAGTCTGTAGCAGAAGCTAAAAATACTTCAGCAGCTATAGCAGCAGTGTCAGCCTGTAGTTTAACACTAGCTATAGAACCAAAACTACCAGAAGTCCCAGCAGTAGCAGCATCAGCAGCAGACAGAGAAACTGAATGTGTTCCTAGTATAAAAGAATGACCTGCTTCAAGCTTGTATACAAACTCATCATTATTTGTTTCTGCTACTCTTATGAAGCAAAAGTTAGAGCCATCTAGGTTTGTTATTCTAGCGTACTTAACTTCAGACAAGTCATGTTGCCCTGAGTCATTATCAGAACCAGTTGTGTATACAGTTATTTGTGATGTAGGTACATTTACAATTCTTTTTGTAACTTGATTTAATGAACTTATTGTTTTTGTAACAGTTCCTCCTTGATCTACACCATTCAATGTTATAGACTCTGTTATTTTAACTGTTAATGTTGCAGTTGATAAAGCCATATCTAAATATTTGTTTATTAATAATTATCCAGACAAAGATACAAAAAAATTTATTACCTTTGTAGGTACAATTTTAAGAATTAATTAAAATAATTGAAAAATGCCAAAGTATAAAACTATAGAAGTAAAACCAATAATAAACGCTAGCCTTCAGGCTACTCAATTTTCAACACAAGATGTTGTTTTTGATTGGACTGAAGTTCCTTTACCAGTAAATGGGCCTTGTAGAGTAATAAGTGTCTCTGTAATAAATAGAGATCATGCAGCAGCTAAAGCAGCAGATGTTGCTTTGGAATTATTTTTTTCAAAATCAAATGATTTTACTTTAGGAGTTATAAATGCTACAGCAGCCATGGTTCCAAATGACGACCTAATAGGTGTTACTTCAATAGTAACAGGAGATTATGATGCTGGATTAGATTTTGTAAGTATAGCATCAGCTAGCCCAGATGCTCTTGTTGGACTAATATTAGAACCTAATTCTACAGAAAGTTCTATATATGTTGCTGGGCTTACAAGAACAGCTAATGAGCCAGATTTAAGATCTTCTTTCCTTATGGATGGGGCCCATACTGATGGGAGTTCTGTAATAACAGTAAAAGGTGTTGATGCAAGAGAAATAATAGCTCCTGGAGATGTTTTACATGCTGAAGATGATGCTGTTATTGGGACAGTAAAATCTGTAGATAGTGCAACTCAAATAACTCTAGTACATTCTGCACTTGTTCCACAAGCTTTAGCTGATGAAGATAAAATACATATACTACAACCTATTAAATTAATGATTGGGGTTGAATATTAATAATACTTGTATTTGATACAATATAATTGTATATTTGTCAAATAACTAAAATTAAATTTAATGGAAACAACCGACTTAATCAAAGAGGTTGCTAATTCTGTTAGGGACTTACTAATAGAAAAGAATATTACCTATGGTGATTCAGCAACAAACCCAAAAAAAATTTTTTCAAAAGGAAGCTCAGTAGATTCTTTATGTGCTCGTATTGATGATAAGCTATCTCGTATAGCCAACAAAGGTATTACTGATAAAACAGAAGATACTGTTACTGATTTAATAGGATACCTTATATTATTAAAAGTAGCAATGAAAAAAGAATATGGCTGTGGTAAACCATGGTGTGGTGAATGTGACTGTGAAGGATATTTTGATGGTTGGGAAAAGAATATAGCATAAAATGAAAGAGCATATTACAAAGGGACTAATAAGAAAGTTAACCATAGGAGATTTAAAAAATGGCATGAACTATATTGTAGGTCAAACTGTTATGGGTGGTGGTGCAAAAATTACAGATATAATAGAAGATGAAGCCTATTTTAGAGAATATAATGTTTTAAGGTACAATGTTTATGTTAAAAAATTTAGTGATGGTTACACTTATCTTTGGAAAGATTTTAAAAACCAACCAACATCAATAGAATATAATTTAAATTATGAAGAGTATGAAGCCACTACTTAATTACATATGGGTTGAAGTAGAAAAATCACATGAAAACTCTACCTATATAAAAGGAAAAAATAACGAAAAAATAGAATTGTACTTAGATTCGTCTTACGAACCTGAATTTAATGCTAGGCAATATGGAACTGTTTACGCTGTTAGTGATAAAGTGAAAGGAGTTAAACCTGGAGATAAAATTTATTGTCATCATTTTTTAGTAACAGAAGCTAATAGGGTTAAATTTATTGAAGATAAGCTTGTCTATAAAATACAAGAGCCTTTTATTTATGCTGTTGTTAGGGATGGAAAATTAAAAATGTTAAACAACTGGGTTTTTGTAGAGCAGGTAAAAGAAACTGAAGAAGATTGTAAAACAGATTCTGGAATATTTTTTAAGGCAAATCCAGAGGAAGAGGAGCTACATGGTATATTAAGACATTCTAATGAGGAGCTTATTGAACAAGGAGCAAAAATAGGGGATAGAATTATATTTAGTACAAACTCAGAATATGTAATGAAGATAGAAGGTGAAGAATTAATGAGGATGAGGAATGAAGATGTTTTAGCTACATACCATGGATGATCCAACTAAAAAAAGATTTGAAAAATTAATATCTTCTGCAAAAGAAGCTATAGATTTATTAACAGATGAAATAAAAAAACCTGTTGATGAAGACCTTCAGGATGACAAAGCTCGTAATGCTTTTAAGTCAAAAAAAGAATGCTTTATGGATGCTAAAGAGCTCATAGCTGAAGTTCAAAAACTAGAAGATATAATGAATGGAAAAGAAACAATGTCAGATGAAAAACAAGAATCTGGTTTTGAGGCAGGTCATGCAGAGCAGTTCGCAAAAAGCAACTCTTAGGCTTTTCGTCAAAATTTAGTATATTTGTAGATTGTTATACCTGTATTTAAATGGCTGTTATATCTTTAGATAAAAACTCAAAAGGATCAAAAGAAGTAATATGTGGTCTTGATATTCAACTTCCAAAAAGACCACCCAAGAAAGGTATATTGTTTTCAGAAAAAAAGAAAAAAGATCAGAGTTGGAAGAGAGATGAAACAGATTGGTCTATGCTGTCACCATCTAACAGAAATAAATTTATATCAAAAGAATTTGAAAGAAGGGCAAATGGTGTTTGGTTTATGAATAATGGTAAGCCAACTTACATAACTGGAAATCATTATTATTATTTACAGTGGGGTAAGATAGATATTGGATACCCAGACTATAGAGATAGAGACAGAAGATTCTTTACATTTTGGGAAGCTTGTAAAAAAGACCCAAATAGTTATGGAATGATAATGGTGAAGCATAGAAGAGAGGGTGCTTCATGGAAAGGAGCTTGTATGTCTCTGTATGAAATAACTAGTTCCTATAACTCTCATGGTGGATTATTATCAAAAACAGGACAAGATGCTAAAGACCTATTTGAAAAAGTTGTTTATATGTTTCGTGGTTTACCTGATTTCTTTCAACCTATTATTGATGGCTCTGATAATCCAAAGTCTAGGTTATCTTTTAATACTCCTGGTCAAAAAATTACCAAGAACTTTAAAAAGATTACGAAATCTCATGCACTTAACAGTAAAATAGATTGGAGAAACACTAGAGAAAATTCTTATGACTCTGCAAAACTAAAGTTTTTTATGAGTGATGAGGCAGGTAAATGGACAGAGGCCTCAGTAGATAAAAATTGGCAAGTTGTAGCACCTTGTTTAACATTAGGTATAAATGTAGTGGGTAAATGTTTTATGCCATCAACTGTAAATGAATTAAGTTCAGGTGGTGGAGATAAGTTTAAGAAGCTTTGGGATATGAGTAACATAGAAGATAGAGATGCTAATGGTAGAACTCAATCTGGTCTTTACTCTTACTTTACTCCAGCTTATGATGGGTATGAGGGTTTTATAGATGACTATGGTAATAGTATGATAAACGAAGCAAAAACATTTTTAAAAAATAGAAGAGATTCGTTAAAAAGTGATACTAATAAACTGTCAGAAGAAAAAAGACAAAGGCCATTTACTGTGGAAGAAGCCTTTAGGAGTGATGCTAACACAAGTATATTTGATGTAGAAAAAATATATCAACAACTAGATTTT
>TARA_R100000654_G_scaffold6636_3_pt1 | contig 53160 bp, 78 predicted proteins | sample TARA_R100000654 | Tara Oceans TARA_R100000654 (sample SAMEA2622473) | marine metagenome | biome: marine biome (ENVO:00000447); feature: surface water layer (ENVO:00002042); material: "saline water (ENVO:00002010), including plankton (ENVO:xxxxxxxx)" | depth 5 m
GTTTGCAGTAGGAAACTGTATTGTAAATGTACCTGAAGTAGCTGTTTTATCTCCACCAAAATCTAGAACTGCAACTGCTGGATCTCCAGAAGCTGAGTCATTATAGATTAAAGCACCTCTTGCAGTAAGAGATACACCCACAAAAGATAAATCAGCAAAGTCTACTACCGCTGTATCACTGCTTAACACAGGTGTTACAGCAACCAAAGCTTTACCACCACTGGTGTAGCCAGATGGTGAAGATACTTGATTGTCAGTTGTAAAAGAAGTTGTTGATTTTCCTAAAGTAGCAGAGCTAGTGTACATACTTAATTTAAAAGTGTTTCCAGTAGGTGCTGCTGTAAAATTGTGTACCCCTTTTAAAACATCTGTTTTAAAAACATTACACACTGCACTTGTTGTTATTGCCATATTTTTCTCCTATAAAGTTAAGGTGAAGGAGATTGAACAGGTAATCTCATTACACCATCATCATAATCTGCACGTCTACGTTTACCCATTTGTGTAAGCATAAATGTTTGTATCTCTTCATTATACTTAGTTTTATACAAGTTGTACATATCCATAGGGCCTTTTAAATAACTAAAACACTCTACTAAAACACCATACAATAATAAATTTTCTGCGTGTTGAGACAAAAAAGTGTTTTGTGTAGATGTAAAATGCTGTGGGTCTCTTATATAATTTAATTGTATCTCGTAAGCTTGATCAGGCACAGGAGCAAACACAATATTTTTATCATCCCAGTTTGCATAATATTTTGGTTGTCCTGTTGCGTCTGTTGGATTAAATTCTGCTATAAAAGAAGTGTCTCTTTTTTCCAAAAAATCTCTTGTACTACTGTTTATAATTTGCACAGATCGAATACTTATACAATCATCAGGAACATTTAAAAACCTTAAAGTTCCTGTAACTGCTGTTACATATTCTCTTATGTCATCGTAATCTACTTTACTAGCTATATCTAATTCTGTGTTTCTTATAAATTGATCAATCAAAGTGTCCGATAAAACATTTGAGTCTACTTCTGTATAATTTCTAACTTGTGTTAAAAAAGCTGAGTGCGTTATTGTCATGAAATCACCACAGTAAAATTAGTGCCTACAGAAACAGTTGCTTGCACTGATGTTAATTTAGTTCCTAAAATATTGTCACTACCTGCAACAGTCATACTTGCTCCACCTGTTATACCAGTATCTTTTGTTTCAGAAAAAAATCCATTACTAATATACAAAACAAAATCTTTTTGTGTATCAGGGTGCATTGGTCTAGCATTTTGTAAAGCAATAGCATCTGCACTTATTTTCTTTCTTTCAATTTGTGGATGTTTAGCTTCATACTCAGAACGATGCACAAAAGAACCATTCCATTCTTTAACCATTTCTGTATATGGAAACTCCATACCTGACCTGTCGGATATTGCTTTTGATTTTTTACCTCTTGCGTAAGGCATTATGCACCTTGTGGATAAAAAGTTTGTGGAGTAATATACACAGAAGTTCTTTGTCCATCTTCTGTCAATGCTCTTTGTAATTCATCTTCATAAACTAATTTAGTAGCTTGTATAAGATTAGGAGCTTTTTTCATAGAGAGATAATATGCAAGACCTGCAACCATACAGGGTATAAATCGAAATACCACGTCTGCTTGATTAGTGTATGCACCGACATCTTCTATCCTCTTCATGTAATAATATTTTACATACGTATAGGTACTCGCATCAGGAGTTTGATACAAAGTTATCGTAGGGGTAGTTTGCCTGTCAACATAATATTGACTAGGTTGTCCACGTGAACCTTTATTGGGTAAAGCTGCATATTGACTTCTGCTTATTTTAGTTAAAGACACGTCATTTGTAGAAGTAGTAGTACCTGTTGTAGTGCTCACATAAGCCTCTAATATGGCGTTTGCATCTGTTGGTGCTGTGTACGTAGCTGTTCCAGCGGTAAGCTCTTGTTCTTTCAAAGTAACTTTCCATAAATGAATACCTCTATTACCCCATTCAGAAAACAATATATTTAAACTTCTTCTTGCAGATTTTAAATCATAACCAGAGTTTGTTCTGATACCACAACGCTCATAAGATTCTTGTATTATATCATCGATGTCTAAATCAAAAGCTGTAGTGCCTGATGTAACCACTATCTAACACCCTTAAAATTAAAACCTCTGATAGCTTTACCAATACCCCTAACTTCACCACCCATACTTTTTTTTGTTATACTAACTACTTTACCTTCTGGTTTCTTTTTAGTTGGTTTAAAATTTTTTGGTAAAGGTAAATCTTCATCTAACTCTTTTTGAAACTGTTTCATACTTTTACTATCTTTTACTACGTTTGTAGATTTAGATTTGTATTTTTTAAATTTTTTAAAATCACCTTTATCTTTAGCATCTCGCATTTTACGATACATAGAAGGTAGGTCATCAATTAAACCTGATTTTTCTAATAACTTTTTACCTTTTTTATATAAAAGACCACCTAAACCAAACTTACCTATGTCAAAGTCAAACTCCTTAAATATGTCTCCTCGTATCATTTCATATTTATCTCTATCGCCTTTTTCCCTAGCTTCTTTGGCTAAAGCTTGTAATTGTTTCATTCTAGACATTATAAAACTCCTTCATAATATTTATCGGCTAAACCACCTTTGTAAGCAGTGAACGTTTTAACATTAGTTGGCTTACCACCAACTCCTTGTGCTTTTGCTCTTTTTCTTTTAACAGCACTTTTTCTTTGTCCTTCAGTCATTCTTCTAGCTTTTGCTAAAGGAACACACTTTGGGTATTTTCTTTTGGCATCTGCTTTTTGTTTGCTTCTACCACATTTAGCAAATGTGCCATCTTTTTTCTTACTACCAATGTCTACCCACTTTTGAGCAAACCATTTTTTTAAACCAGACATTATCCTAATAAATCTCTGTAATAATCTTGTGTAGATGGGTTTGTAAAACTTTCATCACCGTCTATATCTTGTTTAATATAAGAACCTGTTCCTTGAGGCATCATACCACCGTCATTCATATTCATAACACCTCCCTGTTTTGCTGGTTTAGGTCCTTTAAAATCTTTACGTTTTACTCCACTCGGGTCTTTTATTTTACCTGCACAAATTTTTGAAGCGTAAGCGTTTGCATAGGCCGAGGGGTAAACTTTGAACTTTCTTTTTGCTGCTGCTTTTCCTCTTGGGCATAATTTTGTCATGTTGTTTCCTTTTTTTATATTTTAAACTTTTGCTACCGTTCTGTCTACTAGCGTGTTCTAATATTATTTCTAACAAGTCTACCTTTGTTTCCTTGTACTACTCTAACTCTTTTACCTTTTTTATATAATCCTACTTTTTTCTTCATAGGACCTTTTGTTATTTGTTGTCTCATACTGCCTCTATTCATTGCCATTATCGTAACCTATACCTTGTTTTCCCTTCTTTATTTTTATATGCTTCTTTATATTCAAATCGATTATTTTCTGTGCTGTAAGATACATGCACCCATCCTGAATGAGGATCTTCTTCAGGTTTGTGAAACTCTAATATTAACTGATCGTATTTCATATTATTATGTATCCAATCACTTAACTCTAAGTTTCCTACCTTATGAACCTCAATGTCTGCTGCTTGACCTTGCACATGTTGAGAAGTAATACTGCCCCCAATTTTTAAATTAAGTTCGACACATCGAAAACCTGAACTTATAGTCATGGGCTGTTGAAAATAATCTCTTACTGGCTGTAAAATATGAATACATAAATTACGTAAATTAAATATTTGTTTATCGCTTGGTGTATTGTCAATGTTATTTCTAATTGCAGTTTGAGACCTAGTAAATTCATGTAAGCTAAAATTATCTGATAGTTTCATTTAACACTTCCATCTACGTCTTGCTTGTCGCAATCTTGAATTAGGATTTTTAGCTGCTTTAGGAAATTTTTTCATCTGACCAGCACTTCTTGCACAAAATGATTTACGTCTTTTTGCAGCCGTACTACCTTTTTTTACTTTACCTGTAACAGCAGTTTTTAATTTACTGCCAGGGTTGTCTCTTCGATATTTAGCAACCCCAGCTTTAGTCATTCCCGCTCCAGACTTAGTAGATCTGTAATACTTCTTAGTTCTAGGCGGCTGTTTATCTGGTTTTCTAGCCATTATCAGTATCAGCAGTAATCGGTGTTACAAAAACAGTAACAGAGGTTACGTTGCTAATAGTCAAGTGCATATCAGTTTTAAAAAGTAAACCATCTAAAGGCATATCAACTTGATATTGATCAGCTGCACTTCCAGCAGGTGTAGCAATAACTAGCTTTTGAGTACCACTACCCCCACCATCTTTAAACGTTAAACTTCCAGCTGACGCATGACCAACATAATAAATAGATAGCAACCTTGTTCTACCTGACTGAATTGAACCAGTCGAGGTAAGCGTTTTTGCTCCTATATCTGAGTTCATTGTTTACCTCTATTATGCTAAGTTAGTGTTTTGTTGATATAAAACAGATACTCTTACTTCACCTGCGTTTGTTGTAGCAGAAGATGTAAAAGTTAATCTTATATCTGAAGTACCCACATCTTCCCAAGCTAAAGCTCCGCCTGATTCAGTTGTTGGATATTTTCTACCAGCTGTAGTTCCTATACCAAACGTATTTACAAGTGTAGCGGCACCTCCAACAGTATCACCCACACTTATGTTAGTGCCAGTATTTGCTGCTGTTATTACATCGATAACACAATCAATTATTTGTGAATTTGCTGGTATCACAACATCTTGCACTGCTGCTGCAACAGCTCCAGCTGCTAAACTAACTGCAAATGTTTGCACCATTACAACCTGTCCAGTATTTTTAATATCTGTACCTATTGTAGTACCAGTTGTTTCTTTAATTGTTCCTGCTTTAATAGGACCTGAAAAAGTAGTTGTTCCCATAATTTTCTCCTAGTTGTAGATATAGTTTTCTAGGGTATCTGCCAAGCCAGTCTATATCCATTATTAATCTTGGTAATTACAGTATACATAAAAAAAGGGGACAATGTAAGTCCCCTCTTTTAGTTTATCGTTAGAGATTTTTAAGCAGCACCAGGTGAGCCAAAAACACCTCTAGGATCGGAGAATCCAAATGAATATCTCTCTCTTGCTTTGAATCTTACATTACCAGTATCAAAATCTCCTTCGATAGCTGTTTTAATAGGTGCTCTAACAAATTGTTTCATACCGTTAGGAGCATCTGTCATAATGAAGAAAGCATCAGTATCTGTTAAGAAATGATTAATTCTATAACCTTGTGGAATCATACCCATGTTAGCCATAGCATTAATGTCATTATCAGCAGTACCAACTCTCTGTGGAGATTTTAAAATTCTCTCAGCTGTAAATTGTAATTCTTTAGGAATTATCAATTTTAACCCTTGAGTAGAAATTTTTAAACCTCTTTCATCAACGAAAGCAGAAATGTCAATTAATGCTTGTTCTAGTGATGTTTCAGACAAATCAGCAGCTGTTGCTAATTCATTTCTAAAAGTTCCACCATTTAATAGCGGATGATTAGTTGCACATAACTCAACTCCGTCACCACCAGTAAAGGATGCGTTAAATGCGTTGTTAAGAACATTTGCAGCTTTTACTTGCTTAGTATTTGCCATACTTCTAGCCAAAGCTCTTGTGTACCTACCAGCTAATCTGTCATACAAATTATCTTCAATAGCTTCTTCTGTAATAGCAAAAGCCATAGCAATAGTCTCATGTGTGTACCTTGCTGTAAAAGATTCATTTGCATCATCAAATTGAACTGCTTGACCCTCAGCTTTAACTGGAGCAGATCCAAAACCACTTAACATTACTTCTTCTTCAAAAGCTCTGTCAGAAGTTTCTGATATGTATATTTCTGCATGTTCGTTTTCATACCTGTTATATTCCAAACCGAAAAGTGCGTTCAAGCCTGGTTCTAACTCTTTAACTAATTGTGTTCTAGATATTGCCATGCTTTATACTCCTGTGTTTGAAACTGTACCTTGGACTATAGAGCCGTTCGGTGCATTAAAGTGATTATTAATACGAACGATCAACGGAATACCTGCTGCTGTAAAGTCAGAGTTTTCAGGATCTTCTTGAATACCCACAATACGTAGAGGAAAAGAAGCAGTATCAGCAGCTGTACTTAAATCTGCGACAGCAGTAGAAATACCAGTAGTGTTATTACCACTATTTCCATTTGCTAGTTGCACATTTAAAAATATTGCTGCTCTAATTTCAGACTCGGTATCAAAACTGCCACCGCCTGCATCAGCTGCTATTACAAATAATTGCATTGGATCGTCATAAATGAAAGCCTTTACTGGATGATTTGCATCAGCTCCAGATCCAGGCCAGTTGTTTGAGAAAATTCTTTCTCCTGTGGTACTAGAAACATACTCGCAACCATAGAAAACACCTAAGATAGAAACTGTTCCACCTGCTGCTGCTTGAAGATCATCAATGACCCCTGCTGCTGTAGGTATTACAGGCATCCCTTGGTAAATTCTATTGGAGTTGTCAGAGGCTATTCTGTATTCAGTAGTACCTGTAGTGTTATAACTTGAACCTAATCTTGATAAAGGTCTCAAGCCAAACGATACGTTAGTATTAGCCATATTTTATTTCCTTAAAAATAATTAACAAAAAACTCTCACTTTTTGCGAGAGCCACCAAAACTTACCCTAGATTGTCTGTCAATATTGACAGGCATCTCAGGACGTTGCTCCCTTAGAATGTCGTTGTCAACGGATTTAACTTGATCTGCTGTAATATTCTCGAAATATTTTTTGCGTTGTTCGACTACTTCTTCAGGTATCCTTGCCAACACAAGGCCACCAACCCCGATTAACCCCTGATATTGTCCTTGTTGCACAACTGGATAATCGTGATCGCCAAGTTGGTTTTTGACTTCTTCTGCTCGTACAAATTCCCAACCTTCTCTTAGTTTTTTAGATACATTACCTGTATCCATAAAACCAATGCTTTCTGTTCTTATCCAACGATGCTTGAACCCTTTTGGTGCAGGGGGTGCATCCAGACTTGATGGAGGAGTCCAAGGTTTATTACGTGTTTCTACCTTCTCCCTTGAACTGCGTGAAGTTCTATCTAATTTTTCAGTCATATTTATCCTTTCACGTATTTAGCGTATTCTTCTAATGGCACTCCTAGTTTCTGTGCTATTGCAACCTGTGATCGAGTGAGTCTCACAGTTTTACGTCCTTGCTGTTTACGGCCCGCTGAGGCAACAGTTTGAACGGGTTTTGTCTCATCAACAAACTTATTTGGGAAATATCCCCTCATTTGCTTATCTACTTCAGCATAATACTCTTCGCTTTCTGCGTCAAACCCCTTTTGGATTAAATCTTCATGAATTCCAAAAGCAGCATTAGTCATAGCTTTATCTTTACCAAACCATTCATTATCACCTGCCCATTCCTGAGCTCTTGGACTTGGTTGTGCTGGTTGCTGTATTTGCTCTTGTGTAGGTTGTTTTTTTTGTTCTTCTTTTTGTGTTTCTTTTTGTTGTATTTTAATCCTAGCTTTTTCTTTTTCAACTGCAAGTTTTGTGAGTTGATCATTAGCTTCCATAATTTTTTTAGAATCTTGTGCTTCTATAGCTTCTTGTAGACTTTTTTTAACTTGCTCTCTTTCTGCATCGACTCTTGCATCATATTCTTTAACATAGTTTTCATCTACAGCTGAATAATTTTTTTCTATATCTGCATATTTTTGCTGTAAACCTTTTGCATAATCTAATGCGGCTTGCTCTCTTCTTTGAGATTCTCTCCAGTTTCTTGTTAATTTATCTATACGTTTTTGTACGTTTCCTGATATTTCAGTTAAATCATCTTTAGGTTCTTCTTCTACTTTTACTTTAGCTGTTCCTGTATCATGATCTGTATATCCTAAATCAACAGTAGGTGTATCCTCTGTAGCCACTTTAGGTTTTTCATTTACCTCTACTGTTTTTTCTTGTGCATCGTCCATATCAAGTTCTACTTGTTCTGCCATATTACCTCCTAAAATAATGCGAGTATGTCCTCGGGTTTCTTAATAGTTCCAATGATTTCGTCATCGTTCAAAATACGGTGCTCTCCATAATTAGTTTTAAATCTAGCACCAGCATACCTTCCGTAAATTACAAACTGTCCCTCCTTACACCAAGGTCCTTCAGGAAACTTAGTTTTATCTTTGTAACAAAGTTCTCCCATTTTAACCACAAGTCCCACGACTGTAGTAATCTCTCTGGTTTCTTGAGTTTTATCTGTAAGTATAATACCACCATCAGTTTTAGCTTTACCAGTCCAAGGTCTAACAAGTAGTCTATATCCTACTGGATCTGGTATCGTATCTAAATATTCTTCTGTTTCTTGTGGTGTTTTTGGTATCTTAACTTCGGCTCGTCTTTTTAAGTTAATCGTAGTCATAAGTTTTCTTCTTTCTTTTGCAGGTCATTTAAATCCTGAAGCAACGTTTCTAATGCGTTGATCCTACCTCTAGCATATTGCAAGTTTTCCATTGTGTCTACACCATAGATGACATCTTCTTTGTATTTCTCTAAATTATCTCTTATTTTTGCTCGTAGAACTTGAATAGTATCTATATCGTACATTACAAAATTTTAGTCAAAAAATCACTGTTGTTCATAATTACTTCATCTTTTGTTTCAATCCAGACTCTTGCTCCACAAGATAAAGGTTTAGTAGGACTATACTTAACAGTGCATTTGCCTTTTATCTCTACTTCATCTGCGTAATAATTATTTTTAGATGTCTTAATAGTAATAACTGGTTCAGTCGTGTTATTTTTTTTATTGCGTCTAATTATGTGTTGGTTGATATGAATTTTTTTTATCATTACTTTTTCAGTATTTTAGTATCCGTCTTTTTCAACTTATCAAATGACCTAAGGCCGCCAAGACCGAGCATACCTAGTAATAAAGGCATCATTACAGACATATCAGCTTGTGGGATAGTAATACCAAATCCAGCACAAATAGGTGAAATTAAATAATTTACCCCTAAAGATATTGCGGCTATCCAACCAACAAGGGGTCTCCACGATGATTGAAACCAATTGCCTTTTGCCTCTGCTTTGTTAATTTCTATTTGTTGTAAGGATAATTCTTGTGCGTGTTTTTCTGCCATAGTGGATATTTCGTGTGCAAGTTGAGCTTGCTTATCTTTATCTCTTACAAATTTTCCTATAAGTTTAGTTGCTGGTCCTATTAATGCAGTAAGTGCCATTATTTTACTCCTGTAAATTTAACGCCTTTAACCTGTACGGGTTTAATACCCTTAATAGCAGTTCTTACACCATTTTCTCTGTAAGGACAACTACTATTTACAGCATTTCCTGTTTTAAATTTTTTTGTTATACCAAAACCTACTGATGTGTTGCGTTTTCCTTTAGATGCTCCTACATTAATACTAAGATTACCATCTAACAGCTTTTTTGAGTAATTTAACGTTGTATTGTCTTTACCTTTTGAAATATTTAACAGACCATTGCCCACAACACTTTTTAAATTAACATTTTTTACTTTTTTATCTTTAACGTTGTATGTAACTTCAGCTTGTGTTCTTGGTTGTATTCTTTTTTTTACTTTTACATCTCCTTTTGCTGTAAAAGACAAGTTTTTTCCTACTTTATAATCTGGTATTTTAAAAATTTTACCGTTTTTTGCTGTTTGGGGTTGTTCATAAGGCATAGGAAACAATTTACCTCTGCCAGATTGTTGTTTTCTTTTAATTTTTGCTACTAATTCTGACATAGAAGGTATTTTATTACGATCTAAATTGCTTCGCTGTTTACTAGCCATTAAAGTTTGACCAAGTTTTAACATTTCTAACCTATTAATAGATTTTTTTTTACTTTTTTGTTTCATTTGCCTTTGTCCTTGCTATATCTACCTTATCATCAGCTACTCTAATACGTTCTTGAGCTTGAAACTCTTGATCTTCTCTTTTTAATTTATCTAAATCAATCTTTTCTTCAAATTCGTCTATTTTTCTTTGCTCTGTTGTAGCAAATTCTGCTTGTCTACGTTGAATATCTAAAGCTCTCAGATCTAATTCTCTTTGTTTGAGAGCAACTAATGGATCTGGCTTAGTTGTACCCATTTCTAACTCTGCTAAACCTTGTGTTAATTCATTAATTGTTTGTGCTATTTTAGATTCTGTAATAATTTCAAATCTTTTTGGATCAGTTTGAGCTAACTGACTTAACTTTGCATCTTGTTGTAAGTCTAATAACACTAAAGCTCTGGCTTTGAAAGATATGTGTTCCATAATATGAGCTTGTAAGGCTCCATATACAGCTGGATTTACCTGAACCATACGAGTTTGCATAAAAGCTATATGTGCTCCTATGTGTGCATCATGATCTTGGTCAGCAAAAGCTTGTATTGGCATACCTTTCATTGCATTACTGTTTTCAATAGCAGGATCTGTAGGTTTAGGTTTAGTAGATGGTTTCAACAAACTATTAATTTGTTTAGTGCCAAGTGCTTCGTACACCCTATAATAAGCTTCTCTCATATCGTGCATCGCAGGATTACTTGATGCGATTTGTAATTGTGCTTGAGCCATCGTAAATCTTTGTGATAAAGAAAACACATCTGGATCTGCTACAGGTAACACATCTACTTCTTGACTAAAGTCGGTTAGTTTAACAAAACGATTACCGCCATATACTGCATAAGGATACACAGGTGGTAAATATGTTCCAAATACTACAGATAATAATTTAAATTCTTGTCGCATAGAGTAATAACAACGCTTGTGTATTGCACTCATAACCCTTGAACCACGTTCTAACAAAGCTAGTGTAGATCCGACTGCTCTATTTTGTTTATCATTACCTGTTTGTAAATCTGCAATCGCTGCAAATCTTTGACCAGCTTGTACTACAAATCCTAAAAGATTAAACAAGGTAGTGCTAGGCTCTTTAAAAGGTAGAGGTAAAAATTGATCTCTTATGTTTCCACCTGGTGCATCCACATCTCTAAACTCCCCGGGCTGAAAAGGTTGATCGTCATCTCTTACTCGCATACCTCTTGATTTAAATCCAGCTGGTAAATTACTTAACGTACCCGCATCAAGTAATTGTCTTAATGCGGCAGTTGCCGCTCTAGATAATCCACCAATCATATGAATTAAACCAAACCCATAGAATCCCAAACCTGGTAAAAACTTAAAATGAACAAAGAAATCTTTTCTTTTGTAAGTGGTATCGTTCATATTGTAATTTCTGTAGATAGAAAGTATTTCTTGTGATCCTTCATCAATAGTTACAATGTAAGGAAGCTTTACATTTTTCTCTGAATCTTCAACCTCATATTCATCCATATCTAAATCTACGTGCATCTCTAAAACATTAAATTGGTAATCTGTATCTTGTGTATCAGATACTCCCTCAATAGAATCATATTTAGATTGCACTTCATCATCATCACTTCTTGATGGTAAAATATCTATATCTCTATAAAATCCTGCACGTTGTTTTTTTAGAATGTCATTTTCACTCATTTTTAAAATGTGTGTAATTCTATCGCAGTCTCTCAAATCAGTAGCATAATACGGAACAATTAAATCTTCAGCAGGAACAAATTTACTTACTGCTCTTTGCATCACTTCATCATAATAAACTTTTTTAAATGCAGAACCTGCTAAGGGTAAATAAAATAACATCTGATCAAACTCAGGAGTGTATTCTTCCATTTTATCTGTCAACATATAGTTCATGAATTCTTTTACTCTTTGAGCTTGTTCATTTCTTTCAGCTGTTCGTTCTCCTACCACTTGTGTTTTTACCGGGCCATTAGCTGGTAATAATTCTTTATAGGCTTGTGCTTGAAACTGTGTAATAGATTCTGCTAGTAAAGGATGTGTAACAGAGGATGCTCCCAAAAAAGGACCTGCTTCTTCTGTGTATTTAAAACCGAGTAAGTCTAATCCTTTAATGTACGCTTGTTCCCAATCGCTTCTGGATTCTTTATCTTTTTTATAATCTGCTATAAGATCGTTAGCTAACGAAGATAAAACTCTCTCGTCTAATTCTTCTGCTAAATTAGAAAAAAATTCTATTGCTTCTTGTTCTTCACTAAAATCTTGTGTTTCTTGTTGCTCTTCTTGTTCTACCTCTTCTTCTATTTCTACTTCAGGTAAACCTTCAGGTGCAACCTCCTCTTCTTCAATCTCAGGATTTAAATTTGCATCAACCATATAGTTACATTATTTTAGTTATTTTATTTTTTCCCATCTTTACTGGCACCATAATAGATCCGCCATTTGATTTTTTTTTCATAGCTTTTAAGGCTTTAAAATCATCTGCATTAATAACTCCAAAAGGAGGAGCCTTATCTATTTTTTTTCTATTATCCGTAAAACCACCCTCTGCTCTTTTCATTTTATTTTTACCAATGGGTTTTCCTTTTATATTATATTGTTTACCAAAAACATCAGATGCACTAGGTATTCTTTTTCCCGTAATTTTAGTATACACACTTTCAGCTACAGAACCAGCAGGAGCTATTCTTCTATATGTTTTTAATGCAGCTAGTTTTGCTTTATCTTTTTTTGACAATTTTGCTTTATCTTTTTTTAACAAACCACCATTTGCTCTTTTCATTTTGCTTTTAAAATCGGCTAGAGGTTTTCTTCTGCCTTTAATTTTGTCTAGTGGTATAAGTTGTTTTTTACTTGGTCTTACAGAGGGAGGTGCTTGCATCTGCCCAGCTTTTCTTGCTGGAGCTGCTTGCATCTGCCCAGCTTTTCTTGCTGGAGCTGCTTGTTTCTCACTAGCTTTTACTGATTTAATACCTTCATTAAGACCACCATCATCAAAACCTCCTATGCCAATCAAGTCGTTAACGACTTCACCTAACGCTTGTACCTCTGGTGCAGCGATTATTGTGTTTCTAATTCTTTCATATTTTTTTACTAAAGGATCTTTTGTTTTTTTCTTTTTCTTATTCATTGTGCCTCCACCACTAAATTTATCTCTAACTTTCATTAATTCATTATATTTTTTTGTACTACCATTTAAGGATTTTTTTACATAACGATCAGCTTCAAGTGTTCTATTGACTCTGTCTTGTATTATTTTTCTAAACTCTTTATCCTCAATACTAGCTCTTTTTTTACCAGTTTCTTTTCTATATCTTCTACCTAAGTCACCAATACTTTCTTTTATTTCTGAATAAAAAGCTTTTCCTATTTTATATTTTGAACCCATAGAAACTCCTGAATTATATATAGTCTACCATTTAAATAGGTCTACGACTAGACCCCCTTTGCTTTTATATATCTTCACAGGAGTTTTGTCCAAATCTTTTGGCAGTTCTAGTAAAATATATTTGTCATACAATGATCTGGATGTAGCACTAGAATCAGGTATTATAGACTTAGTTCCACTTATTCCTGCTAAATTTTTAAACGATTCTGCTTCTGCATCAGTTTTAAACGCACCAAGATGTTCTACATAAGGTTCTGTCATCGGGCCATGTGCTTGTATTTTCATTCCTTTTAATCTTTGTTCTACTAAATCAGAACCTTCTGTATTTGTGTTTGCTTTCTCTCTAGCTAATACTTTATATTGTTTTTTAGGATCGCTTCGTGCCACATCTACTTTTACAATTTTGCCATTATAATTTTTTGCAAAACTTTTCATCGCTTTCATAAAACTAGAATCTTGATCAGGTTTTGTTAATCTTCTTTCAGAACTTGTACCTGAACTTTGTCCTCGCAAAACTTTACCATCTAGTCTAGCACCAGCTTTACCTAAGAAAGTTCCATATTGAGAAAAGTCAGCAGCAGTTCCTCGGCCTTTTGCAGCACCACTTATTTCAGAAGGAACCACGCCTATATAATCTATGTCTGGTCTTTCTTTTGCAAAATATTTTGATAACATTTTTATGGTATAGTTTCTATGTTCTTGCAACATAGGTTGATACTCTATACCTTCTTGATTCAGTAACTTGTTATATTCCTCAACAAACATATTATTATCTAAGTTATGGAATTTTTTCTGTCCGTCTACATTTGCTAAACGATCTCGTATGCGTTCTATTTCTTGTAAGTCTGCATCACTTGTTCGCACACCTTTGTCTAATTTTGTCATTTGTTCTAGTAACTTTTTCTTTTGTGCAGTAACTAAAGATTCAGTTGGTGAACCAGCCACATTATCAAAGTAATCTCTGTTGTACGGATTTAATCTTCTTAGTTCTGGTTTACGTGCAAGTTTCACTCCTATCTTTTGTTGCTTATCTAACTGGTGTTCATCAATAAGAAAAACTTTTTTACCATCTTTTGTAAAACGTATATGTCCTCTTGTATGTGCCAAAGCTTGTTGTCGTAAATTTTGTGCCACTCCATCAGGTCCTGTTAAAGTACCGTAATGTCCCCCTGACCGAACAATCACTCCTTGTGGATCAGGAACTCTTGTAACAAATTCTATATACTCTTCTCCACCTGTTATACGATAGGAAGAAGCGTTTCCATAAACAGAAGGAAAAAATTTTGGATTAGAAAATGATCCTACAACATCATCTTTAGTTCTCTCTGCAATTTTTTTTATTTCTTTTTGTATAGTAAAAGCTTCTCCTAAATCTGTTCCTCCAGATAAAAAAAGCGTATCTAGCATTTTTTTATTTTCACCAAACAATTCTCCAAATCTTTGATTATTTCCAGGAAGTTTAATTTGTTTTAATAGATTATCTTCAGATGGTAAATTATCATATAAATGTCTTATGGCTGATTCAAACATAACATCCACTTCAGCAGGTTTTAAACTAACTTGATTACCTTCTTTAATAAGTGTTTGAATTGCAGTAAAAGGTGTAACTCCTCCTGACCTTGAAGTAGGTACAACTAATAAATTCATTAAGTTAGCTTTGAGAGCTTCCTTTTGTTGTGCGGTTAAATTTACAAATGAATCAACATCGTCTATAGCTTTGTTAATGATTGCATTATTTTTTGTTCCTAGTTCTAATAATTTTTCATGTCCGTCATCAATTGCTTTTACAATTTGAGGAACATTTTGGTATCCCAAAACTGTAACTTTTGCTCTTGCCATTGGTTGATCTGCAACCATACCTAACAATTCTTCTTTTGTTAATTTTGCATTTATACTCTCTGCACTTTTTAAATACCCTCCCACTTCTAAATTTTCTTCAAACTTTGATGGAGTATCTATGGGTTTGGTATCAAATTTTTTTAAACGAAAAGTAGGTTTTATTGTAGCAGGTTCTAATACTAATAAATTAGAATCAGCAAGTTCTTCTTTTGATATACTTGTATCTATATTTTTTAAATTAGGATTATCTACTTTGACACGATCTCCTTTTTGTATACCTTTTTTTAAATAACGAATCCATTCTTTTGCAGCTAGTGGTTTGTCACTAGGATGTGCAGATATGTATTGATACAAAGAAGAACCCGAGGGCATCGCATCTCGAGGCACTGTAGAATATTCTTCTACAGGAGATACTCCTCTGTGTGAAACGTGTACATCCTCAAAAGGTTTTTCTTCTGCTCGTTTTCTTCTTTGTTTCGATAAGTTTATCTGTTCATCAAGTTCTTCTTGCTCAAGACGCACTCTTGATGGAGCTATCTCTCTTTGCTTTTGTGGAGCTGGTAAAAACGGATCTCGTTCTTTAGTTAAAGGACTTTTACGGATCTCATCTTCTAAACTCTGAGCCTCTGTAGAAACAGTGCTTGTTTGTGTCGGCGGTGCTTCAGGAGTTTTTCTTCTTGAAAAAAAATCTGCTAAAGCTCGTAATCCTCTTTTCTTTAGACTCATGATTTTTTTGGTCTACCTCTGCCTCTTTTCTTTGGCTTACATTCGCATAGTTTACCAAAAAGTCTTTTTTTAATTTTTTGAAATATTGTTTTAAGTTTTTGTAACATTTTACTATTCTCCATAGTTTTCCATATCGTTGATATAAATTGTAATCTGCCCATCTTCCTGCCCATTCACTCAGAGGTGCTAGATCACTACTTCTTCTTTTCATAGACTAATAATAACTATAATTTTTTACTGGTCTATCAAAATCATCAACATAGTCTGAGTATAACTCAACAAAGTTGCCTTGTCTGTACCTTAAAAGTGCCTGACTCGTAGAGTCTACATAATCGTCATTTGCTCCGTGTGGAAAAGCAGCACATTCGTCAATCACATCATCGGCAAACTTTTCACCAAACGGAAACCACACAGCACCACTTTCAAACAACGGTGCAATAGAATTGACTCGTGCATGTTTGTCATTACCTCGTGTAGGAACAAACGGAATCACAGGAATACCCATTCTGCGAAACTCTTGTGTCAACGGCTCGCCACTTGCTTTTTGTTCCACGATCACCGATTCGGGCTCCCAGTATTTGTACGCATCTAACGCTACCACTTTCAACTCGGGAAAATCATACTTGCCACGTATCGCATCTAACAAAATAATATTTGGTGTAATCTCATCAGGATAAAAAACACCCCAAGTCGTAATCGCAGAATAGTCAGCTGTTTCTTTTTTACTAAACGCTGTGTCATAACTTTGTATCACGTGTACTAAGTTCGGTATACTTTCCTTCTCCCAAGGTTGCCACCATTCACGTTTAATGATCGCACCTTCTTCGGAAGTTGGTTCTTGCATATATTGAGCTGACCAGTTTCTTATCGGAACAGAAGCTTTTATCTTTTCTAATTCTTCTAGTTCCCAATACTCTGGCCAAACTGGGTTCCCAGATCCGAGGATCGCAGGAAAAGAAATTTGTCGCCATGTATCTGCTTTAGGTTCCGTTTGAGCCTTCAACAATCGTCCTGTCAAATCATCTTCAGCCCATCTTGTCATTACCAATAATATTGAGCCTCCAGGTTGTAATCTTTGTCGTGGTCCTGAAGTGTACCAATCGTATGCACGTTCCATAGCCATATCAGACATGGAATCTTGTTCCGTGTGTGGATCATCAATAATCAGTAAATCAGCTCCACGACCCGTGATACTCGCACCAACGCCCGCGGCGTAATATTCTCCACCTTGATTAGTTTCCCATCTTCCTTTTGCCTTGGAGTCCTCACGAAGTTTTACGTCTCCAAAAATTTGTTTGTACTCTGGTGAGTCAATAATATTACGAACCTTGCTTCCAAATCGTACTGCAAGTTCTGTATTGTGTGATACTTGCATAATTTTTAATTTTGGATACTTTCCTATGATCCACGCTGGAAAATAAACAGAAGCAAATTCTGATTTGGTATGTCTAGGAGGCATGTTTATTATGAGCCTTCCTTTTCTTTCTTTTGCTATATTTGTAAATTCATTTGCAATAATCTGATGATGTCCCCACTTACTTTTTTCTTTTTCTTTTCTACATATAAAATCAGGCCAGATCTCTTGTACAAAATATAAAAAATTGTCTTGACATAACTTGATGTGTTTTAACAAGAGCCTCTCTACTTCGAGCCTCAGTTTTTCTACAGGTAAATTTTCTTTTTGCATCTTAGAATTTTTATAGCATATTTACGTGTATTTGTCTTGCACGACTTTAGCAAGAAGACACTATCGGGTAGCCTGACGAAATAAAACGGCAAAATTGCTAACGGCAAAAACCAAAAAAAAATCGAGTCTCAAATGAGACTCGATTCGTTGCAACGACTAACTTGGAGAGTTAGTTCGTGTTTTTTTTGATTATATCATCTACTTTATTTTTTATATTCTCCAACAAACTTGGACAAGTATCTGGTTTACCATATTTGTCTACAACTTTATTGGTTACTATCTCCTCACCATCTTTAGGAGTCAACCAAATTTCATCATTGTGGTCTGGTGTAGTCAACCAATCTATCACTGCTTTGTTGATTATCAGATTAGGTGAATGTTTGTCTTGCATCACACCCAAGAAATCAAAGAAAGCATCATCGCCCAATCCGTCACTCAACTTCTTTATGCTTTCTTTATTCTTAATAGGTTTAGTCAATATTTTTTTCAACCTATCTTTGTCTATGTGCCAAGTACCCATTATAGTTCCTCCCCATTCATTCTAGCAAGTAAAGGTTGTAATCTCTCTGCTAGTTTATTCCTTAATAGTCTAGTGACTTCACTATTAGGATAAGCGACCATAACCTCCTCGACACAAGACTCCATAGCCTTATATACATTCAACCAATTAATACTGCTTTCAGTTAATGGTTGTGGGTTGGTAACCGCATTAGTTTTAATCTCTTCAAGCTTACGCTCAAAGCTTTGTAATGTTTGTAATATCAGTTTTGTATCTGACATAATAACCTCCAAGTTAAGTTAATAATACCTGTAGTATATAAGATATATCTTATAGATGCAACCTATATCTGTTATAGGAATATCCTATAAGACACATCTTATATGTCCGCACATAAATATTTATTTTCTGCTGCTCCTGGGCCCAGGTAAAAACTGGAACCAGAAACTAGAAACGCCGAACGCACCAACGGGAGTTGAAACGAGAAACGGGCTTCCGGGGCCGCAGCGGATCGCAGCACGACCAGAAACTAGAAACGCCGAACGCACCAACGAGAGTTGAAACGAGAAACGGGCTTCCGGGGCCGCAGCGGATCGCAGCACGACCAGAAACTAGAAACGCCGAACGCACCAACGAGAGTTGAAACGAGAAACGGCATTTTTAACAGAAAAAAATCAGGTATGTCAAGACCAAGATACCCACAGACAGCACTAGCCATCTAGTAAAGAACCAAAGGACGCACAAAATGCCCACGAAAACTGCTAACTGAATCATATCACGATAGCCTCCAAACCATCACGCCCGGGCCGCTGCAACTGGCTGCTCAGCTCCAACTGATAACGCCGAACGCCCCAACGGGAATTCGAACGAGAAACGGGAAACGCAACTGCGTTTCCCGTGGACTTCCCCCTCATTTGTCTTCTTTCTTTTTATGTACTTCTGATTCAGCCCAAGTATTGCCACCTGCAATACAGTTACCTGCACCCACAAGAGTATATGTTCTACCCTCTTTAGGCTTATCTTGTATAAACCCTTTGTCTCTGCCGTACTTCATCAGCCCTTTTATAAATTCATCTTTATTCATCTTTCATTCTCCTTTATTGGTTTAAAAGAACTATTGTATTATATATGGGATATTTTGCAACTACTTTTTCCCAAATGTAGGAGAATCAAAAACTTGACCCGGTGTGCTGCCAGCCCGGTAACTAAGGACCAAAACAAAACAATCCCGTTCCCGAAAACGGGAACGGGAAACGAGAACGGGCTCAAGTATAATTAAAAATTTTATTTAAGGGATTTAATTTTTTTTCTTTGACGCTTTCAATGTAAGAGTTAACCAAGTCAACAACTTCAATGTCATCAACCTCTATAAATGCTCCGTCAAACCAATCTAAAAACCAATATTGAATTTTATCGCTATTGTCGTACATTCTAAATTCATCAGAAGGACCTCCCCAACTCATCTGGTAACGATAATAACCGACCTCTTGACCTTCGAAGGTGTTCGGCTCTACATAATCAAAAGACAAGAAAGGGGGTTCTTCTTCCGTTCTTATCTGTTCAAGTCTGTCTTGATATTCTTGTTGGATTCTTTCTTTACAAGTTTTATATGTCATTGTTTTACCTCTTTTTAAGTTTGAAAAATTTTATTATATCACGCTTTTATATATATGCAAAAATTTTTTTTCTATGTAAGTCTTGTTCCAGTGCTGCGGTGTGCTGCCGTGCAGCCTCCCAGATGGATCTACGCCTCCAACTAGAACACGCCGAACGAGAACGGGAAACGGGAACTACAAACGGGACATTTGAACAACGGCTCTTTCTAACCCCTCCCGGACCCGGGACCCGGGACGCAGCACTGGGCTGCCCGGCTCCTGATGGTACGACACTAGACCAATTCGAACGGGAAACGGGAAACGAGAACGGGAACGGGAATCTCGCACTTCGAGAATTTCTATATGCTCGTGCTTCTCGGTCGCATGCAGAATAAAACATTTGCCTCCAGATTGTATTCTTTTGCTATGCCATAACAGTTGATACTTACTTAATCCAATATTGTTACCACGATTGCACTTCAATTCTATCCAGTACTCACGCCCATTGATAACACCATTAATATCAGGGATTCCATTAACTGTATGGGATTCTATCCTTATAAAATGCCAATTTTTTTTCTGCTTTTGAATCTTGTTAATGTAAGACCAGATTTTTGATTCAGTTAACTTCATTCAAAATAGTATAATGCACTTACTTACAAAAAAAAATTAAAAAAAAAATGCAGCAGTCGGTCGGTAAGAAGTCTATAATATTCCTAAACTTTAGGAAAAATTCCTAAAACTTTCCTAAAACTTTTTCTCTGTAATACTATGTTTTCTGCTAATTTTCCTATTTTCCTAAAACTTTTGCTTATTTTACACTTTGTTTAAAAAAAAAGTTGTAAGGAATGGCATTAGGTATTGACAATAATATAGATACCTATAAGATATATCTTATATTAACTTAACAAGGAGATGACAATGACAGAGTTCAAAAAAGAAAATGATGGTAGTATTAGTATTCATCAGACAGACGAAGAAAATAAGAAATGGCACGAAGAGTTTTATGCCAGACAAGAAAGAAAAAAGAAGGGCTTTAAAGAAAGTGTTAAACCACAAATAATGAAGATACTAAAAGACATGAAAATAGATAGAGTTGAAATATATTATAGTGGTTCTGGAGATGATGGTTCATTAGAAGATGCAACCTTTTATGTAGGTAAAAATACTATCAATCTTACTGAAAAGCATATAGTAGACATTGGAGAAAGAAAGTATTGGAGTCATACAGACCACACTTATAAATATACAACCGATCCAATGGATTTAAAAGATTATATTGAAGAGATGGCTTATGATTATCTTGAGGCATTTCACAGAGGTTGGGAAATCAATGAAGGTCAAAGTGGCAATATTATTTTTGATGTAGTTAAAGGTACAATATTACACGATTATGTTTCTTATGTAGAACATAGTGAAGTGGAGGAGATATAATATGGCATACAAAGATAAAGACATAGAACTGACAAACGAATTTAGAGAGTTTATAAAGGAGTTATCTAGACGACTAGCAGATGATTCTGATTATGAAAAAGAACTGTTTCCAAAATTCTGTGAGTTATTAAATATGACTAATTGGATTATCCCAGAGGCGTGGGAGAATGGTCTTGGTAAAACATTCAAGGAGGTAAAAAATGGCTAACTGTTACCATCACGCAGTATCATCTGTAAAAAAATGGGGAGGTAGTCCAGAGGACTACCAACCTATTCACGATTGGTTTGATGAGAGTAAAAAGATAATGCCAGACTTCAGACATAGAGCGTTAAGACACCACGCAGAAGGTTGCTTTGCTTGTGAAGAAAAGTTTGGCACTACCATTACTAATTCAGACGGAAGAAAAGTCCCCGTCAGACTAATTGCTGAAAGACATATTATAGAAGACTTGGGATTTATTCCTAGCATGATTGATTGGTTCAAGTATATCGAACCACAGAAGTTTATGATGAGAGGAGGATATTTAAAAAATGTCAGATAATAAAACTATTAAAATAAGTTCAGATGAGTATATCGCTTTCACTTGCGAGTGGGCAGATGATTTGATGCAGATAAAATATGGCAAAGAATATGAGAGGTATGTAACTTATAACAGAGATGGAAACTCAAGTTATACAGAGGAAGGACAAGAAATATTTGAAGACATATTAGCTAGTGTAGAACAATGTATGGCAGACCTAGACATAATTAACAAGGAGTTGAATGATGATTGAACATAAAAAATTACAAACAGAAATAAAAGAAAATTTCTTTCAATTAAGTACAGATGAGTTAAAAGCTGTACTTGAATTGATACAAGATATAATTAACCAAAGAGTTACAATACCAGAATCAGAGGAGAATAAAGATGTGTAGCTTTATGGATATAGACGAAAAGAAAATGAAAAAGATAGTCGCTGAATTAAGACTTGAGCGAGTCAGAAAGTTAAGAAGTAGCTTTAGCCCAGATGTAACACTCTGGGCAAGGCAACACTGGAAAAAAGTAGAAGATGCAGTAAGACAACAAAAGACGGATTTAATAATCAAACCTAAAAAACAAGGAGAAATAATATGGCTAAAAGACAGACAGTTAAAAGAAAAAAAGTAACACCATTGAGAGATGTGCAGCAGATGGCATTGGTGCGTGAAAAGTTATTAGATTTGTGTGAGGATAGTCAAGAGCAAGTATCAGTACCGAATATGGTAAAGGCTTTGCAACATTTTGTATGCGAGTTAGCTTTTGATACTGCACCGAATGAATTGATAGCGACACATTTATTACATCAGATTATTAACTATCATGTTACAGAAATACTAGATGGACAAGAAAAGGAGTGCAAGAATGGAAATAACTAAAAAATATATAAACCACTATAAACAATTACTTGGTCATAAAATTATGAGATTTTATGTAGATGATAATTGTGAAGACATAGAACCTTTTCCAATTTTGATTACCGAGTATGAAGGAAAACAATATCAAGTTGTAGTGTGTCAAGATGCAGAAGGTAATGGAGGAGGATTCCTAGATATTAATCCTATAACAATGGAGTTAAAAAATGAAGCATTATCTTAACAAAAGAATAAAAGTAATAGACCAAGAGATATATGGAAAGTGTATCGTTGAACACGATACGGAAGTTGTCATAGAAGATGAAGATGCAGAAACATTAGATGACCAATTATGTTTTAAGAAATCAGAAGTAGAAATAATAGAGGAGAATGAAAATGCCAAAAGCTATGATTAATGTGTATCAATATAAAGAATTAGATCCAAAAGCTAAATTAAAAGTAATATGGTGGTTAGATGAATATCCGATAGAATATGATTGTGAAGATAAGGACGGGAATATTATCACAAAATATCAATATTTTTCTGATGCTAAAGATTATGAAATACAAGAGCATTGTGAAGTGAATGAGTATTTATTTACTGTTGAAGGAAATTGTATTCACCATTTAATAGAGGAGAGTAAAAATGCAAATTGAATTTTATAGATTAAAAAACGCAGCAAAAGATATAAAACAAAGTTGGGGAGAACCAAATGACAGCCATATGAGAGCCGAGTATAATGGTATGTGTAAAGGGCTTGACATGATTGTAAATCATTTCCGAGAGATTATAGAATCCGAGATAGATGAAGAATATGAAAAATGGAAGTGGGAAGAGTTTAAAAGAATATTAGGACATAAATTTTGATGAAAGTATTATCTTTATTTGACGGAATGTCCTCTGGTCAAGTAGCGTGTCAACGGGCTAATTTGCCCGTTGAACACTATGAAGCAGCAGAAATTGACAAGTATGCAATCACTATAGCAAAAAAGAATTATCCAAACACGAGAGAACTAGGCGACATTACCAAACTAGGTTCAAGAGGCGTGAGTCTGGCCAAACCAGACTTGGTGATGGGTGGTTCGCCGTGTCAGTCATTCTCGTTTGCTGGACGGCAAGAAGGGTTCAAAGACGAACGGGGAGAACTGTTCTGGGAGTTTATGCGAGTGTTGGAAGAAACAAAACCGAAATACTTTTTGCTTGAAAATGTCAGAATGGCAAAGGAACACGAACGGGTGATAACGGCAGAATTAGGGGTGCAACCTTTATGTATCAATAGTGCGTTAGTGTCAGCACAAAACCGAGAACGCTTGTACTGGACAAATATACCGAGAGTGTTCTTGCCCGAAAACAAACGCATTTATCTAAAAGACATACTAGAATGTGGGTGCGTGGATCGTGATAAATCATATTGCATTGATGCACACTATTTTAAAGGTGGGAATGTAGAAAACTATTTTAAAAAGGCAAGACGGCAGTTGGTATTCAGCTGTATGCGTGTGGGAGATGCTGATATAAAAGGACACGATAGCGTGAAACGGGTGTATGCGAAAGAAGGCAAAGCACCGACATTGACGACTATGCAAGGAGGACACCGAGAACCAAAAGTATATTGTGGTGCGTTTCGTGGTAGGTACAAAATAGACGGGGTGCGGCAGGATCACAAAATGAAAGTAGCGGGATTGACAGACCAACAATTAGAACTTCGTTTTGATGGTAAAACAAATACCTTAACCACAGTACAAAAAGATAATGTGGTTGTCAGCGAAAATATAGATACAAACTATTGGAGAAAACTTACACCATTAGAATGTGAACGCTTACAGACCTTACCAGATAATTACACACAAGGCGTGTCAGATACACAACGCTATAAAATGATAGGTAATGGTTGGACTGTTGATGTCATAGCCCACATACTAAAAAACCTAGCACAAACGAAATAAATATGAATTTAAAAAGGAGTGTGCTAGGTTGACGTTTTTTTTCAAACCTCTTAAAAAGAGATAATGTATATTACTTTTTCTCAGGAGTGATGTCAATAATATTTACACCTTCTCCGATTTTTCTTTCTAATTCTTCTAATCTTTTTTCTAGTTGTTCTCTGTTCATACCTTCTAATGTATTGTGAGTAACTTCTTTTTTATCCACAAACAATCCAGCGAGTTGACCAGAACGATATTCAGAGTTGATTGCACCTGTGTACTGTCCCTTGGCTTCAGCACCATCTCGTAATCGTTCAAATGTTTTGTAGCGGCGTAACTTATCTTTCTCATATCTTTCTTGTTCCCGGGATAGCTCTGCTTCCAGGTAGCGACATATATGTGGGTTGAGGTTGGGATTGGTTAGTTTACTAGCGAGAACACGGGCACTTGCTTCGTTCTTTGTTTTGTATCCTGCTTTCTGTAATGCAGCGGTTTTACTAATTTGTCCCCAATTTTTTACTAAAATATGCACAAACTCTTTTTGCTTAGGCTTGAGGTGATCCGTGGTGCGTAGTTCTTTTTTAACTTGTGGCATTATGCTACCACCGAAGTAAATAAAGTAGTAACGTAAGTTGTAGGGGCTTCCAATACTTCTGTGCGGAAACGTTTAATCTCACCTTTATATTTTCTTTTAATATTACATTCTTCTATGGAGCGAATCTTTTTACTAAACCTTGCATACTTATTCCACATAATTTGTCTAGCTGTAAAAGTTACTTTGCCTTCCTCTAATGCTTTTATGTATGCCTCTAAAACGAGATCGGAGTCTAGTGATGCCCAGCCACATACTTTTTGAAAACAAACACTATTGGTTATAATCCAATCGTGGGCTTGTCCTTTTTGTAATGAATGTTTACGATCAGAGTGTTTTATTAAAACATCTTCTATGGCATTTAGTAAAACTCCTCGCCATAATCGTTCCTCTGGTGTAACGTGTGTGGTGTATAATATTTCTCTTGAAAGTTGTAATCCTATAATTTCTAAAATGTGCGGTGCTGGAAAATACATCAATGACCATGTTTTTTTATTAATAACCCCAATATCTTTTTGTATAATAACAAAACATTTTTGTCAAACTTTGAAATTTCGTGTTTATTTAAAAAAGTTAACTTTTCATAATCTTCGTGAACAGAACTTATGATCATTAACTTTTCTTCTGGAGTGAAATGCTCTAAATTCGTTATCTCTTCAGTCACTTCACTCCAATTTAAAATAGGCATTTTACTTATCTGGTTCTTTCTTCAACAGATCTGCTAGTAAATCATCTTTCTTGATACGTTCTTTCTGAGCCTTGTAGGCTATATGATTATCTAACAGTTTGGCTATCTGTTGTTCTGGTGTTCTAAAACTATCTTCAGCTAACGCTCTCAACAGTTTATGTGTTTCTACTCGTATTGCTATACTTCGCCATTTAGTTGTGTCCATTGTACCTCTCTATAATATTAAATAATAAACCCCAGATAAGAAAAGTGCAATTAGTATAGCAACAAGTTTAGGAGCGATTAAAAATAATAGACCAAACATAACTAAATAAATTTTAAACATAATTATCTCTCATCTACTATATCAGTTAAACCTACATCCTGCTTCCATTTGCTATACAGTTTCGCACAATCTTCTCTGTATGCCTTTTCGTCTTGTACCCATTGAGTTGCAAACTCTGTAGGCACACCTAGTCCCTTCAATCTATGTATAGTCTGACCAAAACTATAATCATTTAGTTGAAGTGAATCTAACACTTCATCTACTTTCTCATACCATTCAGCAAAAGACTTGCTTCGTGGTGCGTTAAAAGAAGGTTGTACTTTCATAAGGTTTTCCATTACGCTAGTTTTTCTACTCATCTATCAAACCCTCCTTATTATTATCTACTACCAATCTAACAGATTGTTGTACGAACTTGATAAACTCGGTTATATGTTCATCCATTTCGTCTTCATCACAATTAAAAGCAAACAGTTGTATGGCTTGATCACCTTTAATTTGTTTACGTACATACTCCGGGGTAATTAGTTTTTGTTTTAACATAGTAGCCAAAGCTTCTAACTTTTTCTCTGCTTCCATAGTATAATGTTGTTTTACTTTACCCATCTTTCATCTCCTTTTTAGTTATATATTAAATATAAGATATATCCTAGAAATGTCAAGGTATGTTGACAGATATATATAACATATTATATATATAAACTAAACAGGTATATAAATGACATTGTTAGATGAAAAAGTAGCCTTAGAACGTAAGTGGACTAGATTGTACAAAAAAAATGGATTGTACACAGTAGATATGGTTTCGCTTACTAAACGTATTGAAGATTTGACTAGAGAAATTATTGTAGAGGATCAAATTAAAATGCGTAAAAGGGTACATAATCAGGCCTAGACAGCCTGACCAAAGTCGTTGCCTAGAGCAACATCAATTACTGAAGGAACAATTAGCTCCACACAGGTTTCCATAGCTTTCTTTATTTCAGCTATATCTTTGTCGTCTTTGACGTTAAAACAAAGTTCGTCATGTATTTGAACAATAGGTAAATGTCCTTGTTCAGCACAAGCAATAACTGCAGCTTTTGTTTGGTCTGCAGCAGATCCTTGTATTAATCTGTTTAACGCTTTATATGTAAAAGCACGTTTAATGTTATTTCTACCATATTTAGCTACTGCATTATCATATCGTTCAGCAGTATGTATACCAAAGTCTTTTGGTTCCCATAAATCAAATCTACACTTGCGACCTTTTTTAGTTCTAATAGAACCTCTATCTTGTGCTAACTGCATACATTTGTTAGATAGTTCTTTCATAAAAGGTACTTTGCGATTGTATTTATTAATAAGTGCAGTTGCATCATCTGTTGGTAATCCTAACATATTCGCTAATTTATTTTTACCCATACCATACATCAGACCTAATCCAATAGTCTTGGCTTGTTTTCTGTCAATACCCACAATGTCGGCTACTGTTTGATGAAAGTCAGCACTAGCATTAGCGTAAGCATCTACAAGTTCTTGACTACCATCAAAACCTACAGCACTTGCATAGTGTACTGCCATTCGAGGTTCTTGTTGCGAGTAATCAAAACTACCCCACTTGCAGCCTGGTTCAGGTAAAAACAAACCTCTAATTAAAGGACCTAATTCTTTATTCCTAGCGGGAAGTTGTTGTAAATTAGGATTAGACATAGATAGTCTACCAGATACTGTACCTCCAGAGTCACTACGCAACTGTTGTATCTCTGAATGTATACGACCTTTATGTTCGTATTTCATAATACTAGATAAAAAAGTAGAATGAAACTTATTGACTTCCCGGGCCTGCACTATAAGTTTGCTAATTTCGTGTGGACTGTTAATCAACCACTGTTGTGTAAAACTAGGCTCACCACTTTTAGGAGTTTTAGGATAATCTATATTAAGTTTATCAAAAGCAAATCCTATTTTCCTCGCAGCCCATATATCTACATCTTGTCCAACTAATTTATTAATTTTTAATAATAAATCTTTTTCTTTTTTAATAAAATTTTGTCTAAGTAAAGCTGCTTGCTCTACATTAACTCGTACGCCACGCATACGCATTTCTATTAAATGAGGTAATAACTTCTTCTCCAACTCCCATACAGTTTCTAAGTCTTGTTGGTTTATCTCGTGTTTAAAGCGTTGCCATAAAAGATACGTGAGTCGTGCATCTTGTTCAGCATAATGTCCAACATGTTCTGCTGGCAATTTCCACATTTCCCCTTTTGGATCCACGCCGTGAGCTTTTGCTGCTTCAACTAAATCTGTTTCTGCTTTTATCTCTCCTAGATAATCTTTAGCTAAAACATTTAGTTTATAACTGTATCTGTTTTCATCAATCAAAGCTCCTGCAATCATAGTATCTACTATCTCACCATTTACTTTGATACCATAAGCATTAAGCCAACCCACATCATACTGTGCATTGTGAAATATTTTACGACAAGGCAGTTTACAAATATCTTGCATATACTGTAAGACTTGTTCTTTAATTAAATTACCTCCGCCAAAATGTTCCATAGGATAATATCCTTGCCACCCTTCAACAGCTACTGCAAAACCTACAATCTTACCTTTACCTGTTGCCCAACCAGCTCCAAGTCCTTCGTTGATACCATCATCTCTAGTTTCTAAATCTATAGCGATCTCTTTTGCATCGGATAAATCTTTATATTCTATTGGTGCAGACCAAATATTCTTCTTATAGTTAAAAACTAACTGTAAATTAGTCATAAAACCCCCTGTCAGCTTGATTTTGAGATAAAAACCCGTTTAAATGACCACTGGGTGCCTGTAAAAATGTTTTGCTTATGATTCTACCTTGGTTTTTACTCATAATCTCGTTCAATTATCATTTCACAGTAATGTATAGCTTTTAAAATATCTTTCTTCTTATCTTTCTTTGTATGTCTACAAATATATTTAATTACATTACCTTCAGCAAAACCTAAATCGTTTTGATTAATAAACTGTGAAGGTTGTATCTTAAAATCTTTATAATGATCTCCACCTCTGTCCCATAAGTCATCATCTTCATCGGAGGCATGATCATACACTTTATTAAGAACTACCTGAAACTCTTCAACTGTTTCTTTTGGTATCTCTTTATTTTTTTCAAAAAATTCTAGTAATGTTTTACTTAATTTTTCTTTCATTTTTCTCCTTTATAGTTTTCTTTTTTACAAAATAGTCTTTATCCTCAGTGCTTTTTAAAACAAAACCATTTTTTAAGACATCAAATAATTTTGATTCTACTTCAAATTTAGTTGGTCTCGCTTTAAACTCTAGTTTTAAATTTATTTCATATTTATAATTCATAGCACTCCCGCATTTTGTAAACCAATCAAGGTGCTAATGATTGTATATATCCAAATTATTTCCATTACTTTTTCTCCCTTAAATATATTAAATAATCTTCACCAATAGGGTAATTATACTTATAATTACTAGATAGTATATGTAAAGTATCTCGAGCTCTAGTAGCTCCTGTGTATATTACTCTGCGTTCATCAGAACGTTCATCAATATTTTTATTGTAAAAGTTAGAAGGCCAATTAGCTTTACTGTATAACAATACATTATTAGCCTCACCACCTTTTACGCTATGAATTGTATCAATTATGATTTGAGGTTCATCGTCTAACATTTTTTGTCCATAACGTTTCAACAAACGAACAAAGTATTCTGTTTGTATAGGCGTAAAGTTTCGTGTTAATACTTCCCACCAAGTTCTAGTCTTGTCTTCTGGTTGCATATCTAAACCACACCAATCTACTAACTCCTGAAAGTCATACATTTTAGTATCAGCACAACCTAACCAAAAACGCATAGTCCTATATTCTAAATCTTTTAACTCTCTAATATATTTGTACATATTTTCTGCTTGCATTTTGGTAATACTTTTATTTTTAGTAATCCTAGTCCAAGACTTAATAGCTTCCCATTGTTTAGCATCAAAAGACTTATTACCTTTATTGTCTGCATAATATAGGCCAGCATTTTTTGCAGCAATACGCAGCTCATTGACAGTCGTGTTTACTCTACCAAGAATAAACCAAGTCCCTGGAAGTTCTCCTATTGGCACTTCATTAAAATTAAGATAACGTTTTACATAACCTTTTTTGTCTTGTGGCACATATTCTTTATCAACACTATCTAATATACCTCTTCTAATTATCTGACTAAAGTGATGTATTGCCTCACCAAATCTTCTAGTTTTTCTTAGTATAACTTTACGGCCCGGAAAAAACTGTGTGAAGTATTTAGGATCAGAACCATTCCATTTATAAATACTTTGGTCATCATCACCAGCAACATAAATCCGATCCACACTTTCAGCCATCTTGTATAACACAGACCACTGTAGCGGGGTAAAGTCTTGAGCTTCATCTAATATCAAAACTTTCAAATCTGGAAAGTCTACCTCATCAATCGTTCTTTCTATCATATCAGTAAAATCTATGAAGCTATCTTTCTTATAATGCTCGTAAGTGTTTATCTTTCTCACAAATACATCAAGACTATCTTTCTTATAACTTTCTTTTTTATACACAAGTATAGGATCTTCCATCATGTTTCTTGCTTTATCGTAAATACCTAAACTCCAATCTTTATACAAAAAGTTGTCATCCGATAGCCGTGAGTCGGTAGTCTTTATTATCTTAGCCTGCAAGGCATAATCTAACATACAAGCTTTTGGATCAAACACTTCTTCTTCAAAATATTTTTTACAATATTTATGCAATGTTTTAAATCGTGCAAAGTCATCTTCTATGTATTTAGGAAATGCAGCTAAAGCTCTATCACGAGCTGTGTTCACTGCTTTGTTAGTAAACGATATAAAAGCAATATCCATAGGATGTATTCCTTTGTCTAAATACTTCTTTAATATTCTTTCAATTAAGGTATGCGTTTTACCCGTTCCCGGAGGTCCGTATATCTTAATTGTTTTTTTGTATATCTGCTTTTGCTTTTGTAGTCCTAAATTTACTGTGGTATTCATCATCCATTTCCGTTACTTTTTCTTTTACTACTTCTTTCTTAATACTTTCGTGTCTTACAAACTCTGGCATTTCAACATACCAAACATTCTTTTCACCTTCGTGATAGTCTTTTCGTTTACAACCTAATACTCGTAAAGCATCTTGTGTGTTGTTAAATGCTTTCGAACTATTCTTTTTTAAAAACCTATCTAAAGTATACTTCTTAAAATAACATACATTAGTTTTACTATCTAAAACTATGTAAGAGTCTTTTAATTTATCAAACTTATCTTGCTCTATATGATTTTCAAAAAAATCTTTTAATATTAAATATCTTTCTTCTTCTAGTGTATCTACGTAAGCATGTTCTTTACTTTCAACAGACTTTTCTACGATACCCTTCATAAGTAATTCAAAAGGACTTGGCCCTTTTCGTGGTTTTGGTAAAGTCAACCAATATATTCTGTATCGTAATAATTTAACTCGCCAACTTTTTTCATCTTTCATATCTTCTGGTGTTACAGATACGTGTTTATCTTTAAATGTAAATTCATAAAATGTATTTTTAGTATCTTGGATATACGCTATATCTGTAAAATCATCTATAATATCAGGCACGTAATCACCCGTGCCTAATTTTCTAGTTTTACATAATTCTTTGTTACATATTACCTGATACTCAATATGTTTAGGTGGACATTGAAAACCATACCCTTCTTTATGTATGGACTTTACCATTGTGCGAACCTCTTGTTCTGGTAAAGGTTTTGTAAATATCTTTATGTTACGCTGCAGTATTAAAGTTTCTAAATCTGGTAAAGATATGCTTGGCTGTTTTTTTATTTCTAATACCACCACATTATATAAAAACTGATGTCTGTTATTACCAGACCATCCCTCTTGTATAAGTTTTTGTACACAAGGAGGATAGTGTGACCAATCAGATTCTATTTCATTTTCTTTAACCTCTATCTGACAAAAGTCTTCTGGATCTACAGTTTTATTTTCTACCTCTTCTAAAAATCTTTCTAAACTAAGTGGATAATTCTCATCATCGTAAGCAAATTCTCTTGTTCTCTTGTGATTACAATAAGGCATATTTATAGTCTTATTGCACGGATAAACTTCATTAGCTAAAAAATATTGTTCATTTATTTCACACAACTTATCTTTTACTTTTTGTATACTGTGAGGTTTGTTAAAAAAAACAAAAATGTGTAAACCACCACTCTTGGATAATACGGGCACAAGAGGTAGCTTATACTTACCTATAATGTCTACATATTTTTTCTGTGAATAATCTTTGTAATTAGCGGGATCAACATCAATACAAGACCAACTACACTTACCTTCATGTTCAGGTCGTATACCTATTCTAATCTTGCCTTCAAGATGTTGTTTCCAAATATCAGCAGTGACAGGCTTCTTTACAGTAACGTACTTAGCTTGCACCTTACCACTTTCAGTCCTCTCTTCTATAAGAGAGAACTGAACATGTGATTCTTGATACCCAGCAAACACTTTTAAGAGTTTGCTGTGCATAGTTAACTCTTAAATTGACTTATGTCGTCTTTAGAGTTTTCAATTTTAGTAGTGGGTATTTGATCGATAGTCTTATCCTCTTTACCTTCAAACTGCACTTTACCAAAAATATCAGAAGTAGAAGAGAACTTCCAAAAATCTTCTGTCATACTTCTAGTATCAGCATCCTCTGGTTTATCTAAGAATCTATCAAACTCTACATTCCAACCCCACCAAGTGTTGTTGCCATTTGATTCCTTAGTGCTTGTTAATCTATACACAGTCATCCAAGTGGCGGGAACAAAAAAGCCATCTTTGTCTTTCATTCTTTTAGAATCAATCATAGAATTCCACAACTTTGACTTCTTCCTTTGTGTTGACTTCATGGTAACCAAAGCAGTTTCGATAGGCTCATAATCTTTATTTAATATATAAACAAAATGATTACCCGTATCCTCTACATAATGACCATTATCTAATCGATCTTTGTTTTCTCCATCACGATTAGTCTTAGTCATTATATCTGGATTGGTGTGCACTGCTATTGGTCTACCTGGAGAGTCTCCTCTGTCAGCCCACTCATTAAAAGTGTTAACATATCCACATGGCACAACGATAACTCCATCTTTAGACTTATATAAAGATCCCGTAATTTCATTATAGATGTCGCCTTGTTTGGCTTTCTCATTATACTTAGCTTCTGATTCATCCAACACGGGTGATGAAGCGTGAAGTATTTTAAGTATAGGTAGCTTTAAATCTTTAGCTGTTATGTTTTCAGTACCTTGTCCCGCATACTGACGGAATGATACTGCGTTTGTATTTTCGTTTTTCGGCATAGTTTAATCCTTTCTAGTTATTTTTGTTTCGCTGAAAATATAAATACCAAGCTTGTCCATAGGGACTGCCTTACCCTCTGATACATGTTCCCGTAAGGTTGATGTATAAGAGGCGGGTTCAATGTAAGATTCTTTACGTACATTGTCGCCAAACTTTTGCTTTAACTCTTCAGTAACGTCTGTTGCACGATTGTCTTCACTTCGCTCAAAACTGACAGACACTTTGTTCTTTATAATAGAATCTAAACCAACTTCACGAAGCCAATCATAAATAAATTCTTTGTTGCCAGAACTTTGTCTAGCTGTAAATTTATCTTTGATTTCAACTTTCGCTCCACTGCTGAGTTTTAGCATCTTTATCCCCGCTTGTTGCATAAGCTCTGGTATCACTTTTTGTGATACTCGTTTCTCTTCTTCCTCAATCTTTTTTAGTTCTTCTTTTTTCGCTTTTATTTGATTCTGAAGTTCTAATAGCTTATTGCAATAATCAGAGATAGTTTTAGATAGCTTTATGTCTAATTCTAAGACTGCATCTTCACTTTCTTTTCTTAAATTAATAGTCATATTGACCTCCTTTAAAACAATATATAATATTTTTAGTTTACAATGTCAATAATAAATTATAATATATCTCATATGGATAAAAGATATTTTAAGACACAGCCTATGGATCACCAAGTAGAGGCTTTTAATTTAGTCAAAAATCAGGACTATTTTGCTTTGTTTATGGATATGGGTACAGGCAAAACTAAAGTAACTATAGACGATATGAGTTTTCTTTACTTACATAATAAAATTAAATTTGTATTGGTGATAGCACCTAATTCTAACTATATGACTTGGGCTGATGAAATAAGAACTCACAGTAGTGTAAGAACAAATGTTTTTCGTTACAAGATAGATAAAAAATTTGTATATAAAGATGATAGTTTAAATTACTACTTAATAAATACAGAGGCTTTTTCACATCAGTCAGGTATAGCAAAGGTAGAAAATTATGTGCAGCAGATGAGAAATAGTATGGCGTGTGTCGTGGACGAATCGACTTGGATTAAAAACAGAACTGCAAAAAGAACTAAAAATATAATTAGATTAACAAAAGGGGTGCGTTACAAAAGAATATTAAGTGGCTTTCCTGTAACCAAAAGCCCTTTAGATTTATTTAGTCAGTGTAACTTTCTTAGGCCCGGGCTTTTAGGTAGTGATAATTATTATGCTTTTAGAGCATCATACTCATTACTAAAACCAATTACTACAATTACAGGTAGAGTCATACAAGAGCCTTATAAGTTTGTAAATTTAGATAAACTTTTAAATATATTAAGAGGTTTTAGTTACAGAACTAGAAAAAACGAATGTTTAGATTTACCTCCAAAGATATTTCATACTCGTATTGTACCTATGACACCAGAACAAAAAAGAATATATGGAGAACTTAAAAAGAACGCAAGAACTGTTTTAAAAAATAAAGAGGCTACTTATCAAAACAGATTGACAGAGATAGTTAAATTACATCAAGTAGCTAATGGTTATGTTATGACAGATGATGGCAAACGTATAGATTTATCTTCTAATAAAATTAACGAACTATTTAATATTATAGGAGAAACAGATGATAAGATTATTATATGGAGCACCTATGTATATACCATTAATAAAATTGCTGAAGCCTTAGTTAATAAGTATGGTAAAAAAAGTGTAGTAACCTTTTATGGTGAAGTGTCTGTCAAAGATAGACACAAAAGAGTAGAGGACTTTCAAAATGATAAAGAGGTTCGTTTCTTTGTAGCAAACCCCAGCACGGGGGGTATAGGTTTAACTTTAACTGCAGCAAACACCGTGATTTATTATTGTAATAATTTTAATTTAGAACAAAGAGTGCAATCAGAAGATAGAGCTCACAGAAAAGGACAAAAGAATGTAGTAAATTATATAGATTTAATTACAGAAAACACCATCGATAAATATATTTTACACGCTCTAAAAAGAAAATTAGAAATATCTGCTAAGACTTTAGGAGAAGATATACTAGACTTCAACTAAGCTATAATATTTATCTACTCGTTCTAACCATCGCACTTTGTAATCTTCTAACATATCCTTTGGCATAATGAACTTTTGAAAGATTAGTCCGGGAGTACACATATAAATGACGCAACGTTGCACATCTTCAAAATGTAGACTGTGAGCTAAAGCATATGCTGCCAACTGAAAATAATAATCTGTGATCCATTCTTCTCGTTTTGGTTTGTTAGATTGTTTAAAATCACCAAGAGCTAAACCACCTTCAGATTCAAAAACTAAATCACAAGTTCCAGCCCATCTTTGTTTGTATTCTAAATTTACTTCTGTGCCATACACCTTTGTTACATCTTGCATATTAGCTAATATAGTGTGAGCCATCATACGAGCTTGTTCACCCTTTGGTGATAAGTTTAAATAGCCTTGACCTTGTAAATATTGTTCTAATACATAGTGCATTTCTGTGCCTCGAGTAGAGGCTTGTTTCGTGATTCGTGCGGCTTCATCCTTGCCTACTTGTTCTCTCCATCTTTGTAGACCTTCTTGTTTTTCTTTGCTTTGTGTTGCAGATAATATGGTAGTGACACTTGGCACTTTCTTATCGGATACTGAGTAAGTTCGCACCTCCTCATCATTTCGTTCATATTCTTTGTAAGGATATTTATTAACAAACTCTACGTCAGTTAATATTATTTTTTCATTACTTGTCTGTATCTTCATTAGAGTACAGATTATTAAAGGTATAGTTCGGATCCATGTAGGACTCATCTTCTTCTGCGGCAAACTCGTGTTGACTTGGTATAAAATCAGGAGCACCTGAACCTGTTACCCATAACGCAGGATTAGTAACACGAACTCTATTGTTAGGTTGAGCTACTATCTGTCCAGCAAACTCACCATTGGTAATCGCTAAGATATGACTTTGTTTATGTTGAGCTACATCATCACCTAGGCTGGTGATCTCATCTCCATTTGTGTAATCAATTGTAAAATAATACTTTGCATTGTAGAACTGCCCATCTATTTTGACTATCCAAGGAGAACTACTTGTTCGATCATATCTTACAATACTAAAATGTCTGCTAGAACAATCCCAAGGCTGTACGAAATGATTAGGAATTCTTGGAGGAAATTGTTCTAGTTCTTCGTCAGCCACTAAGGATTGTATAGGCATACGAGCCCACATCGCTCCACCGTGAGGAGATGTCACACGGTTCTCTTCGTCTTCACACCCCGTGAAAACGACTTGGAAAGATAAGGAGCGATCTGGTATCGCAGTAACTGCAATGGCAAGTCCGTGTAAGAACTCGCCGTGATAGTTCCGATGGTTATGAGTAAACTCTCTTCGTATCCACACTTTGAAGTAAGGTATGTTTGCAGTTAAGTATGCCATACCTCATCATAAGACTTATAAGATATATTGCAAGTTATTTTTTGTTTTTTGCTTTTCTAAGTTTTCTTCCAGCTTCTTTGGCTTTAGGTTTTAATTCTTTTACAAGAGATATTGTTCCTGCTGTTAAACCACCTAATAAAGCTAATTTACTAGCTCTTGGTAACTTATTAATCATACTTGCTAGTTTGCTAGTTCCTCCTGCTCCACCTAGTTGCAATTGTCTTTTAGTCATAGGATCTTTTTTCATAGTCCTAACACTACTAATCATATTTTTAGGTCTTTTAATCTCTTTACCACCTTGAGCTCTAATCATTTTAGATCCACCTTTGGCGTAACCTTTAGCCATTTTGCCACCCATAGCTTTCATCATCATTCTTGTGCCACCTTTAGAATAACCTTTAGCCATTTTACCTTTCATAGCACGCATCATTCTTGTGCCGCCTTTGGATGCCATTTTACCACCCATAGCTTTCATCATTCTTGCACCGCCTTTTGAGTAACCTTTAGCCATCTTACCACCTCTGGCTCTCATCATTTTAGCACCACCTTTGCTGTACCCTTTAGTTTTTCTCATAAGAAACTCCTTTGTTATAACACTATCAGTATACTACTTTTCATCGTCTTCGACAATCCAGTTATCTCTAATTTTTTTGTAATCTAAATATAATTCTGTATCTGCATATCCTCTGCCCTCATTCATACATATCATAAAATATTTTGGCTCGTACAACATACATGATTTTTCATCTCCCTCTAAAAGTGAATGAGCTAAAACAATTTTTACTGTAATACCTATAGCCACTGCTATAAAACTTATCACTGCTAATACTATAAACCCCATCCTTATCATATCGTACATTTCTTTTTGTTGTTTTAACTTTTTTGCTTTTGCCTCTTTTATAGCTTGTTTCTTTGCATCAATACGTTTTTTTCTTTCTTGTAAAATAAACTCCCATGTGCCTGGGCCGAAGCGTAAATTAATTAAATTTTTCATTTCATTTAATTGTTCTCTAGCTAATTTAGCATCTATTACTTCTTGGGCCACGTTCTCTACAGCAAAATGGTCAACATTTTTTGAATCTCGAGCTTTGATAACTTGTTGTTCACCCATCATAGCTTTATCAATATGACCTACTAAATCACCAATATCATTGCAAGTTTGTATTTGCTGTTTAACAAAATCTACACTTTGTTTAACTAATTTAATTCCTGAAAGAACAGCAGCTCCAGCAGTGACGGGATCAACCATTTTGTTTCTCAATAAACCTATCTAGTTTAACTTCTAATCTACGAAGTTGTTCTAGAATCTGAGAAGTCTGTGACTTTGCATCGTCACGAGGCAGGTACTCTTCCCTGGTTTTATTGAGTAGTATTTGTAAGCGTTTTACTTCTGCAAACATTTTGCTAAATGCCCAGCCAAACGCTGAGGCTAAAATAGTCAGCAAGATGTTCCAAAACATCATCTCATCCAATCTTAGGTCCTCCTACACTTTTTCTTCTATCAGCTATAAGTTGACCCATAGGATCGTCTGGAAATAGAGAAGCAAACTGGTCTAAATTTAAACCAGCTTGATTAATTTGATTGTTGCCTGTTTGTAGTTGTACAGGTGCGGTTGGAGTAAATTGTTCTTGGACAGGTTCGGGAGCCACGGGTCTATCTTCTTGTCGTGGTGTGCCTTGAATAGCCATAAGCATTTCATCTTCTGTAATATCTTCAGCCTCCATAGCAATATCTGCTCTAAGCTTACCTTTTCTTAAACCTTCTATATATTGTAAATATGCGGTTTTATCTTCATTACTTGCATTAGCAAATGCTTCATACTCTGGATATAATCTTTGTCTTTCATCGTCAGGTAAAAACTCAGGACTAAAAGTATCATCAGGTAAGACAGTAGGTGCGTTCATTATTGCATCACGTATTTCTAGTTGCTTTTCTTGTATTTCTTGATCAGATAATTTGTCTAAATTAATTTGTAAAGAGTCTTGTGTTTCATCATTAATTAAATTTATTATAGCACCTAACGCTCTACGTTTAGATGGTAATCCTTCAGCTGCCGTTGCTTTGAATGTGGTAGGTCTACCCAAAGCATCAGTCTTAAACTTTTTAGCTATCAACTCCTCAGGTAAATAAGCATCTAATAATTTGGTAGCTAGTTTAGGTCTTGTAAGTAAATAGCCAATACCTCTTAACATTAAAGGTATAGTCAAAGCTTCTAGTAAACCAGTAGCAGCTAAAGTAGAACCTGCTAAAGCACCCACCATAGGGCCTGCAAAAAGAAACCCTCTAGCTCCTCCTAATTGAGTCTGTCTTGCAATCATAGAGGACACACTGCCTATTCTCATATCAGATATATTTTTCATAGATTGTATAAAAGGTAATACACTATTTTCAACATAGTTTTTTGCCATAGCATACTCAGCTTTACCTGTGCCATCTGCTATCATTTCTATAAAAGCTTCTACGCCTTCTTTAGAATCTAGTTTTAAATTTTTAATAAATTTATCAGCATTAAAATCTCCTAACTGTCCTACATCAGCTTGTAATTTTCTTTGATCAATTTCAAGAAACTTTTTATCTCTTAATATAGCATCTGCATTTAAATCATAAGGGTTGATTACATTTTTTTCAGTAGCATCTTGAATACCCTCTTTAAAAAGTTTTTTACTAAATAACCTTTTTTTCATAGCTTCATCAAATATTTCAGAAGTGCTTTTTATACCACCCATTTTAATTAATTCTGGTTTTTCAAAAGCATTAAAAAAAGCATCAAATATATGATTTTGTTTTAATCTTTGAAAGTAATCTCTACCTAAGGCAGCTCCTTTTCTTTGATTTGTTCCTAATAATATTTTAAAATCTTGTATGGTGCCTTTACTACCTGATTGTAAAACATCTCTTGCTAAATGTTTAAAAACTTGATCAGCAGGTACACCTTCTCCAACAATATCTAATAAATTATAAGTGCTAAATAAATTTTTATCAGCAGTTCTTGCCAGTTTTCTTGATAAAGTTCTCTCATAAGGTTGTAGCATACGGCTCATAAAATCATTTGAAGCAGTTAAACTTTTGCCAAAATTATCTACACCATCCATCAGATGTTTTAAATATTCTTTCTTCACAGCACTTGCCTCGCCAACAAAAGTATTAGGTAATGCAGGTCCTATCATAGCATCGTTTCTCTTCATAAATTTTGTGCCAGCTACTTCTACTATATTACCTGAATCAATAGAATCTAAATTAGCTTTTATTTGAGGGTTTTCTTGTGCAAGTCTTACAAAATCTTTTCTAAATTTTTTCTTAGCTACAGAATTTAAATCGGACTCCATAGCTGCACGCATACCCTTTGTATACAATAGTAAATCATCACCTTTACCACTTTGCTTTATAACATTATTTAACATAGTAATAAAACCTTGATACTCTTTTGGTGTCATAAATTTTGGTATGTTCTCTCCATCTACTAAAAAATCAGTTAAAGTTTTTAACAATTTTCTATTAGGTAATGCCTTTACTATGTTTGGGTCTATAAAAGGATCACCACGACTGATAGTTTCTTTAATAGTTTTTAATGTGTTTTCATCCATAGTGTCACTAAAACTAGTCATAGCTGTTTTTAAATTAGTGGTTGGAATCATTCTAAAAGTGTTATCTGGATCTATTAACTCTGCAGCTTCTTTTGTGTGTCCAAATTTGGTGTCAATTAATTTCATATTTTTTACATAATTTTTTCGTAACACTGGGCCGAGAGTGTGTCCAAATATTTCATTGTGACTTATAAAACCATATGCTTGAGATAATTCTGAAGTAAATTTTGCCATACCTTGTTCTACCAATTTTCTTTTAGCATTGTCACCAACACTACCTACTCCAGGTATCAAACCACCTGCTGTAAAGAATCCTCTAATAATAGCACCAAAAGTGTTTTTATTATTAGCTAATAAGATTAAAGGTATACCATCATTACCCATAAGTTTTCTTGCAGACAAAGCTAAAGTTCTAGCTTCTTTACCAGTTGTACCAGTCAAAGCCTTACCAGCAAAAGAGCCTAGTCTTAGTACGCCAGTTAAAGCAGCACTCGTGCCACCAGTCCACAGTAATGAATTTTTAAAAGCGTTTATAGCAGCGACTTCCATACGCTCAGTTGTTGGTAGTTTTTGTAATTCGTTCTCTGATATTTTACCAAGATCTAAAGTCGCATTGGTTGCGAAATCTCTTTGCATATTAATAGTATCGTAAGTAATAGAACCTGCGGCGGCACCACCTGCTCCAGATAATGCTGAATATACTCCAACTCTTTTAGCAGTAGAGGAGTAATCTCTGCCTACAAAAACATTAGATACTCTTTTTAAAAAGTTTGCTGTTCTAGGTAATATACTTATTGCCGATTTTATTAAACCTGCTTTGCCTTTTAATTTAGCTCCCTCTAAAACTTGACCTAAATTTTTACTACTGTTGATAAAGTCTATCTTTACAGGACTTAGTTTTGATCTTTTATAAGCTTCACTTAAATTAGTTCTGTTAGCTAAATAAGCTGAAGTAGCACCAATGACTTCACCACCAAACTCTAATCCGGGCCTAGTTACATCTATACCTGTAGCTTCTCTAATAGCAGTACGACCAGGTTCAGCCGCCTCTGCATATTCTGTAGCACGAGCTATTTTTGCTGCTTGTCTTTCATCAACATAGTCTCCTAATGAGTTAAAACCTGCTACAGCACCAGACCTAAATAATGAATCCACTTCTTGTGCAGCTTCTTTAGATAACCCATCGGGATTGAATCTACGTTCTTCTACCGCTCTGCGAAATCTAGTAATAAAATCTGAACTTAACTCTGACATTTATTCTCCAATACTTTTTTGTAACTCTTCTTGTATACTAATTATATTTTTTTCTGGCACCTTTAAATAGTTTGCAACTCGTTTATTCAAATGTTCTTGTTTTACCTCATAATATATTTGTTCTGCAAGATTATTTATTTCAGACTCTTTCATTCCAGAAGAATGAGCATTTCTTACATTTGATATAAATCTTTCTTTTATAGTTTTTTGTGTAGCTAATACCCTGTTTCTAACACCACCAGGGCCTGTAAAACCAAATAAGTTTAATAACTTTCTTGCTTCTTCAATATTTTTTTCAGTTAGACGATCTTGTTCTTTTAAAGCATTAGCTAATTGGAAAGTCAATACGGTTTCTAAAACACGTAATCTTGTTTGAATAGCTCTTTTTGTAGCATCTGATAATTTACTACCATCTTGTATAAAAGATTCAGCTTTTTTCTCTATATTTTTATAAAGATTACTATTTGTCCCAAATAAAGAATCTTTAACTCCTGCTTTTTCTGCTCTTTTCATTATCTCTTCAACAGTGATAATTGTTTCATTACCCTTAGCATCTACTATTTTTACATTTTCACTTATTAAATTACTCATCGCTTTATTGGTAATTTCACTGTTTATGTCGTCAATACTTACTGCTTCTTGATCAGTAGCATTAACTACATCTTTTAAATTTAAAAACAGCTCTGCTATTCTACCTCTAAAACCAGTTAGAGAGGTATCATTTTTAGCTTGAGCATAGTCCATCAAAGCTAAAATCTCACCAGTTTGTCCTAAAGCTAAATTAGCACTTGTTAACGCTCCTCTCATCCAAGACGGTATTTCTTCCTTACGTGGGTTTGATGTGTTGTCTTTTTTAAATCTTATGTCCTCTAATTGAACAATATTTCCTGCAACAGTAAATTTGTCTCTTTTTAATTCTTTAATTTTTTCAACTGTTGTTATATTGTTATTTAGTCGATCTTCATCAATATCTTTAAATTGTTCAGTGTCTTTAAATTTTTGAAACAATTCATCAGTAAGGACTTGTTCTTTACCATCAACAGTTACAGTAATTAATTTAGCGTTTTCTTGATTTATCTGTTTATTTAGTTCTTTAAGCTCGTCTTCATAAACTTCTACTGCTCTGTCAACTCTATTGTTATGAATATAAGTAGGAATAAAATTTCTAGCAGAGCCGTCTCCTATAAATACATTTTTATCTTTATCTTCATAAAGCTTTGAATCAACAAATTGTATTTTACCGTCTTTGCTCATACCAGTAAGCATATGAGTGCCTCGTAAAAAATTATTTTGAGAAAATAAAATTGTGTATTTATCAGCGGTTTCAGGATTTAAATCTGCTGCTTCCATAAGGTCTTTTGTAATTTCTATATTGGTTTTTGCCATTTCAGCCTTCATATCCATTAACTTTTGTTTTAAATCAGCTTCTAACCTCATTTGTTCTAAATTTAATTGAAAATCATTATCTATTTTTTTAATGTTTAAATTCATTAAACTGTTGTTAAGATCGTTAAAAATTCTTAGTTGTGAATTTAACATATTTACTTTATCTGCCCTTACATTATTTTCGAGTTGCATTTCGTATTGTGCAAAATTTTCACGTAATCTTTGTTGTCTAGCTCTTTCTGCTTGATAAACTTGTTGTAATTCATCCACTGATTGAGCTCCTACTCTGCCTAAAATATCCATAAAACCACTAAAACCTGGTAAATCAGTTCTTGCACTCATCAAACCAAGTCCAAACTTCAACAAAATAAAATCTTTAGTTTCATCTCTAGCATCAATTTTAAATTTATTTCTGTACTGATCCCATGTCATTTTATTTCTTGGGTTTTCTGCTTCAAAATCTTTTAACAATTTCATACTTATCAAAGCATTTTGTTTATATTTAACAGCTGCGTCTTCATAGTCCTCAACATTCATATTACTTTCTAGTATCAACTGCACAGGATCATCAACTTTTTTTAATCTATCAAAAGTAGCTTGCATATTTTTTTGACTAAAAGGTTCTATTTTTGACTCTTCTTCAGGTAAATCTTCACCCACTACTATTTTAGGATTATTAATATCAGTGCCGTCTCCAGTTGATATAGTAAGATCCATATTATCTAATTCTGCAACGGTGTCTGATACAATTTTTTGTCGAGGGTCTTGATCTTGCTCTACTGTTTTCTCTACCTCTTGATTTGTAGTAATATCTTCTTTTTCCTCTGTCTCAGTAGTGTCAACTGTATTATCTGCTATAATAGGTATATCTTTATCATCGCTGTCAGGTGAATCATCTGTCAAGGCTGCTTGCTCGTCAACAGTTTCAGTTTCAAGTTCAGGCACATTTACTTTTAAACCAGTTCTATCATCAGCTTGCTCGTATGAGTCTAACCTAGCAAGTCTTAAATTTTCTGCTTTTTCTTCTTCACTTGGTTCTTGTGTAACAACTCTTTGTGGTTGCAAAGCTTCTGGACTTACGTTAAATATGTTTGCTATTTCTTGTACCATAGCATCTGGTGGTTTACCTCTTGAAACATCAGCCATTTGATCAATAGCTTGTTCTCCACCATATAACCCAACTAAACTTGGTACTGCTAAACTTGGATTATCTCTAAAAGTCTGTTCTCCAGGTAATCTTTTTTTACTTAAAGTTCTTGTTAATTTACCACCAGGTATATAATCTAATCCTTTATTTATTGCTTTTAAAATTGCTGTACTTCTGCTCTTAGCAGGCAATCTTCTTATTATCTCTCTTAAAGAATAAAGACCACCAAGAGTTTCACCCGTACCAACAAAAGTTTTAGAAACATCTCCTTCTTCTATACCCTCTTTTATATTGGGTACACCAAAAGCTAATCCTAAAGGTGCTGTACCATAACTTATCCCTCTACCTAAACCTTTCATTCCTTTACCTAATCCAGCTAAACCTGCACTACCTAAAGCTTTAGTTTTATCTAATCTAGTTTTTTTTGGTGGTCTACCCCTTTTAGCCATTAGCCAAGTCCTTTTAACATAGTAGCACCTTGAGCCGCCACTATTCCTGTTCCAACAGCTTGAGATAGAGGATTAACTCTAGGGGCAGAGGCTTGTGTAACTTGTGATGCTGCTGTTGGTAAGGCAGTCATAATACCTTTTGCAAATTCTATTCTTTGAAAAGGCTCATATGCTCTTGCTAGTTCAGTTGCACGATCCGCTGATAATCCTTCTTGAGCAATGCTTCGTTGTAATTGTCCAGCACCACCTAACTGTTGTATATCAGATTGGGCCATCTCTTGTTGCATACCTCCAGTAGTGGCTAATTGTTGCCCAACGTTCATTTGTGCTTCTGTTTGAAATAGTCTTTGTTTTGTCGCCTGTTCTAAAGCTTTATCATAATTAGATGCTCTAACCTGACCTATTGCTCTAGCTCTTCCTGCTTCGAGTTCACCTAAAGCAACGCCTTCACGACCACCACCAAAGGCTCCTGATCCTATAGCTTCAGAGGCTAATCTATTTCTACCAATATCAGCTTGTCTGTTTATTTCTTGAACTACATAAGATTCGTAAGGGTTCATAAAAGCATCAACATTAATTGGAGTTTCTGCTGTTTCAGCAGCTTTTAAAAAAGAGGCTATGCCTGCATCTACAGCAGTTTGACCTACACCAGTTATTGCAGATTGTTCTATGGCTTGTTGTTGTAAAGGAGAAACGCCAGCAACTTCCATTCTTGGTATAGATATGGGTTGACCAGCTAAATCTATTGCCTCATCAAATAAAGCTAATTTTCTAGATTCAATTCCCGGAGCTTCTCTAGATATGGTAGTTTGTGTGCCTGATCCACTAGGAGCTGGAGCAGGAGCAGGAGAGCCTCCACCACCAAAATATCCTTTTAATCCTGTTTTTGTATTAACTTTATCTGCACCACCTAATTGTTTTAAAATTTTAACTTCATAAGGATTAACATGTGCAAGTTCAGTATCTTCATATTCCCCCTTATCTGCTATATCTTCATACAATATATTGTATAACCAAATTTTTAAACTTATTGGTAAAAGTTTAATTATCCATTTCATAATAAGAACCCTTCTCTTTAAATGGTAATTTGTATTCTTTATTGACTCTAGTCCAACCTTTTCTTCCTATAATTTCTACGCCTCTACAACCTTGCATAATAGAAAGATTTTTAAAAAAATTTACAATTTTTTCTATGTGTGTAATAAAATCTTTACCCCCACAAAATAAAACACACAATACTTGCTTTGCTGGATAAACCATACGTTGTGTTACAAATACGCTGGTTAAAGTTTTGTGAGTAAATATTCCATACAGTTGCATAATACCTTTACATATAGACTCGTATGTCGTTTCTAATGTATGCCTACCATTACTTAATTCAATTGCTTTTTCTAACATAACAGATACTCTGTTCCAACACTCGTTTGGATTTAATTTTTTTATTTCTATCATGCGGTGATGTCATAAATTCTTTTAAACTGATCTTGTTGATTGTAAAAAAATTTAGCACCGAACTTTCTCATCTCTTTAAAATCTTTTGGATTAGCACCACTCATAATCCCTGCTCCTAACACTGCATCTGCTCTACTTACAAACTCACCATCTGCTAATTGTGCCAACATCGTATCTTCATCTTTATCACCTACCCCACTACCATCCTCTACGTAGCCTTGTGCACGAACATAATTATTAACATCTTTTTCATCATGGTCTATTTTACTCGGTAAGTAATTTACACCACCCTCTCTATACTTTGCTATTTTAGCAATACCACCTTCTCTTGCAGTAAACATAGGAGGTTGAAAATTATAGACACTTTGATTTGTAGTTGGTTGATCATCATAGGTAGCTCTTTGACCTAAACCTTGCATGTCTTGTACTGCTGTATTGTAAGCTTGTGTATACGCTTCTTCTCCACCAAAAGGCTTGGCTAACTGTTGAGCTTGTTTATCTGCCATCTTGTTTTGTTCCATTGCTAATGGTAGTGTTCCTGCAGCGGTTCCTGCTGCAAATTGTCCTATACCACTAGCTGCTAATTTTTGACCAAAAAGTTGTGTGGCAGTTGGTGCACCTACAAATCCTGCACTCGCTGAAGGTCCTGCTAACGCAGCACCTAATTGTCCAGCTCCATACGCTCCTAAACCACCAACAACACCTGCTAGTAAAGCTTGTTTGTTTGAAGCACCAGAGGCTTTAGCCATTAAAAAACTAACTCCGCCTGCAATTAAAGGTACCATATATGAATCTCCTTATTTATACTCTTAGTTTACTCTTTTTTCTTAGAGACATCAATACCTACAGCAACCATTTCATCAATTAACCTACCTGTGTATTGATACTCACCTACATGTGTTATATATTCGGTTATTAAAGCATAACAAGTGCCACCAATATTACGCCATAATCTAGAGAAAGCAAAGTCTTCGCCATAGTATCTTTGTTCTTTTTCATCATAGTATGTATCAAAAAAGTTATATAGGTTAGGTTTGATTATAGTTTCTCCATCTATTTCAGTTTCTTGTTTAATAATTTTTTTAGGATACTTCTGTATCATTTTATTAAAAACTTGCCGTTTTAATAACATACATCCTGTGGGTGCGAAGTTCAGTTCTATTAAGCCATCTACACACTTTATATCACTTTCTGCATCTTTAATTTTGACAGGAAACTTATTACCACTTGTATGTCTTTGTAACTCTGTCATGTTAGGTATATCTTCAATTTTATTAAATACCTTATGCCAATGTATTTGTTTCATAGGATAAGGTATACTAATTAAATCAACATCTGCTCTTATCATTTCAAAGATAGATTGTGGATAAAATAAAATATCACTGTCAATAAAAAGTAAATGAGTAGCATCAGAATTTAAAAAATGAGATACACACAAGTTTCTACCTTGTGTTACTAAACTTGATTTCATTAATTCTAGTGTAAACTCAATGCCTTTTTTGTAACACTCCGTCTGTAGCCTTACTACAGATTGAGTGTAGTGCATAGATACATCACTATGTACAGGTGTCGCTAAATATAATTTAACCTTTTCTGTCATTTAAAGCAGCTTGTAAAAAATTTGTCCATTCTAATTTTTTCTTATCCCAACTATAAAACTTTTTAACAAATTCTTGTTGCATTTTTAAATGTTCTTGTACCTCTGGTTCGTGTATCGTGTTTACTGCTTGTCGGATAGCTGTAGCAAATTTACTAGCAAGTCTTTTGGTATCTTTCTCATAGGTAACGTATACAGGAAACTCGGAGCATGTTTCATACAAAGCTCCAAAGTTTGTAACTATACAAAATAATCCAGCAGCCATAGCTTCTAAAGCTGCATTACAACTTGTCTCCTCCCATGTGCTTGGATAAGCAAACATATGATAACGATACATAAACTTTTGTATGAAAGAATGTTCTTTATATCCTATGTAAGTTACATTTTCTAACTTTCTAGCTTGTTCGTATAAAGGCTCATACCTGCTTTCGTTTTCTTTTTCAAACTGATCTCCATAAATTTTACAACTACTAAAAATATCTACATGCACATTACAGTCTTTTAATAAACTCATAGCTCCTAATAAAACATTTAGTCCTCTCCAAGGTGTTACATGAAACAACATACGCACCATATTACCTTCTTTAAAAGGTGTAAGTGTAGGAAAGTTATTCACACCATTTTTTATTACGTGACATTTATGAGTGGGTATATCAAACCTGTATCTGTATTTTTCATAATTCCAATGACTATTAAAAACATACCAATCAAACTGGTCATGATTAGTTTTATCTTCAAACCACGGATATATATTAGGTTGGTCGTGACTATTTTTTTGCCAAAGTATATTTATTTTATCTTTGCTTAATTCTACTTTACCTGGTATTGATGTACATATTTGAAAGTTATCTAATAAACTGTCATCAACATAGTGTGATAAAAATCTATGTTGTATTTCTGTGCCACCCAAAGGAGTCATGAACCATACTCTAATAACAACTCTTGACCTTGTTTTATCTTTTTAATAGTAATAACTTTATATACTAGATAATCATCCCAATCTAAATCTATGAACAAACGACAATTAGGTTCTTCACTATGGTTTAAAAACCCTCCCATCGGAGTTCTAACATAGCCATGTATTATAGGTATTTTAATATGACTCATACCTAAATCATATTTTTTTGGTAAATCACATTTTGCAAAAACACCATGTCCATGAGTACGGCTTACACCTAACATTAATTGTTCTGGTAATGGATTGTAATAAAACCTATCGTATTTAATTTTCATCTTTGGTTTTGCTTATCATAGATAAAGCTTCTTTTGGCACAATAATATTTACATCGCATACTATGTCTTCTTGTTTAGTATCTGTGTTAGGATTATCTACATCGTGTTGAGCGTCTTCTTTTGTAGCGTATTTAACATTGTTTTTTTTATTTCTGTAAATTTCTTGAGAAGTGCACTGTATTGTTTTCATTAAAATAATATCGGATATGTCTTATAAAAAGTCAAGTATTAACTAAACCAACAAACTATACTATAGCGAGTACCCGATTTTATCGGTTGTATAGAATGAGGATACATAAAATTACTAGGAAACATAATTAAATCACCTGTTTGTAATTCAACTTTACTATAAGGTTTTTGGTTATAAGGGTAATAAAAAATCAACTCACCCCCTTCGTAATCGTTATTTAAATTAATTATAAAAGATAGTTGCCTATTGACTTGATAAAAAGCGTCAGTATGTTTCTTATAAAAATTACCTTTCTTGTATTTTAATAAATTAATAGATTCTAATCTTAAATTTTGTAAACTTGTAAAGATTGTTTGGTATTTTTTTATAGCTTTATCACAAGTATTAAATATTAATTTTTTATACAATAGATCATGTTCCTTAGACTCATTTAAACCATAATTATACACATTTCTTTGTGTACTATCTTCAATCTCTTTTTCACCTTTTAATAAAGTAGCTTTTTGATTACAAGATAGCTCAATATACTCAGATAAATTTTTACATATTTTATCGCCTAAAACTTTTTCTATTTTAAAAATAGCAGAACTTATTTTATCCATTTTCTTGAGAACGATCTAATAAAGCATAACTTATTAAACCTTGTATTTTGTTACTGCCAGTAGCAGCTTGTATAGTAATAGCATCCCCTGCTTCTAAATTTAAACCTTGAGGTGAAGCATTTATCTGCGTCTTAGCTGCTATGTCATCTCTAAAAAATTCATATTCCGTGCTTGAGTCGGATGAATCTACAAAATTCATATTTACTAATATGGCTGATGAAGCATCATTGTTTGCACAATACACACTTTTAACTATAACTGTTGCATTAGTCGGACATGTAAACACTGTAGTTTTACTTGTGTCCGTTTGTTTAAAACCTTGATTTTTATACTGTATTGTCATGATAAAAAATATTCAAAAGCTTGTTGATCATTTTTAATTTCTTGTTGATAAGTAAAGTTTAATTTTTGAATTATTTGTGTCAACGCTAAATTTATTAATCGTTGGTTTTCAATATTATATTCTTCTTTAGGTTCTGGTATAAATGTATTTATTTTAGCCAACTTGTTTCTTTCTTTTTAATGCAACCTTACCAGCTTTAGCAATTCTTACCACTTCTGATTTACCCATAACTTTTGCTCGTTGTTCCATTACAGTTAATATTTGTATTTTTCTTGCATAAGGTTTAGATATTTTTTTTACTTTTGCTACAGTTGCTCTTGCATCAGCAGGAGTAGCAAATTTAATACGAACTGTATCTTTAGGATTTTCGTCAGTATAAAGTCTACGACCACTACCTTTAGGTTTTTTACCTTTTCCTTTTTTTGGATCTGCCACTTATCACTCCCGTTAATGTTTTAGCTTGACTTGCATGTAATTTTGAAGCTTTTTTTAATCCTTTGATAACTTTTTTTATTTTATTTTTAGTTTTTTTCATCCACGCTTACCTTTCTTTTTTTCAGGTTCTTTTCTTAAAACTTTATATATTATATCAGGAGGAGCTGCAAAATAATAGTGTTCTTTCATAATAAACACCTTAATAGCTTTTTGTTTATCTAAACCCCACCTAAATTCTTTTTCATTTTCTTTAATTAATTCGTAATAAAATTTATACTGATCAGGCCATTCGTGTTTTGAAAACTTCCATATTTTTGCAGCGTTTAAAACTATAGCATATGGATTAGAGGTGTGATCACTTTTCCATATTTTTTCATCCTTAAAACTAACAACATTTTTTATATCCATACATCATCGCCTACCATCTGGTTGAACGTCAGCTTTAAATGTTCCATATCTCCAGTTTTCATTTGTAGTAACGTTTTCTATTTTTAAACTTACAGCTCTAGCTCTAGCTCTAGTGTCTACTTTTTGAGTAGCAGAAGATATGGTAAAGGGTCCTAAACTACTACTAGCTTCAGTGTCGCTAGGAAAATCTTTTAAATTTAAAGTTATTTTAGCGTTACCAGACAATGCTCTAAAATCAGGTATAAATCTTCTTATTTTCATGAAAATTTCACCTCTTACAGTACCACCACTTTCAACTTCAAAATCTCCACTTTCAATACTGCCTACAATTGCAGTTATGCTTCCATCATTTTTAACTTGATTAGTTCCTTTCTCATGAGCATATAAAGTTGTAGCTCCATTAGTAGCTGTAGCTCCTTGTATGATGGGAAAATTAGGTATGGTAGTGGTGCTGTACTCTGTTGCATAAGGATTATCATATATAGTCTTATCATAATAAGTTGTTCTAGATAATGATCCTATAGTCCAAAGTCCCTCTTTGTAATTGTAACTAACCACTCTATCAATTTGAAGAGAGTCTGCCTTAGGGTAAAACCAATTTATTTCACTAAACAAAGAATTATAACCAGCATATACAACATTTGCCGCATCAAAATTCATACCTAAATCATCTTCATCTTGCGTAGTAAAAACAAAATCCTCTACTTGACAATCTATTTTTTTTACCGTTCCATCATATACATAAAAACCACCAGCTTGACCCATCCAGTAAACCACTCCGTTAACTGCTACTATAGCATGTTGTGATATTAAACCACAATTTGCCCCAACTTGTTGAATAGCAAATGTAAAAGGAGGACCAACAAATTGCATCGTATATGCAGATGTATCAGTTAGTATTAAAATATAACTACCTGCATTTACTGCACCTACTATTTTTGTACCGCTATCTATTCTAAATGTGCCAGCAGTATTTGTTGAGGTAGGAGTATAATCTTCAAAGTTTTCTTGATCTGCAAAACGTATAAACATTTTATCTTGAGAGTTTGTACCTACTGTGGTTTCAGTGCCTAAATGTATTAAATGTCTATCTCTGTCAGATACTACAGTCATCACGCTTTGTATTGGTGCGTTTGTTATAACTGTAGCTCTCGTTGACAGAGCCGAGGCACTGCTCGGATTCCATTGAAAAGTCTTATTGTTTTTTACAGTCGCAACTAATATTTGACCAAAGTTATCTAATGACCAGTTTCCTGGTTCTAATGTTACTTCACCAGTCGGTGAGGCATCTCCCCACCCTGTAAAGTTTGAGGCTTCTTGTACAACAGCACCACTATCATGAGCAGATCTTGTAGAACCAGAAGCTCCTCTTACAATTCCTGTGACAGTGCTACCTGCTACACCTGTATAAGTTATTAATTCTTCCCCTACTTTTAAAGTGCCGCCACCACTACTAAATCCTGAGACCGATGTTAATGTGATTGTTGTGCCTGAACCTCCTGTTCCATTTGTGTCATCATTTAACAACCCGTTTAATGTTGTGCTTGTTATTGTGGGGTTTGTACCACCGTAAAGACCTGTACCAAAACCATAACCCGTTACTTGTACCGCATCACCAACTTTAAAGTATGGAGTTAAAGTAACACTACCTCCAGCACTGAACCCAGCACCAGATTCTACTTTACCAGCTGTTACAGTAAATGTATCAGAAGTTCTTGTTATTACTTCAAAAGTATTTTGTGTAAAATCTGCACTAACAAAACCAGTGCCTCCACCTGGTAATGTAACACTAGAAAATAAAAATAAATCACCTATTTCTAGCCCATGTGCTGCTTTGTTAACAGTAACTGTTGCAGAATTGTTAGTAGTGGTTAATGTACAAGAAGTTATGTTTGTATCTAACGGAGATACATCGTACATAGATCCATCATGATATATAAACAAACCTTTATTAGTTCCTATGGCTATGTATCTTTTACCAACTATATCACTCCAAATGTGCATATCTCTAGCAACACCCACTATAGTGCTTGAAGTTGTTTGTTCCCATCCACCTATTTTTTCTGGAAAACCATAACGAAATCTTACGTTATCGCAATCAACCCATTTACCTTGTGCACCTGTAGGTGTAACTTGTTTATTTATTCCTCCAACAATCTGGACTTCACTAAGCATAACATTATCTTAAATAGTTAGTTACAGTTGAATCTGATGTCCACCTATTTATTCTTGCTACTGTTTTTACTGAACCATCACTATTTAATTCATCTGCATACAATGCTTTGAAAGCAGTCATATCACTAGCATCAGTGATCGCAGTTTCTATCGCAGCACAATCTGTTCTTATTGCTGCAACATATGTTTTTACTGCATCAGGAATGGCTTTGCTACTATCATAAATACTGCGTTCTACTAACCAATTAAATCTAGCTAT
>TARA_R100000654_G_scaffold20073_3_pt1 | contig 48906 bp, 56 predicted proteins | sample TARA_R100000654 | Tara Oceans TARA_R100000654 (sample SAMEA2622473) | marine metagenome | biome: marine biome (ENVO:00000447); feature: surface water layer (ENVO:00002042); material: "saline water (ENVO:00002010), including plankton (ENVO:xxxxxxxx)" | depth 5 m
GCAGTTGGACAGGTAACAGTAGACTTTACTACAGCTCCTGCCGCAGATGCAATAAGAATATTGATTACAAAGGTGTCATAAATTTAATTTAATATGCCGATTCGATTTTTAGCAGACCAGTCGATTGACCATCAACTAACGATTCAAGGCTCTACTTCAGATCCTTTATTAAGGTTATACAACACTAATAATGGTGGGACAGCTGCGATAGAATTTAGTGACCACTCAGCAGGCCAAGCTCAAAGAGGTACATTAAAATATGTCCATAGTAATACCGTTTCTTATGGTAGTGGTGAAGCGTTTATTTTAGAAGGCACTGAAACCACAACTTCTATTCTTGCAGATGGTAAATTACTTTTCAAAGAAGGTTTATTTATAAAACCATCAACTGGTACTGGTGCAGGTACTGAATTAATATCATCCGCTGGTGCATATAAGATTCCATCCATAGTAAATGCAGGTACAGATACTGACCAATTCTTGGTTAGAGATTCATCAGGTAATGTAGATTTTAGAACAGGAGATGAGGTTAGAAGTGATATAGGGGCTGGAACTGGAAGTGGAACGGTAACAGGTGTAGGTGCAACCAGTCCAATAAATTCATCAGGAGGAACAAGTCCTACAATTAGTATTGACAACGCAACTGGCACTACAGTTGGTGCTTGTGCAGTTCAAGCAAGTGGTGTAGGAATTAGTGTTTCCGACTCAAATGGTGTTTATTCTATATCTAATAGTGGAATGATTTCTTGGACGGTTCGTGGGGATTCAGGTAGTGATATTTCTATTGGAAACGGAGGAACAGTAGACATTGCAGGTGGTACTGGAATTAGCACTGTTTTGGGTACAAGTGGTGTTATACCAACACTAACAATAACAAACGATGCACCAGACCAAACAGTTGCTTTAACTGGAGGAACAGGCATTTCAATATCAGGAACCTATCCTAATTTTACAATAACAAACTCTTCTCCAAGTAGTGGAGGAACAATGTCAACCTGGAAACTTACTGCCGATAGTGGAGGAACTGCAACCATTGATGATGCAGAAACCGTAGATATTGCTGGTGGCACTAATATAACTACAGTTCGTTCTGGAAACACTGTAACTATAAATACATCTGCAACTACAAATACTGGTACAGTTACCAGTGTAGGCATAACTCCTGGCACAGGTATATCTGTTTCAGGCTCACCAATTACAGGTTCGGGTAGCATAACAGTAACAAATTCAGCTCCCGACCAAACAGTTGCTTTGACAGCTGGTACAGGCATTTCAATATCTGGTACTTATCCAAACTTTACTATAACCAATAGTTCACCAAGTAGTGGTGGTACAGTTACAGGTTCAGGAACATCAGGTAAGGTAGCGAAATTTACAGGCAGTACATCTATTGGTGATGGAGACATCACTTTTGGAACAAACACAATAACATTGGGCGATCCAACAAGTAGTAGCACAGCCACAATGTTTGTTGATACACAAAACAGAAGAGTGGGCTATAGAACTACAAATCCTACATCGGCTTTTGAAGTAGTAGGAACAATCAACACACAAGGATTGAATTGTAACGAAAAACAGTTTTTTAGCCCAAAAGATGATAATTATATACAGGGAGGCAACTATGGTAAAGGAGAATATTTTGGTATGTCAGGATTTGGTAATAGTGACAAACAGCCTAAATATACAGCTGCGTATGGTAACACAGGTATATTTGTAGAACATGAAAGAATAGAAACTATAAAAATAGAAGGAGCAGGGTTTTATAATTGGTTTACTAACGGAGTTATTTTAATTCCAGCTCAAGGAACAAACACACTTATTGTTGTAAAAGATATACTTGTATGGAAAAGTGCAGGTAGCAATCCAAACATGGGCTCTGTTTATTTTGGTTTTTGTGAGAACGCTTCTCCAACTTCTAACTGCCAGATGTTTGGAAACCAAGAACAATTTGATTTTTGGGGTAAAATGAATAGTAACATTGTTACTAAAACAGGAACTTGGTTGTGGCAAGCTCAAAGAACTATGGATGCTCCAGGAAATGAAGGCTCAGATGTTTCCTCAAGACTGAACAGGCCTTTTCTTATGAGAAATGGTCAAGGCGGCCAAGTAACCTCGGGAACATTTAACGCCCCTTGGTATATTCAAATAACATATCAAAATATAAATTATTTAGCAGGATTACAAAATAATGTTGATAGAACAATTACTGCAACTGGAAGTGGACAAAATTCAAGGACAAGTTATCTTTCATCTACAAGTCAGGTGTTTAGTGCAATATGTCCTGGTAGTCCAAATACTGCTCCAGCTGTTACCACTCAATTTTTCTTTGATAATACATCGGGTTGTAATGGAAACAACGGTTACCCTGCTTCTGGCGACAAGGTATATACAACAGCTACAGGCTCAACAGTTGCGTCTGCTGGTTATTACTTCTTGTATTCAGGTGGAGGCTCACGATATTATATACAGATAGGGGGTAGTGGTGTGGTACAAGGTACATCTTGTACGGATAGTGTTAGAGAATGTACTCAGCCTACCGATTAAATTAATTTAGTATATTTGTAATTATATAAAACAATTAAATTTAATACAATGAAAAAAATATCGGAAGATCAATTAAAAGAAATACAAGGTATTAATGGTAAGTTTTTGCAAGCCAAAGTTGGCATTGCAGATGCTGAACTAAATAAAGCCAAATTAATTGCTGAAATAAACACTTTACAAAGTGAGTTTAAAGCTGTAGAGCAAAAGCTTATTAAAGAATATGGGCAAGATGCAGTAATTGACTTAAAAACAGGAGAAGTAAAACCTCCAGAAAAAAAAGAAGAAAATGGCAAAAATAAGTAACACTTCAGCATATCCTAACTTGGCTACACCAGTAGCTACAGATTATTTAATATTAACTGACCAATCAGATAATTTATTAACTAAATCATGCACATTAGGAGATGTTCAAAAGTTATTTGGCGTTGATACATTGGTTTCAAAAGTACAAATAAGCAGTGCTGCTTTACTAACACTTAACACTACTGCGGCAACTTTAGTCAATGCTCCAGGTTCAGGAAAAGTTATTGATGTAATTAGCATTATGTTTTACTTAGATGCTGGCTCACAAGCTTATGATTTTGGTACAAGTTCATTATCTATAAACATAGGAAGTGAGCAAATAGCAAGTATTCCAAATAGTAGTTCTGTTATAAATTCAGCTACTGATGTGGTTTTTAAACCTGAGGTTCCAAATACAAACGAGGTTATAGCTCAAAATACAGCACTAACATTATCAGCAGCAGCAAATCCTACGCAAGGAACAGGCATATTGTATGCAAATGTATTTTATAGAGTTCTTTCGGTAGGATCAACATTTTAATTAAATGGACATAAGAAAAATTTCTATAGGTGCAGACTATAAGTCTGGAGCAATGCATTACATTGTAGGGCAAGAAGTATTAGGGGGTAATTATTCTATTCATTTAATTCAGCAAGACATTCAAAACGAATCTTACAAAATTTGGATTGTTCAAAAAGAGGAAGTGGTTTTATGGAAAGAGTTTAAAACTACACTTCCAATTTCTTTAGAATATAACATAAACTTTTAATGCGTTCACCACACTATTTCATAGTTACTCCATTGAAAAATAGGAGATATGATAATATAAAAAAAATAGGTGATATTGATTTTATAACCAGTACATCAGAAGAAGACCACAAGTCTGCTAATAGATTTGCAAGGGTTGTAGAAACGCCATTAGGGTATAAAGGGGAAATTGAAAAGGGAGACATTATGGTGGTTCATCATAATGTTTTTAAGTTTTATAACGATATGTATGGCAGAAGAAAAAGCGGAAGAAGTTATCTTAAAGAAAATTTATTTCTTATAGATTATGACCAGTTTTTCTTATATAAAAAAAATGGCAATTGGATAGGTCATGATAAATATTGTTTTGTAAAACCATCTGATAAAAAAGATTCTTATTTACAAAAATCTGGTAGCAAAGAACCTTTAGTTGGTACAATAAAATATATAAATAATGAGCTGTTAAGTTTAGGTTTAAAAGTTGGAGATGAGGTGGTTTATAAACCTGATAGTGAATATGAATTTGTAATAGAAGATGAGGTTTTGTATAGAATGTTTACAGACCACATAACAATAAAATTATGATTATAATAAATATGTATGAGGATGTAATTAAGAATCCAAATAAATATGTGTCTGAAATTTTAAATAAATCTTTTGAGGATGTGGAGGCTTACAACGAAAAAGGGGAAAAGATTATTTTTAAAAATTTACAAATGAGGGAGGGTGATGAGTTTGCTGAATTTTTAAACCAACATTTACCTAATTTTGAAATTAAATATAATTTTGTTAGGCAGTCTCCTTTGAAGCAAAAAGAACCTAATTTTATTCACAAAGATGATATGATGGGAGATGTAACTTGTTTGTTGTATTTAAATAAATCTCATCCTCAAGATTATGGTACTACAATCTATGATAATAATAAGAAAAAAACATTTACTTATTATGCAAAATATAATAGCCTATTTATTTTTGATTCACGATTAAATCATTCTCGTAACATAGAAAATAATTTTGGCACTGAAGATAAATCAAGATTAGTACAAGTAGCGTTTTTAAAATATAAAAATGGAGATTAAAGAAATTAAATTAGAAATTATAAAAGCAGGTGAAAGAGCTGTAAGGCAGTTAATAAAAGTAGCTAAAGAAGAAATTATAAAGCCTGACCCTGAAGATGAGTTGGCTGCAGATAGATTAAAAAACGCAGCTGCTACAAAGAAGTTGGCTATCTTTGATGCTTTTGAAATACTTAAAAGGATAGAAGATGAAAAATCAATTTTAGATGGTAATGAAATTAAAAAAACAAATACACCAAAAGGATTTGCAGAATCACGATCCAAATAAACTTTATGTTTTATTGGACAATGTAATTCCTAAAAATGTTTTATCCAGAAAAAACAAAGCACACGCTTGGCAACCAGGATATAACGAAAAGTATGATATTATTATAATATCAAGAGATGGCACTATTGGTGATATTTATTTTATTAATAATTTAAAAATAGCACTTCCATCTACACCAACACTTTCTTCAGACAAAAAACCAAAAGACCAATACTGGAAAGCATCTGTATATCCAAAAGAGTTAAAACGAATACAAACAATATTTCAATGGTATGATGCACCACCTAATTTTAAAGATAAATGGATAAATTATATTGAAGAAGAATTTAACAGAAGAGAGAATGGGCATTGGTTTTTAAATAATGGTGAGCCTACATATGTAACTGGCACTCATTATATGTACTTACAGTGGACTAAAATTGATGTGGGTCATCCAGATTTTAGAGAAGCAAATAGATTGTTTTATATATTTTGGGAGGCTTGTAAAGTAGACAAAAGAAGTTTTGGAATTTGCTATTTAAAAATAAGAAGGTCTGGATTTTCGTTTATGAGCTCTTGTGAGGGTGTAAATACAGCTACACTTTCTCGTGATTCAAGAATTGGTGTACTATCAAAAACAGGGTCAGATGCAAAAAAAATGTTCACTGATAAAATAGTTCCAATTTCAAACAATTATCCGTTCTTTTTTAAACCTATTCAAGATGGTATGGATAAACCAAAAACAGAATTGGCTTATAGAATACCAGCCTCAAAGATTACAAAGAAAAATATGTATGACCAGGGTGAAGAAGATTTAGATGGTTTAGACACAACAATAGATTGGAAAAATACATCAGACAATAGTTACGATGGAGAAAAATTACAACTGCTTATACATGATGAAAGTGGTAAGTGGGAAAGGCCAGAAAATATTTTAAATAATTGGAGAGTAACTAAAACTTGTTTAAGATTGGGTAGTAAAATTATTGGAAAATGTATGATGGGCTCAACATCAAACGCATTAGACAAAGGCGGAAGTAATTTCAAACAATTATTCTACGATTCAGACACATCTAACAGAAATGCAAACGGTCAAACTAAAAGTGGTCTTTATAATTTATTTATTCCTATGGAATGGAACATGGAGGGCTTTATAGATAAATATGGTAACCCAGTATTACAAAATCCAGAACAAGAAGTAAAAGGTATTGATGGGGAAGCGATATATCAGGGAGCAATTAATTATTGGGAAAATGAAGTAGAATCGTTAGCATTAGACCCTGATGCTTTAAATGAATATTACAGACAATTTCCTCGTTCAGAATCCCATGCATTTAGAGATGAAAGCAAACAATCTTTATTTAATCTAACAAAAATATATCAGCAAATAGATTACAATGATAGTTTAATTATAAAAAGACATGTGGTGCAGGGTAAATTTTATTGGAAGAATGGAGTAAAAGACACTGAAGTTTTATGGAGCCCAGATACAAGAGGTAGATTTTTTGTATCTTACTTGCCTAAAAAAGAACAACAAAATAAATTTGAAAAAAGAAATGGCAGGTTTTATCCAGGTAATGAGCATTTAGGCTCTTTTGGATGTGACTCTTATGATATTTCAGGTGTAGTTGTTGGTAAAGGGTCAAACGGTTCTCTACATGGAATGACCAAGTTCAACATGGACGAATGGCCATCTAACCAGTTTTTTTTAGAATACATAGCAAGACCACAAACTGCTGAGATATTTTTTGAAGAAGTATTGATGGCTTGTGTATTTTATGGCATGCCAATATTGGTTGAGAACAACAAACCCAGACTATTATATCATTTTAAAAATAGAGGATATAGAAATTTTTGTATGAATAGACCAGATAAAGTATTTAACAAACTTTCAAAAACTGAAAGAGAGCTGGGTGGTATACCAAACACTTCTGAAGATGTAAAACAAGCACACGCTTCCGCAATCGAATCTTATATTGAGAAATATATTGGTTATGATATGGAAGGTTTATTTAGAGAAAAAGGTGATGTTGGTAATATGTTTTTCCAAAGAACATTAGAAGATTGGGCAAGGTTTGATATAAACAATAGAACTAAATTTGATGCCGCTATAAGCAGTGGTTTGGCAATAATGGCTAATCAAAAACACCTATATACACCGACTAAAGAAAAGTCGAAAATTAGCATTAACTTTGCAAGATACAGTAATAAGAGTACAGTAAGTCAACTACTTAATAGATGAAGCAGGTAAATATAGACATAAAGGCGGCAGCTTTTCCAGATCAATTTGTTTCAGATTCAGAAAAAAACACTTCGGAGTATGGATTACAAATAGGTCAAGCCATACAATACGAATGGTTTAGAAGAGACAATGGCTCATGTCGATTTTATAATCAATGGGCTGAGTTCAATAAACTCCGATTATATGCTCGTGGAGAGCAGTCTGTAGCTAAGTATAAAAATGAATTAGCTGTAGATGGAGACTTATCTTATCTTAATTTAGATTGGACACCAGTTCCAATCATTCCAAAATTTATTGATATAGTGGTAAACGGAATGTCTGACAGGCTTTTCAAAGTAAAAGCATATGCACAAGACGCATTGTCTGCAGAAAAAAGAACACAGTTTCAAGAAATGGTAGAAGCTGATATGGTGGCAAAACCAGTTTTAAGTCAAATGACACAAGACTTTGGTATTGATGTATTTAATGTACCAGAAGAAGAATTGCCTGAAACATCAGAAGAGCTGGAATTATTTATGAATTTAAAATATAAACCAGCAATTGAGATAGCATGTGAAGAAGCAATCAATACTTTATTAGACGAAAATCATTACGAAGAAACACGAAAGCGTGTTGATTATGACATCGCCACATTAGGGATTGGTATTTGTAAACACAACTTTTTATTAGGCCAGGGTGTAACGGTTGAATATGTTGACCCAGTAAATGTTGTTTACAGTTATACAGAAGACCCTTATTTTAAAGACTGTTTTTATTGGGGTGAAATTAAAACCGTACCAATGACTGAGTTGGTAAAAATAGACCCTGAACTTACTAACGCTGATTTATCTGAAATATCTAAATACAGTCAATCTTGGTACAATTATTATAACACTGCACAAATATATGAGAACTCTATGTTCTATAGAGACACAGCAACTTTATTATATTTTAACTATAAAACCACCAACTCTTTTGTTTACAAAAAAAAGAGAATGGCAGATGGTACATATAAAACAGTTGCAAAAGATTCATCTTTTGACCCGCCTGAAGAAATGCAGCAAGAAGGAGATTTTGAAAAAGTAGAAAAGAAAATTGATGTATGGTATGAGGGGGTAATGGTCATGGGTACAAATATACTGTTACAGTGGCGATTAATGGAGAATATGGTTAGGCCGAAATCTGCAAATCAATTTGCAATGCCAAACTATGTTGCATGTGCACCGAGAAGTTATAAAGGCATTATGGAGTCTTTATGTAAAAGAATGATTCCTTTTGCTGATTTAATTCAGGTAACACATTTAAAAATACAACAAGTAGTGGCAAGGGTCGTGCCTGATGGTGTCTTTATTGATGCCGATGGATTAAACGAAGTTGATTTAGGTACAGGTGCAGCATATAATCCAGAGGATGCATTAAGATTGTATTTTCAAACTGGTAGTGTTGTTGGTAGGAGTTATACAGGCGATGGCGAGTTTAATAATGCAAGAGTTCCAATTCAGCAGCTAACGACAAATAGTGGTGCAAGTAAATTGCAAATGTTGATTGGAAACTATAATCATTATTTAGATATGATACGAACCGTTACAGGTTTAAATGAAGCTCGAGATGGTTCAACACCAGACCCCAACTCTTTAGTTGGTGTTCAAAAACTTGCAGCACTTAATTCTAATGTTGCTACAAGACACATATTAAATGGTAGTTTATATATCACAAGAACATTATCTGAATGTTTAGCAATACGAACTGCAGATGTTTTGAAATATGCAGATTTTGCTGATGAGTTTGCGATGCAAATTGGAAAATTCAACACAGCTATTTTAAATGATATAAAAGAGTTGTATATATATGACTTTGGTATTTTTATAGAATTAGCACCCGATGAAGAGCAAAAGGCTATGTTGGAGCAAAATATACAAATGGCTTTATCAAAGCAAGATATAAATCTTGAAGATGCTATTGATATTAGAGAAATTCACAACATAAAAATGGCAAATCAATTGTTAAAACTTAAACGAAAAAGAAAACAAGAACAAGAGCAGCAACAGCAAATGCAAATGCAACAGATGCAGGCACAACAGCAAATGGAGATTACTCAAATGAAATCTCAAGCAGAACAACAAAAGGTTGCTATGGAAACAGAAAGTAAAATGGCTTTAGAAAAAGCCAAGGCAGAATATGAAGTTCAAAAACTTACTGCAGAAAAAGAATTAAAATTAGCACTGATGGCTGAAGAGTTTGCATATAATATGCAACTTAAAGGAATGGAACAGTCACAAATAGATGCAAGAGAAAACGAAAAAGAAAAGGGCAAATCCAAAAGAATTAGCCAACAGTCTACACAAACATCAAAAATGATTGAACAGAAAAAGAACGATTTACCTGCAATTGATTTTGAATCCAACGAAGATAGCTTAGATGGTTTCGATATGGCAGAATTTGATCCAAGATAATGTTTGATAAATTTTCTATTGATAAATACAAATATCTAAAGTATCCCAAAAGCGGCTCAATGAAAGAGCTTCAAGAGCTTATGGCTATTAATGACATTCCTTTAGATACACACTATGCTACTAAGTATGATAAAATAAGTCAAGTATTTGAACGGATTTTTGATAAAAGAAGGCTAAAATACCCAAGACAATTGGTTAATGATTTAATAGTTAAATCAAAGCCAATAATTATGAAAATAAAAAATTATCACAATAGAGCAAGACCACGCAAAGCTGCCGAGCAATTTGGAATTAAGGTGCAGCAATTTTATATGAGCAGTGCTCAAACTCCAGCTTTTCCCTCAGGACATTCTGCACAGGCTAAGTTGGTTGCAAATGTATTAGCGGATATATACCCAGTACATACTGCAGAATTTCAACAAGCAGCAAAAAACATTTCTAATAGCAGACTTGTAGGTCATGTTCATTATAAATCAGATACGGATGCGGGAGAAAAATTAGGCGAAGATTTGTATCAATACTACAAAAAAAACGCTTAAAATTTAAATAAATAAATGTATAACTTTGTAAAAACTAAAAATTAAATCTAATGGAAATAAAAGTAAGAGCTGTTGAAGGCAGCGAAAATAAATCAAAAGCGGAAGTAGAAGAACAACTTCTACAAAAGCATGAAGAAGAGCAAGCTCAATTAGAGCAAAATGCTGAACCAACTGAAACTGAAAAAGTTGAAGTTGAGGCAGAAGAGACCTCTCAAGAGGTAGAAGAAAAAACAACTCCCTCATCAGAGTTAAGTGATGAAGATGTTCTTTCATATTTAAAGAACAGATATGATAAAGACATAAATTCGGTTGATGACCTTTTCGCAGAAAAAGAAGCAAATGAGCCATTACCCGAAGATGTTTCTACATATCTAAAGTACAAACAGGAAACTGGTCGTGGTATCAATGATTTTTATGAATTACAAAAAGATTATGATAGCATGGAAGATGATGTTGTACTCGCTAACTATGTAGCCAGTCAAGAAGATGGACTGGATGCAATTGATATTCAAGATATCTTGGATGATAAGTTTTCATATGATGAAGAACTTGATGACCCTAAAGATATTAAGAAAAAAAAGTTAGCAAAAAAACGAGAACTTGCGAAAGCAAAAAAGTTTTTTAATGAACAAAAGGATAAGTATAAAATCCCTCTTGAGTCAAGTGGGGGTGGATTATCAGAAGATCAAGAAAAACAATTAAATGCTTATAGGAAGTATATCGAGGAATCTGAAACTGCTAATGAGGCAAACAAAAAGCGGTATGATTATTTTCAAGAAAAAACTAAAGAAGTTTTTTCAGATGAATTTAAAGGTTTTGAGTTCAGTGTGGGAGATAATAATATTACTTATAAGCCTGGAGCTAAGGATGAACTTTATAATATGCAAAAGGATTTTAGTAACTTCCGTAAGAAGTTTTTAGATGACCAAGGTCTTCTTAAAAATCCATCAGCATACCATAAAGCTTTATCAGTAGCATTAAACCCAGACAAGTTTGCTAAACATTTTTATGACTTAGGTGTTTCACAGGCTGTTGAAAAGGTTAGTAAAAAATCTAAAAATATCAACATGGATGTGAGAAAAGCACCAAGTTTTGTTACAAAGGATGGCTTAAAAATTAGGTCTGTTCAAAGTGACACATCTAACAGTGGAAGAGGACTCAAGATTAGAAGTATTAAAAAAGTGTAAAACAATTTAAAATTAAAAAAAATGGCAGTAAATGTAACTCCAGGTTTTGATTTGCAACCAAGTAGCCAACAAGTACCGTTGTCTACAAATTATATTACAGACTTTAATTTCTTGAATCAGTATCTACCTGATACTTATGAAAAAGAGTTTGAAAGATATGGCAATCGATCTATAAGTTCCTTCCTAAGAATGGTTGGAGCTGAAATGCCTTCTAACTCTGACCTTATAAAATGGGCAGAGCAAGGAAGACTACATGTTAAATATCAGTCTTGTACTTCAGGTGGTGCAGCAGCAGCACTTTCAGCACAATGGACTATACCTAACAACATAAGCAACTTTAACCCTGCATTAGCTGGAACACCAAATTCTGCAGCTCTTAGAGTTGGACAAACAGTTGTTATCTCTGATAGTACCCCAGGTTCTAACTTAGTTAACAAAGGTATTGTAACTGAAGCTCCAGGCTCGGGTGGTAACGCAGTAAACCAAGTAACAATTGCGTACTACGAAGCAGCAGGTCAAGCAGTAGCAGCAGGTGTAGCGTGTGATATTTTCATTTATGGTTCTGAATTTAACAAAGGAACTAACGGAATGGTAGGCTCTTTAGAAGCTGATGATTTCATTTTTGACAATAAGCCAATTATAATCAAAGACAAATATTCTGTTTCTGGTTCTGATATGGCTCAAATTGGCTGGATTGAAGTCACAACTGAAAACGGAGCAAGTGGATATTTATGGTATCTAAAATCTGAGCATGAAACAAGATTAAGATTTGAAGACTATTTAGAAACTGCAATGATTGAAGCGGTTCCTGCAGAAGCAGCATCAGGTGCTGGTGACTTCTTACAAGGAGTTGGAGCAGGTGCTTCTGTTGCAAACCTAAATGGTTCTGATGGAATTTTCTTCTCTGTTTCTAATAGAGGTAATGTTTATGGTGGAGGTAATCCTTCAACATTATCTGAGTTTGATTCTATTATTTCAAGATTAGATAAGCAAGGTGCAATTGAAGAAAATGTTATTTTCTTAAATAGAAACTTCTCATTTGATATTGATGATATGTTAGCGGCACAAAACTCTTATGGAGTTGGTGGTACTTCATATGGTCTATTTGACAATGATGAAGAAATGGCACTAAATCTTGGATTCAGTGGATTCAGAAGAGGTTATGATTTTTATAAGTCAGACTGGAAATATCTAAATGACCCAACAATGAGAGGTGGATTAGTAGGTGGTAAAATCAATGGACTATTAGTTCCAGCTGGTTCTACTACAGTTTATGACCAAATCCTTGGTAAAAACGCTAAGAGACCATTCTTGCATGTTAGATATAGAGCTTCTGAAACTGAAGACAGAAGATATAAAACTTGGATCACTGGTTCAGCTGGTGGAGCAAGAACTTCTGACTTAGATGCGATGGAAGTCAACTTCTTGAGTGAGAGAGCTGTATGTACTTTAGGTGCAAACAACTTCTTCTTATTCCAAGATGCATAATAAGCAATAGTAATTAGGGGTGGGAAACCACCCCTGATTATTTTTAAATTAAATTAAATTAAAATTAAATAAAATGAAAAATAAAAAATTATTAGTAGAAAAATTCTACAAATTAAAAAGAGATACAGCTCCCTTAACCTACATGCTGGCATCTCGAAATTCAGCAAGATATCCTTTACTTTGGTTTGATGAAGATAAAGGAATCAATAGACCTTTAAGATATGCAAGAAACCAAAAGTCTCCTTTCGAGGATGAACAAGATGGTAATGCTATATTAGAACCTATAGTATTTGAAGATGGAGTATTACATGTTCCTAAATCAAATCAAGTGCTTCAAAAGTTTTTATATTATCACCCTCAAAGAGATATGGTCTTTGAAGAAATTAATAGAGAAAGAGATGCAGCAGAAGAATTAGAATATGTTGAGTCAGGATTAGAGGCACAAATTTTAGCTAAAAACTTAGAGTTTGATAAACTGGTATCAGTATGTAGAGTATTGATGGGTGCTAATGTTGACAAAATGTCTTCTATAGAATTAAGAAGAGATATACTTATATATGCAAAACAAAACCCAGAAGACTTTATAAATACTCTTAACGATCCAATGCTGGAAATGCAAGACACTGTTTATAGGTTTTTTGATAAAGCTTATTTAGTATTTAAAAACTCTTCAAAAGATGTATATTTTAATTTACCAAAAAACAAAAAGAAACTATTGACAGTTCCTTTTGGTGAAGACCCATATTTTATTGTGGCTTCTCATTTTCAAAGTGATGATGGCATAGAACTATATAAGCTTCTGAAAAAACGCTTAGATGGTGATAAAAAATAATGGTATCTTTGTATTGAGAATATTCTCACATAACCCTTAAATTTTTTAACTATGCAAAAGTTTTTAAGTATCCCAGTTCTAAATGAGGATAATCAGTTGTTAGCGTTAGATGGATTAGTGTTAGTTGAGCAGGCCTCAACATCTACTGTTGTATTTCACTACCAGTCTGGTGCGGTTGCAACTGTTACTCACGAAGTAATGGCAGCAAACAATGAGGAGGTAAGAAATAAGTTTCAAGACGCAATCTTAACCGTTCTTAAGCAGAGTTGGCAACACCCTTCTATTCAAGTAAGCCTTAGTGGTTTAACAGATGCGGCAGGTGGTGCAGTAACTATATCAGGAATTGTATTCTCGATTGTAGTTCCTAACTCATAGTCAGCTCGTATTAGAGATTAAGAAGAGGTTACAAAAAAAAGTGACCTCTTTTTTTTTGTTATCTTTGTAGAAACATATTTCACATGATAAATGAAGTTAGAAACACCGTATTGGCTATCGCCAATAAAAACAATTATGGATACATATCTCCACAAGATTTTAATTTATATTGTGAACAAGCTCAATTAGATATATTTGAAAACTATTTTTATCAATATAATAGTTGGCTTATTAAAGAAAATCAAAGAGTTTCTGGTACAGGATACGCAGACATAGTAAAAGGATTAGAAGAAGTAATAGATAGTTTTTCAACACAAGTATTTTTAGATCAAACAGTTGCTAATTTAAATAATGCAAGTTTATATGAGTTACCATTAGACTATTATTTAATTAATAAAGTATTATATTATCCAACTGCTCTATTTGCAGGAACAACTACAGCTCAACAAGGGTATAAACTAATAGACTCAACTGGTGGATTTGCTTCGTATCCAGTAACATCTACTTTTTTACAAAACCCTCCCATTGGTAGTATAGTTGTAAACACATCATCTAATCCAATATCTCAGGCTTTTGTAACTGCAGTTGATAGCGACACTACTCTTAGTTTGAGTGAAGATATTATGGCTAATGGTCAGAACTATGTTATTTATAATGGAAAAAATATAACAGATGTTGAAAGAGTGCACCAGCAAAAACTTAATTATTTATTAAGTTCTAACCTTACAACACCAACTACGCAGTTTCCTGCGTATATATTAAGCGGTGCTTCTTCCAACCAACAACCTGGGCCAACATCTAATATAGGAAACACCATAACAGTTTATCCAATAGAGATTAGACAAAAAGGTGCTATACAAGTACAATATGTAAGATATCCTGTAACACCTAATTGGACATTCACTACATTGGTAAGCGGTGAGCCATTGTTCAACCAAGCAGCTGCAGACTATCAGGATTTTGAATTACCTATATCAGACCAAACAGGTTTGATTGCAAAAATATGTCAATATATAGGTATTGAAATAAGAGAAGCAGATGTATATAAATTTGGACAAACAGAAATAGCAGAAGATAACCAAATACAATCATAAATTATGGCTTATATAACACAATATACATATTACGAAAACAACGGTACAGTACCTACAGATTCTTTACAGGGTTCATATCAATATGTTTCTTTACAAGATATCGTAAATAATTTTATGTTAATGTATCAAGGTAATCATGAATTATTAAATAACCTTGAAAGATATCAAGTATTGTTTCACGCAAAGCGAGGTATACAAGAATTAAATTACGATGCGATGAAGGAAATAAAAATCCTTCAACTTCAGTTAGACTACCAATTTAGTTTTACATTACCATCCGACTATGTTAATTGGGTTAGGATATCACAATATAAAAATGGTGTATTATATCCACTTTCGGAAAACATACAAACTAATTGGGCATCTGCATATTTGCAGGATAATAATAGTAATATACTATTTGACCAAGATGGTAATGCACTAAGGCCACAAGACTCAGAAGTAGATTTGAGTAGGTCACAAAGATCCATATACTTAAATCCAAATAGTATTTTCCATGGTTGCGAGGGATTTTGTGTTGATGGGTGTTGGTATTTTGACTATCAGGTTGGTTCCAGGTTTGGGCTCAATACTGAAACTGCTAATCAAAACCCTACATTTAAAATAGACAAACAAGCTGGTAAAATATATTTTAGCACTTCTGGAGGTCAGGATTCTATTGTTTTAGAATATGTATCTGATGGTATGGAAAATGGTGATGATTCCCAGGTGAGTGTAAATAAATTATTTGAAGAATTTATTTATGCATATATTAAATATGCAATACTTAACAGTAGGGTAGGTGTTCAAGAATACATAGTAAATAGAGCTCGTAAAGACAAATCCTCACTACTTAGAAATGCTAAATTAAGATTAAGTAATATACATCCTGGTAGACTCTTGATGAATTTAAGAGGCCAGAACAAATGGATTAAGTAATTATGGCTCACAACGAAAAGGATTTTGTATCATTTGTTAAAGGCAGAATGAATAAGTCTGTAGATGAAAGACTTATACCTCCTGGAGAATATGTTGATGGGCAAAATATAAGATTAGGTTCTACCGAAACTACAGAAATAGGTGCGGTAGAAAACAGCAGGGGTAACACTCAACTTACCACATTATCTTTTGATGGTTCAAATTTATCAGCGTCTGCTGTATGTATTGGTGCATTAGAAGATGGAGCTAACGAAACTATTTATTGGTTTGTGCATGACCCAGTATTTCCACCAACAGGAAAGCCTTTAGATTTAATAGTTTCGTATAATACACAAAATACACAATTAAGATACCATGTTGTATCTATATCAGTTTTAAAGTTTGACCCTGAATTTTTAATTACAGGAGTAAATAAGATTGAAAATTTATTATTTTTTACAGATGATAAAAATCCGCCAAGAAGAATCAATGTAAACGAAAACTATCCTTTTCCACTTGCGGGTAATGATAACTTGCAAGAGGAAGATATATCCGTAGTTTTAAAACCACCAGGGTTTGAAGATGGTTCCGCAACAGGCGATACTCCTTTACCCGCACCTATTTTTAGTTTAATAAATGTTGCGGGTGGCGAAAACTATATAGAAGACAGATTTATAAGTTTTGCGTATAGGTATAGATATAAAAATGGAGAGTATAGTGCAACATCATTATTTACATTACCAACCTTTCAGCCTGGTAATTTTCAATTTGATACCAGAAACTATGACAATAGTGGTATGCAAAATAGATTTAATGGCGTTAGAGTTCAATTTAGCACAGGAAGTGAAAGAGTAACAGAAGTCGATTTATTATTTAAAGACTCTAACACGAATAGCATATATGTTATTGAAAGGTTCAACAAATTAGATTTTGGTTGGGGTAATAACCAGCATCAAGAATATGTTTTTACAAACAGTAAAATATATTCTGTTTTAGGTTCTGATGAACTATTGAGGCTATATGATAATGTACCACATAAAGCACAAGCCCAAACTATAATGGCTAACAGGCTTATGTATGGTAATTATACAGATGGTTTTGATATTACAAATGAGGCTGGTCAGAAAATTGCTGTAAATTTTAATGCAAGTTTGTTAACAGAAAATATTGATTTAACAGTATTACCCGCAGGTGTGCTTTCCACAGGTATTGATTATACAATTAATGCAGCACAAACAACATCTGTGCCTAATTCTCGTGCTACCTTTGATTTATCAAACATAGCTAATAAGTTAAAAAAAGGATCTATTCTTACACTATCACTTAGATTTGAACATTCGACACTAAATGGCACAAGTGCTACGCAGTGTTTTATAGATAATGCAGGATTTCAACAACCTGACATTACAATTGAAACAAGCATACTATTAACTAATGATTACTCAAGTGTCTTTGACTTTGCTACAAGCGGTGATTTTGAAAACGCAATAGGAACTATTGAGGGAACTAATTTTGAACCTATAGCTACTGCCAGTAGCGGTAACTCTTTGACTGATTTTTTTAATTCAGCTTTAGTTGCTCCATCAATAAATTGTGGTTTTACTATTCCCTTAACATCTATTAATAACAATACAGCACAACAAGGTATAAGAATTGTAACAACCAGTGGTTCAGACGATATAGGTTTGCAGTTGTTGGCTGCAAAATACACCACTAATGACAATGGTCAAAATACTGAAATGTATGAATATTTTCAAATAATTAGAGCTGGAGCAGAGTTTTCTTTAGATGCAAACAAATCATCATTACATAGTAATAGAGATTTTGAAGTAGGTATTGTATACATGGATGAATACGCAAGGGCCTCTACTGTGTTGGTATCTGAATATAATACAGTCTTTGTGCCAGTAGAGAATAGTGTAACAAGAAATAAAATACAAGTATCAATACAAAACTTTGCCCCATCATGGGCTAAAAAATATAAGTTTGTATTAAAGCCAAGTAAAGCAGGTTACGAAACAATATACACAAACTTTTTCTACACTGACCCATTTGACAATGTAACTCATTTTAAATTAGATGGAGACAATCAACAAAAGGTGGCTGCAGGTGATAGGCTTATTGTAAAAAAAGACACAAGAGGAGCACTTGCGAGTTTAGTTGAGGCTACAGTTTTAGATGTAAAAGCACAGCCTACCAACTTTTTAGATAATGAGCAATCGCTTGGTGCTAACTCAGAACAGTTAGCGGGGCTATATATGCAGATGAAAGTATCTAATTTTACTGCAGTTATAGAGGATGATTCTATAGTAGATTATGGTAAAATGAGTTCTGACTCAAGATCCGAAACTCATTGCACTAATAGACTCACAAACTCATATCCTTTATACTCTTTTGACTCTGCAACTAATACCACTGAAAACTATTCTATACCAGGTGGTTCGATAATTCAATTAAGATTTGGTTTTAAAAGGAATGGTAATAGTTTTTATAACCTTCCTCATAGAGAAATAGACTTCGACAAAACATTTGTAGCAGCACAAGACTATACTGATTTTAGAGACTGGTTTAACAATACAAATATTGACTTAAATGATTTTGTAACACAGATAGGTGTTGGAGGCAGCACACCAGTTATATACTACCCTGCTGTAGTTACAAGAAGCGGCCCAGGTGGTCTTGACCCAACAATTGCAAATACGGGAACACAAGGAAATGCAGTGTCTAACAATGGACATAATATAACCTGTAGAAATGTATTGTTTACATTAGATTTACAATTTATTCAGGATGTTCCTGGCGATGTAAGCAGTCCTTTATTTTTAGGTGCGAGATGTACTGGTAAAGGGTCAGATAGTTGGCCAAAAAAAGATATGCAGGTATTTATAGAAATTGTTGTTCAAAGAGCTGACTCTACATTAGTGTTTGAGACCTTACCTGCTGATGCCAGCGATGATTTATTTTTTGATGCATCAGAGGCATTTGACATTGTAAAAGATGGTGGGTCAATAAATTATCTGCACCAGTCTGGAGGCGATGTAGATGCGGGTGAACAAGATCAAACCACCTCGCAGGATGCGGTAGTCAATTTGAGTTTTATGGATTGCTACACTTTTGGAAATGGGGTAGAAAGTTTTAAGATATTAGATAGGTTAGCAACCAGGTCTGTAGTGATAGGACAAAGAGCTTTGGCTGTTTCAAATCAAGATTTCAAAGAAGCAGATAGATTTGCCTCGATAACCTACAGCGGTATTTTTGGTTTTGAAGCGGGTGTCAATAATCTAAACGAATTTAACTTAGGGCTTGTAAACTTTACTGATGTAGAGACTTCTTATGGGCCAATTCAAAAATTACATTCAAGAGAAACAGATGTGCTTTGTTTACAAGAGGATAGAATAACTTATGTTTTTGCAGGTAAAGACCTTTTAAGCGATGCAGTGGGTGGTGGGGCAGTTGTTTCTACGCCTCAAGTATTAGGCAAACAAGTTGCAAGAATAGAAGAATATGGAATTAGTTTTAACCCAGAGAGCTTTGTGCAGTGGGGTAGATATATGTATTTTACAGACACAAAAAGATTGGCCGTATTGCGGTTAGGTTCTGCAGGCGGTTTAAATTCTGAGCTCACAGTAATATCAGACACTGGCATGAGGTCTTGGTTTAGAGATGATTTTATAGAAAAACTCAATACTCAAAAATTAGGAGCATTTGACCCGTATATGGATGAATATGTATTAAGCACCAACATAATACCAGTTCCTGTTCCACAGCAACAGATAGCCTGTGGTGCAGAAATAAATTTAAGTTCTTTAGACTCAGCTATTTCATACACAGTGGTGTTTGGAAACACTGTAGGAACAGGCACTATAAATTACAATATAACAGGAACAGCTACCATAGTGGTTACATGGAATGGTATAAATACAAGTTCAGGAGCAGTAAGTGGCTCTGGTTCATTTACATGGAATAAAACTGCAGGGTCTCCAGATACTGCGGTGATTACAATAACACCAGCTGTAGGAACAACTCCTGCTGTAACATTTACTCCAGAGTGTATTCCAGAGGTAGAAATAACAGTTATTAAAGGCACTATAAACTCTCCTAATAACAATGGAGAAGATATTCATGTAGAATATTCCTGGAATGATGGAGTAACATTTAGCCCTGTAGATAGTGATTTAGCAACATTAGGTAATAACCCTTTAATTTTTAGCGAATATCAATCTCAAACAGGTGTTAGATCTCAGGGAGTTTTTCCATATGATGGAATAGATTTAACTATTAGATTAAATAAAGTTGGTTTTGATAACTATGATTTTGTGTTTCCTTCTGATAATTTTAAATATTTATCGTCAAACACGCTGTATGCAAACAATGCTACTGATGTGGCAGCATTATTGGCTGCGGCCACAACAATACCAAATGTTGATGTAACAAACCCATCGCCAGGGCTTAACCAGGCAACGGTAAGCAGTTTAAGTATACCTATTAATAATCAGTATTTATATATAATATATGATTTAAGAACTATATCTTTACAGCAATTGTGTTATGATGCAAGTTCAGCTTCAGACGCATGTTGTTTATGCACCTGGTCTTGTACTGCATTTACTGGTAGCTCTAAGATTGAGACTCCTTCACAAGCTTGTGCATTGGTGGTCAGCTCTACTTATTATCACAATGGTTCAGCGGCTCAACCTGCAATAGGAGATTTGGTATACTCAAGCTCTAATTGTCAAGATGCTGTAAGCGGTACGGTTCAGTATGCAGAAGAGGGTTATTATAAAATAACAGGTAATCAATACATACAGATTGGTGTAGATGGATTAGTAATAGATAAACAAAATTGTTAATATGGCAGCAATAGGAAATTATTATTTTAATGGGTCAAGCTTTGCACAGGCAACTGCGATATATACAGATGCAGGACTTACAACTCTTGCACCCGATGGTTTTTATTCAAACGCTGGTATAGTAAGGCAACAATTAAATGGTGTATTATTAAATGCACAAACATGTACTTCTTGTGCAACACCATGTGGAAGCGGTGTTTCAGCATCAAACAATGGTAATGGAATGTATTCTGCAACTGTAGACTTGGCAAATGATACAGGTGCTGTTGTGTTCTATGGATTTTTTGGTAGCACTGTTCCTGATGGCGTAAGGCTAACATGGAACTCGGGGGTAGTAAATAGATTTACGACTGACGACAACCACAATGGAGTAACCATACAGGATGGTTCAGGCACGACAGTAGATTATGCTGGTCTAAATAATGCTGCTGGAGAATATACTTATATGGGAAGAAACAATACTAATTTGATAGGTGACAGCCCTTACAACAACACGCCAAGTGGTGGTGCGTGTCAGGCTGGAGACCAGCCAGAAGATTTTGTTTTAACAGGAGGAAATTATGTTGCTCAAGGAACTTTTCAAAATGTTACCGTTAGCAATAATATGGTGGGAACATGTGGTTCTGCTACAGCAGTATTTGCCACAGTAGTTCCAAAATCTAACATTACGCCTACGATATTATTGGTTGAAGTTTCAGCACCTATGTGTGGTACATTTTTTCAATGGCAAGTAGATTGCCCAACAACACTACCAAGTTTTCTTGGGTCTGCATTACAAGCAACTACTGCGTGTGCCAATGCAGATGAAACATACTACTTTGTTCCAAACGCTACAAGAGTAGGCCAAACTATAACTCCTGACACCAATACAACTCCAGAAATAGGCAATTTTGTATATACACAATCAAATGGTAGTATATATTTAAATGATACAAATACCCTACAATATATTATAGTGGGAGGCACAACAGCCCTTGGCATCAGAAATGGTGTGGTGGTTAGCAGTGCGTCTTGCTCGGGGTCACCAAGTTTAACTGCATTCTTTGCAAGTGTTTCTCAAACATTTAATCAGATATGTGGCCCAGGTGCGGTACCAGCTCCATCTGATGAAACTTATTACCATTCAGGTAGTGCATCTTATCCTATTGCTGGTGACACCGTATATACTACCAGTGCAGGTACAACAGCTCTTGCGGCAGGATTGTATTTCACATTTGGTGGCGGTGGCTCAAACACTTATTTTGAAATTCAAGGCAGCGAAGGAATAGTAACAACAGTAACCTCATGTATACCAGAATAATATGTCAGTAAATTATACATTATCATACAGCGATAAATCAGAAGGATGGCCTTCATTTTATTCTTTCATACCAGACTATATGATTGGTATGAATAGTTATTTTTATTCTTTTAAAAACGGTAACCTATATAGGCACAATACGAATGATACTCGTAACCAATATTACGGAGTAAATTACTCTTCAAGTATTACAAGTGTATTATCTCCAAGACCTATAGTAGATGTTAAATTATTTAAAACTCTTACTTATGAAAGTAATGCGGCATGGGCAGCAACCAATCTAATAACTGATATTAATGATGGTAACCCTGCATCAATATCGGCAAGCTTTTTTGTTCAAAAGGAAGGAGAGTGGTTTTCATTTATAAGAACAGATGCGGGAACAGTAAACTTTTTAGAAAGATCTGCAAACGGTGTGGCTAATAGCACAGCAGTAGATAGCACTGTACCCGCAGCAACAATAGTTTCTTTTGCTAATCCTACGGGAAGTATTATAAGTATCGGTGATAACTTATTTTCTTATCCTGCTACTCCAGCTCCAGGCGATGTTCCTGTTTTAGCGGGCGAAATAACTGCTATAGATAATACATCACCCGATTTTAGTATTACAATAGATACAACAATTGCAGGTGCTGTGGTGCCAACTGTAGGAGATTTTATAATAAATGTTAAAAATGCTGTAGCCGAATCACATGGGGCAAGAGGATACTATTTAGAATTTACCCTAACCAATAGTAATACAGACCCAGTGGAGTTGTTTTCAGTAGGTTCACACATCATGAAAAGTTATCCATAGTTTTTCTTATCTTTGTGGTAAATGCAATTTAATATACTACCACTTAAGGGTACTGATTATGAAGAGGTTCTTTGTAATTGGTGGAAAGACTGGAGATGGACACCTCCTCCAAAAAATTTTTTACCAGAAAACGGTACTGGAGGATTGATGATTTATATAGATGATGCCCCTGTTGTGGCGGGTTTTTTATATAATACCAACTCAGATGTGGCTTGGGTAGATTTTATCATTTCAGATTTTCATTACAAGAATAAAGAAAACCGAATGATAGCTATAGACATGTTGTTGAAATCTTTAGAAGAAAGAGCAATTGCATTGGATAAAAAATTTTTATATGCACTTACAAAACATGAATCGTTGATTGCGACATACAAAGTAAATGACTATGTGGCAGCTGGTGTGTATAATATAGAACTAATAAAAAATTTATAATATGGCAGCATTTACAACAATAGCAGCTGGTGTAGGAGTAGCATCCAGTCTTGGTGGGGGGCTTATGTCTTTTGGCCAAGCCAAAGCAGCAAAAAGAGCTGCAGCTGACGCTAAAAGAAAATCAGATAAACTTATGAAAGAAGCTCGAGAAAGAGCTGAAACTAATTTTTATGAAGGATTAAATGTAAGATTAGATGCTTTTGGAGAACAGTACAGACAAAATTTAGCAAATCAAACTCAACAAATTGAAGCCTTACAAGGAGCTGACCCAAGACTACTTGCAGCTGGTATAGGTAAAGTTGCTGCAGCTGGTACAGAAGCAACAGAAAAAACAAGAATAGGTATGCAACAAGATTTAATGGAGCTGGATAAAACTAAAGCTGGTGCAGCTGAAGATATTAAACAACAAACCATTGCTATGGATGTAGGTGCAGCTGCAGACCAGCAAAAGATAGCAGCAGAGAAAGAAGCTGAACAAGCCAAGGCAATGACAGCTGCCATAAATCAAGGCGTAAGTGGTGTGATTGGTGGAGCAACTATGGCTGCCCCATTATTTAGTAAAGATGCAACAGCCATTAAAGATATGTCGCCAGAAATGTTAAAGCAAGTTATGGGTATTATAGGTGGTAGTAGTTTTGGAGATTCTTTTACCCCAAGCTCTGATGATTAAAAAATAAATTATGGCTAAAACAGTAGACCCAAAACAGTATCAAATATATGTAGATAGGCAAGGCTCTAATTATATAGATTATCAAAAAATAACTGAAAGAGCAAATAAGCTTCTTACTGATGAAGTAGACAGAAGACAAGGTATAAAAGATGATTTAGATGCAAGAGCAAACGATCTGTACGACCAGTTAGGTACAGTCGAAATGAACTCTGATTCTAAGTTTAGCGACCAGGTGTTAGATGCCGCAGCTCAACTTAGAAAAAGTTTGATGGCTGACCAAAAACTTTTAAAATCTGGTGCTATATCAGTAAACGAATACAAGCAACAATTAGAAAGAGCAAAATCACAAATGGCTGAATGGGGTGCCATTACTAAAGGTTTTGGCTCATACAAAGATAATTACAATACAAGAATAAAGTTAGATGATGAGACAGGGGAAATGATTATGGCTCCAGATGAGGCTGTTATCAAAGAATCCTCTTTAGGATTTTCATATACATATGATAAACAAATTTATGTAGACCCTGTTACAAAAAACACATACTATTATCAACCCAACAAGGATGGAGGTATACCAGACTTCAATAAAGAGCCAGATAAATTTATGGCAATGTCAAATGCTCGTAATAGATTTCAATATGAAAATGACAGAAAAGCATATGACATAGGGTTTCAAGTCAACAAAGAAAAAGATATGCTTGGAACTATTGTCGATTCGTATGTAGCAAAATTTAAAGGCATTAACAGAGTAGGTACATATGTAATGACTGAATCAGATTATACTGTTTTAGAGCAAGAAGGTTTATTAAATGATTTTGTAGACACAGTATATGCTAAAACTTCAGGAACTGACAGGGGTCTGGCAAATTCTGCTGATGTAATGGGTGAATTTACTATAGCATTAAGCTTAGAACAATTTAAAAAGACATGTAAGGGTGGTGAGTTTTGTGATGAGAAATATTTCATTAAAGTAAACCCAAATGACCCAAGTGGTATGACTTACGAGTTTAGCGACAAAGACTTTGTCCAAGAAAAAGTAAAGGCGGATATTAAATCTAAAGCAAATATGCAGCTGGGCAGAAAAGAAGAAATATCAAGCAAAGCATATGACCCAAATGAAGATATAGGTGCGGGTGCTAAAAATGATGAAGATTTAGAATTTGGTTCTTACTTCAATGATTTGAAAAATTTAAATGGTGGTAACCAAACTACATTTAATGCTGCTGAAAGAGATTTAAGAGAAAGAGCTAATAGAAGACTTGCAGAAGAAGACCCTGACAATAATAATGGTAGGCTCGAAAATATAACCAGAGATGAAAATGAATTTACATTTACTTTCAAAGATAAGGATGGTGTAGAAAGAACAGAAACAGTAGATAGGTATGAAAAGAAAGCGGATAATACATACGATAGAGAAAAGCCGATACCAATGAATATTATTTTCCAGGAATTAAATACTAAATTAAGACCATCAGGTTTCAACGATTCATTTGAAACATTAGAAGAAAGAGCACAAAGATCTGGTAAATTTAAATATGAATATGATGAGGGAACTAATTTTAGTGATGAAAGCGTGGGAACTCAAAAGGCATTTAAAAACATTCAACATACTTCTTTTAATGATGCGAATAAAAGAGCTACATTAGATCCAAATGATACTGACAAAATTATTACATATAGAAGTAAATTATCGACAGAGTCAGAAGCTGCGGCAAGCAATGGAGGATTTAGTAATCAAACAGCGTATTTCAAATCTGCAATACCAAGAGAATTAAATATGGCTTTCCAAGATTATAATATAACACCTCCAAAATTTACAATCAAAGGTTTTGATGAGCCTTATGCGAATAATAATACTTATTTTATAGAATATATGAATCCATATACAAAGCCACCAGTTAAAGAAACTGTAGAGTTTAAATTTGACCAAGGGTCAGATAAAACCAGTATGAACAATTGGCTTAATGCAATGGATGAAGCAGTTAATAAAGTAGTGGGTGCGTACAACAGTTCTGAGGGTAAATCAGCTGCACCATAAAAATTTATAGATGGATTACTTAGAGCAATTATATACATGGATAAGTTCAGAAGATAATACTTTTACCCAAAGGTATACTCTTGAGGATTTTAAAAACAATATGCAAAAAGAAGATTATGTATCTTCTATGTATACTTGGATTAGCAGTAAAGATGAAACTTTTCCTGACAGATACACTTTAGACTTTTTCACTGAAAAAGTAAAAAAAAAAGATACATCTATCCAAGAAGAAATGGAGCCTCCAGTCAATGTTCCATCTATTACTACAGAGATGGAAGAGGTTGGGTTATCGGAAGATACAGAAGAGGAGTCTACACAAGATACAGAATTGCCTGTTGGTTCAGAAGAGAACGAATCCGATGAGGTAGTAGAGGAAACTCAAGAAGTAGTAATACCTGAAACAGATTCCCAATTTTCTATTGAGGGCGGAGAAGTTGACCAAGAAACTTTTGACCAATACACTAAACTGCAAGAAGAGCAAGAAGCTGATGAAGCAAATCCTTTTCAAGATGCACTTAACAATTTAAGAATAGACACTGATGAAGATATAATCAGTGCTGAGTTTAATTACAATTTAAATGACTTTGGGTTCAGTGTTGAGGAGGCAGTGCCAGGTGTAGATGCTTTACGAATAGTATCTTCAGATATAGATCCAAAAACTCAAAAACCATATGAGTTAACCGTTAGTATAGACACTAAAAGTGATAAGCAAAATGAATCAAAGCTTACAGAAATAAAAGACTTTCTTACAAAACATAAAAAAGAAAACGAAACAATAAACAAATTAGAAGAAAGTATTGCAGTTAGAAATACCAAATTTAGAAATCAAGAAGATATAGATAACGCTATAGGTTTATTGAATACCGAGGCTGGTGCTTTTAATAATAGGATTAAAGCATATGCAGAAAAAAGGATGCTCTTTAATAGAAAGCAAGAGCTTATTAAAGGTATGAGTCAATCTGAAAAAAATTCTGTTTTAGGAAGAACGCTTTTGGAAGATAGAGACAGAATGTCTCTTGAACTTAAACAAGAAAAAAAAGATTTACTTACACAAGATAATATTCTTAAAAACAGGGGCACTGAGATAGATAGGTTGGCTGGTCAATATGCTGCGTTAAAAGCAGAGATGGGTAGTGGATATGGTATTACACAAAGAGCCTTACTAAAAGGACAGGGCAGAATTACTTCATTTTGGGCAGACCTTATGTCAGACATTCTTGTTTCTGATTTTAGCCCGTTAGATGCTGTATCGGGTGGTAGAGTAAAATATGGAGTTGACAGGCAAAAGTATGAAAATATGTTTGTTGCAAAAGCAATGAAGGATGGTCTCCTTCAAGACTCAGAAGGTAACCTCATTAGAAACTGGGATGAAGCAATGGCGGCACAGGAAAAAGGAACTTTAAAACCTTTTGAAAATTTTGAAAGCATGTATAAGTATTTGGGTAACAAGCAGTCTTCTATGATAGATTCATATGTAAAAGATATTCTTAGAAAAGATGTTAAATATGATAATGTTGAAATTAGTGAATTAGGTGAGGTTACTTTTAAAAGACCAGAGGCTGTAGCAAGGTATTCCGATGCTGCATTAAAAAAGGAGCTTGAAAAAATTACCGAAGATGGTATGGTTCCTTTAGCAAGAAAAGGATTAGACTTGGTATTGGGAGACAAAGACACCACAGATGAATATTATGATTTAACAAAACAAGGATTTTGGGGTGGAGCCTGGATAGGGTTAGCAGAATCTGTTCCTGCAATGATTGGCGGTAAAGGTAAAGTGGGTTGGGCTATGAGGACTGCAAATATGTTTGCACAGGTTAGCGATCATTTAAATGAAGAAATGATGAATGACCCTGACTTTGCTGAAATATCAGAGAATGAAAAAAGAATGGTATCACTGCCCATAGGTATAGTTGTGGGTACATTAGAAGCTGTAGGTTTAAGAAATGTATTAAACTCAAGAGGCTTGGTAAACAATATACTTTTGAAAAGCATACAAAAATTCGGGCCTACATCAGTTGCTCGAACAAGAGGATTAACATTTCAACAAGTGGTTAGAAATGAGGTAGACAATATGATTGCTAAAGGAACACTCATTATTGGAGCTGGTGGACTTGCGGAATTTGAAACTGGATTAGCTCAAGAGATTGCAGATATTGGTGGTAAAATCATATATAATGAGATGAAAAAAGCAGATATGTTTCAAACTCCAGAAAGTTTTACAGCAGGAGTTGCTCAAGTTATAAGGGCTGGTGGTCAAGAAATGGTTGGTGGTTGGGTTATGAGTACAATACCAGCAACAGGTACAGCGTTTGCTGGTAAAGATTATGAAGCTTTATCAGACCCAATATTCAAAACCTTTGAAGCAATAAGTCAAGACAATACATTTTTTAAATTAAATGTTCAGAAAATTAAAGACCAAATAAACGAAGGAACAAAAACAAAAGAAGAAGGTGAGGCTGAAATAAGTTTGATAAATGATATTAGAGGATTGATTCCTAAAGTTCCTACTGACTTAGAAACAGCAGATAAAAAAAGAGCTATAGCATTACTGTTAAATAAAAAGGATTTATTAAAACAAAGAGATAAATTAGCTCCAGAACTAAGAGGCAAGATTGATAAAGAGATTGACAAAGTAGATAAACTATTGGATGATTTATTAGATGGTGCACAAAAAGTAGACCCAACAAAAGCAAGGGTTGAAGAAGAGGAAATAACTGATGAACAAGCTGAACAAGTTATAAAAAATGCAAATGCTGGAAGAGCAGCTTTTGGTTTACCACCGATTGAGATTACTCCAGAAAGCATTGCGGAAATGAAAGTTAAACTAAAAAAACAACAAGATGCCCGTAAGAAGCAAGGCCCAGTTCAGGAAACTGGCGAAGTCAAACCCAAAGCTACTGAAGAAGTGGATGAGGGAATATCCAACGAATTACAAGACACTACCAGAGAGGGTGACCAAGACCAAAGCCAGGATACCTCGAAGAAAAAAAAGAAAATAAAAGAGGAGGTCGATGAGATATCAGCTTTTGAGGGTGACACTGAACAAGAAGGTGAAGTGGTGGTAGAAGAAAAGGTTGATTATGAAACAGAAAATGTTACTAAAGATGGTAAGGTTAAAAAAACAAAACTTACAATACCTAAAACTGTAGCAGAAACTGAGGTAGACACAAAAACTTTTGAACCTGTAGTAAGGTTTGCGAAAAGAGCATCCAGGGCAATTAGTAAAATTTTACCTAATGTAAGTATTGTATTACATGAAAGTTCAACAAACTTTCAAGATGCCACAGGAACAACTGGTAGAGGTTTTTATGACCCGAGTTCTCAGACTATTCATGTGGATCTAATGAAGGGCAATAACAAAACTGTTGCACATGAAGTTTTTCATGCATTACTATTGAACTCTGTTAAAACCAACGCACAGGCAAGAGCATTAACAAAAAGAATGGTTGCGGCTGTAGCCAAAGCTAAAGGCTTGACCGCACAACAAAAGAAAAAGATAGATGACTTTGTTTCAAACTATGACCAAGATATACAGAATGAAGAGAAACTGGCAGAGGTATTAGGAATATTAGCAGATGGCTATACTAAATTAGATGCTCCTACCAAAAGCAGAGTTAGAAGATGGATAGAAGGAATAGCTAAAAGATTAGGTATTGACATAGAACAGTTTACTAAAACCGACCAAGATGTAATTGATTTATTAAATACTGTTGCATCTAAAATAAGAGAGGGTAAAGTTATTACACAAAAAGATGTAAAGGCAATTAAAACTCCAAAGAAAACACAAAAACAACAAGTTAAAGATGTTTTAGGTGAAGTTCAGGTTGCATCCATAAAAGAAATAACAAGACTCACTGGCTTACCAGAGCCAACTGTTAGAAGAATATTAGGGCAAGGTGCTAAAAATGGTGAGCTTACAAGAGTATCTGCTGGTGTTTACACAATAAAAACACAGGATGGTAAAACCGCAGCTATTATTCAAGGGGCTGATGCGTTAGTAGAAATAAAAAAATTAGTTGAAGAGGGAGTCAAATTTGATATGATTTTCTTAGACCCTCCATACGATGCTCCTGGTATAACAGGCGGTAATAGAAATTTAGCAAAGTACGATAAGTTGTCGCCAGAACAATTTTCTGATTTTGTAGGAGATGTGGTTAAGCTATTAAAAACTCCTGACACACCTGTATTTTTTATGTTTAGTGCAATGCCAAGCAACAAGGGTAAACTTAAAGCATATTCTGCTGCCTTCACAAACAATGGTTTAAAAAAATCTGGTATTGCAATTGAAAGTGGTAAACTTACTAAGGATGGAAAGAAACAAAAACAGATGTTTGGTAGAGATCTAACTGAATGGGTATTTTCATTTACTCAAAGTGGTAATCAAAGACAAGATGTAGGTTTTGTTTTTCCTGAAAAACTTCTATTTAAACAAGACTCAAAATATCAAACTGCCAAGCCCGTTGCTCTTTTAGAAGCTATTATAAAAGCTTCAACAAAAGCTGGAGAACTTATCCTTGACCCATTTGCTGGTAGTGGTTCAACCGCAAAAGCCGCAGCAAGAACTGGCAGAAATGTAGTTACTATTGAAAAGGATACTAAACAAGCAAAAAAAATAAAATCAGAAATAAAAAAACAAGAACCTAAGAAAAAAGTTCCTGAACAACAATATAAAAATGGTTATAAAATATATCCAAAAGAACAAGAAGGCCAGTTAGATGAAGATGGTTATTTAAAAATTTATGATGGAGATTTAAAATCTTATCAAAAAAGAGTTACAAAAACCCCGAGGTCAAAAGAAAAGGGCAGGCCTTTGAAAGATATAATAGCAGAAAGAATAAAAATTGCAGCAGATGGTTATGTTGATACTGTAACAGGAATGTATTACGGAAATTATGGATATCCTTATTTTAATCCTAATGTAAAAAATGTTGCTCAGATAGAAACACAGGCTGAACTAAAAGAATATCTTAGACAAAGTTTGGAAAGCGGAACACAAGTTATTCCTCTCAATTTAGAATTTCAGGCGAAAGAGTTTCAGAAATTAAATATAAACCCGCAAGAGTTTGGTAACAATCAGTTTAATGTAAAAACTGAAGGTCGTAAAGTAATTAGTGTAACACCAAAACCTGTATCAAAGGACAGCAAGTTTAAAGGAAGAGAGCAAAAAGATATTCCAAAAAGGTCAAGAAAATTAGCTGAAATGTATATGATGAATCCAAGAGGGTTTATTAGTGCAAGAGCTATGTTTGACCCAGGTGCATTACGAAGACAATTAGAAATCTTAGGCATGAGATTAGGCACAGCTCGTGATGAATTTACTGGACAAATTACAGGGTATTATTTCCAAAGGGTATCAAGAAATGGTAGACCATATTTTTATAATCCATTTGCAAGACAACAAAAAGATCCAGACTCAGCAGTTGGAGCAATATCTGATATAGTAAGTATTGTAACAAGATTAAGAGACAATAACTTTAGTCCAGAAGCAATACAAGCATATCTGGTTGAAAAAAAGAATTTTGACAAAAAGACTGTAGATGCAATATTGAGTGTAGATAACTTTGTATTAAGCAGAGTGCCTGAATCTTTTTCAAAAATAGAAGGTGGTATTTTGGCGGGTATAAAATTATTTAGTAAAATAAATAATTATAGAAAAAGATTAATTGATAATAATCTTACACCTTACGGTAAAAAAATAACCAAACTAAATCAAGAGTTAGAAATATTAAAAAGCCAAAAAAATAAAAAGAGGGCAATACAGAGAGTAGAAAAACAAATAGCAGATCTAAGCAAAAGAAACAGAGACGCTAAAATATTCAAAAACACACAAACTGAAATTACAGATAAAGTAATTAGATTTATGGAAAGCCAACCTGCTTACATAGCGGCACGAACCGCAAAAGGTCTTTCTACACTACAGGCACAAATGCAAATGCAAATAGCAAAATCATTTGATGCTACTCCATCTGTCAATATGGCTAACAAAATAAGATTGGCAACTGCACTTGTAAATATAAGTGCACGAGAAAAAGATTCTTCGAAATTAAAATTAGCTTTAAGAAAGTTTGTTAGAGTTGTTTTGCCTCCAGAGGATTATAGTAAACCAGAAACTATTTCTCTGATTAAAGAAATACAGGATGCTACGCCAGAAAATTTGCAGAAGGTTAAAGAAAAAATATTAGGCATAGCTACGACAAAAATAGTCAAAGGTTTAGAAGGTAAGATAAAAAATATATTAAATAAAAACTTTGCAAAAATAGAAGGTGGAAGGGTAAAGGCAAATATTGTTAGTGCATCAGCTATCAAAATTTTAGACCAATTAAAGTCTGAATTTGCAACCATACAGAAATCTAAAAATGGAGAAGCACTTGCAGCTTATGAGCAGAAGATAAGATTAAAACTACAAAAACTTTCAGAAAAAACTATACAAGACAACGATGCATTTGCTGAACAAGCGGCACTTGAATTAATACTGCAATATGCTGGTGCACAAGAAATGGATAATGCTGATATAGGTAAGGTAGGGGCTTTAAATCAAATACTTACTAATTTAAATAGTATAATATCAGAAGGTCGAAGTGAGTTAGAACAACAGAAAAGAGAAGCATACCACACTTATCTCAAAGATTTTGAAATAGCATGGTATAGTATTACGGGAAAGAAGATAGAGATGTTGATACAGAATCCATATTTTGATCCACAACTTCCTGTTTCTAAATCTAACGAACAAATGATACTAAATCCAAATGCAAATAAATTAATGGATGAGTTTTCTTCATTGACTGACGCTAAGAAAAATAAAGCAAGAAGTTGGCCTGTGAGAAACTTAATAAACTTGAAAACTGGATTGAAAAGATTTTTAATTACAAAAAGATTAGATCTACCAACAGCAATAGAGTACATAACTAAAATACCTGGTAAAATGTTTGAAGGTGAATTTGCTGAAATTACAAGTGATTTGGTTGACCAAGCCTCAAATGATTACAAGTTTTTCCAAATGCAAGACAAAGAATCTTTAATAAATATTTTAAGAGAAATATATGGTAAAGATTATCAAAAGGCAGTTAAAGAAGAAAGTCTTGTAAGAGACACTGGTATAGCAAAAGATTTAGAAGCTTACGAGAAAGCTAAAAAAGAATATGAAGCGAACAAGACTGAAGAGAATAAAGCCAAATTAGAAATTACTACTTTAAGATTTTCTCCTATGGAAATGGCTTACCTTGTTTATCAATATAAAGACCCAGCAAATAGAGCTGGTTTTGAAACTAAATTTGGTGAACAGTATGAAAGAATCATGTATCAAATGGAGCAGCTTATGGAAGAGAAACACTCTAAAACAATGGCACTGGGTGAGTGGATGAGAAGTGAAGCCTATCCTTCCTTGTATAACAGGTACAATACTACATACAAAAAAGTATTTAGAGTTGATATGCCATGGAATCAATATTATATTGGGCCTATTAGAAGAGTAGATCAAGAAGTTCAAGACATTAATTTGTTAGGTACAGGTGCAGACTCGTGGCAAAACACAGCAGCTCCTGCATCTACAAAGGTTAGAATACAAAATAAACAAGCATTGGCTACGGAAAATCTTTTAGAAAGTTTTGTTTCTTATCAAGAAAAAATGAATTGGTTTGCAGCATATTCACCAACAGTAAATAGGGTAAATAAATTAGTCAAAAATCCTCGTCTTAAAAAGATAATAGAAATTAATTTCCCAGAGGGAACATATGGAGCAGTTATTCAAATTATAGAAAAAATAGCTAATAAAGGTTTGAATAAACTTAGTCAGGGCGATATATTTTTTAATAAAGCTACATCATTATTTGTTGTAGGTAGACTTGGTGTTAACCCAACTATATATTTAAAACAGCTGGTCTCAGTCCCAACATACATGAACGAAATAGGTTTTAGAAATTGGGCAGCAAACGCATTAAAGGCAATGAAGGAGATGAGTTCTTTAGCAAAAGAGATAACAGAAAACTCTGTTTACATACAAGATAGATATGGAAAAGACATAATAAGAAGTTTAGAAAACTATAAAAACTCAAAATCTTCAGATTTTACTTTAAACAAATCAAGGATTTTTACAAACCCATACCAAAGATTATTAAATGCTCAAATGTTTTTGGTGAAAGCTGGTGATAAAGGTGCAATTTTAATTGGTGGTTTACCTGTTTACCTTTATTATAAAAATCAATACAAGAAATCAAATCCTGGGGCTACCGAACAACAAGCGATTGACTATGCTATAAAAAGATTTGAAAAAGCTACAAGAACTACACAGCAATCTACTGACTTACAAAACAGAGATTACTATCAGGATGGTGGAGTTTTAGCAAGAACATTTAATATGTTCAAGACCTCTATCATACAATATTTAAGAAAAGAGATAATATATGCAAGAAATATGTATAAGATTTTAAGATCGTTTGGCAAGGAAGGTAGGGGTTCATTTGGTCAAAACCTAAGAGGTCTCTTTGTATACCACACTGTTTTACCTGTCTTGTTTCAATACATATCAAATGGGTTACCAGGAGTATTAGCTCCATGGGATGAAGAAGACGGAGAGGATTTGACAAGAGCTGCAATAATGGGTAACATAAACGCATTATTCTTTGTGGGAGATTTAATATCAATAATAGGAGACATTTATTATAAAAAGCCTTGGTCAAAAGAGATTACCAACTTACCATTATTGGAGCAAATAAATGCTTTGTTAGATAAATTCAGCAGATATACATCAACTACCAACCCCGAAAAAGCATCAGAACTATTATTTGAAATAATGTACGAAGATGCCCCTGGTGTTGTTGGTTTGAACACTAAGTCTATGATTAGATGGTTTAACAATATACAAACATTAGTCGATGAAACCAACGACCCTAAAGAAGCTTTACTTAGATTATTTAATTTTAGTGACTATCAAATAGAATCACAAGAAGACAGAGATGCTAAGAAAAAAAGGAAAAAAGGTTTAACAAAAAGAGAGTTGAGGTCTTTATATCCTGATTTATATAAAGAGCTTGATGAGTCTCGACCTATATTACCGCAAGACTTACAAGACCAACTTGATGAAATAAAAGAACAGAGGAAAAGACTAAGAGAAGAAGTATTAGAAAGTGTGAGAAAATAATGAGGCTTAAAAAATTTGACATAGAAGGTTTTGATGCAGATAAATGTTTTTTATACAGTTATCTTGTGCTTACATATCAGTTTTCTTATCGTGAATTATTAGAAGGTGATGAAAACGCAGCCTTCATATTTGACCCAACTAAACCGTATGTACCCATGGAAGATGATGTATACGATATATTAATTGACCATTACACAGAGCAAGAAGATTATGAAAAATGTGCTAAATTAGTGAAAGCAAAAAAACTTGCAGAAGTTATGTCTGTTTCTTGAAGTTGTGTTTATAATTTTTTCTTTCAGCCTCTAACTTATAATACTGAAAAGCATAAAACCCATGCAGATGTGAATCGGTGGGGAAAAAATATTTCCAACCTTTAGATCTACCTCTATTTATATAATAGCAAAAAGCAACAGCTATTTTTCCTGACTGTACTTTATCTGAAGTTTTTTTAAAATTAATAACAGCACTATCATCTGATATTGGTATTACTTCTTCTACTGAAAAGGTTTCATGATTTTGGTTTCCTACTCGAGTAGGATTAGAAAAGCGGTCTGCAATGGTTTGTGCAAACTCTTTTAGTTCTTGAGCTCGGTCTCTATTCATATTTCATCGGAAAGTGATTGGATTAAATCCGCACATATCCGACATATATCTTGGGCTTTATCTTTGGCAGCTTTATTATCTCTATCCATAAGCTCTTCATAAAGGTCGTTCACAGAGTCATGAAGATTGTTAGCGACATAATTAATATGTGCTATCGCATTTACATCTTCCTCCGATATTTTATTCATACAGTTTAATCCATTGATTGTAAGAAGAGATTCCCAGCCCCTTCATCTAATGTTTTTATTGTTCTGTATATAATTTTTGATTTTTGTTTTACATCCTTTCTATCTGCCATCGTGGAGTCTAAGCCTAAGTTACTATACATTGCACAATCAATATGCAAAAGAGTATCAATTTTTTGTTTGTCAGTCCAAGTTTTATACTTCAAAATTTTACTTACATCATCTACTGTATACTTGCACTCATGAACATCTTCATTAGCCCAAACCATAAGTTTTATCTTTTTTAATAGTATGTTGTGCGACAATTTAAGTAAATTATTTTGTTCTCGCAAAGATTTTATCTGTTTTTGGTAATTTTCTGGAATACTTTTAGAAGATTTATGTGAAAACCCTAACCATAATTTTTGAATTACCTCATATTTGTTTTTCAAACTGGGGTTATGTTTTTCTAAATATGGGTATTGATTATATGCATGTAACACAGTTGCATGATTCTTTCCAAATATCTGTCCGATTCTGGCGAAAGTAAAATATAAATGATCTCGAAGTAAAACATATATAACTGAACGAGCTTCAATGTATTTTAATTTTCTACTGTTTGATTTGATATTAGATAGCAAGAACACTTCGCTTGTTATCTGTAATAGATTGTCTACTGCTTTCATTTGATTTAATATAGCAATTTAAATTAATTAAATCCAAATATTCATCCATCGAAATGAATATAAGATTTGTTAAACTAACTAATAAACCTTTTTGTTTTACAAGCTCTAAGGCAAATGTAACGGGTTTATTTTCATACATAACAACACCACCCAAGACATGAGACCGTAATGAATTATCAGGAACTTCCTTAACATTATCCTCGATGTATTTACCTATTCTGTATGCTAACACTGGGTCTACTTTATGTAGAATATCAGTGAAATCATCATCCAGGTCATACCCGCTATCCCGAATATACTTCTGTTTTAATACCATGTTCTTCTAATTCTTTAATCCTATACTTTTGTAAAGCAGAGACCTTTTGTAGTGGCCTCTTTACTTCGCTAAACAACGCATCACAATTTTGAGGTAACGCAATTAAGTCTGGTATACCATTCTTATTTGTTTGAATTAGCTTGATAACATAGTAGCCCTGCTCCTCTAACTCTTTAATTCTTTTAGATTGGATTTGTTGCTCAGTCATATTACAAAGTTAGCAAATCCTTTTTGAAGTGTCTTAATGTATAATCTTTCTTCTTTACAACAGTTTTATATATACTTTCTTCAATCCCCCCTTTTGCAAATATCCAGTATATTTTATTATACATTCTATCTTTTGTGGTCATACGATCTCTTGATTGCCAGTAGCTTGTAGCACTAAAATCTATGTTATAATATATCAAGGCTTCAGCTTGTCTTAGGCTTATACCCTCTCTTCCACTTACTATTTGCAAAGCAATGTTTTTGTCTGTGTTACAAAACTCATCAAGCGTGTTACAAATACTGTCTGCGTAAACTTCTTTCAATGCTTGGTATTCGGCAGTGAATTTATAAAAAATTGCTATCTTTTTATTTGCAAATCTTTGTTTTATATAAAGGGCTTTAGACAAGTCTAATACCATTGCCTTGCCACTTTCAAACTTTACTGTTCCTGAATACAGCTGATGTGTTTTAGACATAAGTTTGACCCCAGTATCTGCCAGAATAACATCATCTTTTCCCTCTACAACTCTATCGGTTGATAGTCTTTTAATTAACTTTCTAATTTTACTTTCTATATCTACATATAATATTTGCTCATTAGTCTCAACTTCAAAGCCCGCATCTTTTTGTGTAAACGAAATAGTGAAAGGCTGCATTTTGTGTATAATACTTTCCAGGCCTTTACTATAATCTCTAATACTAATACCACCAATTGGCTTTACACGAACACTGACATAATCATCTGAAAATCTATAAAAGTTTTTGTATTTATTAAATGGATTTAAAGGTATACCATAAACCTGATGATACATTTGGCTATAAGATTCTGGAGTTGGTGTGCCAGATAATAAAATAACATAAGGCAATCTTTTATTTATAATTGTTCGTACTTGCTTGGCTCTTTTACTGGCTTTGGGAAATGCTCCTAAACTATGAGCTTCGTCCAATATCAAGCAATCCCATTTTAGATTTGGTATCTTATGAAGACTCTCATAATTTATAACAAGTAAATTATAATTTAACTTAAGTTTTTGAAAATCACTTTCAATACTTGATATCGCTTTCTTTTTGGTTACAAATAAACAGTTCGATACTGGCAGAGAACTAACCATACTCAAACTCGTAGCTGTCTTGCCAGTCCGAACTTCCATAGCAAGATACACAAATTTATATTTATTTAGTATAGGTAAAGATTTCTCAACAATCTCTGCCTGGTATTTTCTTAGTTTCATATTAAAAAGGAAAATCAGTTTGCTCTTCCATTGAATGTTTAGATCTAAATACTAACCACTTACCCCTCTCATCTCTTCCCTCTTCGGGCAAACAATTATATTTAAACTCACTATAAGCGTTGAGCCATTTATAATACCTTGTACGAGAAACAGTCATTTTTGACTTTGGTGCATAGTCAGGATTTTCTTCAACAAAATCTAAATACAAATCGTTCTTGTAAAGTTTTGTTTTAATTTTTAATTTTTCATTTGGTATGCCGCCCACGACACCGCACCACTCAATAAATTCATGGCAAGTTTCAGCAGATAGTTTTCTAATTTTTAGGTTTACAAAATCAGATTTGATAAGTCCATGTTTTAAATAAAGCTGTAAGCACTCTATCATAAAGTTATCAAACTGACACCATTCTTCATCATCCCACTCTCCAAACATCATTTTACCAAACTCTCTTAGTGGAGTATAGTCTTTAGTATAATGTTGAGCAAGTTCTAACTCCCACTTTCTTCTTTCAAAAGAAGACCCCTTACCTTTTATGGCATAGTTTGTGGTTATTGCTACTTTAGGGCTTTTTGCAAATGGTATCTTAATTGCATCTTTGTTTTTCTTTTCTAAGGTTAAGCCCTCAGTTACAACAGAAAATAATCTTTCAAAATTAAAATGCTTACTCACATCATCAAAGCATAATATCTGTGTATCGGCACTGACTAATTGATAAGCAAAACTTCTTTCAAAATTAAAAGACTTGCCATCAATTACTACAACCTTTTTCATTTTTGCAATACCATTCATAAACAATCCTTTACCAGTTCCACCCTCAGGGTTGTCTGATATAACCTCATCATTTAAAATTGTGGCGGGGCAGTATGCAAGATTTTTATATGCATGAAGAAGATAACCTATTGTAGATTTCATTGAATTTATTCTGCTTTCCTCTTGACCGCATATGTTTCCAATAAAGGTTCGGTAATCACATTCACTCGGTTCGCAAAGAACAAAAGTTCTGTCAATTACATGGTCTTTCCATACATACCCGCCAATATCTAAGTAGTCTATTAGTGTGGTATTTTCGTGTGTAACTTTGACTGCACCATTTTTATAATACAAATAAGCAGTATCTTTATCATCTTCTATAAAGTATACATCAATAGAAGACAATAGTGTAAGAAACTCTTCTCTAAAATACCTGGTGTTTTCTGCAAAATAATTATAAATAGATAAATCATCCATGTCTTGCAGATATTCTAATATAAAATCTTTTATTTCTTTTTCGCTTGTGTGGTCAATAAGATTGTTGGTTACCCTAACAAACACATAATTCTTACTGCCTTGCGGATTAAATTTATAAAAACCATTTTCTTCAAGAAAGTGTTTGAATAAGATGTGTACTATCTTTATAGTTCCTTTATCATTCTTTGTCCAAAACTTGTGATTGCTTTGTTCTTCTTCTATATGGTTTATTACACTATCAATCGTATGATCTTCAATATTAGAATCCTGAAGCTGTAATCTTATTTCTTTTTTAGACACACCTCTTTTTAATTTGTGTCTGATTTGATTTACCTTGTCTTCATCTTCATAATATTTTGTACCAAAATTTTGTCGTTGAGCATATGCAGATTGTATTGTTCTTTTTATTTCTCCTTGGTCAAAGTTTCTTGACTCGTATTGATTTAGAATATATTCGGCTAAGTTTTGATTAATACCATAATCATTAAACGCAGCTGCCAGTACATATGTGTGGTGGTTTCTTTGACCCTCATTCATAGGATATTTTTTCTCCCACCATTTTACAAGTATATCTACTATTTTATTTTCATCAGTAACTGGTATAGTGGGCTTGTCTACATGCTTAATAACTTCATTATATTCTTGCTCTTCTTCTTTATCCCAAACACTGGAGGTTTCGTTAATGTAAATTAGAGGGTCATAGCTTTCATAACAAACCCTTGATAAATTTTTACTTGTTGTATCAAATTGAGGAGATTTAAAGTGTTTACCTAAACTATTAAAATAACTTGTGTGTTTATCAGGTTGCGTTGGTATCTTTATCAGGGCTTTGAGACCTTTACCACTTGGAGAAACAAAAACTGTGAACACATACTTGTCTTTTGTAAGTCTCTCTTTTTCTTGTAGCAACTCTCTGTTTGTACTATACCCATCAAAATCTAAACAAATTAAACCACTATGAACATTTAAAGATTTATCGTTTCTTTTTGTAAATGTTCCAGAAAAACAAATAGCGGGTAATTTTTGCTTTAATTTATTTTTTTGATCCTTATCCTTGGTTGCTCTTATTTTTTTTATTAATTCTTTAGATGCACCATCTTTTATCCTTTGAAGTATGATATCAACATTTCGATAAAAAGGCTGAGAGGTGTCTTTTATATCCTTAAATATTGTTATTTGCATTAGTATTAAATTAGATTTCTGTTAATTATGTTAGTTTTTATATAAAAAATAAACACAAAAAAAATATATAAATAAATTTTGTGTTGGTCAATTAATTTGGAAATATCTCAACATTTCCAACATAAAAAAAGGGAGAGGTAACCACACCTCTCCCATAACCAAACACTAAAATGGTAAATCCTCAGTTTCAGTTGCCTGAACTGGGGTTTCTTTTGTATCTGTATTTTGTGGTTTTGGTACAAATGTATCTAACTCCACATATGGTTTACCTGATGATGCTGTTAATACATTTAAATTAACCCACCCATTACGAGCATTACTTTTTAAAAAAGGAATCGCATCTTCAACTTTGATACTTAGATTTCCGATTACAAAATCGGGTGCATTTTCTCTTCTCTTGAAAGAAAACCCATCTGCAAAAACTTTATCTGCCATATTATTTATTTTTAATATTTATGTTTTGTTCCATTAACTTAATTGTTTTGGCTACACATTCTTCATAGCCCTGGACATCATCAATCTCTAATGGAACTTCAAGAGAAAAATGAGTCCTTTTTTTCTTTAATTTTGCTTTAACAAACTTATAGAGTTTGTTTGTGTATATAGGTATGTATATCACTAACTGCTTCATCACTAAAAAATTTATTATAAACTTCTGTGGCTTGTTCAACTTTGTTTTGACCTGACTTTATAAATTCAGCAGAGCAATCAAATATTCCTAATCTCATTGTTGCCTTACATATGACAAAAAACAACATAGGTTTTCCAAACATTCTTTGATATATATATGCTTGTGAATCATAATTATATGTACGACAGCTATACTGAAATTTATCAAGGTCGGAACTGGTTTTCAGGTCAATAACAAAATCATCATGAATGATATCTGCTTTTGCTTTCCACCAGTTGCCCATAATTACATCAACCATTGGTTGTTCGTACTTGTTATTATCTGCATAAATTAAGTCATACATTTCCATTGTTCCTTTCATTTTATCGACCAATGCTTGTATGTAGTCCGCCTCTTTTTGAAGAAGCATAATGTCTTCATTGTTTTCAATTAGTGCCTCTTTATATAATTTTGTTGATCGTGATGCACAATCTATGATTTTAAAATTATCTTTTTTTTCAGGCTCTAACATAAGCGTATGAAAATATCCACCCTCTATCAAAGGTTTTGTCTTTTCAATTGGTACTTTGAATTGTGTAGGATTTTTTAACAAATAAATTATATCTGAATTAGATAAATATTTACTGCCAAAATCTCCATAATAATTCTTATCATCGAAGAGTTCTTTGATTGCTTTTGCTTTATCCATTAATAGCAGATTTAATTTGCTTTTTAACTGGAGCAGTAATTTTATATTTAGTTTGTAAGTTTTTAATAATCTTTTCTAAACCTAAATTTTTATTAGCAACTACATACTTCATTACTTTTACCCAATCATCTCCATCTGCTTTTAATGTATATGTACCAGGTGTAAGTTTCTTAGCGGGTGTTTCTCCACTAACAGAATTTATATCTTCTCCAACCCACAAAGAAAGACCTAATCCATGCATAGCAACTGCTTTCGCAGTAGACCTTTGTATGGCAGTATTAACATCCATTGATGTAATTTTCTCTACTCTTATTGAGTTGTTTCGATAATCCATAATAGGTAAATAATCTATATGCTCTAAATCATTTACAACAATACCCACTTTAACATAAGCAGTTTTACCATCAGTAAAGAAATTTAATCCAGTATGTGGATCTTCGTAAACATTTCTCTGTGCTTTTGGATATTTAAGTTTTATTAAACTCCAGGCATTTGCCCAAGATAGATAATCGAAATTACCTTTCTTTTCAACTTTGTCTTTGACTGGAACTTTCGCAAGTTCCTCGAAATAATTTTTACTCATTTTTATTTAATTTTAATTTATTTAATTTAATTGTATGTTTTGAATATTTATTCAAAATGCTTTCTCTTTTGTTTTTTAAATTCTGTATGTGCTTATCATTCTTCCTGGTATTTACTTCTGTTTTTATTTTCTGTTCTATCAGGTTTAATTTATAAGCATAATTAGATAATGCTAATTTGATAGCACCTATCTTCCACCCATCTTTAAAAAAAAAATTATATTCCTCTTCATTCAGTTCTTGAAAATAATCTCCACCTTTCGCAGTGTTTAAAATTTCAATCTTATGCTCAAACCTTTGTATCTTTACACCCATTCCTAAAATACTTTCTCCTTTTGGTAATGTGGTTGGAGCAGACATAATATCATTCTCAGCTTGTTGCCAAATATCTTTTAAATTATACTTCATTTTTGATTTTGTCAATCATCTCTTTATAATCAGAATCTTCACTGACTAATTTCTTTGCTCTTTCATATCCATGCAATATACTTGACATTGGAACATCATAGCCATGTTCCTCTAAATATTGTTTTATAAAGGTTAATCTTATAGGTCTTTCCATGCAGAGCAAATATAAAATTTGCCTGGCATCAACCAAGTTTCTTCTTTTTGATTTCTCAAATAGTTTATCTATTTCTAAATGAAATGCTTTCGCAACCGCAAGTGCATACTTGTCAAATATAGGTTTCTTCATAAATCTTTTAATTTTTCGTTTTTACTTTTAATAAGTTTATCTTTTATTTTATTTTCTTCTTTTACTATTTGAACTTTCAATAATATAAGATAACCAATCAGATCCTTTAGTGTGTCTTCTGATTGTGTAGGATTGTCAAACCCTAATTTTTTTATCCTGGAAAGTTTATCATCTATTCGTGCAAGTATACCCTCTTTAGCGGTAAGTTTGCTAAATATTTGTGGTGGATGATTTGCAGTATCTCCATAATCTGCATTTTTTTTTAGCAGAAGAGTTACAATTTCTCTTGCTACCTCTTTAATTAAATCTGATGTTTTCATTATTTCGATATCTTTTTTATTTAATAACTTCATTTAAATAATAGTATAATAAGCAATGTAATTATTAAGCCAATATAAGAAAGTCCAACCAACTTCATGTCTCTTTTATATTTTTCTGTACCTCTACCCGAGTAATTGTTGTCCTGAAACTTCTTTTTTTTCAAATCTTTCACTTCTTAATTTTTTAATTATTCTTTTTGCTTGATCCATCTTTTTATTATGGTGTCTTTGTATTGCATCTATTCTGTCTCTTAGAAATTGTAGTTCTTGTTCTTGATAATTCATTTGTTCTTTTGTTTGTTTAAGTTCGTTAAATATTTTTTCTATACTACCCATAGTCCTTTACCACCAAAAGCCCACATTGTGGTGGGCTTATTGGCTTGAATTAACAACTAACTAAATTAATGTACGAGCCATATGAGAAATTTAAATAAAAAGATGTGGCTCTTCATTCTTCTTATCAGATTTTACTTTTATTTTTTCTTTAGATTTTGGTTTATCTAAACTCTCTATAAACTTACCGAACACAATATCTTGATATTGCATTACTTTATTTTTTTTCCATTTCATTATAATAAATTTAATTAAATTAACCATTATGCAAAACTAATGTTTTTACAACTTCTTTCCAAATCTTTTCTTAATTATTTCAAATTTCTTAGCCCCAAGCGGTGCTAATTGCTTTGCTTTTAAGATAGCTTGGCGAGGGCTTATAGCCCCCACCTCAACTCTATCATAGTCATAGCCACAATCCTCATCTCCAATAAAATGCAGATACCAATATTCTACTTCATAAATAGTTAATGGTTTTTTATTTTGATTGTCTACTATTTTCATTTTAATTTATTATTTCATTAGAATGTAGGTCTCGGTCAATTTCAAACATATCTTCTATATAGTTTTGAATATCATCTATTTTGCCCAGAGCATCCATAGTATCTTCATCTTCCTCTCTTCCATATGTCATTATTACAGAATAGACCTCATCTAATCTATCTATACACTCTTTTAATATTTGTATGTCTACTTTTTTCATAATTATTTATTTATTTGTTTGATTACACTTCCTCCCCATAGTAAGGCAAGTTCTCTTGCCTCCTCTATGTTTTCTGCATCAATGTAGAATATCTCATTGTGTTCAATACATTGATAGGTATTTAATTTATTCATATTTATTTAATTTTATATTGTGGTTTCTGTACTTCTAAAATAACTTTTTTTCCAAATTGAGGTTTGTTCCTGAATCCTATCCTCTAAGTTCAAGTCATATATTTCATATGTAGTATAAACACCTACATAGTCAAAATAATCCCCTATCTCTGTGTGAATCTCGCCATCTTCACCTAAACCCACCAAAAAAGTATTATCTTCATTTTTTTTCCAAGTTTCAGTTACAAACTTTTCAATTGCCTTAACATCCTCATATGAGGGATACCATTTAAGGTATAAGCCCTCATAGATCGCTATGTCTTTATTATATTTTGTTTGTACCAAGTTTTTGTGAACAAAAACATCTAAATCAGGAAAATGTTGTTTGAGCAATTTTTCAAATGCTTTTACTTTTTTCTTTGGTATACCAATTACCATATCACTTCTATATCCCATTTTTAAAAACTTTAGTTAATACTTTCATTCTTGTTTCTGAATATGTAGGCATACCCCACTCCTTTATATTTTCCTCTTCCCTTTGTCTTACATATTCATCTTTCATTAATAGCAGAAAAACCTTTTCGCTAATATCTATCCAACCCTCAACATATTCGGGATTTGGCTCATCTCCATTTTCTCCATATCTTGTTGGACTCATTACATCCCACAAAGAATTGTCTGCATAATCCCCCTCAATCGTGATTGAATCTCCACTCCAACTGCCAATTAAATTATCTTCATCTTCATGTCGGAAATCTCCGCCACCTCTACCATTACCATTAGCTAACAGGAGTGATAATCCTTGTAACACTCCAGATCCATCAGAAGTAAACTCCATTAACTTTAAGCCATTGCCGAAAGTGTGTGGGTTTAAATACTCCTTTTTTGTCTTATTACATATTTTATAATATTGACCCATTTTATTTATTGTATTTGATTAAACTTTAACTGGCTGATTATATCCTTTGCTATTATCATTTAGGGAATATTTATAGGACTATCCCCACCAGTTTTCATGCTATTTCAAGCAATCATCAGAAGTTTTATAATCTACAAGCACACTGATAATCTTTAATTGTAGTAAATAAAGCACCACCATCATTACCCTCTTCATCCACTGTTGGATACATCCAAAATTTATCTCCATTTGGTTTTTGCATCAACATACATAGAGGAGAATAATGCCACATCCAATCCTCTCTTTCATCATCAGGCATATATTCTACTCTTAATATTTTAGCACCCTCTAAATGTTTTCTTGCTTTATTAATCCAATATTTAGAAATTGGTATTCCATCTATTTTGTGTTCAGTTTTCATTTTTATAATGGTTATTTAGTTCAACATAATAATTTGTAATCTGTTCAACCGCAAGTGCAAAATCTTCACAATCAATTACATGGTCTGAAAGACATTCTAATTGAAAGTTCACATCCTGTATCATAAGCTGAACAAGTTCGTTCTGTTTTAAAAAGGTTTGCTCTTTATCGCACCACACCCCTACTATATTTTTTTTCATAATGTTTAAAAGATTAAGTTATAAATTAATACACTCTCTCCTAATATGAATAATACAATCAGGAATGTTAAAAAGGATCTGAAAATCCATTTTACAATAGGGTTTTGTATTTCATTTAATGAAAGTACACCCAATAAATAATTTTTCATTTTATTAAATTTAAGTTTACATTTACCCCTTTGTTAAGGGGTTTCGTTTGAATTTCACAAACTCATCAGAATGTTTATTACTCGTAATAATCCTCGTTATAATATTCACTATACCAATTAGCATATATTTGAGAGTGTTCCCTCATTAACCAACTTTCAAGATTTTCTAAATCTTCGATTTCTTCTATTAGTTCTTGTGTGGATTTTCGCCACCTTTCGTTATATCCCATAATTACCTGTTTAAATAATATTTACCATTTGTTTTAATTAAATCCTGTACGAATAGATCCGATTCTTTTGCTCTATCACAACACAACCAACAAGAGAATTTACATACATCTCCAAATTCATAAGGCGGTATTATTGCATGAAGATTTGTTAGTAACCAATTTGATAAACTTATATCAAAATTGATATTGTGTGTTGAAAATCTGACAAAATCTTGTTCCCTATCATCATGATAGGTAACAATTATTTCTAAAAAGTTTTGTTTTTCCATTTTATTTAATTTTAGTTATTTAATTTTCATAATTTTCTCTGTATAAATCTGCTCGGTAGGAAACTTCACTACCGCTTACTAATACATGAGTATCGTTATTTACTTCTACATATACACTCGTTTTGTCGGTGTCTGCCCACGCTACTATATCGTTCATTTCAAACCATTTAATAGCATCTTTTGTTTCTTGAATATATTGTTCCATAATTATTTAATTTTATTTATTTAATTTCAAACCAAATGACTCACAAGCATTATCTATTGTTGCCCAAGTAATACCATAATTGCAGTCGTGATACTCTTTTAACATTTCCAATACTTCCATACCCTGTTGGTCTGTGCAGATATACCCTAAAGATCGAATATCATCTACTGACCAAATTATTTCTATTTGCTTTTTCATATTTATATATATTGTCTTATTAATTTAATTTTTTCTGCATCTGTTAATTCTTCATTATCCAATATATTTATTAGATAACATTCAAATTCTTCTGTATTCATAGTTAGTTAAATTTTATTTTTAATTTTAAATCGGTTATTAATAAGTGTTCTATTTCATCATATTTATTGTTGAAATATTCTTGTGCATCAGGCGAATATTCAAAATATTCACACACCCCATCAATATCTTGTTTTGCTATCCAAGTATTTTCCCCAAACCTTTCTGTCGTTATTTGACAAGCGATTTCGGTTACTACTTCTTTAAATGTTTGGTTATCTATTTTATTCATAAGTTTTTTAATTTTAATGTTTTATTGTTTTACTTAACAGATCCATTATGGTATATTTTTTTATATAATCTGTTTGTTTAAGTTTTTCTTTATATTTATTTAACTGAATTACTATTCCAAACAACAACCCAATTTCTTTATCTTCATGTTTTTTCAAATAGTTATACAGGTTTTTAAAATCCTGAATTGTTTTTTTATCCAAATTGTAATAAGTATATCTATTTGCTTTTACTTTAGATAACATTTCTTTTACTTTCATAATAATTTATTTAAGCTGATAATAACCATTGGTCATATATATATTCGTAATCACATTTCATCACTTCCGCAAGTGCTGAAAAACATCTTTCTCTAACTAAACTATCGTCCACCCCCAAAAAATTATATACACATTGTCGGCTATCAAGTGTATAAAATAAGTCATAAAATGTTATGTCTTGATTTATTTCAATGCCTAATTCATCTGTTGGGTATTGTTGTAAATAATAGTTTTTGATTATAGTATTTTCATTTAAATTTTCCATCTTATTAATTATTTAGATCGGTTAATATATATTTTCCCTCTTTGATATCTTTTTCAATTTCTCTTTTACTCTTATCAATGTTTAAAAATTGTTTTAAATATTTTAAAGTAGTTCTCGAATAATCCCAATAATAACTATCTAAATATATTTTTCTTGACACTTTACATTCTTTAGCAATTATTGACTGATATGACTGAAAGAAAATTTCTTTCGGTGTGTTTATCTCGTACTGATTAGCTACCGCATTATAAGTTCGAGGACTTAATAAATTTTTCACTCTTGTTTTCATTATATTTAATTTAAGTAGGTTAAAATTTACCCCCCAATATTGAGGGGTTTCGTAGGTGTTTAAACCTTTACTCATCAGAATTTTATTCCCTATTAAGTACCTCTTCCGCTTTCTCTCCAATTAGTTCACAAATGAAATCTTCTTCAAACCAAAAGAGATCGTTTAAATGGGTTTCGCTTACTCCCTCAGGGTGTAACTCATCCAATTGAAATTCAATTTCTTCAAGTTCTGACCAAGTTAATTTTTCCGCAAGTGCAACCGCACCTGACCAAAATTTAAAGTTTCTTAAATCTGTATTTTCGTTAAA
>TARA_R100000654_G_scaffold18059_2_pt1 | contig 48802 bp, 70 predicted proteins | sample TARA_R100000654 | Tara Oceans TARA_R100000654 (sample SAMEA2622473) | marine metagenome | biome: marine biome (ENVO:00000447); feature: surface water layer (ENVO:00002042); material: "saline water (ENVO:00002010), including plankton (ENVO:xxxxxxxx)" | depth 5 m
AGCCATCTTGGTCTTTTTGACCATACCGCCTTTAGCCATTTTTCTTGGCTTTTTTACCATGCCGCCTTTTGCGTACATTTTCTTTTTCATCTTTTTCGCCATTTTCTTCATCCTCTTCTGCGTAAAGATTATCAAAGATCCGATTTACATCCATTGTATAGTCTAAATCAGATTTTGAATAGTGAATGTGTTGTGAAGGTTTAAACTTAGGAGCACCCTCACCTGTTACATACCAAGCAGGATGTGTAACCCTCACACGATTATTAGGCAAAGCCACAATATTTCCTGTCCACTTACCAGCATCTAATAACTCTAACACATGGCTTTGTTTGTGCTGAGCTGGATCATCTGCTACCTCACTATCTGTATAATCAACAGTGAAAAAATATTTAGCTGGATAAAATTCACCTTCTATCTTAGCAAGCCACGGACAGGGTTGGGCTCTGTTTAAACTGTATACAGAGTGTGTGTGAGACATACAATCCCAAGGCTGTGCTTGGTATACATCCATCGGTTCAGGCCAGCCCTCAAATGCTGTATCACCGACTAAAGCTGTTATTGGCATCCTTGCCCACATAGCACCACCATGAACGTTTTCTTCACCAGTTATATCACTTTCACAACCTGTAAATAAAACTTGGAAACTCAAGCATCTATTTGGCATAGTCGTTACGGCTATTGCCATTGCATGAAGGAACTCTCCATGGAAGTCTTCGTGATTGCAAGTATACTCTCTCCTCACCCAACATTTGAAGTAAGGGACGTTACTTGTTAAAAAACTCATGTTTTCTTCTTAGCCTCCTTTTTGGGCTTTTTACCTTTGCCAAAAATATGTGCATCTACCTTGGCTGCTTTGCCACCAGTTAAAACACTATTCACTCTAGCCATTGCCCATTGGCTAGGTGTTGTTCCAGGACGATGTCCTGTTCTATACGCTGCCAACCCCTTATTATAAACCCTACCGAGTTGTCCAGCGGTAACTTTTTTACCTTTTTTCCGTGCCGCTTCAGCTTTTTTTGCGAGTGACTTTTTTGTTGCTGCGCTCAGTGCCATTTTTTCCCCTTTCTTTACGGATACTATCTTTACCTTGCCTAAATATTTGAGCCACTTTTTGTTTGCCCATAACCTTGGCTCTTTGCTCACCAACAGTTAAAATCTGTATTTTTCTAGCAAAAGGTTTATTAACTTTTTTAACTTTTGCCACAGTAGCTCTTGCATCCGCTGGTGTAGCAAATTTTATCCCTACCGTATCCTTTGGATTTTCATCCGTATAAAGCCTTCTACCAGAACCTTTAGGTTTTTTTCCTGTTCCTTTTTTTGGATCCTGCTTTTTTACCATACTCTGTAAACTTTTTATTTTTGAGGAGTGTGCTTAGAGACTTAGCTTGTTTAGAATGTAATTTAGAGGCTTTTTTTAAACCTTTAACTACTTTTTTTACTCTTTTTTCGTGCATTTTTTTGACCTCTAGATTTATTTTTAGCAGCAGTAATTATATCCGCACGAGTAATTTTGTTTCGGGGCGGTGCAAAAGCCGCTAACTTTTTTTGCTTTGCAGATAATTTTTTTGCCATAACTATTTCTTTTTACCCCCAAACATTTTGCGAAATTTTTTGGTATGCACAGATTCTTTTGTTTTCCTTCTAGCTCCTGACTTATTAGTATCACTTGGGAAAACATAAGCTGAAGGATCCTTTGCTGATTTACGAGCATTACGTTGTATTTCTTTACGACGTTTAGCTTTATCCCCAGAACTTAAACCAGCTAAATATTTGGCTGGTATTTTACGTTTTTTATTTTTCTTACGGCTCGCAGGGGCTTTTTTAATCTGTTTTGCCATATTACCACGAGTCATTGCCATTATATCACCAAGCCTTACAAGACCAATACCGCGCACTAAATTTATCTTTAGCACTGGCACAATTATGTCTAGCCCTAAAAGATTTACGTCTTGCTGGTTGGTCTTTTTTAATACTCATATTAGGATCACCGAAACGCACCAATTTAATCTGGCTACCTTTTTTAGCTAATACGGCAGATTTTTTCTTTGCTCCTGGAGTGCGTTTTGGTTTGTTATATCCAGGAAACGTCTCCCCCCGATAAGTTAACTTACCGGAAGGAGTGCGTTTTACATCTTTAGTGGTAGCCATTATGCGTATTCCTTACGGACTTGCAGTATAATGGTATAACTATCCGCAGAGCTATGGCCTACAGTTGTGAATAAAATGTCACCTGTTTTGCCACTGCCAGCATTATTAGTTATCCCACCAAAAGAGCTATAATCATGGTATCCGCTTTGGTTCTCACCTAGTTCAATCGCAATAACATTTGATGTAGCATCAAAAAGCATTTGGACTTTCATGCCGTTGCACTGCCACCATATTTTTTCTATAGAGCATCCTGTGCAAGTTTGTTTATTGCCACTAACCGATAAAGAGCTAACGTCTACTTTTGCTACAGCACTTTCGCCGGAACCATCGGAGATGTTTGTAAACTTTAATACAGCAGTGCGCTCACCGTCTATCAAAGTTTGTGAAGTGACTGCATCAGCCATAACATTCTCCTATTAGTAAACTGAGTATTCTAGCTCCACAGTAAATCTGCCAGCGGTGACATCGGCATTTACAGTTGTTGTAGCTCTAGCATACAAATGTACGTTTGCGACAGCCGCAGTAATGTTTGGCACAAAAATATGATAATTACCTGCGGTGTCGTTAAAGTTCACATCAATCTCAGTAATAGATTGAGTTGCGCTCAACTGCTCGTTAAAAGAGGTAACACCAGCACCAACAATTTCAGTGCCTGAAACAGCAGCATTAGTAGCTGTCCCACTTGTAGAACTCAAAGCAAGGTTTCCAGCAAGAGTTTGACCAGCAGCAGTTGTAATGCCAATTAATGCACGATGAATAAATATTTTGCTCGGTGTAACCAGATCATCAGGGGCATCTACATTTAAAGTGCCAAGCTCTACAAGACAATCACCATCTGCATAAGCTGTTGAAGCAGCGTTTGTTGCTGCTAGAGTACCAGCAAAAGACTGTATCTTGCGTGTCCCCATTGAAACAATCTGGCCTGTGGCATTAACAGAAAAACCTGTTTGCGTAACCGCACCAGTTGTGCTGCTTTCATTGATTACATTGAAACCGCCCTTTGAACGGACTGGTCCCGAAAAAGTGGTAGTAGCCATGTCGATCTCCTGTCTTGGCTAATGTCAGTCACACTATGTAACTGTCAGGATGGAAAAACTATAAACAAAAAAAGGGCGGCTCGCAAGCCGCCCTTTTGAATATTTTATGTTACGCTCCCGGAGAGGCGAAAACGCAACGTGGGTCAGATACTCCAAAGCTATAACGCTCACGAGCTTTGTACCGCACGTTACCTGTATCAAAATCGCCTTCCATAGCAGTTTGCATCGGTGTACGAACAAAATGCTTGAAGCCGTTTGGTGCATCCGTTTTAATGAAAAATGCGTCCGTATCGGTTAAAAAGTGGTTGACCACATAACCTTCAGGTAGCATACCCATATTACGGAGGGCGTTGATATCGTTGTCTGCTGTTGCAGTACGCAGATTCGAAGCCATCAACCGCTCTGCCACAAATTGCAATGCTGGTGGAATAATCATCTTCATACCGCGAAGTGCAATCTTAAGACCGCGCTCATCGATAAAAGCTGAAATATCAATCAGTGATTGCTCAAGTGACGTTTCATTCAAGTCAGCCGCAGTTGTCAACTCATTACGGAAGTTGCCACCAGCAGTGGTTGGATGATCTGTTGCACACAATTCTTTACCATCACCAAGTGTAAAGCTAGAATCAAAAGCATTGTTCAGCACTGCTGCTGCTTTGACTTGCTTTGTATTAGCCATGGAACGAGCCAATGCACGAGTATAACGAGAGCTGAGCTTGTCGTAAAGGTTATCCTCAACGGCTTCTTCAGTGATCGAAAACGCAAGTGCGATTGTTTCATGTGTGTAACGAGCGGTAAATGCTTCATTAGCAATATCAAATGATACCGCAGCACCTTCTTGTTTAATGGGTGCTGAGCCAAAGCCAGCGAGCATTACCTCTTCTTCGAACGCACGATCAGAGTTTTCTGAATCAAAAATTTCAGCATGCTCATTTTCGTAACGATCATACTCCATACCAAACAGAGCGTTTAGTCCAGGCTCTAGTTCTTTAAGGAGTTGGGATCTTGCAATAGCCATATCTAATTACTCCTTATAGACCAGTGGTTGCAGTATGGAATGGGAGGTTCAATTTAACAAGAAGTGTAACACCAGCAGATGCTACATCAATCTCATCAAATGGATCTTTAATTCCCACAATACGGAAGTTATCCGTAGCCGTAGTTGCACCAGCAGTTGCCACAGAAACTTCACCGATAGAAATACCAGTTGAACCGTTCTGTGAACCAAAGTTTACCCCTTCTGCATTAGAATGGATCAACGCAGTCGCTGTTGCAATATTAGTGAGTGAAGCATCAGCTTTGACCTCATAAACTTGGTGGGGGTTATCATAAACAAAAACCCTCGCTTCGCTATTTGATTTCAAAGAAGATGTTCCAGGATAGTTATTATCAAACACTGTTTCACCAGCAGTGTTTACATACTGACATCCTGCCATAACACCTAGGATAGCAACACTACCACCATCTGCCGCACTTACATCTACAAGTCCATTAGTAAGCGGGATCACCATATCACCTTGAAAAATAGATGATGAAGAACCAGCCGTTCCATTTACTTGCACGAGATAAGACGTCAAACCGTTGGAGTTCGCTGCGCCACCTAGAAGATTATGCGGACGCAAGCCAAATGGGGCATCAAGATTTGTACCAGCCATTATCTAGTCCTCTTCTTATTACTCGGAGCCTCCTTTGGCTCCGAAGGTTACACGAGACTGCCTTTCATTATGAATAGGCATCGAACTATGTTGTTCCCTCATAAGGTCATTATCAACAGCAGTCATTTGATCAGCTGTTTTTTCACGATAAAATTTATCACGCTCGGTTTTTGACTCAACAGGGAACCTTGCTAAAATGAGACCACCAACTCCAATAACTCCTGCGTGTTTACCATCTTGCACAGTAGGAGCTTCAAAATTAGGATACTCATCGGCGCGAACTAATTCAAAGCCTTCGCGTAGGCGAGCTGAAAGGTTTTTATTATCATCATAACCCATAACCGATTCACGGATCCAACGATGTATGTAACCCTCAGGGGGTGGTGGGGCGTCTAACGAAGACGGAGGTTGCCAAGGTTTACGACGTGTTTCTTTTTCACGAGTGGCAGTAGTGCGTGGGGTACGATCCATGATCTATTCCTTCACGATTGTAAGCGAGCAAGTTGCTTCGCGTATTGTTCATAAGATACACCTAATTTATCTGCGATTGCAACCTGAGAAGGTGTTAATTTGATTTTTTTATTTGCAGGCTTCCCTGAAGAGCGTGTTGCACCAGCTACAGGAGCACGAGAGGAAGACCTATTATCTTGTTGAAATTTATGAGGAAACTCAGTTCGAATACGCTTATCCAACTCAGTGTAGTATTCATCTGAAGTAGGATCAAAATATTCAGTTTCAACAAGTTGTTTATGTATAGAAAATGCTGTCAACGTCATAGGCTCATCCTGACCAAACCAAGTATTGCGTTCAGCCCATGACCGTGCTTTAGGGTCAATCTGATCGGGTGAGGGTGCTTGTGCCTGTGCTTGTTGAGGAGCTGCTTGAGGAGCTGTTTTACGTTGCTCAAGCTGTTGTTTCGCAACATTTAGTCGTTCCGTCTCAATAGCTAGTTTTGCTATTGATTTTTGTGCTTCTATTTGTGCATCAACATCACCAACATTGATAGCGTCACTTAGTTGCTTTTTAAGCACATCTTCCTGTGATGTTACCCTTTGATCGTACTCATTTATGTACGATTCATCAATTTGAGAACTGCGTTTCTGAAGCTCTTCATTTTGCTTTTGAACAGATTGAGCATACTCAGTAGCTGCTTTTTCACGACGCTCAGCTTCCCGCATTTTGTAGGTGAGCTTTTCAATTCGCTTTTTGACTTTGTCGCTGTAACCTTCAAGGTCTTCGTCTGAGGTTTCTTCGCTTGCACTGACTTTTTCTGTGCTTTCTTCTTCGGCAGTTTCTTTGTTGTCTTCTTGGTTTTCTTCTGTGTCATTTTCCAATTCCACTTCTACAACGTCTTCTTCGACTTTTTTAGCCTCTGGCATAAGATACACTCCTATGTGTGGATAATGTCTTCAGGGTTATTGATTGTTGCTAAAATTTCATCATCATTCAGCAATCTAACTTCACCGCCTTCGATTTTAAAGCGACTACCAGCATACCTACCAAAAATAACCCAATCACCTTCTTTACACCAAGGCTCCCAGTTTTCAGTAGGATCATTAGGGTTTCCAAATTTAATGGGGTCTTTATAGGCTAGTGGACCAATTTTGACTACATAACCACAAACAGTGGCTAATGCCTCACGGTCTACTGTAGTATCTGGTATATAAATACCTCCTGCTGTTTTACCTTTGCCACGATAAGGCAAAATAAGAATACGCCAACCAGAGGGTTCTGGAAGTTTTTCTTTAGCAGTTATATTATCAGGAGAAGTTTCTTTTTTAGCAGTTTGTTGTGCGGCCTTTGCATACCGCTCTGGAACAAATAGAGTTTTACTCATGTTCTATCCTTTTTAGCAGGAGATCTAATTCCTGTTTAACAGTTGCAAGCTCTACGAGTCTAGCTCGTAGTTCCTTGAAAGCGGTTATATCATCTACTGAGCCTTGCAATAATTGCTCAGTAATCATATTTTCCCGATCTACGATTATATTACGGAGTTTTTCGTGTATGTAAAGGGTAGACATCTATACTGCACGAACTTTTTTGCGTTTTTTAGCTGTTTTAGCAGCATTTCTAAAATCTGCCGCCGATGGTGCGCCTTTTTGTCCAGGCTTACGCATCTTTTTACCACTAGCTCTACGCTTTGCAATATTCCTGTATAAACTCATTTTTTAAATCCTTTAATACCACGGATTCCGAAACTAGCTCCAATTGAAGCATACATTGCCCATTGAAACCACTCAGGGGTGCGCGATAAAGCATCAAATCCACGCTCTACAAAAGGTTGCAAAGGTGGGATGAAACACATCCCAATAATAACAATAAATAAAATAGTCCATGCTTCATCTTTCCAGCTATTATCGCTGGCTTGAGCCATAATTTTTTCCCAACCAGCTTCATGCGTGGCGGCTGTAACCATAACTTGTGCTTCTGCTTCAGCACGAGCTTTAGCTACTGCACCTTTAGCTTTAGTCTGCTCAACCTTAGATTCCATCCAAGATCCTGCAAGGTTAGCAATAGGACCTATAAGTGCCTGTATCATTCTACAATCCTCACAATATAATTTGTGCCATCTGAATTCTTTGATACCTCAACAGTTTTATTTTCACAAGCATACCGCACAGAAGTTGATTTTTTATACAAGTTACGTTCAATAGTACGCTTTGCTTTTAGGCATTTAGCTATTTGCTCAAATGCTGTATGCTCAGCGACATCTCCTCCCATATATAATATCAGAGTAATTGTTTTAATTACTTCCATTACGCATCTTTTCTATTTGTTCTTCTATATTAGTTAATCTTTTTTCATAAAAATCTAATGTTAATTTTTGTTGTTGATCATGTGGTGCGCGGCCTTCATCTATTTGTTCTTGCAATTTAGCAAGTTGTTCCGACAAATGTTCAATCAGCATAAACTGTTCAGAGTCTGCTGGCAAAGCACCCATTTCTCCTCTAGGCCATTTAATTCTAAAATCTGTATTTTGACCAAGATCTGCTTCCATTAGGATAATTTTATTTTCCATAGTATTAAGGCGTTCAATAATCCCAAAATACGCCCATGTTCCTATAGCCGCCCCTACAACCATAGCCATAAGGTTACGGATCGGCATTGATAATTCAGTATTCTCATTTAGTTTAGTTGCCACTACTCAACACCCATTATCCGTGACAGACCAAACACCTCCATAAGCATAAACGTAAAGAACAATAATAAAATACCACCAGCGATTAATTTCCCACTGAAATTGGTAGAACCTATTTTTATAGCCACAAACTCATTGCCCAATATTCGCAAAACAAGCTCAAAACTATTTTCCCCTACGTTTACAGATACAGGTTTTTTCTTTTCTTCAACCAAAGAGATAACCCCCCATAAAAGATACAAACCATATAATCGGTAAAATATGAATCATTAATAAAGCTCCGTATTTTTATTCACCTTAACAGGCTTACAATACGCAGTAGCTCGGTGTTCTGCTGGAACAGAACTAAGACTACCATAATTTCCATACCTCTTTGTTACTTGCGATGCAAAGTAATTACAATCAACTATAGATCTGAAGTACATATCTCTGCTCTGAACTTCACCGCCTAATACCACTACCAGTAAAAAAGCATGGATCATTTCTTTGCCATATATGCCTGTGCGCCAAAGTAAAAACCTACAATAGAGGCTTGACTTAAAAATAACATATCACTAAGACTTGCCAGAAACTCTAATCTTTTTTCTGGTATCCACGGTACAAGTGGCAAAAGTGCGAAACCAACCATACTAGCAACAGCAACCCAAGCCATTCGTTTTTGGGCATCTGCCTTTTCCTCTCGCAACTCTAACTCAAGCATATCCTTCGCATGAGCTATTTCCTCATCGGTAACAGTACCATCATTATCTAAATCATACTGTGCAAACCTAGAATTTTCTGATAAGGATTTTGGCATCGTTTAAAAAACACCTTTAAACTTTGTTCCTTGCAGAGCTGCTCTACCACCACGCGAAAGAGAGCGTTTTGCAACCTCACCAGTTCTAGGGGAACCCTTACTGCGATTAGCAATACCTCTGCGCTTAAATTCTTCAAATGACATAGTTTCATCATAATTGCCATCATAAAACATTTCGCGCAGTGCTTGCTCTGGATCAATGGGTATTTCTTTTACATCTTTATCATCTGCCATTAGGGTCTCCTAATCTAAAATATCTGTTAATGAAGCGATGCCACTTTTCCCAGCTTTTAAAGCTGCTTCATATGCTTCTTGTAAATTTGTCGTATCAAACCCAGATGAGCCCCTGTTCCGAGAAGTACCCACAGGGTTGCTAGTATAGGTTCTACCTTTTCGTGCTAATGTCGGTGAAAGCTGTTGCATTTTATCCCGCATAGCACCGAAATTAAAAAAAGCTAATTGATCAGCAGTAGAAGGACCACCTAAAGCACGGAAAGATGTATCTATGTTTTCTGGTGTAATACGAGAATCAGGTTCTCTATCTGGAAACCCTACATTTACATCACCAAAAGGTGTAGGCACATCTACAGTACGCGGCAAACCAAAATAATCTAAAGCATCATTTACTGACGGTCCTGGAGGAGGAGCTATGTTTAATTCGGGTATAGTGACAGTGAGATCATCTAAATTAAATGCTGTTTGTTGTGTTCCTGGAGGCATACCAGAAGTGGTGGGGGCAGTATAATTATCCTGCATAAACTGTCCTGCTTTAGTTTGGGCTCTGCCAAGAGGAGCATCATCAGGGCGACCTGTATATTCACCAATAATACTATCTTTACCCACTACTGTACTACCAGAAGCTATCCCTTGATTTTTTGTTGCAGGATTTGTTGTAGAACCTAGCCCCATCCTGCCAGCAATAGTATTTGCTAATCCAACAATACCTTTCACAGTATCAGTTCCAGGAACAACTGCCGATAATATACCTAATGGTGTATTTCGTCCAGGAACAACCATATTCTCTATATTTTGACCAAAACTTTTTTTAGTATCGTAGCCAAACATTCCAGGAATATCTGTTGGCTCTCTATACCCTAATTGATCAGCTACATAATTTTGTGTAGAAGTAGCATATGGATTCATACCTTGAGACAATGCATCTAAAGCCGCATTATACGCATCCGCTCCTGGACCAGACATTCTACCAGTAGCTTCATACCCAACATTGCCACCACTTTCACTAAAAGGGCTGTCTTGTCTACCAATGCCAGAGCCACCGCCATCGCCACCACCACCACTAAAAGTATCGGCCGTTAAACTACTCTGTCCTTCACCCATACCTCCGCCAAAAGAGCCACCGCCATAGCCGACGTTGCCTCCACTTTCACTATCGGGACCATCTTGTCTACCCATTACCCACCCCCTCTATTAGCTGTGCGTTGTAGGGCTATCTGTGCTCGCATCGCAGCTATATCTTCTGTGCTGCCAATACGCTCACGTTGGATGGCGGCTTGCTCATTTGCTTTTTGTTTATTAAACTCCAGCTCCATTTGCTCTTGGCGAGCATCCTGCATTTGATCTTGTTGGCGTAGCATAAGCTCTTGCTGTTTTAATTCAACTAATGGGTCTTGTTTCTGCATACCCATTAATTGTGCTTCTTCTTGTAGATATGCTGTAATTAAATCCGACTCTATTTCATCTAAACGGCTTTGCATCATTTCAGGTGGTATTTGTTGACCCTGTTGTTGCATCTGCTGCATCTCTTGCTGAGCAATCATTTGTGCTTTCATAGATAAATGCTCAAATATATGTGTTTGCAAAATCTGCATTGCTGCAGGATTACCTTTTACAATAGCACTATTGAAATAAGCTAAATGTGATTTTATATGTGCATCATGGTTTTGTTCTGGGAAGGCTTTTAATTGTTGTCTACCAGCCATAGCTAATTGCAATTGACCATTTTCAGTAATGGCATTTGTGGGCTTTGGCTGTTGTGGGGGAGTAAGTATTTGCTCAATATTATCCACACCCAAAGCACTATACATCCTGCGGTATGCTTCATAAGTATTATGCAACTGTGGGCTTGCTTGTGCGAGTTTTAATTGCTCACTCGCCAAACTCACACGTTGTGACATACTGAAAATATTAGGGTTAGCTACTGGTACAATATCTACACGACCATCAAAATCCTGTGCTTTCATACCTTGTTGGTTGCCAGTAACATTGTACAAATAATCACTGCCATCTGTACCGATTATTTCAGCAAGTAACTTAAACTCTTGCTTCATAGCATTGTACAAGCGTTTATGCACCGCAGACATAATACGGCTACCACGCTCCATCAAGGCTACTGTCGTACCAACAGGCATTTCAGTATTTTGGATATTGCCTGTGCCAATATCTGTAGTACCTACAAATTTTTGTGCTGCCTGAACTACAAAACCAAGCAGCTGGAACAGAGTCGCGCTCGGCTCTTTGTAGGGCAAAGGTAAGAGCGAGCCGCGTAACTCTGTTCCAACAACATCTACATCGCGCCATTCTCCGGGCTGAAGTGGCTGGTCATCATCACGGATACGTAACCCTCGTGCTTTAAATCCTGCTGGCATATTTGACAAAGTGCCAGCATCTATCAGCTGTCTAAGGTTAGCTGTAGCTGTACGCGATAGATTACCAAGTAAATGAATCAAACCATTACCGTAAAAACCCAATCCTGGAGTAAACATATAATGAATAAAAAACTGTTTTTTACGCTTAAACGTATCATTATCAGCATAATTACGGTAAATAGATAAAACTTGACCAGAATCTGCAGAAACAGTAACAATATATGGCAGTTTTATACCTGTCGGCTCACCATCTTCATCTTTATCAGCAAAATCTTCTATATCTAGGTAACAATGGCACTCATAAAGCACTAATTCTTCATAAGAACCTGATTTTTCCAAACCAGAAAGCTCTTCTTTAGCCTCTTTTAACTCATCATACTCACCTTCTCCAGGATATACCTCTAAATCACGGTAAAAACCATTTACTTGTAACTTGCGTAACTCATTTTCAGTCATACGAATGATATGTGTTACACGTTCTGTGCTTGCTAAATCAGTAGCATTGTATGGAACTAGCAAATCTTCGGCTTGTATAAACTTACTTACCTGTCTGCCTAGTTGTGGATCAGGGTATACCTTCTTAAATGCACTACCGCATAGCCCTAAGTAGTATAACATCTGGTCAAATTCAGAATCATACTCTTCCATAACATGCAGAATCTGGTAATTCATCTCTGTTTTAATACGTTCTGCCTGTTTCTCTAATTCTGGTGATGTATCACCCAAGACTTGTGTGCGGACAGGACCACTCGGAGGCAATAATTCTTTATAGGCTTGGCTTTGAAACTGGCTAACAGCTTCATTCAACATAGGATGTATTACACCAGTAGCACCCTGAAAAGGTTCTGTACGATTATCGTACTTTACACCCAATAAATCTAAACCTTTTGTATATGTGCTTAACCATTCATTACGAGAAGCTTTATCCTCATCTACTTTTTCAAGCACCATACTAGATATACCTGTAAGTTCATCATCATCGATAAACTCAGCTAGGTTATCCATAAATTTTGCTTCACCTTTATCCTCCGCATCAGGTTCGGCAAACTCTACTGAACCATCTTCAAGTGTGGACATCTCCATACCATCAAAAGAAGGTTCAGGGGCAGCGGTCGGTAGTTCTATTTCTAATTCATCACTAGGCAGTGGTTGACCAACTAAAGTAAATTCACGCTCAACATTATTATAAGGGCTAGGTTTTTTCGCCACTTGACTTACCTCCCTGTATCACACGCAATTTGGGACGGTCAATAACAGCTACCTCATCCAATACTTTTTCAATATATTGTTTTAATTCTTCTATTCTAACCGTAATAGGAATTTGTTCTTGGCGGTGCATCGACATAATCGTTATAATCCTCTGGGTGTTGTATAAACCCACCTTCGCGGAAACGTCGGAGAGCCTGTGTTACTGTATCAACAAAATCATCATTTTCGCCAACAGGAAATGAAGCACACTCTTCTATCACTTCCTCTGCCCATCTAGTATCCGGAGCCCATACTAACCCACTTTCTAGGATTGGCGCAATGGAGTTTACACGAGTATATTTATCATTACCTCTACTCGGGGAATAATTCTGCACTGGAATACCCATACTACGCAATTCTTGCGTTAATGGCATACCACTGGCTTTTGCCTCAATAATCACACATTCTGGTTCCCAATAATCATATTCTTCTTTTGCAATACGTTTTAATTCAGGAAAATCCCATCGGCCACGTCGCGCATCTACCAAAACAATATTAGGTGCTTCACCCTCAACTGGGTAAAATACACCCCATGTTGTTATTGCACTATAATCAGCATTCTCTTTTTTACTGTATGCTGTATCATAACTCTGCATCACATAACTTAATTTAGGAATATCTTCTTTTTCCCACTTATTCCACCACTCACGCTTTAATATAGCTGTTGTTTCACTCGTCGGGTTTTGCTGCCATTGTGCTTCCCATTTACCAACTGATAATGAAGCCTTCACCTTTAATAATTCATCTTTTTTCCAAAACTCCGGCCATAATACCTTTTCATCATCTAATAATGCTGGAAACTCTATTACCTCCCACTGGTCTGCTAATACATCCCGCGCCTGTTGCTTTAATAATTTGCCAGTCAAATCTATCTCTGACCAACGCGTCATCACAATTACAATCGCTCCTCCAGGCTGCAATCTTTGCCGTGGACCAGATGTATACCACTCATAGGCATTCTCTAATGCTGCTGGGGATAAAGCATCTTGTTCAGAGTGTGGGTCATCAATAATCATTAAATCCGCACCACGGCCTGTAATCGCACCCCCTACACCAGCCGCAAAATATTCACCGCCAGCATGGGTCTCCCATCGGCCAGCCGCACTACTATCCTGTCGCAATTTAACATCTGGAAAGACTAGAGAGTAATCGTTACTATTCATAAGGTTACGCACCTTTCGGCCAAACCTTACTGCTAACTCACCTGTATGCGTTGCCTGTATTATCTTTAATTTTGGATTTAATCCCATTAAATAACTCGGCAATAAATAACTTGCATACTCTGACTTTGTATGTCTTGGCGGCATATTCACAATTAACCGCTTAATACTACCATCAGCTAAACCATTAAACTTCTGCGCCATTATCTTATGGTGCTTCCCCTCAATAAACTCAGGCCATACTGTTTTGCAGTAGGCCATAAAATCCTTCCTCGCGTGATCACTCGAGATATGCTGTTTCTGCTTCTCAAGCAACCGCGCATACTGCTTTAATACTTCTTCGGGGATAGTTACCGGAACATCACTCATATTATTCTAATAATATAAAAATTTTCTCGGCGCAATGATCTCGGATCAATGTTTCAAAAAAGGGGGTATGGGTACGCTGTATAATTTTCAGAGTGGTAACGATTTGGACAGAACCGTGTACTGCGCTGGTGCTTGTACACCACTCGTCGCGCTAGGGGGGTTGCCCTGTGGCAAAAGTGCAACAGTGTTGCAAACCAGCCGCCAAGTACCTTTTGGCGGCTGGCTGCTAGGGGTTAGCTGCTAACCACCAGTTTGCACAGTGGGTTGCCCCAGCCTACGCTGCTAGGGCTGCTGCCGCCAGCCATAGCCTTTAACACTGGGTTTTGGTTAAGGCTGCTGGTAACGCTGCTGCCGCTATTAGCAGCAATAGCATTTACCATTGCAAGCGGCACAGCGGCTGGCACTTTAGTAGGCACTGTGGTTTTTAACCAGCCAAAGCTAGTAATAAACTTAGGCTTTGGTGCGGTATAGCCTTGTGCGCTAGGCTGCCAATACTTAGCTGGCAAGCCACCATTAACCATAACCCAAAGCATTTGCCCAAAGTGGCCTATTGCCTTGCCGTTGGCTGGCTGCATAGCACGCCAAAAGTTAGCACCGCCCATAAGCGCGTTGGCTTGCACGGCGGCTGGTGTTAGCTGCACGTTAATATTGCCAATGCCATTAGCAGTAATAAACGCCTTAATAGCAAGGCTGCAATAAACGCCTTGGCTACCCAAATTTGCGGCCGTAAAGGCTGCCGCTGCCTGTGTTGTTGTGTTACCCATTGGTAAACCCCTTTTGTAAAAAGCAAAGCACCATTGCCTTGCCCTATTGTTATGGCATAGGTGGTATATGTTTGTAAACCCCTAAAAGCACATTAATGCAAATAAAGTTATTATTGCACCAAGTATTGCCGCCACTAACATTTATGCCGCCATGCGCTAATGTAACCATGCGCGGCTAACACCAGCCCCATAACAAACATAAACACGTTTATATAATGGTGCATTGGCGGCAAGTTAAACGTGCCTAAACTAGCAAACATTAATGTAACACCAGCCACCATATTTAACGTGCAAAAAAACATATATACATAAACCATAATAAAACCCCTTTTTGTTTGTTGCGTTATGTAAATACTTAAAAGCAAAAACACGCTCAAGCAAGCGGCAATGTGCTCAAAAAATATCGCGGCCTGATCTCTAAAGAGACCGTATATGATAGATGCGATCACGTCCAGGATCGGATGGAAAGATAGATCAATCCATCCATCCATCCATCCATCGGCTACAAAAAGGTTGGTAGGGCAACCGAAGTCGCCCTACCGTTGGGGTTAACTGATATCGTGCCAATGCCAACGGTACTCGTTTTTTGGCTCGTCAAAAGTTGGCTCCTCAAGGTTGGGTTTAGCCTCAAGTTTTTGCCAGCGTGGTTGGCTACCGTCAATGTACTTAAACCAAACCTCATCTTTACCGTCGGCAGTAAAGACATCCTTACCATGGTAAAAGATCTCGCAGTCTTGGTTGCTCCAACTTGGGCAACCGTCGGCGTCAAAAAGGTCGTCGTCTTTTTCATAATTTATGTACACGTTTTGATAAAAACGCAAACCTTGTATAAGGCTTAGGATGTCAACGGCATTTACCCGTCGTACATGTATAGCTGTTGTAAAGCTATTATGGTGGTCAACTATATAAAGCATTGTACTTACCTCGTTTTGTAGCTGTTACCAAAATTAGTAACAATTAAAAGGTAGCACACAGCACATCGCTGAGTGTCCTACTTGGTCGCTGTGACGTCTTAAGATGTCCAGCTCTGATGTCTTTTGAGGTCTGTTTTGTTTGAGTATATATGATGGTGTATATACATATGAATCATTCGTCATCTTTCATCGTCCATCTATCCATGTCCATCGGGTCGTCGCTCGTCATCAATCGTCCGAGGACTCTTGCCCATCCATCACGATCCATCGGCCATTCCATTCGATCATCGTACACTGGCTCATCATCCATCAATCTCTTGCTCAGGTTACGACCATCCAAAAATAATAGCTGACTAGACGAAAGATGATGGACCAAGTTCCAAACGCATCCACCAACAGAGGTTCTTGAGGTCTGCCATGCTATTTGATGAGGACGCCATTGTGGGAACTTCTTGTCAGACTTTGTCGTAAGAACCTTTAGCTCAACCCAAAAGTCCTTGCCATTCAAGCAACCGTTGACGTCAGGTACTCCTGGACTCGCCCACGACTCCATCCTAGTCCAATGCACCCCGAGGGGCTTGGTTCCATCACGTAGGGCTTTCCAAAGTTTAGATTCAGGCTTCTTTGTCGCCATCAGGTAGAACCTCCAAGTTGTCCATTTCTATGACAGGGCTGGTTGCTTCTACCAATGCTGGATACTCTTGCTGTATCCGCTTAATTTCAGTGAGCACTTCTTCTTTACTCATTTGGTCTATTTTACCATGCAGTATTTCTTTACGATCAATGTAAAGACCTGCCGCTGAACCTCTGGCTTTTTCAGCAGATACGGCGGCGGCATAGTTTCCATTTTGCAATGCTTGGTCACGCAGTTGTGCGAGCTTTTGTACATGACTTTCAAAAGTAACCTCGTACTTATGCTGTAGCTCTTTCTTGATTTCATAAACCCTTTGCAAGACTTGTGGGTAGTTACGACCATTTAGCATATGACTCGCAATAGAGTGTGCGTTGGATTCAGCATACCCTGCCCTGAGTGCCGCTTCCGTTTGCGTAACCTCTTCTGTAGCATAAATCATTGCAAATTTTTCCTGCATGGGTGTCAGCCCTTTTTCCACCCGAGGGTTTGCAACAATGTCCAAACTATTTTTGTGAGTGACTTTTGCTTTTGCCATGAGATCATACTACTTTTCTATAATAGGAACGTAAATAGAAATCGAGTCATTACAAAAAACCAACGGCTCAAACTCGCGTAGCTGTCTAAAGTTTAGACTACAATATATGAATTAGAGGTATAATCCTTTGATATGATTGTATAGCCATATATCGTATATTTGAATATCGGATAGAGTACAATACCCCATATTTCATTTTTGATACTATATATAAAAGTAGCACAATATCAAAGAGAGCCATGATCCGTGGACCATGACCCTCTACTTGCCTTTCGTATAATTTGTGATTACTTGGCTGGGATAACAAACAACTCAACGAAAGCATTACCCCAAGTCGCTTTTTTAGCTGGCGACTGCCCACCATTAAGCGCATCCAATAAAGCATGAAACTTGCGTGCTTTAATTGAGCGGTGGCAATTATCAACATCTTGTAAAGTAACAAGCTGATTACCAGAGTTGATCAACTGCCAGACCACTTTACCACGAAGTGTAGTTTTTGGCTGACCGTCAGTATCGTACAAAGTACGCTTGGCCTCGTACGGTAATGGCTGGTCGGTCTTTGGGTCAACCGTTGCCACTAGGCGAACACCGACATTGTTTGGGTTGCCGCCAGCGTGCTCCTGAACAAATGAATCAATGTGGTCGGCAGTGATGCCAAACTTTTGTTGATCCTCAGGCAACTCATTGATGCCACGAAAAACGACTTCTGCCACTTGGGACTTTTTAGCTACAGCTGATTTAGCCATAATGATGCTCCTTTCTACGAGCAATACCGCGACTACATTGCCGCTTTGGTAAGTATAGAGTACCGCAGTTGATAAACGATGTAAATACTTATTTACTCATTTAGAGAAAAAGAATTACCAGTAAAACAGGTATCATATCCCAGAGTAATTCCATGATTACCACCAACAGTGATACACGACTTGTGTACCTTCTGCCATTGCTTGCCGAGCGGCTATTACAAACTGATGATCATAATTTTCATATTGTTCTACCGATTCTTTTTGGAATTGGTCACCGTAGAAAAAACCATTATTGCTAATATTTTCGGCGTACCCTCTAAACACAGCCTTTTCAAGCTCATCTATATCAGCTTCGGTAAGTACCATATCCTCACAATTTAACTCAACGGCTGGTCTGCCAGTTTTTTTAACCCACAGTTTTTCCATAAATTTTTGAAGCCGAGCATGTTTACGCCAGTAAAATTCTTGGTCGGCCATTTTTACTTCAAATTCTTTACCAGTATCTGTATCGGTGCGCTTTTCGGTTTTAACGCCAATCATACCATATTGATCAAGTCCCATTGTACCCTCCAGTTAAGATTGAGCAGTTACACTGCCTATAATTATATAATAAAGCGTGATGCCACATGAAGTAGTATTAAATACTCCATGTGACTATTTTGTTTAACCAAGTATCCACAGAACTATGAGCAGTGTTATTGCTCCTAAAATGCCAAACAGTATCATGTTTCCCTCAATACACGTTGTTGGCGAAACCATTGGTGAGTAGCCCCACCCTCTTGTGGATAACGGTGCTCAATGTAAAGCCAGTCATCTGTTACAACTTGCAGATAAATGTAATACTCAAGCCCACGCTCTACTTCACAAGTACCTGTGGGGTCTTCACAAAGATGCCCTATTTGTTGCTCTAACAAACAATTTTCATATTGCACAATTTCCTCAGGGGATAATGTGGCGCAATCAGTATACCATACCTGATGGGTACTATCATCACTGATTACATTTTGCCAAGTATTGTTAGACATTACTGCCCTCCATTAGTTGATGTAGCCACCATTGGCTACCATTATATAATAAAGTGTGATGGGCAAAGAGGTTGGTCATAATACTCATCGCGAGTAAAAAGACGGTCGCCGTAGCGACCGCCAGTCTTCCAAGGGAGGAGATTTATCATTACTCATCTTTTTGTATCGCGCAAGCATCAATCATTGAGTGTGCGATATTTTTTGCACGAAGGGCAGTATGCTCATCAATGAACTCTTCAATCTCATCAGGATCCATCAATCCGCTACTATTGAGTCGCTCTGCACATTGTCGTGCATTAATCTGTCCATCCACAAAATCACTCTGAGCATCTTCCATAATACCCATCGCCCATGCTTTGACTTTACCCATCTTTCCTATACTCCTCCATCCATGTGTTTACAACTTCTGTAGCTGCATGTCTTGTTAAACCAAACTCTTCCATGATGTATGCGGTAGCCCCGAACATATTGGTTTCGCCACTATCCCGCAAATCATCAAGGAATTGTTTGTACGAATTACTCAATCCACCAGAGCTACCCATTAGTATTCACTCGGTAGCATAAGTACGCCATCCTGTAAGTAGAACTTGAAACCAGAGTTAGTGGGCAGATCAGTATACTCAATAGTGCGAGTATGCAGGGTTATCGGACCACCGCCTTTATCACCATCTGTACCTACAATCACTGCACTATTATCATCATTAACAGTTACTTCAATGAAGATAATATAATCTTCTTCACTGAGCAGTGGCAGGAACTCAGTAGCTATAATATCCATAAGCCAGTAAGCACCCATCTTTTCAGCAAAGGATTTAGTACCATCCGTGAGCCGTAGTTCAGGCGTCATAGGTAATTGGTGGGAATAATGATTTAGGCTACCAGTAAAGGCAGTAAAATCAAAGATCAAGTCTTTTGCATTATTCATTCTATGCTCCTTTCTATAAGCATTTATACCATACTTTAACTATAAAGCCTGAGGTATTGAAAACAACTAATAAATACTCAAAGTAATCGGTTAGGTGTTCCATGGATTTGCAGCCAATGATTTAAGGTAACATCTGCTTTTGCTCGCCACATCCCGTATAATCAATCAATGAGGGACAGAATGTTTAGAGATCCATGGCCTTGTATTCCACGATGCTAGACTCCTCTAAAACATCGCTAGGACGTCGTCAAACCTAATACACGTCGCCCAGAAAGGTGTGTCGTTACCCCCTCTGTCTCGGAACAGGATTATTATCATCCTGCCCATACCTATAATTCAAACCCCAAAACTCCGATGCTTCCTCATCACAGTGCATAATACGCAACTCTTGCCTATCAATAATCCAAACTTCATTATCGGGGCGAAAGCATATCCTAGCATGTAGGTTATCACTTATATCAAACGCACTACACTCAGCAGTAGTCGGGCTTGCCCAGTCAAATGAAACAATTAGTTCCAGAAGCTCTGGATCCTTTTCCAAATTCTTTTTATCCATCGGTCCCTCCTTGGTGTTGCAGATAAAATATGTAACCCAATCAATGAGTTACCCCCAGTCTTTACGGTCTTCTTCTGTATCATAACCATTACGATACTCCTTTATTTGTTCAGGAGTCATATTTTCTATCTTTACTTCACGAAAACACAGCTCCATCTTGCCAGCGATAGACTCATATGTCCATACATGATAATGCGGTCGGTACACCCGACCGTAGTAGCGATCAACACTACCACGATCGGCTGGTGTACCATGATTACCCCACATTACTCTCAAGCTCCCTATCAATACGAGCTTGGGCAATACGCTCAGCACATAACATAGCTTCTTTATGCACTTGAGGATGCCGTGCTTCAACATAACCAACATATGCGAGTAGCTCACCGTATATTTGGCTCAAGTCACCAATAGCATGAGCAGCATCAAGTATACCGTGATGCACCTTGGTAAACTCTTCAAGGTTTTCAATCAAGTCTTTATTTGCAGTCATGGCTTGCTCCTTTCTTTAACAATATGCCATAATTAACTTTATGTATTTACAGCCTCATGTGCAAGCCGTAATTTATCACGCCGATAAATATTGTATATCATCTGTCGGCTTACACCATAATCATTAGCGATACTTTGGTATGACTCACCAGCCTCCCGTCTATTGCGAATATCAATACGACGAGCAGTAATCCAATCAGCATCTTGGCGTGTATGTCTACCATCGGGTAGATCTAGGTTATACTGCATCTTCCATCGGAGAACGGTCGGTGGTGCAATATCAAAATGATCGCGGAACTCTTTATGGCTACCGACAGTAGCTGCTACTTCACGCAATGTTTCTACATCAATCGGAGTTCTAGCCATTTTGCTTCTCCCAAAACTCATCCGGCCTATCATACGGATGTTTAGGTGTACTAGAATCACCCGAGCGTAATTTATAGTGACGAGTGGTATTCTCTTTAGGTGTTGCGTGGAATGATTTCATATACCGATGTAACTCATCTAGTGATGGAAACATAAGTGGGTCTTTAACCATAGGTCCATCCAGTAACCAGATTTTACAACCTGTATCAGTAACATCATTAGCTTGGTAGACTTCCCATACAGGTTTCATGCTGCCCTCCTTGCTACAAGTGCATTATGAGAACGGATGCCCTGTTGTGTTATATGGTAATAGTAAGGGCGACCAGAAGTGCCAATGCGTTGTAAATCACCACGAGTACAAAGTGTTGACAGTATTTTAGATGGGTCGCACTCATTGGCTAGATGGTCAAAATCATCTTTACACATTGTTGCTCTTGTCTGTGCAAACTGCTCAAGTATCTTAGAAGTGTAACTTTCTTTTGTACGCATTGAGCTTTGTGCAGCAGTAACTTTTTTCTTACGACGTATAGGCACGGCTGGCGACATTGGTTTAAGGTCAGCGAGCATTGGCATTTGTTTAATAAGCCAACGGATCTGACCACCAATAGTACGGCACTCATGGTCAGCTACTCGCTTGAGTATTTCATAGGTCTCAATATCGAGAGCTACGGATTTATGGTTATTGGTGTCCATTTCTTTCTCCTATGCACACAGGTCTAACATAAAGTCAGGGATAGGTCTATTAGTCCACTTACAAAATTTTGACTTTTCCCCACGGTAGTAATCACGGTACGCAACCATAACATCATGGTGTTTATACTCATCTGGCATAGCTTGTGGAAATTTAGTAAACCCACGAGCAGTAAGAGCAGGAGGCGCACATCGCACCGCATACAATACTGATTCGGACTTATGTACATTGCCGTATCGGTAAGTGTATTCTTTGAATAGGTGATAACCCACACTCCAAGCTAAACGGTAATTATCTACAGTTTGGCCTACCCATAGAGTGCAGGGGTGTTTTTCATGTACAGATAGATAAGGTGCTTCATTGCCATGTTGCCAATGAGTAGTGCAAAGCATCTGCACCATCTCAAGTGGCATTTTGACAACATGCTTATCACAGTGCATTTGAGCGCACTGCTGAGGATCCATAGATAACCAGAATATATTCATGGCAGTCTGTGCTCCGCAATAGGTAAGCTGACTGTGAGTAAGCGGTTGGGTGGCTGACATATAGCATACATGAGTACCCTACGCTGTGGCTCCTCAGCTTTTAGTTTGCGTATTGCCATAGTGCAATCCTGTAAATCATCATAACGCCATGTGCTGTATTTGGCACAGCCATGGAACTCTGTAATTGTGTAATAAACTACATGGTCAAACATATAGTCTTCATATTGTTGCCAATCCATAAGCAAACCTTTCTGCGTTTACTTAATTATAGTAGCATACCTATTTACGGATTTGTACTTCAAGGTAATAAAAAAGTTATCTTTTTTATCAAACGCTTAAATTATAATGGATTAGCACTTTATTCACTGGTTCAAAATCAGCTAAATCAGAAAACTTTTTATAGAGATAGTTGATGCCTGTGTGCATTATCACTTTCATCTGGTCACTTTGATTTGAATGGCGATGGGAATAGAGTACGAGTTCAAGCATATCTGCCATTTTCAATCTATTCTTTTCTTCTGGAGTGAGAACAAATATCAATCCAAGGTCATCCATCACTTTCTTTTCAGCATCTTCAAATGCTTTATGTACCTCAGGAAAAGACCATTTAGCTGTGGCTGGTATATCACCAAGAATGAGTTCAGGTACATCATGGTACAATGAAGCCATAATCAATTGTTTTGTACTATCAGGCCAAAGCTGGTCAATCAATATACTTACTGCGTATGAATGTGCTCCCACTGTCTGTCTCTCTGCTTGCATGGCAACTGTGTGGAAGCGCAATAAGAACTGAGCATCCCACGCTGTTGTCAAAGTTTTAATGTTCGGTATTGTCTTGCATTGGCGTTGCGCCATCGCTTACCCCTCTTAACCACGGCTTATCACTAAATGTTTTCTTTGCTTCGCCCCAACTCGGACCAAACTCAGCATCTACCACACTTGGTATTTGCATATCAACACATGTCTGCATTATTTCTTTTATTTTCAATCCATTATCCGGATCACCAACTGATATATCTAATTCATCATGCACTTGTATGAGGGGTACTATCCCTTCTTTATGCAAAGCTACCATCGCAGCTTTTGTCTGATCGGCAGCACTGCCCTGTATCAATCGGTTAAGTGCTTTATAAGTGAAGGCACGTTTGATAGCTGGACCATGCTCTGCATATGCATCCTCATATTTCTGTGGTTTATACAATCCATACGCATTTGGTTCCCACTTATCAAACCTACATTTGCGACCAAGCAGGGTACGGATAACACCTTTATTAGAAGCACGGTTGACTACATAATCAGCAAGCTGTTGAACAAAGGGGACTTTACCGTGGTACTCAGCAAATAAATCTTTAGCATCTTCAAACTCTAAACCAAGCTGCTCTGCCAGTTTATTCTTACCCATCCCATAAAACAGACCAAGGTTTATATCTTTAGCTTGTTTGCGTGGCACTCCTACAATATCGGCAGCCATCTGGTGAAAGTCTGTATTAGCATCTACATTGTATTGGTCGGCAAACTCTTGTGCGCCTGTCAATTTAAGTAGACTTGCATAATGAACAACGAGCCGTGGTTCTTGGCTACTGTAATCAAAAGCCCCCCACAGTTCACCTTCTTCTGGTAAAAACAATCCGCGTATCATCGGACCAATCTCAGCATTCCTTGCTGGCACTTGCTGTAGATTAGGATTGCTATAACTAAAACGACCTGTAACCGTCCCACCATCATCACTGCGAAGGCTGTGTGCTTCCGCATGAATGCGACCATTATGTTGGTGCTTTATAATAGTATCGATAAAAGTAGTTCTAGCTTTATTCAGCTCACGAGCTCGAACCACAGCCTGAGGTAATGAATGGGCATGGTTAGCTAGAAAATTTTTAGTAAAGCTAGGCTGTCCTGATTTGGGCGTTTTAGGGTAAGTCAACCCATTTGCATCAAATGCTTTAGCAATACTAGCTGCTGCCCATATATCAATATTACTGCCACCAGCTTCTTGTAATACTTTTTCTTCTTCAGCTTGCAGATACTGTTTTAACTCTTCAGCTTTACCAAGGTCTACACGCACACCTTTTTTACGCATGTCAAATACAACTTTGAGGACATTTAACTCAAGGTCAAATATATCTCCTACATCTTCTTTCTGTATGAGACCCTTAAAGAACTGCCATAGCTTCAGGGTAAGTGCCGCATCCTGTTCTGCATATGCTCCAACAAAATGAGCTGGGAGTTTATACATCTCACTCTTAGCATTTACACCAAAAGAGTTAGCTGCTTCATATAAATCCCTTTCACTCTTACGTTCATTAAGGTAATCGCGACCAAGAGCATTTAAGGCATAACTAAATCTGTTTTCATCAAGTAATGCGGCAACAACCATTGTATCAACAATACGACCTTTTACTTCTATACCTTCTGCCCATAACCATCCGAGGTCATACATAGCATTATGCATAATGTAATCGCGCTCAATAGAGCATACATCAGCCAGCCAGCGGAGGGTTTGCTTTGCATCTAAATTACTGCCATTTTCATGCCTGATTGGGAAATACCAAGAAGCACCATCTACAGCTACAGCGACGCCAATTACATAACCATCATTGCGAGGCCAGCCACTACCCCGAGAAGTAAGGTTAGGGTCACAAGTTTCTAAATCAATAGATACTTCCCTAGCCTCTGCTAAGTTGGGATAGCCATCAGGCATAACCCACTCAGTCGGAGGTGTGAATAGAGGAAACTGCATCGTTTACTTTTACCTTCATAGGTTGGTTACATTTAGAGCAGTGAGGCCATTTGTTTTTGAGTTTGCGAAAAGTCATTACCCTCTTTTCCCTACCACACTCACACTCGGCTAATACTTCTCTATCCAGCTTTTCGTTTACCATTACCTCGCATTCGCACTTCTGCTTCTACAAGAAATAAATACCGACGTAAGTCACGGATATCATCAAGGATACCTTCCTCACGCATATCATCAAAGGCAGCTTTAAATACATCATAATTATATTCTGTAACTTGTTTTTCAAGCCTATCCCATTTACGAGCCAGCATCATAAAAGCACCAACACCGCCACGCTGCTTCCAGCTATCACCGTAAGACTGCTCTGAATTATGTAACCCTTCTACATCTTGATTAGCTAACCCAACGATATTATTAACAATAGGGCTATAATCATCAGGGGTAATATCACCGTTTTTTGCCATATTTGTATACTCCTCCCAATCTAATTCCTGCATACGCCTTTTCATGTATTGTTCGTGGCTTTCTCTTGCCATTTATCTCTCCTACGTTCTAACCATTCCCAAGTAGCTAAATGCCAATCATCGGGTTTTATATCTGCACAATGGTCAAAAGCTAAAGCTAATTCTTTAGCTTTCCATGCTTGCCATACTCGGTGCATAGGTTGTGCCAAATCGGAGAAACAGGAATTTATATATGGTCTTGGCCTTTCAGTATCTTCCATAAACCATTCTAACTCTTCATCAAATGATTCTATATTATTTACAAGAGCATCTGGCCTAATCATACGCACATTGTATGATTCATAATCAGGGTTCATACCCTCTAGCTTTTTTAATACTTCAGTATAAGCATGAAGGTTATTACTAAACTGTGTATAGATACCAACACTCGCGCCAATGCGAGAGGCTATATACTCTTGAAGAATGGACATATGGACAGCATTAGCTCCCAATGCACCCCAGATCATATCATTACTACGGTTACATACTGTCATATCCAATATATTATCACGCACATTAAAATAGATATGAGTATTACAGGGATGGTCTTTACAGCTATTACTCATCCGTAAATCACCCTCAGCATCCCACATTGCTAGAACTGCTCGTCTATCATTTGTATGTGTCATCAACCTGTGGATGATTACATCAATCTGATCACGATGAAAGTAATTACGCCAACGGTATCCGTATGCTCCCTGTAATATTTTACCATCATCACTATACTCACCCATCCGTGCATTATAGCGTTGTATCCACTCTAAATCATTACGCCCTGCTAACATCCACAGGCTTTCCATAAAGTGAAATATTGGGTTTGCATCACGTTCGGGGTAAAACAGTACACGCTCGCGTGGGTTATTGTAGACAATAGCACATGGTTCACGGAACTCAATTGCTTTACCATTACGAGTTTCTACTTCTACACCATTAGCTTCTAATGCTTGCTTCACAACAAACAATGCTTCGCTTACATTTCCTACGGTGAAAGTATGCACCCCTCGCATGGGTGCTTTGCCATATAATGCCATATTTAACCGCCTTTCTATGGGGTTTTAAAGCTGCTACAGCAGCCTGATTTAATTTGCCCTACCCTATTACTAAAAGCAACCCTCTAGCTTTCTGAGTAGCCTGTAATAAAGTCAAAATGTTTCTTAACTCTCTTAGTATAAGTGCCTCCTCTTAACGCCTCCTTGATTGCAAGCGTTGTTTCCTCAGTAGGCTCGGGTAATGCCTTGCGTCCCATGCGGTCAGGTAACAATCCATTACGCAGAGTGGTATTGTCACAACCGTTACAAGGACCGAAATCACGTTGCCCATGATACAATTTTGTTCTCGCTGCATGAAATGCTTCCCCCTGCCATACTTCTTCCATTGGTACATCAACTACATTGCCACATTTGTACCATCCAGGCCAATCGTTACAGCAAACAGCGACATTACCATCCCAACGTATAGACATTTCACGGAAAGGTTTAGCGCAGCGTTTACCATCTTGTTCATGGTTTAGATGGAAAGCGTTACCAGCGTGGTTACTGACTTGGGCATGGGTTCCGCTTGTAGCGAGCGTAAGATCCATTCCAACAACGATAATATGTTCTGTAACTTTTCGTCGTTGGTGAGGGTTTGCGTTGCGCTCTGCAGGGTATTCGTATACAGGGTATGGACCATTATATCTCTCCTTTATTTTATCTACTATTTTGATACGATCATAATTATCAAGAAACAAAACATTAAGTCCTGCTTCCATCAGTTGGTTGACACTTTTTTGAGTGTCGCGTAAAAGACCACCGCCATTGCTTGTCATCATAAGAGAAGTTTTTGGCAACTCCTGACGGAATAGTCTAATCATGTCTATGAAGAAAGGGTGCATAGTCGGCTCACCGTGCATGGCAAACTCTAGCCGTGGGTTCCATCCTGCTTCTTTTATACGGTCACAGATAGACCTTGCTCTTTCTATTGTTAAATATCTGTAAGGGGCAGATGCTTTACCATGTATATTTTCTGGACCATCTGCTTCATTTTCACGTATAGATTGTATGCCGCAAAAAGAACAAGCAAGGTTACACCCCTCTGTTAATTCAATCTGAATAGAGTTGGGTGGGTCTTGGTGATAGTTAGATTGCACCGCCATCTTTAGCTGCCTTTCTCCATTGAACACGAACATCCCAACGTGTTTTCATACCCTCCCATCCTGTTTTAGTTTCTTTCTGCACTGCTTTTACATACAGTGGAAACTCTTCAGCTAATGCCCTACTTGCCTTTTCTTGTAACTCTGCATTACGGTATGAACTACAACCACCAGCCGCACCAGAAGCACCACGTTGATCCCATGTCCAATCTACAATTACAGCATTACGATGCCCTGATTGAAACAGTTTAAGGGTAACATAATAATCCTCCATTAAGTCCATAGTATCGTATCTTATGCCTAGCCCATGAATAATTTCAGGACGTATAGCATGAACAGCATTTTGTCGCATACCGTACTTAATTGTATCAGGAAAATGTTTATCGTTCATTTGTCGTGGGCTAAGACCAACATGGGTATGGTTCATTAACAACCACTCCATACGCTCCCATAATTCGTGCATTTCTTCTTGGTTTGTTTTTCTTAGATTTGGAATATCCCCAGATATACGCCTCCCAAATATAAGATCATCATCCAAAACAATAATTTTATCATGCCCTGCCTCCATAGCGTGTTCTAATATGAACTGCCGTACATTATTGATTCCTTTAATTTCACCGCGATTTATACAATCACGCCCCTGTTTGGTATGCCAATTTATTTCTTCTTGTGGGCAAACAAGAGCAGCATACTCTCGGGCTTCCGGACCAATACTATCCCAAGTAATTTGGTTATTCATCCTACCCCTTGTTGGTATATATATTGGTATCATATCTCATCCTCATCAAATCTTACTTGGCCTGTCATAATAGCTTCTTCTAGCTCTTCATCTGTAAGGGTGCGTACATCTTCTAACTGATTCCATACTTTAGGGTTTTTCACTTTTGGTTTTAATTTTCTTTTCTTTGGTTTTACCAATTTCAGTTTGGGTGGCTCTTTGCTCTTGGGTGGCTCTAATACTTCCAATGTCCGATAGCTGTACTTGCATTTCTGACAAATCCTCTTCCTCCGTATCGTGCTTTCGTAGGATCGACTGTCTACGACGGAAGATCTGCCATTGCATTTTGGACACAACATATTTACGCCACCTCCCCATTAACAGCCTCCAGCATTGAACCTTGTAATCCATTATACTTACTACGAGGAGTGCCTTGACCAAGACGTACACGCTCATACTTATCCCACTCGCAAAGGCTGTGTTCAATACAACGCATATCCACAGCCAGAGTCGGGATGTGATTGCCAAGATAACGGTGCGAATCTTCGAGTAAATCGTGCATCTCCCTATTGCTTTGATAAGCACCTAACGCTTTTGTAAGAGGTCTATCATGGATTCTATTGAGGCCTCGTTTTGCTCCTGGACCTGCATTTGCCCAACTAAAACGGTCTTTTGCCTTGTCCAATACAGGTGTGTAGTTGAGGTCGGTAACCACCTCGTATGACATAAAACCTCCTCCTCCCCACCCTTTATACTTAGCCATCGCTTCATGTACCGCTTGGAGCGACTGCGTTTCGGTGGCAATCTGCGCCAACGCTTCTTTGTTCTCCCATATTGGCGAAAGGAAATAGTCAACTACTACCTCTGATTTTGGTAACTTGAGTCCTTGGTTAGTGATTATATAAGCACCAGTAAATGTCCGTAAACCCTGCTCAAGCCGAGCCTTTATCAAGTCTTTAGTAAAAGTAGGGTTAAAATCGTGCGACCAACCATGTGCATCAGCAAACTCACTAGTCCCAACCATACGAAACATACAGCAATTAAATATAATTTCACCATGTGGACGGTTACTATTTGGCTTAGTAAAATTCTGTCTCATCCACACAGTAACCCTATCATTCTCACGGAAAGGATTAGTAAACTTATAATCGCGTAATATAGGGTCATCAGTCCAAGGGGCTGGTTGCCCCTTGGCTCGTTTTTGGTAAATAGCGTGACGCTCGTTTATCCAGTAGCAGAACCTTTCTATGTTCTCCATAATCTATTCTCCTAACTGGATACAGCCTTTTTCGATAGCAAGGCGAATATCAACACTATTGCCTCCTGGACTCAATGCTTTCATAGCGGCAAGTGCTTCACCCACTGTGTTTGATTTTACAAGGGCTTCAAAATTATGCCACCGATTACTACCCTCGCGGTAAGGGTTTTGGTACACACCTGAAGCACCAGCGATCACAAGTATCTTTGCATTTATGTTATACTTGGATTTAGCTACACGCTTTGGTTTATCGGTTACAACAGCCTCAATGCCTTGTGGCTCAGGCGTGATATCTACTACTTCAGCAGTCATTTGTTTCTCCTTTGAAACAGGTTTATATTTTTTAGCTCGCTCATGTACAAACTCAGCAAAGTTTTTATGGAAGCTGGGATAGTTAGGCAGGGAACACTCACCCTGAGTAGCAGCAACCACACTCCGTAACTCTTCTTCACTATATGTATCCTGTAATTGTTGTACTTCTGAGAATACAATACTGTGTTCGTTTAACTCTTTACACCCTTTTAGTTCGCGTAAAGATTTGAAAACAAAGTAAGAATACGCATCGTTACGGTTACTGGTATTATCATTTTCTAACACCGCATATGTTTTGATAGCTGCCATAACTGCCTCCTTTCTATGGGGCTAATATATAAACTCTAACTACATATAGGGAATCAAGCAAGCCCTAATTACTCCAATGCCCTACTAAAAGTTATCTCCTAGCAGGGCATCGGGCGAGTGGTGAGCTTCTGCTCACCACCACATTTTAAGCAGCATACTCAAGTGCTTTAGTCATAGCTTTACGCTTAGTGCTTGCAGCTGAACCAAACCATGCAGAGTTAAGTGCATGGTCACGAGTCTTGGCTCGCTTTTGGTGATCCATAACATAAGTAACACCATTCAGTGCTCCCCACCAAGTACCCTTGGCAGACTTTAGGTCATGTCCTGGAGATGTTTCAATAGCCTCCAGTATAGACTGGGAGGTTTTAGTAAACTCCTCATGCAGAGGTGGTAAGTCAGCTTCCTTAGACTTAGCACGTTCAATAAGCAGTTTAGGTTGGAACAACTCGGCAATGTAGTTATCGATCTGCTCTTTGGTAGCTCGCTTACTGGCAAGGAACTCTGACTGTTCTTGGAACTTAGTCATTTGCTCACCACTAATACCGAGTGCAGTTTCAGCCGCTTGCATAATTTCCTCATCAAACATTTGTAAATGCAATACACGAAACTTACCAGTCATACCCTCTTGGTTAAGAGCTAGGGTAATCGTATTGTTACATACAACACGGATAGGTGTGAACATTACAGTCATAGCTGTGCCGACCTTATGGCTATTTGCCATAAGCAAGTAACCTTCAATATCATCACCGCCAGCCAGCTTGAAGCCTTTCTTAATTTTAGCCAAGCCCCAAACACGCTCACCATCACTTAGGCTACCAGCCGTATCCATCTCCATATGCCCTGCTTCAGTAAACTTTTTAAAGAAGGACATTGTTTCGTGGTTTTGGAAAGGTACAAACCCTTCACCACAGTGGGATAGTACACGGTTATCTGTATCACGAACAACCACATAATGTTCGTTAGCGCGAAGCATAGCTGCTTCACCGCGTGGGTCATTAAGATCCCATGTATTAGGTTTATCCGCATAATAGATAGGACGTTTACTTACTGTCCAATCAAGCCCTGCGGCTTTGAGCATCTCTTCGGGTGTAAGGTTATGCTCAACTTTTTCACCAAGCCCATGCCAAGGAACCTGTCCTGCATAAGCCATTGTTTCTACCATATGTGCCATAATATATCTCCTTTCTATAAGATGTTAAGCACTGGTGTCAACCGTAGGCAACACATCAAAGTCGGACAAAGCAATGTCCAACCAGCAAGTATTACCCTCGGAACTGGTTGCTATGTGGCAACGCATCTCCACATCATTATGTAGCAGTGTTTCAATAATCGGAAACTTTAGGCCATCTGATAAACGCTTTACAAACTTAGGCTCAACTGTACGGTTAGCCTTGCGTTGAATAGCGCGGTCATTTAGCCGTGCGAACTGCTCTTTGGTTAAGTATTTTACTTCTGACATATAATAAGCCCCTTCTATGGCTGTTTAGGTTATGCCCATATTAAATAAGTGTACGCTTTGGAGCGCAACCATAAACCACTCCACATGACAATTATGCTGGGATTTGATAGCCACGGCTGTACATTGGATGTACCAGATGTAGATGTTGTAAAGCGCGAGTAAGCCCCACATAAAAAACGCGAGCCTCATCCAAATGTTCGTTCTCAAACTTTCGCCACATAGAATAGGAACGACGCATAGTATCAGTGAGAAGCATAACGTGATCAGCTTGCGCTCCTTTTGCAGAATGAATCGTAGAGATTCGGATACGAGGCTCCTCCGTTAATGACTCACCTTTACGGAGGCAAGCCATAATATACCTTTTATCATTTTCTGATATTTTACCTAATCCTTCATCCCAAGGTAAGGTATGCAATAAACCATGGAAATCTAACAGGTCTTGCATAGTATAACGCTGGTCAGATTGTCCTTTACTAAAAGTCTTATGACCATACTCAACTTGGCTACCTAATAACATCTGGCTGTATATTATACGCACCTGTTCAGCATTGAGTGAAGAGCCATTCCTCATATTTTCCCATAAACGCACAGCCTCTAAAACTTTACCATCAATAGATTTACTGCCATTATAGATATATAGGTGACCTCTACGACGCACTTCTTCTTCTATTTGTTTTGCGCCTCTGGTTGTACGGCTTAATAGAAGCCACTCACCACTGCTCATATCTACTTCTTCGGAGTGCCTATGCCAGTTAATATAACCATCCTCATCCCTTGGGTTGAACTCTTTGGGTCTGCGGTCAACCACTCGTTGAATAACTTTTTGACTAAGTGTATGGTGGCTGGCGGGAATCCTGTAACTTTGATCCAGAACAGTAACAGAACCTTGCAGCCCTATGAAGTAATCTACATCTGCACCAGCATAACGGAATATGGCTTGGTCATCATCGCCAGCTACAAACATCTCTTTGGAGTTAGCCTGTAATAGATGAACCATACTCCACTGTAATGGTGATAGATCTTGTGCCTCATCAATAAACACAACCTCTAGTTTTGGTGCTAACTCTCTATAACAAAACTGCTCAAGCATATCCGTATAATCAAAAAGCTGGTATCTATCTTTCCAAGCTCGTAACCCTCTATCTACATAATCCACCCTTGCCCAATCTGTTTTAAGTGGAACGGTAGATTCATTGTAGGCTTTGCGTAGAGGTTGTTGTAGGATCCTAGATATATTAATGATCTCTAAAAACTTATCACCATAACCAAAATCTTTGTATGGACCTTGGTCAGTAAGCCCTGAGTTAAAAAACCCACCTATCTTTAACCACTCACCAATCTCAGGGAATTTATCAGCAGTCATAATCTGGTTATGATTTATACCCATCTGCATAAATGCCAAGCTATGTAGAGTCCGGAAAAAAGGTAAGTCACGCCTATGTAATTTAAACTTTTCACAAGCACGATCAATAGCCTCACTTGCTGCACGACGAGTAAAACCAAAGTAACCTATGCGATCTGGTGGGACACCCTTTTGTAAGTACTCTTCGACCTTATTCAGTAAGTAGGTTGTTTTCCCTGTTCCTGGAGGTCCGAGTATTATATTCATCAGAGTATTTCTTCTTGCTCTGGTAAGTCAGGTAAAGCTAATGGCTCTTGACTATCTGCAAAGTAATCCTGTGGTAATGACCACACATGAATACCTTTATTTTTCACACGCCAAAACATTTTTTCTGCTTCCAACCCTTGCAATCTTAGAGTTATTTTATTTGAAGAGTAATGGTTAAAGTCGTTTACTGTTAAATGCTTTTTAATATCTTTAACTTGAAAAAATACTTTCCCATCAAGCCAAACAGCAACACCTTGTAACACATCTTCACGCTCTGTACCTTTAGCTCTATCAATACAGAACTGTGAAAGTAAATCTTCAAACTCCCCTTTTATTGTAGCGTCAGGTGGTACTTCCACAATAGTTAAGTTGTCTAATAATAACTGTATTCGTGTCTGCCATGCTCTTTGGCTAACAGCAATCGGCAGCTTATTTATCTGAGATACACAATCTTTTTGAAACCTTGTTTGACTAATCAAACCATCAGTGCTAAGTTCAACACGCAAACCATCAACATCTAATATCCATATGGGTGGGTCACCATCGATCTTTGTTAAACTTGACATCTGGTTTTGTACACCAGCTGGACCAACACCAAATTTACGAGTAACGCATATATCTTTATTACAAAAAGGCTTAATGGGTTGATCATCACATTTATAATAATAATCTTTACGTTGTAATTGTTTGATTACCGCACCTACCTCAGTATGACTGAGTGGTGGCTGTAAGTAATCCACATTATATCTTTGTACTAATGCTTCCCAATTATCAGAGTCAAACATCCTCGCGTACACACCAAGGTTAAAGAGAGCATTGTTGCGTGAGCCTTCGCCAAACCCCTGTTGGCAAAGTTCGTTCAAGCAGGGTGGACCATCCTTTAACTTAGGTTCTGGTTCTGATATACGGTACTTTTCAAAATCCTCTGGTATAATTAAATACTTAGAGGCTTTAGTTACAAAATCTTTGGGCGACATAAGTTCACCCTTAAAATCGTATACAGACCTAGTGCTTAAATCACCTTTGAAATACGGCATATTCAAACCATTACCAGTATCCCCACGGTCTACTAGAATAGTTGTTTGTTTAGGGAATATTTCGCCCTCAGCATGTCCTAATGATGCAGCTAACTCAGTAAGTTTAGATTGCACAAACTCAGCTTGTAGCGCATCTTTGAAGAAAAAATAAATATGAGCACCACCGCTTTTACTACGACCTACCCACCCTATAATCTTAGCTTCTTTTAATTTATTTACTAATGATTTATGGTCAACACTGTAATTATCAATATCAATAGCACCCCATTTACACAGACTATCATCCCGTATGGGTATAATGCCAAGACCTTGTTTACCATCAAGATGCTGTTGCCAGAGTTCTTCTGTGGGTGGTTCTTTTATAATTTTATATACGCCTAGACGTTTACCATCACCACGTTGTTCATCAGGATTAAACACCCCATGAGCGCGTTTATTACCATCAAAAAGTTTTAAGAACTGTTCAGCTAATGTCATTGCTTTCTCCAATGAAAAGGTGGGAGAGTAGTGTTAGTTGATACCTAGACACTACCCTCCCGAGCAACCTAGAGGCGATCAACCCCCTCGGTTGTACTTAAAAAGGCACATCATCATCAGTTGCTATACCTTTATCCTCAGGTGCAGGAGGGGCTGTTTCTTTAACCTCTACTTCACCAGCTTTTACTGATTTAGCAAAAGCTACAGCCATCTCAAACACATTAGCTTCTTCAGCATCGCCAAGGCTTATCGGACCGATTTTACTAATTTCCCAACCGAACCAATTACCTTTATCATTGCTTTCAGCAACAGTAGATAGCTGGTATTTATGGGACATCATAGGCAAAGTGTACGGACCATTTTTACCCTGTGCCGTAAGAGCTTGCATTTGTGTAACCCATTTACGAGCCTTCTTTAGCTGTGTGCTAGACATGGTAATCAGGCAACGCTGTGGACCATCATCATCAAGCAGGATTACAAAGAACTGTGCAGTATTAGTGAGTATATTACCATTTGGCAGAATATCTTCACCACGCTCATTCTTTGTTGTAGTGTTAGTAATAGGGTCATCTGGGTGGTATGAACCAAAGTAACCACCACCTTTTTCCCTAGGAGCCCACTCTACAAACCTACGATTGTAATAGCATGGCACTACAGTCACACCCTTCTCACCATCGTATGCTTTATTAGCTACTGTATTAAACATCATACCAGCTTCAGCACCCTCAACATAAGCACCATCGCGCTTATTCACTTGTGGACTAAGTTGTGCTAATATCCGTAAAAACGGTACAGCCATATCTTGGGAAGTGGTTTCTTCAAAACCCAACCCACCTAAATCTTCAAACTGTGCTACTGCTACAGCAGAAGACTCTTTCTTTGCTACTTCTGTTGCCATATCTACCTCCGTATTTTGGCTCGCTGCCCCACAAATATTCCCAACAGGTCATACGGCAAATTCTCACCTTTTTCTACCTGTTCCTTCACAAACGACTTGAGAGTCATGGGTTCAACCCAAGTCTTAGTTTGTGTTTGCAAACCGCGCTGTTCAAGCTCGGCAAGCAAATCTTTAGCAGAGTTATCCTCACCACGGCCAAAAGCCGCTGTAACGTGGTTCTTAATTAGCGAACCATGCCCTGCTGTAGTAAGCCATTGAAAGGCTTCATCCTGACGGTCTTTAGCAATGCTTGCACTATAATAAGGTGCAACAGTAATCTCACTGCCATCATCCATCTTGAGTTCAGTAACACCATACTCTTGCAAAGCTGCTGGCAATAAATCTTCTGCCACTTTACGATGCTCGCGTTTAGCGTCCTTTAACTCTAACTCTAGATCAGCAATGCGCTTTTCTAACGCAATTTGTTGTTTGCATAGGTTACTCACAGTGCTGATACCTGATTGATTTATGCTGGTTAGGTCTCCAGCTACACTTTCAAAGTCCATTATATAGACTCCTTCCTATGATACAGATCCACTTCCAAAGGATAGTAGCGTTCCTCTAGCCTGTCCCACTTCAATGCTTTGAACCTACCGTTATTCAAACGAGCTGCTTCTGCACAAGCAATGCCTATACATAAAGGGTCACCTGACATTAATAGGTAATCATTATCATTAAAGTTACGAAGACCACGAGCAATCCTACGCACCGTTGGCTGAGTGCTGAATGAAACCTGTTCCTTGGCCGGAACAAGTATCTGCAAGTCACCAAAGGCAACTGCATCTGTGATATCTCTACCACGCACTTCTTGTGTAATGTAGACTGTCACGGCTTTCTACTCCGCTGCTTTCTATGCTTGGCATTATTACCAAACACCTACACCCTACACTTTTATATATAGGGGTAAAACAAAAAAGTTATCTTACTGATCAATCCGATATTTTAATATCTGATATCTGATATCTGGGTTTTGTTCGTTTACAAATACTTACTTTGAGCCCCCACGCGAGATATACTAAGAACATAAAAAGCTATGCAAGATTTTGTTTCCTGTGCTATTATAAAAAGTACCCAATAGAAAGCGGTGTCATGCGTTACAAATTTAAGTACCAGCCATATGAGCATCAGCTCGAGGCTTTGAAAAAATCTTGGAATAAGAAAGAATTTGCTTACTTCATGGATATGGGGACAGGTAAATCAAAAGTTCTTATTGATAATATGTGTGTACTCTACGACCGTGGAGAGATTACTGGTGCATTGATAGTAGCCCCTAAAGGTGTGTACCGAAACTGGGAGCAAGGTGAACTGCCCACGCATATTCCAGAACATGTTATGTATGATACTGTACTATGGAACCCTAATCAAACTAAAACACAAATAGAAAAACAAAAGAGGTTATACCAAGTAGATGATAACCTGAAAATATTTGTTATGAATGTAGAAGCTTTCAGCACTAAAAAAGGGTGTACTGAAGCAGAGCGTTTTTTAAATTCACATCACTCAATTATGGCTATAGATGAAAGCACCACTATAAAAAACAAAGATGCAAAACGCACAAAGAGTATAGTGAAAATAGGTAAATCAGCGCATTACAAACGCATATTAACAGGGTCTCCAGTAACTAAAAGCCCTATGGATTTGTACACACAAGCTGAGTTCCTTGATGAATGGTTATTAGGTCATAGTAGTTTTTTCAGTTTCCAATATGAGTATGCCATCGTACAAAGACGTAGTATGGGAGCGCACAGTTTTAATCAGGTAGTTGGCTATCGTAATTTAGATAAGCTGAATGGTATACTTGAGAATTTTAGTTACAGAGTAAAAAAGGAGGACTGTTTGGATTTACCAGATAAAGTGTACATCAAACGCAGTGTTGAACTGACTGATGAACAAAAATCGGTATATAATAGTTTGAAAACTTTTGCTCTTGCCCTATTAGAGGAAGGCTCAGTAACCACTGATACAATACTCACACAATTACTTAGGCTGCAACAAGTATGCTCAGGCCATGTGAAAATGGATGATGGTGTTATGAAAACTTTTAACTCTGCTAAACTACCAGAGCTTATGTCTGTACTAGAAGAAGTAGATGGTAAAGTTATTATATGGGCGAACTTTACGCATGATATAAAAACAATAGAACAAGAAATATCTAAAGTATATGGTGCTGAAACAGTTGCTACATACTACGGTGAAACAGAGAGTGATGATCGGCAGTCTATTGTAAATCGTTTCCAGGATCCTAATGACCCACTCAAATATTTTATTGGACAACCACGGACAGGTGGTTATGGATTAACGCTTACAGAAGCTAAAACAGTAGTGTACTACAGTAATAATTTTGACCTTGAGATAAGGTTACAAAGTGAAGATAGAGCTCACCGTATTGGTCAAACAAGTAAAGTTACTTATATAGATATTGTTGCTGATAAAACTGTGGATGACCGTATACTCAAAGCCTTGCGTAATAAAATCAATATAGCCAGCCAAGTGCTTGCAGAAGATTTTAGGGAATGGATTGTTTAAGAAGATCTGGCTATAGTGTAAATCATTGCTAAAAATAAAACAGCAGCAACCAGTATTGCACCACTAATTGTGAGAACTTGTTTCATATTCTCAGCACGTTCTCTCTCTTCTTGTTTTCTTTTACGGCGAGCTTCAGCCTCTGCCTCTTTAGCTTCGCGTATACGTTTAGCTCTTTCATCCACAATACTTCTCCATGTGCCATGACCAAACCGCATATCTACCATACTAGCTATTTCTTGCATTTGTTCTTTAGCTAATTTAGCATCAATAATTTCTTGAGCAACGTGCTTGATACCAAACTGTTCACCAACACCAACTCCAGACTGTTGGTTACGACGTTGTTGGACTTGTTTCTCTCCCTCAAAGAGCTTGTCTATAAAACCAGCAATCTCTCCAACATCATTAGCAGTGCCAATCGCGCCTTTGATGCCATCAACAGCACTTTTGAATAAGGCGATCCCTGCGAGAGCAGTGGATATAGGTTCCATGTCATACTTCTCTCATCCTTTGAACTAACCGTTCAGCGCGATTAGTTACTTGGTGATACCATTTCGAGTCAACCATTTCATCAGCTGCTTGTTGCCAATCACGTGCATCAACACCAGCCTTCATTCCTTTAAATTTACTCAAACGTGGATATCCCATATTGAACATCATATTCGCTATTATTAGTTGCACTTCTTCTGGTAAGGAATCAAAGTCGGGGTACAATCGTTCACAGTCTGAAATGACTGTTTCAACATCTTTATTAAAGCACTCTGCGACTCTATCTGCTGTGATAAATGTTCCGACTGGACGGTTATATTCTTCGTCAGATTCAGTGACCAAGTGACCAATCCCAAAAGTAGGCAGACCCAAATGATCCAAGTATATTTCATACTTACACCCCTCATCTGCTTCAATTTGTTTTCTAAGTATTTCTAGATCCATTACACTATTCCCATAATACCTTGGTTACGACGATTTGCTATTGCACCACCTAACTCATCTTGTGGGAATAGACTAGAAAAATTTGTAATACCTGTACCACGACCAGCCATCTGCATGGGTTTTGCTGGTGGTGGCATACTTAAACTAGCAACTGGAGTTCCTAAATTAGGGGGAACATTTGTTCTAATTTCTTCTTCAGCTGGTGTTTCAAATCCAGGAGGAGCTTTAGGCTCTAAAGTTGGCACAGGTGTATTGATCACACCGATATTTTCAGTTAAATTTAACCCGTCTGCCCATTGGTTGAATAGAGTAATAGCAGCTCGCATTCTTGCATTATTAGTTCTTTGACCCACAGCTCTTTCTAATTGTTCTATAGAGGGTTTTGAACCAAAAATATTTGCTAGTACTTTATTTGTCAGCAAAGTTTTAGAAGCCCTCAATGTTCCAGATAATTGAGCAGAAGTAATAGCAGATCTTATTGCACCTGTGGCAAAAGGACCACCTACATCAGCTGTGGTAGCAAGAAAACTTGAATAAAGTTGTGCATCTGTAATAAGATCTAAATATTTCTTTTCAGCAGCAGTGGGTAATATTTTTTGTGTACCATCTGTATCTACTTTTGAAGAAAACAAGTATTTGAAATTTGCATATGGACCTTTAAATTCTTTTAACATGGCAAGCTCTCTGGAAAGAGCTTCAGAATTTATTACCATGTCTGCATGAACATCACTAGTAGGATCTAATTTTACTGTGGGATTTTTTTCTAAAATATCTCTTAATATAGCTGCTCGCATTTGATCAGCTAACTCACCATTAATACCTCCATTGGCATCAATAAATTGTTTGATAGCTAGATCATCTTGTTTCCCACCAGCACTCCTAACATATTGCAAAGCTAAAGAAGCATTATCAGCATTACTTTTTAAAACAGCTTGTGCAGGGTCAGTCGCTAATAATCGTGCTGTATCTTCAAATCGACCTAATTGAGCTCTAATTTGTTCGTTAGGGAATAGTTGATTGAACAACACACCATCATCAACTTTTTTCATCGTTGCTATTTTTTCAGCAGCATTATCTGAATTCCGTAACAAATACGCAAGAGAGGCATCTTGTATATCGGTTATAAGTTGTCTACCAGCTTGCCTTTCAGTTTCATTTAAGGCAGTAGAGTTTGCCATGCGTTTAATGATACCAAATTGCTCTACATTTAATTTACCATTTATGAGACCCTCTGCTACTTCAAGTGGAACAATATCTGCTTTTTTACTTCCAAAAATTTGCCCCACTTGCGTAAAATTTTTCACATCATTACGTTGTTTGACTAACGCACCAGCCTCTATGTAAGCCTTACGCCACGCATCACTACCACCTTTTACAAGGCCGTTTTCCACACCATTTAAAATAAGATCATCTATAGATTTTACTAAATCAAGAGCTCGGCCTTCACCCATATTAACTAAATCTTGTGCTTGGTCTCTTATATCTTTCAGCTGTTGAAAAGAGCTAACAGTTCTGCTATCAGACTCTCCCGCTACACCTTTTATCTTAAAATTTTTAACTGTTGGATCAAAAACTTTGAGAAGTCTATCTGTTAAAGATTTAAGATCCCCACCATACTCACGACTACGAACAGATTGTTCTTCTATAAAAACAGTTCTGTTTGTGTTTTTATCTTTACCTAACGGTTTTCCCGTTTTTGTGCGACCTGCGGGAGGCAGTTTAGTAACAGGTATACCATCAGCAATCCTTTGAGCAGTGCTTAAAACATTAGTTAAATCAAATGTCACATTTTCTGCACCAGCTAAACTAAAAGCTGCTTGATATTGATCATCAATAGCACGAGCATATCCAGCATCTACTTCTTTTGCTCTTTGAATTAAGCTAGTTGCTGCATCCGGGAAATCTCGTAAAGCATAATTACCTTCTTGAAAAAATCTAAAAGTAGCAAAAGTATCATCAGCTAAACCTTTATTAGTTAGCTGGATGAATTTGTTTATCTCATCGTGAGAAAATTTATCAAAGGAACCACCATCGCTGCTCCATTTTTTAGAAAGAGCTGTCAACAAATTGCCTTCTGCTTTAGAAAGGTTTTTGGGCAGTGTTCCAGCAGTGCCAGAAACTTGTGATGCAATACCTCTTAATAAGATATTATTGCTTAATTGAGAGACATTTAAAGGTTCTATTTCAGCACCTGTAGTTGCGGCTAACCTTTGAGCTGCTGCCTGTGCTTGTGCTGCTTTAGGATTTACACTAAAAATTCCTAACTCATAAAGTAAAGAACCATCTGGCTTTTCTCCTAGCCCAAACCTTTTTGCAAGATACGCACCACCTCTTCCCATTCCAGGAAGGGCTTTTGTAATTACACCATCTGTTAAAGCTAATACAGCTCTATCACCAGCTAAAAATCTTGTATTGAATTGTTCTTCTGTTTCTATTCCTAAACCTGTAAAAGTGCCGTCGGCAAGACTGTTAGCGATATAATCATCTATAGTTGCTCCTATATATGCTCCCCCTGCCGTGCCAAGTAAGGGACTAAACACCGAGCCGATAACAGATCCTGCTGTAGTAAAATTTAATAAAGCACCTGTGCCAGCACCCATATCTGCAAACGATAACACATCGTTAGAAACTCTATACACTTTACCCTGTGGAGAGGTTTTGTAGAGTTCTACTAAATCACCATCAGTGCCTGTTTCCACACGAAATAATTCACCATTAGGAAATTTTCTTTTAAACCATGCCTGTCTTTGTTCAAATTTACGCATTCTTGCTAATGTGTCTCTATCACCAAAATTAAGAACACCTTCTTTTTTAGTGCCAGCATAATTAGGCACTATATCAAAAAGAACATCTTCAACACGCTCTTTTTCCAAAGCTAAAGATTGTTCATACGCCTGTTTTGCTTCATTTAATAATTGACTTTGTAAACTAAGGGGATTTGGCATTTCAGGCACAACCAACCCTCTATCTCTTAAGGCTGAACCCATGTCAAATGAGCTTTGTACGTCTTGGGTAAAGGCTTCTTCTGCCGCAGCTCTCGCAATGTCATCATCAACAGGTTGGATTGTATCTTTTAATTCAATAGGTGTTAAAGATACTCCTCCTGGAGTTTGAGGATCGACAGTTGCCATAGAAAACTTTGCGCCACCTGATGGCGTATTTGCGCTCATAGAAAACTTTGCCATTATTGATACGTCCGAATAATTGACAACATAAAGTCATTTATTTGTGCATTTGATACATTGTTTGGTAGTGGGTCAAACAACATAGGGTATTTTTGTTGAACAGAGGAGTAATCTTGTTTTAATGCTTCTGCTTTTTGTGCATCAGTACCTTGATAATTTGCAAACTCTGTTGAAATAAAATCTTGTTCTTGATTTGCTAAAGTCATTTCATTCTTTTTGTATTGCTCAAATTTATTCATAAGACCCTGCAACTCGGGGTTATTTTCAGGATCATTCAGCTTGTTATTAATCTCAACTTCGGCTTTATCAAGAATAAGTTTTAATTCAAAATCAGACTTACCTTGATTAGCTTGCGCTACTTTACCAAGCTCCTCCGCAACACGTCTTTGTCTAGCCGCTACATTTTCCATAGCCAGAGCGAGTATTTCGTTAGCCTCTGGTGTTTTACCAAGTCCTGCGACCGCGCTTTGCAGAATATCAATTTCTGTTTGGTTGAGGTTTCCAGGAAAATTAGCTGCTAGATCAACAACCAATGCCTCGCCCAAGGCACGTTGAACTTCAGCTAATTCTGTAGCACCACCTAGATATTGTTCAAAATTATCTACACCTAATTTATCCGCTAAGAATGCCTCTACACCTAATTCTTTAGCAAGTTTACCAATAGCTGCTCTTTGCGGACCAAGTATACCACCCTCAAAACCACCTTCAACAGAAGTTTGAGCAACAATCCTAGTTTTTCCTGCAAACTCAATAGCTCTAGAAGCTGTTTCATTAACCCTATCAAGTTGTTTAATCATAGAATCGGCAGAGGCTTTATTTCTAGCAGCTAAAGGATCAAACTGTCTATTTGGTGTATTTTTAGAGACAATGAAATCTTTTAACATTCCAGCTTCTACATCATTAACTATACGGTCTACTTCTTCTTTGGAAAGAGATGGCATTTCTCTTTTAACCTGTGCTCTATAATCTTCAATATACGATTCTAATACACGTTCAAACTCACCTTGTTCTGCACCTACTAAACTCTTAGTGAGAACTTTTAACTCTGCTGTTTCAGCTGTTGTGGGGTTTTCTTTAGCTTGTAACATACCAAAACGCTCAGCATTTTTCATAAGCTCAGTGCGTTGGTCTCTTCCTGGATAAGTATATCCAGGGATTTCTAAAAGCGTAACCCTACCATCTAATATTCGTGCAAAACCATCTGTTGCATTACCTACAACTTGACCACCGCCAGTTTGCACTGTTACTTTTTCATTAGGGTCGGCTTTGTTTACCATAAAAACATCGCCTTCTTTAGACTCTATTTTTACCCACTCTTTATTTCGAGTGCCGCCAACAGTATACGAACCTGTATTCCCATCAACAGTTACAAACTGACCCTCACCCAAAGAGATAGTTTTAAAATTAGGAGCTGCCTCACCCTCTAAAGTCATGGGGGTATAATCTTCACCTTTTAATGCTGCTTCTCTCATTGCAGCAGGATCAATAACATACATTTTATTACCAATAGTTTGGAATTTAAGATCTTCTCTTTCCAATAATTTAGGTACTGCCGCAGTCAATATAGCTTGTTTAGATTTACTTTCTTGTGAGGCAGAAGCTGTTGCTGCTTCCATAGCAGCTTTTTTAGCTAAAAGATCAGATTGTCCTTTAGCTTTTGCCATTTCTAAAATAGGATCACTAACAGCTTTAATTGTTTCAGGTGCTAAAACAGAACTAATAAGTTCACCTTCCGGTGCATTAGCTATAGCGGCTGCTAATTGTAACCCTGATATATAAGGGTTTAGCTCGTATGCTTTACCAGCATCACCATATAATTCTTTATATTTAGGTAATAATTCAGCTGAAGTTTGCGCTTCTGGAACTTTTTGTAAAAGTTGGTTCAACATAGCTTGTTGAGGATTTACATTTTTAGCGAAAGGTACAGTTTTTCCTGGAAACAAACCTTTTGTTAGATCGATTATAGGATAATCTTGTGCCTCATAACCCTCACCTCCTGCGGCAGTCTGTGGTGTGCCAGCAGCTCGCATTACAGGTTGTTCACCCATAGCCATACGAGCCATAGCTTCACCCTGTCCAGGAGCTTGTGTAAGGGCTGACATAATACCCTCATTCATACTTACATCATCAGTTTCTGGAGAGCCTTGTTCAGTGGCTTCTAGTAAAGTAAGTGAGGGCTGTATAAGAGTAAGCGCAGATTCAGGTGTATCTTTTGCATCCTCTTTACCTATATAACCAGCCAGCTCATTACGACGTTGTTCAATACTTTGATTATCACCACGGATAGCATTCATAATACCTACAAAATCATCAGCATTATCTATACCATCATTCATCTCTTTTAACTGACCAGCAACATCACCCAGTACACTTTCCATTTGAGCTTCTTGCTCAGGTGTAGTTTCAAGCCCAGAAGTAATACCTGTCCCAGCAGCTTGGGGTGGCTGACCACTAAACATTGCTCTCTGTAGCACTGGATCCATTAGCTAAATGCCTTCTGTGCTGCACCGTATAGGCTAAGACCGCCAATACCAGCACCTAGTAATTGATTAAGTATACTCGGTTGTGCTGATGCTCCTTGGGATATTGTCATTTGTGAAGTAGGCGCACCACGCAATATATCACTGTAAAAACCAAGACGTTGATACGGCTCAAATACTGTTTGCATTTGTGTTTGACGAGTAGCTTCATCTTGCGCTTGTTGCAAGGCACGTTCTTGTTCACCAAGTGCAAATAGATTTGCTGAATCAGCTATACCTAATTTAGAAGTTAACTCACCCAATCCTGCTTGTTGCAATCCAAGTTGCCCAATACCCTGCCCTAATTGACCTGCCGCTTGCCCGACCTGTATAGCTCTAGCCATTTCATTTTGTGCAGCTTGTTGAGCTTGTAAAAAATTATCAGCTTGTGATTTTGCTAATGCAGCAGCTTCATTACGGCCTATCTCAGCTTGTTGCACGGCTGCACGGCTACCACCAAAAGCTCCTGCTTGTGCTGCTTGCTGACCTAATTGTGACCTTTGCATATCAAAAGCACGGCTAATTTCATTTTGCACCGCTTGTTGATAAGGGTTCATATAAGATTGCATTTGGGCTTGTGTTGGCGCACCCATACCACCAGCTAGGGCAGCTTGACCAACACCAAACTGACCAAGAGCTGCTTGTTGTGTAGCTTGTCCAGATTGTATAAAAGGTTGATAAGCACCCAACCCTGTTTGAGCAGCACTTAACGCATCTTGTTGTGCTTGCGTCATACCCTGTGAAGTAATTGCTGGTAGACCACCTGTAGGGGGAGCAGAAGTCAGAGCTTTAGCTTGCTCCATAAGCCCTAATTTATAGGCTTCTATTTCCGGTGATTCTTTTTGGATAATGGTTTCTGTAGCCATTAGCCCATCCTCTCAAACTTACGCATCATATTATACATACGTTGCGCTCCAGCTTTACGATCACCGCCCCCTGCCCCACGGACAGCTTTTGCATTCATAACAAATTCACCATCACTTAGCATAGCTGGTATAGAATCACTTGTTGATGTTCCAGGACCATTGATTGCACCACCTCTAGCCGCTGTCATCATTTGAGTCCTAAATGTAGGGTCTTGATAATAAGGGTTTTCACCATAAAAATCATCACCAAAGAAACGATCTGGGTATTGTTGTTTATACTCCTCAAGTGTCAGACCTGTATAATCATCTACCCCATCATCATCTTGATCGTTATAACCAGCTAATGCTGCCGCTCCTGCAACGCCAGCTCCAGCATATAATAGAGGGGCTGATTGTTTCAAAAATCCAGGAGCTCCTGCTGTAGCTGCTTCTGCTATTTGTTGGCTAGCTTTATTTGTAATTGCTTTTCTAGCTGCTTCATCAAGTGCTGTATCACCTAATGTACCAAGGGCTTTTGCAGCTTCACCTTTTGCTATTTGTGTTTGTAAAGCTGGATCTATACTTGCACGACTTGGGCTAAATATTGATTCTAATGTACCTTCACCACTTACTGCTCCAGTGCTTGCATCAACAGTAGCAGGGGCAGGGTCATAAACATATTGTTCAAATAAATCTTTGCCTTTATCTAAAAGGCTTCTGTTTGGGTCTACAGTTTGCAAAGGATCTTTGAATGGAAGTTTTTCTCCTAGTTTACTCATCGCTACATCTTTAGAAGGTGCTGTTGCCTGAGCTGCTTTAGTTGCATCCGTACCTGATTGTCCTGCAGCAGCAGTAGGATCTACTGCTTTATCACCACCAAATAATTTAGCAAAAGATGCTCTTTGTTGTGCTGCTGCTTGTAATGGGCTTCCAGCGGCAAATTGTATATTTTCCAAGAAACTACCTTGATTACCAGTAAAACCAGCACCTAGCGCACCAATACCACCTGATATAAGGGCTGATTTAGCAGCATCTTTTAAACTACCACCCTGTAATAATGTAGTGATACCAGAGCCTAGCCCTGCACCATAGATAGGACCAAGAGCAAAGGATAAAGCAATAGGTAAAACAACAGGCGCGATCTTTTTAACAACTTTTTTAAGACCTCTTCCTATTTTCCTAAATATCTTTTTAAGGAAAAATTCTGGTTGACCAGTAACAGGGTTAATACTATTTAATTCATTACCTACAATATAACGTTCAGGCTCAATACCCATTTCTTCCATTTGGGTAAATAACATACTTTTGAGTTTAGGGTTTTCATCTAACACTTCCATAGGAACCATTGTCTCACCCTCTGCAGCGTGGACAATATAAGTATCACCATTACGACCAAACTCCGCTAACATCTCTGCTGCGGACTTCATTGTTTGCAAACCACCTTCTGGAATGAGAGGTTGTTCGTGTACCTCGTATGGGAGTGTAGCTATACCTTGCATCTTACTTTCCTTATAAAATGAGATGCAGGGTAGCAATGCCTGATATTTGCTAACTGCATCATAAACATATTTTTTCTCCTATGCAACCGAGATAGTGACTGTTCCCACAGAACCTGTTGCAGAAACAGAACCACTAAATGTCTCTGTTTTACCAATAACTTTCAGAAAACCACCATCTGCAATATAAATATCACCTTGTTGTAATAAATTATTGTTCCCATCTGTAGGCACTTCTTGAAAATTTAACTGTGGGTTTTGTGCTTGCCTTAAAAATATTTCTAAAGCTCTTACTAAATCAGCAAGATATTGAGCGTTTACTTCACTTGGAGGGGTAGGAAGACGCGGAAAAGGAGTTACATTAGTAGCCATTAACGCCTCCCATCTTGCCTTATCTCGACCCGAGGACTACCTAACCGCCAACGAACACCTTGAACAGAACAATCAACCTTAATAGAAAAAGCCCTACCACGAAGCCTAACATCAGCTTTATTAGTATATTGTTCAAAAGGCACTGTTGTAGAAGTGGCTGTTCTATCTATTTTAGAAATTTCAGATTGTAAAAAATTACCAGCGGGAAAATTATTAGATTGTAAAGTAACATTTACAGTAGGCTCTGCATTAGTAGAACCATTAAATGTAAAATCAGGTATCACCCTACGAACAAAAGAAAATTGGTCACCTTCACCTATATCAATAGGGCTAGATTCTATTGAAGATATCATGGCAGAACCATCATCATTATAACCTGTTTCATGGTTATATAAATAGCCACCCTCTGCTGCTATTGGAAAAGTCCTTATACCTCTGTCCAAAAAAGCAGTTCTACTTAAAGTACCATAATACCAAGTTTGTTCTGCATAATTGTAAATCACATAACGGTCATTCTCACCTGTCCCCCCATTTGCAACAGAATTTGTATCGGAACAATAATACCAAACTATCTCACTAAATTCAGAGATTACGCCAGCAAATACTTTATGTGCCTGATCATAATTAAAATCAAAAAATACACGTTCTTTTACAGAGCAGGGTAACTGTTGTGTTTTACCGTCGTAGATATAGAAATTTTGTCTACCCATCCAAAACACAGCATCTTCTACTGCTATAGCTGCATTTGGACCCATAATAGTTGTATTTGATGCAAGAGGTTGAATACCAAAAGTAAACGGAGCACCAATAAACTGCATTGAATGCACTGAGCTATCTGTAAATATTATAATTTCACGTTTAGTTTCAATAGCTTTTACAAACTCAGAACCAGAACCAATCCTTAAATCACCAGCCGTATTAGTAGCTTTCGGATTCCAATCAGTTAAAGATTCTTGATCTGAAAAACGTATGAGCAAAGGGTCTTGTGTTGAACTTCCAACAGGGTTAGTTCCAAAAGCAATTACATGGCGGTCAACATCTGAAACCATTATTTGTTTTGCTGTTATAGGTGTTTCTTCTGCTCCAGATACTGTCCCTATTTCTACCGCCCTTGTAGTGACTCCACTGCTTTTATCCCAGTAAAAAATTGAACCATC
>TARA_R100000654_G_scaffold73709_1_pt1 | contig 44603 bp, 55 predicted proteins | sample TARA_R100000654 | Tara Oceans TARA_R100000654 (sample SAMEA2622473) | marine metagenome | biome: marine biome (ENVO:00000447); feature: surface water layer (ENVO:00002042); material: "saline water (ENVO:00002010), including plankton (ENVO:xxxxxxxx)" | depth 5 m
TTACGATTCTTGTTCGCCATGCTGAGAGCGATGGCAACGGACTGCTTTTGAGGCTTTCCTTCTTTTTTCAACTTCTTGATTTTTTTGGACACGCTTTTACCGTAGGCCATTCTACCTCCGAAGATTCTGTAAACTTATCTTACTAATAACAAATCTAGTTGTCAACTTGAAATAACTCAACTAAGCTACTAAAGCACAGAAAGTCTGTGTAATACTAACCACGGTGTGTGGGGTTAGGATATGAGTTGAAGGGGTGGCTTGCCGCCCCTTCTTTACTTGTTACGGACCACCGCTTCAGTTGTCAGGAAAATCCCAGCAACGGATGAAGCTTTACTTAATGCAGTAATCGTCACCTTGGCCGGATCAATCACTCCCATCTCTACCATGTCCCCGTATTCTCCCCTCTGAGCATTGTACCCCCACAGGAAGTCATCATGGCTTCTCACTTTACTCAGAACAATCTGCCCATCAATCCCCGCGTTCTGTGCTATACGCATCACGGGCATAGACAAACAGTCCTTAATGAGGTTCACACCCATCTGGACTTCCGGATCATCCAACCGTATCTCGTCCAAATACGGTATGCATTTCACCAGAGCGGTCCCGCCACCCGGTAAAACCCCAGACTCAATAGCAGAATGCACCGCATTCAAAGCATCCTCCAGACGTGCCTTCTTCTCGTTCAACTCAACTTCCGTAAATGCACCCACCTTAATGACCGCAAGCCCGTTAACAAGCGATGCGGCCCTCTTACGGTGGTATCTCATCTCATGAACCGTATCAGATTGCGCAGCAGCGTCCTCAATCTCGTCAATACGCTCCAAAACCTCGAACTCGGTCCCCATTGACCCCAAAACAGTCGTGGTATCCTTGGTAACAACCACCTTTCGGCACTTACCAAAGTCACACAACCCCACTTTCCGGTACATCAGGTCGCCATCGACAAGCACCCCACCCGTAGATGCAGCCAAATCACCCAAAAAATCCAACTGCTTATCCCCAAATCCAGGAGCCTTAACGGCACATACCTGAAAATCTGCCTTCTGCTTGTTCAAAATAAGCATGTTCAGCGCATCACCACTAATATCACTCGCAACAACCAGTACTGGTTTCCCCATGTCGTGAATCGGGTCCAAAACCTCTATCAGCTTCTTCATAGAAGTAATCTTCCCCGAGTAGCAAAACACAAAAACATGCTCATCATCTTCCAACACGCACTCATTAGAAGCCTGTTGGTTGATGAACGCCGCCGATTTGTACCCTCTTTCCAACTCCATTCCGTCAATCAACTCAAATGTCGTCTCAAAACCATTACCATTCTCAACAGTAATCACCCCGTCGTCCCCAACTCCGGTAACCACCTTGGAAATCAGTTCACCCATCTCTGAATCACCATTCGCACTAATCGTAGCAATCTTGGCTATCTGCGTATTGCGGTCAGCATTACCTGATTCAAACACAATCGGCTCTGCCTTTGACTTCAAAACCTCAACGACCCTGCGTACCGCCATCTCCATTCCAGCCTTGATACGCATCGGATTGGAACCAGCAACAAGATACTTCAAACCCTTCTCAATAATACCCTGAGCCAAAACAGTCGCCGTCGTGGTACCATCACCCGCCAAAAAACTCGTCTCCAAAGCAACCGTCTTTACCAACTGCGCTCCCAGGTTCTCCATCTTGTCCTTCAAAAAGACCTCGTTGGCAACCGTTACACCATCCTTCGTCACCAACGGCGAGCCCACAGGACGATTTATCATCACGTTCCGTCCCTTCGGACCCAGCGTAACACCAACACTGTTACCCAGTTTACAAACGCCACCATTCAAACGCTTACGCGCATCTATTCCAAACTCCACTACTCTAGCCATATGTCATCTCTCTTTGCATGCTCCAGCAGATACACCGGTATATTATCTACAAGAGGGACCACTCCAGTTGTCTCTGGCCCCTCTGCACACAGACTGATTCGGGAAGGTCTGTGTGCTTTTACTATTTTCAGACAACTTGAAACCAATATACCGCAGTACACTAAAAACTTGCAACCCTATCGTCAAAAATTGCAAGCCAGTGTATCTACAGTCTAAATCTAGTCCCTGATCTGGGTAGGAAAGAAACCAACCTTGGCAATCTTCTGAGCCCTCTTCTTGTTGGCAGCAACCATCTTGTGTGCCTCTTCCATAAAGTACTCAAAAAACGCCTCAGGACTTGGCATCTGTTTCATCCTATTCGCCTTACGACCAAAATACGTGATTATACCACTGCCTTCGCTGTCTGAATAATCCTTCCTAATCTCGAATATACACTCTCCAGCATATATCCTGTCGTAAATACTCAACATGTCGTACCTGGTTTGAGTATCTGCTCGTAACATTGCATTTAACCAAATACTGATGGTTAAACGGTCTTCTCTGGAATCAAATTCCATAACTAACTCCGTGTGTGTGGGAAAAATATGATGACGATAAAAGAGTAAATTGCTTAGTTTTGTAATCGCTTAGGCACACGGCAAACATGTTTGCCAGTGCTGACAGCGATTACAAAACCACTGCATACCCCTTGGGTAATAGAACAGGTTCGGGAAACTTTGTCAAGGAAAAAAGTTGTAATCTTTTTATAAAGAGCAAAACTCCCGAATGTCCAAAAAATCTTCGAAGGGGTCCAATACATATATAGCCGGCGCCATGGGGGGGGGCACACCGCGCACCACACCCCGTGGGACAATAGGGTCAGATTGTGAACGAGGATGGGACAATGTCGCGCGCGCGCCAGGTTTAACAATCCCTTGGATTGTTACTCGGATTTTGTGTTCAGAATGGCATCTCTAGCCTCGTTTCGTTGTCAGTAGGTAGGATGGGAGCAACGACAACAGAGCAAGCGAGCAGAGCCCATTTGGCTACATATCAACCAAAACTTTTTTTCCCCATATAAATAGCCTTGGAGATAATCCGTTCAAAATGATTATCCATTATCTCAACTCCAGACGGCCCTTTTTCACCGCTTGCACTGGGTTCGGAGCTTTTATTATCCGAAAAGATGAAATATTTTTGATTGTAATTACATCCAGTAATGATGGGGCTTTTACGGTATTCTTTACGGGTTGATTATCGATTAATTGGTGGGTATCGGTTGACATTGTAAAGAATACTGGGATATAGTGGAATTGTCAACGAGACGAAAGCATACTGAAACAGGATTGTTAGACTTTGCCACTTACCACGGAATACGAGGTAAGCCCAAAAGGGCCCTACGGGGTTGCTCCGCGACATTCCGTGCGCTTAATAGGCGTAACGGTCAAGAGAATGAGCTAGTGGTCGCACTGGTACGTTTCAGGGGAATTTTCCCTCCTTCAAAGCTGCGAATTTTGCGGGACGTAATCCACGAAAGCCAAGTACCTAGTCTGAGCATAGGTAGAATGATACACTCCTCACGTCTCTTTTCCGGCGGGGCGGTTTTGGCTTCAATCTAGGGATTGAAGGGGCTTGGGAAGATACCCGAGTCCGTAATAAAAAGGGCAGCTTGTTATGTCGACATCCGAACGTCGGCGGCCAAATATATCAGTCAAGCAGCTACGTTATCACGGTATTCTTAAAGGGTACTCGGAGCATAAAAATTGATAACATAAGCTCGTGGATGATTGACGGATATATGGAAGCCACTAACAACTAGCTAACACTTTTAAGAGCTACCCTTTTCATTGTAATATTTATCTCTCTAGTATAGAGGGATAGACACCGAGCTAGACTTCAGGCACTCCCGACCTTTCCGCCTCATATTTCGAACAGGATTATACCGTGGACATGCTGCGAACAAAGCTCAACGTCTATCCCTCCTTACACTATGAACACAAGACAAGCTTGTGTTGATACTGCAAGTAAACACACGGAGATAACCAATGAGCGTATTTATGATAGACCTGAGCACGGGAGCCACCCTTGAGCTTCCATCAACACAGCAGACATATCAAACGAAAGTAGACACGGACACAGGAGTAATAACGCTTGTTTCGTTACCTGCTCAAGATATGAAAGCTCAGTATGGTAGCTGCTGGATATGTCCAGTGGTAGCCATGCGTGAAACAAGACAATCATATAAAAGCTGGATGCTTGACCAGATAACTGAAAACAGACGCATATTAGGCATTGCATGACCCTTGCGAACGGGTGACCCGTCACCCGTTACCACGGCTTATTCAATCCTGAATGAGACAATCATGGAGATATAACAATGACACAAGAACACAGAAGACTATCAAAGACTAGCACCACCGAGTTTATCCTGAAGTCGGGAACCAACAAAGGCCACCGTCGAATATGGATTGAAAAGCGAGTGCTAGCTCAGTACGGGTTCACACCTAAAACCATGATGAAAAGGCGTTTTGTGAGTGACCTGAACACACGAATGGTACTTGAAACAACCACTGACCGTAAGCTCAAAAAGCATACTGTATCTCAAAAGAAAGGGGTCCCAGTGATTGACATGGTAGGCAAGCAGATAACCGCTTTCATGGGCAAGTATCCACGGGTACGTGTTGAAGTAAGGCACGGACGTATTTTGATAACCCCAACCTTTGACCAATAGCCTTAACGCCGGAGATATAACAATGACTATTAAGTACACGCCAGAATGGGCACTAAACCAAATGAAATGGTTCTACTTAAACAACATGAAAAATTTTGCACGGAATATGATGTGGGATTTTGAAAGAGTTGCAAGCGACTGGAATAACCCTCATAACGTACGCGGCCTTTATTTTGACTGGACGCGGGAAGATTTTGAAAACACAGCCCGATTATATGAAGAGTGGCGAAACAAAAAAGAGTCTGAATGACCCTTGCGAACGGGTAACACTCGTTACCCGTTACCATGGCTTATTCAATCCAGAGTAAACCAAACACACGAGATATAACAATGAGATACATGAAAGTATGGAATTTAATCCAGAAAGGTAGACACCTGTCAACACGACGACGTGACCCCATCAAGTACATGACGAAACATGAAACACCGGAAGAAGCCAGTTTGGCCTGGCTGCTTGGGACAAAAAGTATCATTGGAACGTCATCTAAAGTAGTAATGGGTGAGTTTTATCAATGGTTGACAAAGGTCATGTACTTTGCTCCCTTTAACCTGTCCGGTTTTCAAGTGTGCCCATTTGCCACGCCAGCTTGTAAAAAAGACTGCCTTGGCCATAGTTCGGGCAACCTTGTATTTCAAGGTCAAACCGAGGTACTAAGAACATGGTCTTACTATCTACACAGTGAACTATTCCACACCAAGCTGGACATGGCTATTAAAATGCTAGGCATGGAAGCTGTGGTCAAGGGCATGCAAGCTGCCGTTCGATTGAATGGGAGCTCTGACTTGGACTGGTCTGACGTAATAGAACGACATGCTGAATCAGGTGTGCAGTTTTATGATTACACAAAAGACTTTGAACGGGCTGTGGCCAGTATTGGAACGAACTACCATCTAACGTATTCCATCAGTGAAAAACCCGAGTCATGGGAAAAGGGTATATACCTTGTCCAACGTGGTGGCACTGCCGCCGTGGTGACTCACCGAAACAAAAAGAAAGCTGCTGCCTTTGGCCAGTTGTTATCTGACAGGTTCGGTGTGGGTGTTGCCGATGGCGACCGTCATGACCTGCGCTTCTTGGACAAGGGTAAGCTTGTAACTCTGACTGCAAAGGGCAGCATGAAAGAGGAATCAAAATTTGTCTGGACGCGAGAACAGTTCGATAAACTTGCAGGATAATCGATGGTGCGCACCGAGCTTCTGTTCGGTGTCCACAATGGGCAATCCTGCCCAAACATGGAGATAACAATGACTAATAAAATGCGTGAGTCGAAAAAGGCTTTAAGGGCTCGTGGCGTTGAGTTTGGACGCGAGATGAAGTCCCGCTTTGAAAAAGTAATTTCAACAGAAGGGCGTCCTCGAAAAGGTGGTTTTTTCAGATTCGAGTGGGACGTGTTGGAGGGGAAAAAACTCCTGCACGGCTACAGTGCCGAGGTAAGTGTTCTAAACTCTGAAACCGACGAGGTAGAAGTTCTTTGGACTTGGATTGACCACACTCAAAAACCTGCCGTATTAGTTACGGACAAAACTAAGACGACTTTGGACCGAGTAACCATAGGTTTTCTTGAGCCTCTCAAGATGAATAAACTTGTTCAAAACACTGCAAAGTCTAAATAAGACACACACGGAGCTAACAATGAAGATTGTATTTACAACACTAATACTTGAAGAAGCTATCGCATATTGCGACAAGCGAAAACTACAAGACTTAATCATCGACCGCACTATTTGTCGACGGTACAACGTTCTAAGAGCGTAACAACACACACGGAGATAACATCATCAAAGCTGCCCACTAGGTTTCGACCCGGTGGCCACCTTGGGCGATGTTGCCCTAACACGGAGATAACAATGAAAGATAGAATACTAAAGGCTGCCATCATGGCGGCTCTAAATGAAATGACACAAAGTGAACTTGATAACATGCCTGATTCTCATTTTGAGGGCTCGGGGCCTGTCTTCATCGTAAAACATGAGGAGTGGCTTGACCGTTGTCGTGACACAGTAGAGGAACATTTCAACCCATGGGACGTCTTCGACCTGTGTAAGTCTTCCCCTTCTATGTTCCCAAATGAGATTTTGCAGGACCACTTGCAACGTCAGGGTGTGATAACGATACCCCATAGTGACTACTATCATGACAAAGGTAAAAAGGAGTGGATAAACGACATGAAAATCATTCTTGACATGATGTGGCGTCGGATAGACTGCCCATCAACAAAGACAAAAGCCGTCGCCGAGTGGCTGGCGGAACAACTATAAACACACGGAGATTACAATGACACAAGAACAAGCAGCAGGACGTATCATTTGTGTGTCGTCAGCAGAAATCCGAACTCAATCGAACAACCTGTTCCTACTGGTTGAGGACTTCGATGACAACATAGCACTGCTGAAGGCTGACAGTCCGGCAACTGAACGCATAAACCAACTGCTAGAACAACTCATGGACATAACATCCGAGCTAGACATGATTGGACAAACACTAACAACACACACGGAGATAACCAATGACCCTTGAGTTTAAACAAAGATACATGGATCCCCTTAAAAGTCAATGGATAACATTCAGGTTTGAAAATGAAACTTGGTTTGTTTATCCTGACGGGCAGGTAGCTGACAGTTGCTTTTGGAACTTAGCTGACATCACGTATAAAAGTCTTTACGACTTCATAAATAGTAACCTTTAAACACACACGGAGATAACCAATGAACTACTACAATATAAAACAATCAATACGAGAAGCAGCAGAAGCCTGTGGCATGGAACCCATTCCCACGGGTGGAGGCTGTGACTACATGGTACTGGAGTGGGAACACCTTAACCTGGTACTGTGTGACGACATGCATGAGAGTGGCGTCGCTTGGAATGAACCATGCTGCATCGTCTTCTACGACAGTTACTTTGGAAACTGTGATGTTGGTTCCCCACAACCAATCTACGAAAAGGCTTTTCCCAGCCCACTGGAGGCTTTACTCTTCATCAAGAACTTTAATGGAACAGTCAAACTATAAACACACACGGAGATAACCTAGAATGCTAATCATATTTATCATCGCACTCTTTTACTTTATCTGGTACACAACCTAACAACACACGGAGATTACAATGATTGAAGAAACCGCATCCACAAATGCAGAAACAAAATCGACAGAAGAACTTCGTGCGGAGTATGCCCAGCAACACGCATGGTGGAACGATACCCTTGGTCTTTGCCTGGAACACATATACAAATGTGCTTGGGAGAACAACGTGTACTTGACCGCTCATCAGTTGTATAACAAATGCCGCACGATGGCCGTGGACGTACTTACGAAAGAGGGCGACCCTCTCATGCTCAGTAGGTATGCAAAAGTTATTCTAGGCGTGATTACGCTCGAGGAATACCATGGATACCAACCACCAACCGAACCACCATTCTAGGAGCCAACATGAATGAATACGCATGCCGGATGCACGTCAGACCATCGGACAACTTTCACAAGGGCGGGCCAAAGTGTACCTTCCTTACGAGAAGAATACGAAACTTCCTGTACTGCTGTCAGGGTAGGCAGATAGTTATTCGCCATTACCTGAAACAGGATGAGGTGTTCTTGTATGAACTGGGACAACACCAGTGGACAAGAACACCCAATCCAACCAAACCAATTGGACTGGACACGTCTCGCTTTGACTGCGGCCTGACTTGGGTTGCAGAACGCAACCAGCCTCAAGTAAGACCCTTGGGTCACTGGCGAGACGGGAGCCGACCTGGTCGATGGGTTATCTACGTTCCTGAATCATTTGACCCGTACGTAAAACTAAAATATCTAAAAGCAAAATACCACACTTACATTCCATAGGAGAAGTCATGGAAGAAATACACATGGATAGAATACAAGTTACCACTCGACTCGGATTGACGTTTGTCATTCCGCTCGATGACCTGATAACGTGCAGTGAACACGACGAGACAGTAATCACAAAATCCGGCATGGAGTTGAAGCCACTCTGGTCGTGCGAACAAAGCCACAGCGAGGCGTTCAAACTGTTTACCGATGGACTGGCTTTCGTCTTTTGCTCACTCGTCATTGGAGGTTTGCTATGGATGATGTAGATAACCCAACATTACCAGACGAGTTCATTGAGAGAATCATCGGGTTGCAAATACATCCTGACCTGAGCAATGAGGAGATTGAAAACTTAGCCAATGAAATCATCATCGAAGCACTACAGTATGAAGTCTTTCTGACTTGCGTTGACCAGTATCTGTACGAGAAGCGGAACGAATCAATGAGACTTCGGAGGCGGGGAAGATGAAAGCAACACACAAAAGAAAGCTAACAAGAGAACGTCTGTTGCACATCGTGGCCACTTACCTCGGGCTCGATGGCATCATGAACGCTGGCAGAATACATCGTTGTGCAACAACCGACCGTGCGAACTGGGACAGGATGATTGCCATGGACCTTCCAATTGGAGCCACCAAAATCAGAGGAGACTACGTTGAAGTCAAGGTTTGGTTGGACCCACAAGCGTACCTGTTGTACGAAGGCAAACGTTCTAGACCCAGTTGTGATCACCATGTCAACGTCACCATGTACGGAGAAATCATCAAAGGCCGTGGCCGTGGTCGTAAACGAAGCAACATCAATGCTCGCAACGTTTACTGTCGCCTGGATCACAAGTGGTTCCTTGCCACCAAACGGCTTGTTGACCTTACCCGTGGCTCAAGTGCCAACGAATACTACAAACTTGGTATACAGACCTTCGTCTGTAAACACCTAGTCAGGCTGCACTTGGAAGACCATTACGTTCTCTGCCTTCCCACAAATGGCGGCTGGAAGATATGTAGGGCCAATGGTGAGCGCATTTGTGACTGGGATGAAAGCACTGAAACAAAGGCTTGGGTACGAGCATACAAAGAACTGATACCAACAGTAAGTTTCTTTGAGCTTGGTCTAAGAAAATATCCACTTTAAAAACGAACACAATCATTGTGTATCTCACGTGTTGGGGTCGGCTTCGGTCGGCCCCTTTGTGGTTTTTATCTTTACTTTGTTTTATATTTATATAATTACACGCGCGTGAAGGCAGATTGCTGGCCGCTTCATGGCTGGCAACTGGTTGTACGCTGTGTGATTATCTACTTTGTAACTGCAAACCAGTGGTCGTTTGTGGTTGACTACTGGTCTACTTTTGGTTGGATTGTGGTCGAACTGTACTTCATGAAGGTCGCCCTTACAAAAGCATCCACCGCCGATTGACCACCCAAGTACAACATCTGTGTTGCCCCTGCGGCGTAAATCATGGGAACCAATACCGAAGCTTCAACGTCGTTTCGGATGCCAACCCAAATCAAAATGAGCCATGCAAAGTTCCAGAGCATTGACGCAATAAACTTTTTGCTTTGAAGCATGCCTTTGTCTTTTATTTTATCTGTCATTTCTTCTTTCCTAATAACGATGAAACCGTTTTGTTCTTCTCCCAGAACTTGCAAGACCAGAACCGTGGCTTGGTCTTTGGACCAGGTGTATCACAGTTGTGCCTTGCTCTGAAGTTTCTTCTGCGCTCTGGGTTGTCGCGTTTTATCTCCATGTTTGGATCGCCAAACATAACACGTTTAATCTTGCCGTCGTCTCCGCGTACGAAAACAACACTCTTCTTACGCCCGTGACCAGCCTCTCCCTTGCGTATGGCCCTTGGGTTGTTCAGTGATACCTTTTTACCTTTATACTCTGCCACAACGCCTCCTAGGGCTTCTGACCGAATGCCGACATGCATCGCCAAAATTGACTGTTCTGATCCGAACCCGCACCTTCGTTCCAGTAAGGCATACAGGTTTCTATCTTGATGGTGTTCACCGCCGCAGCACTTATCGATGAACAATCACCTTCGGTTGCGCCGGCTCCACCACCAGAGTTCTGACCACCACCTTGGCGGTTCATGCGGCAGAACATCTCACGACACAACAAGTCGCCTTCCTTCTCGATGTACTCCGAACTGCATGGCACACGAAGCAAGTCGGGCTCCGTAAGGTTTACGACAACAGCCGCTTGTGCCTTCTCAAACTCCCCTTCCAGGTCACCAATCGCCGTCAGTATCTCTTCAGTACTGGATGTATTGTTGTTTATCTTCCACATGACGCCACCGGTTATCAAACCGCCGCCAAGAAAGCTTGCGAGTATTATCGACCACATATCATTTCTTCTTTGCAAAAGTTTTTGCATACTTTGGTTTCCTTGCTTTTCCACCAGCACTCTCCCCTTTCATGCGCTCTGCCATCTTCTTTCTGCGGATCGCACCTGACCGTTCACTCTTGGTAAGTCGAGCCGCCTTGTCCGCTGGTAGACACTTCGGGTACCCACGCTTCTCACCTTTACGGCGTCCACATGGTTTCCCGGTTTTGATGTCAACCCAGTTCTCTTTGAACCACTTGCCAAGACCATCGCTCTTTGCCATTACTCTTCTTTCCAGTACGGGGCTTTCGCGCCACGCTTCTTCATGAGCTTGTTGTACTTCTGAACAGCCCAGCCGTTGGCGTAGGCACTTGGATACACGTCAAACTTGTCTTTGGCTTGGCGTACAACAGATGCCCACAGTTCTGCATTCTTTGGCTTGTTCTTCTTCTTGGCCATGTCTACCCCTAGTGTGTCAAACAGGAAACAACAACGGCGTTGGTTGGGCCAGCATTGCCCGATGTGCCTGGAGTTGTGACGCATGCAAAGCTGAAGTTACTGAAGGCGACACCGGACGCAAAGGTATATGCAATGGTGTTCTGAGCGGGAGCCACCAATACCATGTCAGGTAAAGTTGTTCCGACAGTCGGACCACTGTTTGCGTATAACTTTACGTAAGACTTGGCCGTGTTTAAAGTATTGTCTATTAGCACCCCATCAAGAGTTACCGATGAACCGACAGGTAAACTGTTGGCGTTCTCATCACACTGGTCGCTTTGATGTCTATCGGTGCTACGCTGTCCATGTATGTCATATGTTACAAAAGCCATTATCGACTCCCTACCAATGTCAGGGTTACAGTTGTTGAAGGTGCTGTCGTTCCTGCGGTTCCTGCTTCTTTCACAACCGCGTATGAAACGTTGTTCGTAATAGGTATGCCCGTGGTTATCACAACGCTCGTGGAACCACCATGAGGAGCCATGATGATCACCTCTGGATCAGTCGTGCCGACCAAGGGATCAAGGCTATCAAAGATGCGCAGATAAACAGTCGAAGATCCACCACCTGCGGTGCTGTTCCCTATGTCAATACTTACAACCTGCAAACCGGCTGCGGTATCAATCGCCGCCTTCCTGAAGACACTTCTAATGGCTGTGGCACCTGCACCCGTATCCAGCAACAAGTCTGGAAAGTCAACCATCTGTTCATTATTAGTTACCGCCATCAGGCACCTCACGTTTCAAGATTACAATCGATTTGATTTCTTTAACATCACTCTCTATTGGATTCAGGCGACCATGGACCCCACTGATTGCCTTACGCATCGCTTCAGTTGCTGATGCATTTTGTTCCACCATCGTCGTACCCATCTGATCCAGGCGATTGCAAATCTGCCGTTGGCACTCCATCTGATCATCAATCTGCTTTAGATGCTTATCAATTATTTGGGGCAAGTATTTGCTGGCAAACTTTGACAACCCCCAAAGGATGGTTACGGCTAAAGCCAACGCCGACACTGGACCGGTGAGTAGGTTGATCATTTCACTGCTCATTGTAGCTCCAAAAAGTTGTGTATTCCAAGAGCCATAGCCTCACCCAATTTTTTCATGCCATCCACAGTAAGTAGTTCCTTGTGAGGTGGGTGGTCAATGAATAAAGGTTCGCAGCAAATTGCCACAGGATAGCCTATCCGTTTTATACAGTAAAAAGCGTTTTTCGTCCAGTCCTCATTGTGACAAGGAATAGATTTTACACTTTGTATTTGTGGTAAATTTAACAAACCCTCATTCATTAAATTTGCAAGTATCTTTCCTGTAGCGCTTCTCGAATCATAGAACTGTGCAGCATAAGATCCACCACCTGCATTAAGATGACAGGCAATGTAAACCGATGGCGTGTCACTGTTTCGGTTTCGTTCGTCGTAGTAGTTTACTCTGGCATGCCTGTCTTTGTACTGACCATCACTTATGTTGATGACTTCATGACCCCTTTGACGAAGGTACATCCCCATCCAAAACGCATACAAAGACGTGTAGTAAGCCTCGGTTTGGTTAATGTCCTCACCAAAGGCTGCGCCCATACGACCCTTCTTTACGGGGTCACCCATGTGTTGTACGTCTATGTATACTGTCATCTTCTTTAGTCCCTGCTTTCCACTACATATATAAGGTTGAAGTTTATGGTTTGGGCCATACCAGCAGAGCCACCTGTGCGTCGCTGTCCAAAGAACGCTCCTAGTACAAGGTTACCTGTTCCTATTCTTGTAATTTGTCTTTTGAGATCATGTCGATCACCTAAAAACTTTGCCTTGTTGTCATCTTCATACCATGCAAATGTAATGCTAGCACCCTGCAATCCAGCACTCTCAGATCCAGACTCAGTCTTTTGCCTCAAGGTTCCATCCAATCTTATCTGTGCTAAGGCATGTGTATCACCAGATGCATAATCACTGAAAGTGTTCATCCCAGTTCCAAGGTTAGTGTCCGTTCCAAAGCGCATAACATTAGACAAAGGACGGAAGAAAAGTCCAGTGCTTCCAGTCATAACCAAACCAGAGGCCGCACCGTGACTGTTGTTGGCAAAAGTAGTGCTGTCACCAACGTATACCCCAGTGCAAAGAAAAGCGTTTGTGTTGGTGGTATCGTAATCTGATATATTATAATCTGTCTCCATCACAACTCCAACAATAGTGTTTTTCTTGGCGGCAAGTGATGCGTATGAAATACCTGTGTCGACGTAGACTGAGGCATATGTAGACTGATCCAAAAAGTTTGTGTCACCCCTATCGTTAATAATTATTTTGTGAGCAAACCCTGAGACAGAGCTTGCTTCAAAAGTTGTAGTGTAAGATCCTGCTGCATGAGCAACGTCACTTTGTGTTGTTGTAACCCAAGCACTGGTCGGACCACTGTCTGGAGCCACACCACTTCCACGAGCAACTGTAGATGTTGGTCTTGCTAGTGACATGTTATCTCCCGAAGGTGGCGCGTATCAAGATTCTTGTAGACACGTTGTTGCTGGAACCAGCATCTGGCTTGGCGCGAATGAAGAACTTGCTGGCTCGGTAGTATGTGGCTGGCTCTGGCGTAACGTCCACTATTTCCGCAGCAGTACCATTTTCCAAGATGACGTTGATACCTGATGGATTGGTCGCTGAACCAACGATTGGATCGACTGTTGCACCGGCTCCGGTAGCACCAGGGTTGGTGAGAACGGATGTGTATCGTAGTATCCTACCTGCTGATGGTATCTGCACGCCTGTTGTTGGGTCACTGAATACTTCCACTTCAGATGATGTTCCAACGTCCGTCTCTTCTATTGTTACCAGATAGTCCGCATCACTGCTAACCTTCTGTACTGTAACGGTTGATGTGTAAGCCATTTTTGTCTCCTAATCTTTGATAGGTTTTGTTTGATAATCAAGTTTCATTTGTTCTATAGAACGTTCAAACCGATCCCGCATCTCAGGATCGCTAAGATCTTGTTTTATTCTTATACCACTGAAGGTTGTTACTTTTCTCCAACCTGCCATACCTTTTGGTGTAATAGCAGGTTTTCCTTCTAATTTAGCTTCAGGAGTTAGCATCATTGTCTGGTTCAAATCATTAACGGTTGCCGCCTCTCGTATCAGTCTTTCACCCGGATACATCTTTAATGCTCGTAAAGCATTCAGTTTGTCAACCGGAACGTAATAATGTTGCAAGTTTTTTTCATGATCCTTGATAACCTGTATGTCTAAAGTATCCATAATGTATTGTGCCATCCAAGGGCCTTTGCCTTGCTTGATGAACCTAGCGACATCTTCGGGCGTTTCAGCTTGTAGTTCAGGATTAAACTCATTCATTAACTCATGAACCAAGTTGCCAATCTCGTTAGCCATCAAGTATTGATCTTTGATGTCGTTTGGCCGGTCTGAATCTCTAATGCTTTGCCCCCTGAACACATCAACGTCCATACCCAACTCAATCGCGGCTCTAAACAGTACGTGAGTCTGTGCAAAGTAGGGAGCAAAATATTCAATGTTGTCCGTACGGGGTGTGCCTGTTTCACCAAATGCAGTTTTATAACTTTCAAATAGGGCAAGCATAATCGCTTGTGCTGTACCAACGTTCTGTGCAAAACTTTCCAATGGTAGGCCAAACCCTGATATGTACATGTTGTCTTCAGGCAATGGTACCGTAATCCTGTAAGCCTTGTACATTGGGTTTTTCATAATACGTTCTGCTTGCAGGTCGGTCCCTCTGTACTCTGGAAACTCCAACCCAGTTTTCTGTTCAAGTTGTTCTCTCTTGTACGACTCTACCAGTTCAGGCATCGCCAGATAAAAAGATTTGTAGAACGAGTTGTAGTATTGCGGGTTTTTGTTTATCATTTCCAGATGCAGCAATACGTTCTTTTGGTTCCAAGTGAAGAACGGTATGATTGATCGCACCCAAACTTTTTGCCACTGGGTAAGATCACCATAGTCAAATAAATATTTGTTGACCTGTTCCACGGCCTCTTCCGTAGTTTTTCCTCTTTTGACATTAGCAATGAAGTTTACCATCCGACCATGGTTTTCAGCACGACGGGCGATTGTGTTACCGAGCCATTTAGGAACCCCTAATCCAAGTGCTCCGACCATGTAGGGAACGCCAATATAAACCATGTCTTCCACTCCAGATCCCAAAGTAGAAAGCGTTTGCACCGGTCCAGCCTTTTGGACTTGACCAGTGGCTTCTTGTATACCCATGTCACGAGCCAGCTTCTCGTACTGGTACATCACTTGATCTGCATCCACCCTGTAGTTTGCATCACCACTTATAACCCCGCGCCTTGAAAGATCAGACAAAACATTGTCTAATGACCTAAGTGCTCCATCTCCCAAGTCAATCAAAGATTCGCCATTCTTGACGTCTTTACCGAAGACTTTCATTGCAAATTCAAGCGCACCTAAATCAAGCTTTTCACGGGCTGCAACATCGGCTCTATTGTAGCCACTACCTGCTCTGAACCTATCCCTAACGGTGATTCCACCTGGGCCACGAGTAATGATTGGCTGGCTTAGAATCTCTTGTGCTTTGGTGATGCTACCATACTTGGCATGATAGTCCACAAGACATCCGATGGCCCATGCTTTTACGTTTGTATCCAAACTTAATGCACCGCCAACACCAACGTCCAACACGTTGGTAAATACGTTACCGACAACGTTACGAGTAGTGAAAGCCGTAGACAACACCGTTATACGAGACTTCCAAAAATTATTCACCGCATCAAACGCTTTCTTACTGTACATCCCAAGTGCTGATGTAGGACCAACGTCTGCAAATATTCTGGTCAAAGATTCTTGAACCTGTGCTGGCATGTAAAGCCTAAATATTTCTTGGTCTTTTGCAAAGTAAGTTTTCAGTGACTTGACGCTGACATTTGGTAGACGACCAAACTCTGTCGTAACCTTGAGTGCTTTGTTCGTAGGGTTGTTAGCAACCGCCACCGCTTGATTTATTTCTGACGAAATAGAGTTCCATGCATCTTTCTCTGCCGTCTGGACAAGCCTGTTGTATTCTTCTGTGTCTTGGACCAAACGCCGCTCGAGCTTTTCTATCCTCTCTAGTATTTTTTCTTTCTTGGATGCTTTTTTTGCAGCCTCCAAAGCCTCTCTTAAATCAGCAACTTTTACATTGAGCTTGGCTTGCTCGGCTTCTATCGCAGTCCTCATCCGAGTTTCAAACATAGTTCTGATGTCAAAGGTATCTTGACCTTGTCTTGCTCTGAATAAGTTCAGACCAGAAACGGCTTGCTCCACTGAGTCTATGTCGTTTATCTCTCGTATGTCTGATGACCAACTTTTAAAAGGTCGATCAGCAGCACCGATACGTTTACCGGATTCTTGGGCTTCCGTAATCTTTTGTCTGAACTTAAACAGTATGTCCGTGGCCTCGTCTCCGGATGCGGCAATCAATTCATCGATAGCATTTTTGTTACCACCCATAAGTATTTGCATTTCTGCTGTGAAGTTTCCATTGTCAAAGAGTGGAACGTACTGCTTGGCAGCAGCCTCACCCAAGGTATTGAATTGCCTTATGACTCCACTTTTTAAAAAGGTAGAAATCATATCTCTGTTGGTGATTGCTTTGGATCCGGTCTGGAACTGCGCTGCCATACTTATGGGGCTAGCAGAGAACTCCCAGTTACTTGTTCTATTTCCTCTTGGTAAAGCGTTGATTTCTTCGATGGTTCCAATGATTGCCCTTCTTCTGGCCACTGGTGTATCTAAGAATAATTGTCTATCCAAACTACCACGTGAAACATCTTGAAACGAATCTAATATTTTGCGCCTACTTTGTGCATTTTTAAATTGATCGAAACTTACAGTTATCGGGTTGAGTGAGTCTTTCCTCATGTGGGGGAAGTAATCTATGGCACCCCATATCTTCATACGGTCTACAGGGTTCTTAACAAAATCCATCCCCCTGCTTTTGTATAGATCCTCATACTTTGCAAACATCTGCACAATCGATGTTCTGATGGCTTCTAGTTCAGGATCGAGCAAGTCTTCAGCAAACCTTTGCCCAACGGGCTGTGGCACGAACTCTGTGTATGTCTGCAACAAAAGATTATCTTGCTCAGACCTTAGTTGTGACAACCGTGTATTTTGCTGAGGCGTTCTGTTTGGCATCATTACCAAACTGTCTAGCTCGTCTTGTATAACTTGTATTCTTTCTGTAACTTCTGGTGGGGGCTCTACAGCCGCTGTGCGTGAGTTGTTCAATCTACTGTAGCGATCAGCCAGTTGACGGAAAGCATCCGGGTCTTTACGTGCACTCGGTGTTTCACCCATTATTGCAAACACACCACGCAAGACCGCTGCTTCAGTCATGGGCTCAAGATCCTGTGCAATCCTTTCCTGATTGAGTTTTGCCAAGATACCGTTGAACTCCGTAAACAGTTCTTCTTCCCAGTTAAGCAATCTACGATTGAATACATTTTGCGAACCACCAACAGGGAATGTTTCCTCTGGTGCCTTGATTACGATTTCAGGAATACCTGCTTCTACTATTTCTTCCAACTCATCAACTTGATCTTTTATTCGAGCCTCAAACTTTATGATTGCATCTCTGTCTTTCGCAGCCAATACTGACATTGACTCTTCGGCTGATTGCGCAAGCTTTCTGTTGTTCAAAGCCTCTCGTATTTCTTTGATGGCTTTTATTTCTGCCTTCAAAGCTTTGGATCCTTTCTTGCCTAGCTTCTTTTGCAATGCAGCCATGCGGTTTGCCAAACGACTCCTAACCTGCTTTGTAACTTCTTTCTGGGCTGGTCTAGTAAGTTCAAGTAGTTCATGGTACCTGCGAAGGGTTGCAACTTTTTGGTCCACTGCCGCTGTATCTAAATATCTGACCATTGCAATCAAGCTTTGACGTACACGTTCTTCGGCATCCTGTACTTGTCTGTCTTGTGCAATCCTCTGGACAAGGCCGTTTATCTCATCTCTGAGAGCCCTTTCCGAAGTGGTAAGTTTGTTTGCCGTACCAGACTCAATGGCGTTGATTACGTCTTGCATTACTTGTAACGGTGTTACTTCTGTGCCAAGCGCTTTGGTTTTATTGGTTGCGACTCTCTGTAAGTCAGCAGAAATCTGATTCATAAATTGATTGATTTCATTTGAGTAACCGCGTTGCAGTCGTAAAAGTTGTCGTGTTGCGGAAGTATAAGCATTCCAAATACCATCAGGCGCATTTACAAGTTTGATGATTGCTGTTTCATTTGGATTCATCACTTTTCTTATTGTGGTAACGCCACGATCAGCATAGTATCTCATCGCCTCTTGCAATTTTTCTGCCGCTACGATTGGTCGCACCCATCTCGTACCTAAAATCTTGAGCACAGCATCTTCACCTCTTGAGTAAATACGAGAGGGCAGTGAATCGAAAATGTATTTTGTGATACGGTCACTGTTGGAAAGTTGGCCTGTATTTTTTAAATTTCTAATGCGTTGTAGGTTTGCAGGACTGGTTACATTCCGTGGTATACCAGCAGTTTCAAGTACCCGAATCAAAGGCTCCTTGAATATGCCTTTGGTATAGTTGTATGCCAAACCACCCGGTATAAACGATTTTGCTATATCACCACCTGATATACCTTTCTTACCAAGTTGAAAGATAATAGGCTTCTGATCTTGTATCATTTTTTCCAATACAGGAAGTGCTTCATCTGCTGGCCCTTTGATACCATTCAACCGTGCCAGATCCATTTCATCAACGCCTATCCGGTTGGAGATGCTGACAAGGTCATCACCAGGTAAAGGCTTGATTTTCAAGCCGTTCGTGTATGCTGGCAATCCAACGCTTACTGCCTTTTGTGTGAATGGTATATGGAAGTTGTAACCCCGATTTATTCTAGCAACTTTCTGTGCATCCATACCATTTTCAATGGACTGTGTAACAAAGCGAACATCTTCTGCACCTTGCGAAAATATTCTTGATTGTGCAAATCTTCTTTTTGACAAACCAGTTAGGATCTTACTGGCCTCCGCTTTGTCTTGTCCAACGGTTTCTGCCAAAGTTCGCAATTTGTTTAGGCCCTCTTCCGATGACTTTGACAATACTTCTAAGGTTTGCTGTGCTTTGGCAACGGCTCTTTGGCTGCTTTGAGGAGATGCTATAATTTTGTTGGCGTCTTCTATAATAAGATCTATACCCTTGGCTTGGTCTTCGATTTGTTTAGTTACAAATTGCAAAGCTGCTTGACGCGGATCCGCTTCTGCTGCTGCTTTTCCGGCGTCTTTTGCTAAATCAAGTGCCCTTTCTGATTGTGTCGCAAGTGTATCTGCCATTGAATCCAACTTGCCCAATGCTTGGTTATCTCCAAGTGCCGCTTCTGAAACAAGCTTCTGAGCGGACTTAAGATCAACAACTAAACTATCTACCTTGGTGACGGCTCTAGCAGCCTTGACGCCAGCCTCACTCATTTGTACGGCTTTGCCACCATAGTAAAATACTTGGCCACCCTTGGCTGGACCAAAGAACCAAAGAGGGTCAAGAACAATTTCTGGCAACATGAAGACAATAGACCTGTAAAAATCGTCTGTTGCCAACCGTTGTATATCTTGAGCCAGTTCTTTTTTACCAGCGGCTTCCGCTTCTTTAGACAAACGCAGCAAAGTTTCTTTTGGTAATACCTGATTGCCCACGTCTATTGAACTTATGTAAGGTACATTGGTTGCATCCACAGTTGGTACAATGTTGAAATGAGATTTTTTCGCAAGGTCTGAAAACGCCCCTGAAGACACTGAATCATACAAGTTTTCAAATAAGGTTTCACCGATTCCAGTGTAGTTCTCATCTGGCTTTTCCGCTTCCTCAGCCCTTCGTTTTAGTTCTGCTATCTGTTCTCCCACTTTAACTGCGGTATCGTAACCAGCCCCTGCCAAGCTAACTCCGCTAAAATACTTGCTTGGATCTAATGGATTACCAAGCGCTGCTTCAATAGCAGACCCCACTTCACCGGATGCTTCTTTAAGGAAGTCACCAGATATGGTTTGTGAATCTGGTAACAACTGACCTGCTTCACCGAAGCCATAAAACAACAATCTTTGCGGATAGGTCAATGGCTCCAACAAGCCGAGTGCGCTTATTGCCAAGTTGCCTGCTGATTTAGCGACGGCTTTACTTGTATCCAATATGTTGGAACTACTGAGATTTTCATTGATGTTACGCTGATGGGCATCAATCTCATCTGGTGTAGTAATTTCACCACGCTCTGCCCTTTCCAAAAAATCAAGAGAAGATGTCATAGAATCTTTAAACACTGGCTCAAAATAATCTGATGGTAAATTTGACAAAGTTATATCTGTGGCGTCTGCCTCAGGTTCTACTTGTGCTTCTGGTGCAACAGGTTGCTTTTCGGGCGGTTCAAAGTCGAGAACTTTTCCCAAGGCAGAGACTCTAAGTTCTTGACGTTTCTCCTCTGGCATCGTTTGTACGTTTTGCCAAGCCTCATAATGACTAGGCATTAAAAGATCAGGGACAAATGTAAACCCACCATCTATCAGTTGTTCATTTGATAGATCTTTGAGGTAAGCATGTTTGCTTCTTAGTTCTGTTAGTTTGTCTTCACTCACTGTGAGGAACCGCCAAATCTATTTGCTAAATTTGTTGATCGGTTGTCTGAGGCTGGTTTCATTTGGTTTATACCAAGTGGGCTATCAGTTGGGGTAGGGCCGGTTGTTTCAACGGGTGAAACTGAGGTTGGCATTCCTGAAAATGTCTGTACCGTTTGTCCAGATTTGTCTACATAATCTATGGTACCTGTTTTGGTATCCCTTATTATAGCAGAGTACTTTTTGAGTCCTTCTTTTGTGGGTATAGTTGCTACCCCAGACCCAACAGAACTTATTCTAGGAAAACTTACAGCAAAGCCACTTTCTTGTGCTTCATCAATTCTTTTTTGTAGTGAAGCTGCCTCTCGTCTTGACTTGTCTAAGGTTCCTGATCCAGCAGCACCTAGGTCTACAAGCCTTTTAGGCTGGATGCTTTTTAAGTCGGGCATCGTAACCGGTGGCTTTTTCTCTTTTGATGTTGGTGCTACTGGTGGTATGAAATCTTTGGTTTCTTTGAACCCTGTGACTTTCACTGGATCTGTAAATACGACTTCATCACCAGGCCTCATATATTGAGCCACGTTTGCTGTTTCTAAGGTCGGGGGCTGTTTTCCCAAAAGAGTAAGTTGTGCAATGTTTGATGTAACTTCTGAAAGCCTATTTTTATCTGCTTGGGCTTGTGCTGCTTGTGCATCTGCGTCTGCTTGGGCTTGTGCTGCTTGTTGGACTTGTGCTGCCGCTTGGGCTGATGGTGCAGTAGGTGGTGGTGCAGCGGCTGTAGTATCTTCTTTCTGTTGGGCTGCATCTTCATCAGTATCAGCAGTTTTAACAGCCGATTGATTTTGTTCTTCTAGTTTTGCCTTAGCCACTGCATTTTCTATTGCATCAACATTAAGGTCTACCTTACCATCATCTTCAAGGTACGCTCTGATTTGGTCTTTGGTATCTGCTCTGCCTTCTCTTCTCAACAACCGTCTCAACCTTCTTGGATTTCGCGCTACACGTATGGCTTTGCCAACGTTCTTCTCACCGTTACGGCGCATTGTCAAAGACCCAGCGACCAGAGCAGACATACGAGTTGGATCAAAATCAGATATAGTTGAATCAGTAGAAGCATTGGCAGCTTCGTTGACCGTGCGCATTGCTGTGGCAAAAGCATTTGGACTACGGCTCACGTATGCAGCGAAAGCAAAGTCGTCCTCCAATCCCAACGCACGACGCATGTTCTTGGATCCGGGTATTTTTTGTATTTCTAACATTCCACGCTGAAACGCATCCATCTTGGCTTCATCATCTTTGAGAGTACTCTTAAGTTCTTCTATTGTTTCATCTGTCTGTGGAGTAAAGGTTGTATCTTCTAGTTGCTTTGCAAGACCTTTGATGCCGTCTGGACCCACGAGGTTTTCCATATCGCCCATATCAAGAAGGCCAAGAAAGTATTCTGCATTCGGCAATCCTGATACAGAATCAAACCGTTGAAGTGCATCTTGCATTAGTTGTTTTTTCTGCAATTTTTCGTCGTCAATCTGCGCTCGTTCTTCTTTTGTAAATTGACCAGACATGCCCAAATCAATAGTGTTGACTTGTTGCAAAAATTGATCCTCCATCATTTCTAGTTGACCAGGTGGTAAAGGACCAACCGCTTCTCTCAAACCTTGTAACAAAGCATTCTGTGTCAATATTGTGGCTGAGGATGCGGTTCTCATTCTATCGGATGGTGCGGATTCCAAAGTATCTCTTGTATTTTGCGCCAACCGTATTCGCGATGCTTGCGCTCCTGTTGCCGCTGTTGGGTCTGCAAGACCCTGTTTTAGATTTTGCAAGTATTGATTTACAAATTCTTTCGGCGGTATTTGTGAAGGATCACCAACCTGACGTGCAACAACACTTGCTGCTCCAGCCAAAGCATTTGTTTCGTTTTCTATTTCTTTTACAAAATCAGACTGGTTATCGTACAATTCACCAATCAAACTAACAACTATGTTTGCGGCCTCAGCATTTTTTTGATTTGCTGCTGCACCCAATTGACCTCTTGCGCCGACGACAGCTTCAATAACTGAAGCTTGTGCTTGCAGTATATTATCTTGAATCATTCCATAAGTCTCTATGGCCTCCATCCCAGTTTGCGTACGTGTCTTTTCCAGTTCAGCAATCATTTTCATGATTTCTAATCTGTATTCTGGGTCGAGTGTTTGAACCTGTGGAGTTCTAAGGGCTCGCTGTTGTGCTATAAAAAATGTTGAGAATGGATCGGCTTGAATACTGCCCATGGGTTACCTCGCAAAGTTATCTTCCAAAAGTTGTTGTACGACCGGCTTCAGCAGAGACATCCAAACCTTGTTGTGTGCGTTTATCAGCACCGCTTAACAATCCTGCTTCAGCAGCGGCTTGGGTTGTTTTTTCAAGACGTCGAGCGGCCTTATCTCTGGCTACTTCCTGTTGTGCAGATGTTCTCTGTAACGCTGCCATGTACTGTGCTTTCAATGCATCTCGCATTGCTAAGTCCTGTTGTGTTACCGCAGTAGCAACTTTACCTCTTGCCACCTGTCTGGCCTTTGAAAGATCCCTGATTGCCTGTTGGCGCATTCCTGAGCCTCCAGCACCTGAGGCAGCACCACGAGCCAGCATGGCCTGTTGTTGTGCAGCCTCGGACTCAATCTGTTGTGCGCCTGTCGCAAGTGCTTGTTGCTTTTCAGTATCAGACAAACCGCCTTCGCCTCGTGCAAGTTGCTTGCCCATTTCTTTTACTTGTCTACGGTATTGTCTTTCAAATCGATTTGGTATCAAACGAGATCCAGCGTATACTGCACCAGCACCTGCACCTACTTTCAAACCCGTAGCCAATGCGGTCAAACCGACTGTTGTTCCAAACATAATTACCTCAATGCAAGCACCCAAATGGTGCCACTTAAAATTTTATTCTTAGCTATAAACTGATCGTTTCTATCTGCCGCTGGCGCTCCTGAACCTGTACCTTGTGTCGGTGGCCTAAGAATATTTGCACTCAACTCAAGTTTAAAATCATAGTATCCACGCGATAGGCTTTCACTTAACAAACCTGTTTTATGTACGTAATACCACCTGGCTTCTTCCATGTTACCGTTGTTTTCATTAAAGTCTTCATCAATAAGATGTCGCCCATATGGAAGTCTGCCTGTCAATGCGGAGTTTGCTTTAGTAATAGCAGCACTTGTCGTGTTACTCAATAGGCTAAATTTGTACCGCCAAAATTCATAATTTACTGCTGCTCCGGCCTCGTTTTGATAAGCCGAGGCATCATGGTTAAACCACGCTTGCCAGCCATATTGAAGACACCGGCAATCAAATGGCAAAAATATGCGTGTTGATAGACCACACACAGCAATCGGTTGTTCCGTACGATTTGAGTTTAGTTGCTTTGCATACACAAACTCTCTACGGCTAAAGCTGGCAGAGTAACCACGAGCAAAAGTACCAATGTCCATCATGTATGGTTCTATTGAGTTTGGACCACCGGTATAGTTTGCTTGTTCCATACCACCATTTAAAATTTCAGCACTATTTGGGGGATTGGCTGGAGCAAACAAACCATTTTCATAGATCTCTTGTGCATCAATAGAATTGCTTGTTAATGTCATGTTTGGTATTGTTGGCATCACACCCTCTCAAATACGTAACATCCAGATGTTCCACGTTCTACAAATATTTGATTTGGTAAATTCGTTGCTCCAGCAGAACCTTTTAAGATTGCACTATAAATTCTGATACGATCTATTATTTTAGAACCTGTAAAACTAAAGCTGCACCATATTGCTACGGGTATCTCTTGCTTTTCCCAACTTGTTGTCAATGGATTCGTTCCGTAAAGCCCATAACACATAATACTAGAATCAATAACAGTAATAGTTCCTGAATTATCCTCATGGGCAATTGCAAAAGCTGCATGCACATTTGGATCTGCGGCAATGACAGTACCGCTTTGCTTTACAACATCTATTCTACATGTGAAAAATACTACGTAGGCGCTGTCATTAGTAGTAATGAAAGTAGATCCATTATTGTCTAATCTAAAAGCTGTAAGTTCCTGCCATGGATCACCTGTAACATCGGAAGCCTGATCACCCGTTCCAAAACTTGTCACCGCTATTGGCGAAGTACCATCTCTATTAACAGAATCAAATGCCACCAAAGGCGAGGCACCTGTAGACATTTGGTCAAAACTAAAACTAGATGGACCTATAAAATTCTCATCACAGTTGTTTATGTTTTGACGAACCGTATCATGCATCTTTATTACAGATTGTTTTGTTATTTTTTCTCCGCTCTTTGGTTGTTGTACGCTCACTATCCCCCCAAAATAGCGCCACGTGCAAAGCGCATAACAATTAGATTTCTGTTACCAATTACAAACCCTTTGAAAGACTTTCCGTCTTTGTCTCTAAAATAGTCATAAATGGCTGCTATATTATTGATTGTTGCATTAACGCCAGTAATTGTTTTATCTGGGCGCCCTATGTTAGCCACAACCGTCGCGAAATGCGCCCCTGCCTCTAAATACTGTATGGTTGTTCCTGAAACCCCTAGACTGGTGTGGGCGAAACCTGTGCCTCTAATTCCAGCAACAGAATTTTCAATACCGAAAGGGCCGGTGCCCAGTATGTTGTTACCGTCAATTTGAATAGAAGATTGAAATCGCACTCTAAAGGTACCCGTCAAAACACCAGAGGCAGGACTAAATAGATCGTTGACAACTGTTTGACCTGGCATGTAGTATTGCATTGAATAACATATCATGACTAGTTCAGGATCCTCTGCAACCCATTCTGCCCTGATGTCACCATCACCTACTTCCTGTAAACCTCTATCTAATTTTATCTGATGCAAGTTTGCATCTGGCGTTCCACTTCCACGACCGACAATGGGATCTGATCCATTTGATATTTGTAATCTAGCAGCAACGGTTTTGTTGATAACATTTATATGTGTACCTGATTTCAGGTTGACTCGTTGATCAAACGTATCGTTTGCCCACTGGTAGTGTGATGTGTTTGATACCACTCTATTTGGTTCGACAAAATCTTGTGCGAGTTTACTAGGGTCAACCACTTCACCATTTTTAACTCCTTTTGGTAAAAACAGCATTATGGATCTCCTGTTGGTGTTCTGCCTCCAGGTCTTGCGACTGTTGGTCCAAACATGTCTACATTATACAACTGAAAGTAACTTCTTGTTGTAATAGATATACTTTGTACTGACTGGCTTGGCAAATCAACTGCTAACTTATCACCATATATTCTTTCAGATCTGTAAACAGAACTATCAAACAACGCCGTGCCAAAGAAAGGTACATCCGATGCTGACTCTGGATTGTATGCGACTATGCTAGCTGTGGTGCCAATAACATCGTCAAAGTTCCAATCCTGAAAAACACTTACATCAGCGGTGCCGTTTGAGCTTTCTTGCGCAGTTAAAATAGATTGATTGGTTCTGTGTGATGAGTGTAGTCTGGGTCCACCACCGCTAAAGTTATTCCATGACGTTCGATAAATTGATGTAGGACGAGGTGCTGAGTAACCAGGATAGCCCCTGTTTAATACAAAACAACCCTGAGTTTGATTACGCCCTTCCCCTAAAACTCCACCTACTAACACAGTGTTAATTTCTGGTATGGATGTCGCACCACCTGTTACAATCAATCCACTTTTTATTCGCCACCCTTTGTTTTTGTAATCCCATACAAACTGCATATCTGGAACCGCACTGTCATCAAACGGTAATATAAATACTACTTCACTTGATTCTCTATCAATCCATGAATGACCAAACTTTGATCTTACATGGTTTATACGTTGCAAACGTTTACGTATGCTAAATCCAATGTCTATAACTTCACCACTGGTATTCATCAGCCAAAAGCTGCTTGCACCATACCAGACCACACTGTTATCAGGCGCAATCTGTACTAAGTTTGGCCCAGCACATCCGGCACGTTTATGAATGGTTCCTACTTGCCATTGTGGGTACTGACCGCCGATGTAATGTACGGCTTCTTTCTTAAACACCAACATCACTGGATCTGAAGTGTACTCTAAGAAGGCCGAAGTGGTTGCCGTAATCTCACCAGTGTCTGGGAAAACATCCAAGTAGTGACCCTCAAGAACACTCTCTGCGATTGGTCCTATGACAGAAGTTTGTTCGGACCACCATACTCTAAATGGATACTCGTCTGTACGAATCAACCATAGAGATCCGCTAAAGCCCCTAATAAAATAAAAGCCTACGGGTATTGACAGCCTTGGCTCCCATCTAGCTCCTAGTTCACCATCTGGTATGTCGTCTATGTATTCAGTAGCGATGTTGTTTGGGATTCTGTGTAAAAACCTCATCTCACCTTCGCTAAAGGCTGGTAAATTTTTTATATTAAAAGTTCGCAAAAGTATTCGGGCCACTGTCTCTATAGGCCCAGGCGGTATATCTTTGACACGAAACCGCCGGAGCATTTTTGCAACACCACCACCATCTTGATCTGCTGTGTCTTGTTCTATTTTAACCGAGGAGCCGATGGGACTAGTTGCGCTGTATGCGCCATCACAGTTCTCATAAACCACTGAATACTGATACTCACAGTCTAGTATTCCACCTAATGTAACTAAGTCACCACTACCATCTTTTCCTGTTCGATTGGGATCTGTGCTACCTACACGACCCTTTACTGAAAATCCACCATTATTTGGTTTGTCACCACTACGTTCTGGACCATTAGCGCTTGGTGCAGAAGGTGGAGCCGTATACCCAAACGGTCTTAGACGAAAGCCATCCCACACCCATGCAGCGCCACCATCAGCAAATGTAAAGTACATTCGGTTACCGAATACCTGTATCTGCGCTGGATATGATTGTCTTGATGTTGGCCTTATGGATGACAGAGTGTTGGATTCATCATAATACTTTTGCTCATCCAAGCCTTTGTAGGTGGGTGTTGCAAGCCTGTTGCCTGGTGTATATCGAAACACACCTGTCTTTGTCAAGAAAAGTATTTCTGGTTTTTGCCCATAGAACATACCGTAGCCGATAGCCAGTACGCCGGATTCAGGATTAGAACCAATGGTCAAAATATTTTGAAATGGTTGAGGTTGAGCGTTACCGTTCCATTCATCTGGTATGAGCGGCATGATACGATACTTTGATGACATCATGCCGTTTTCGTCAACGGTCCAGTTCTCTATGAGGTTTGCAGATGTACCCTGTGAAAAAGGCATCTCACCCATAACACGTGCCAGACCAACCGATACGCCCTTATACCCTTTCCAAGTTGCCATTGCAGCCTCCTATGGTGGGGTTATGTCTGTAATTTTACGGTTTCTCGATGGGCCGAACCTGTGGCCTCGTGCTGAAATACCGTTACCGAAACGACCAGTTTGATGTCCAGCAACGTTGTATGCTCTTCGTAACCTGGTCAAGTGCATCTTGTACTCGTCCATGTAAAATGCTTTGCGGCTCGGTTCGCCATCTCTATCACCCACTACCATGCTCGAAACCAATGCGTAGAGTGCGTCAAAACAATCTGGCGGTAGTCTGGGTGTATCAGTATCAAAAGTCAACTGAGGGGGCCTACGGAACATTCTAAGTAGTATTGGTGTTTCGTTAGAAATGCTTCTGTCAAACCGTATGTGAAAATGACCATTTGTAGCTTTTAAGGTAAACCTTCTATCTACAGGATCATCTTCACCTCTATCTTCAGTTTCTGTTACGTGACCATCGACTACACGCCATAAATAGTATGTACCATCATTTTCAATTTCTCCACCATGATCTGACCTTGTATTTAGTTCTGTATCAGTACGTCGTCTAAATATAAACTTTTCAATACCATTATGATGATATGACAAAGCCGTTTTATCAGGTCCATATCCGTACACATAATCAATGTCTGGAGTCACAATTTTAATTGCTCCACTACCCCATGTAGTAGATATAGAATCTGATGTCTGGCTAGGAGCACTTTGATAGTACGGTAATAATATACCTTCATTAGTATTTAAGTATTTTTTTTGACGCCCCCAAACATGTACAACTTTGTATTGAAAAGTTCCTGCTGGCCCAAAACTAGTTTGCTCGGCACCAGAATCGTCGTGGCCCCAAGCGTTTGTAACTTGCTTGTCTTCAACTTTAAGAAGACTTACTTTTGGTTTGTAGTGAGGTGATTGTAGTTGAAAGAAAGAACCTCTAGCATACAGTTCTGGTTGGCCTTCTAATCTAAACCCAACTGAGTTTCTGTAGTTAGTAAGATCGCCTAGAAAGGTGCTTTCTAAAATAGGAAAAGGACTATTGTCAGGGTCACGTATGACATCTACAATAGATTGAGCATCAGCAGGATACGGGTACTCTTCCGTGAATACACGGTACCCAGACATTTCAGTACCTACGGCAGCACCTGTTGCATGGGGTGAGTCGAGAACTATTCTCTGAGCATTGTTTAATGCATTATTATATACATCTTGTATACGACGATAAAAGAACCTACCATTGAATTGGTATTCAAGTGTACGAGCACGTAGAGTACCATCTGTGGCTAATACCGGGTCAGGTATTTTTTGTCCAGAACCAAACGGCAATTTCATTACCCTGTTATCTGCTGTAGTGGATATAACACCACTAGAAATTGATGGCTCGGCCATGATGCGGGTTTCTTCATAAAGAAGTTGCTTAGGCAAATCCGTCCACATCCTACGGATTGCCGTGTTGATAAATGTATTGAGGCGAGTGTCGCCTGAGGTTCCCCTATCGGGGAGCCCCAGACGAACTCGGACCTCGTTACGAATGTCGGCTAATGTGCCAAACATCTTTCACCTAGAGTACGTTGATGTATGCTTTAATGGTGTTGTCAGAGGCTTTTGTTGACAGACCAATCCCGCAAAGCTGCGCTTCATCACCATGAGCGCTGAACGTAAGGACTGCAACTTCACCAGCAGTACCACCGGTTGCAAGTAAAGCACCTATACCACCACCGTATCCACCAGCAACGTTTACCTTATCAACAACTCCACGACAAACAACAAATCCAAAAGAACCTGATGCTATATCGGCAATCGCTACACCAGCAACTTTAATGGCTTCATTCTCGGCAGCACCCAATGGAGCCGCTTCGCCTGTTGAATACAATGCATTTGCGTTTGCTGCTGCGACTTGACATATGTCGCCAGTCGTAACAGTGGCGGTTGCTTTGATCAAACGTACATACCGGACAGAAGTGTTGCCACTTTCGTCTGTATGAAGGTCTTCATAAATTTTACCAACAACTGCTTGTTTGTCGGTAGCGCTGTAAAAAGCGCTTGCTCTTATTACATTTGACATTTTAAACTCCTATGCAGGGTCAGAGGTGCATGCTTGAATAAGTAACTGATGTACAGCCAACTGAGATTCAAGGAAAACATAACCAACGTCAGCATCCATGTTGCCATGCAAAGTATGATCGGTGAACTTGGTCACTCGGAAGTCATTGTTTGCATTGACATAGTATTGGATACCGTTTGGATTTAGCAGGTAGACAAACTTGGAATCGGTGGCTTGTGGGCCTCCAATGGCTTGAATACGAGCATCGGTCATGAAACGACTGTTGTAGTACTGAACACCGTTGATAACATGAATGGTCTTTTGGGCCTTTCCTTGCTCAAGGTCTTCTGGTCTGTACATAATACCATTTCCATTGTTACCATAGATACGTACTGCATCCCCAATCGCCACATGATTGGCAATAGAAGTCAATCCAATAGAGATACCTTCATTGTCTTCAGCGTATGAATCAGCGGTAATTTTAAGCTGTTCACAAGTTGTTAAGAAGGTGTTTGAAAATCCAGAGTGCTCAGCGTACTGATTGTACCAGTTGTTTTCGTCATCAACAGTATCTTCATTACGGGAGAGGTTCATGTAAGTTCCTGATTGTGCTCCTGGTAAGGCAAATTGTAGAGCCCCACTTTCAAAACCAGACGCGGACAAACTTGTTTGTTCACCACATAATGTTCCAAATCCACTCAAAGCACCAACATCTCCAACATACATTTGACGTGCTACAGCGTTTTGGAACGACTGCATTACTGCCATTGTTGTATCTTGGACCCAACGCTTCTTGTCTTCGTTTGACTGCATGCGGTCACGGTCGATGTGAGGCAGAATAATCGGCTTCACAAATCGTGCCCAGTCACCGAAGATAAAGTCGAAAGTCTCTTTCTTGGCTAGGGGGATTTCAAGGTTGGTTCCATTCAGTTCAGAAATGTCTGAATGACCGGATTTGATACGAGGTACACGTACGTTCGTACCACCACTTCGGATTACCTTGTTACGCTTTCGCATGGCATCCAGAAGTGGGTTTTGTGAGTAGAAAGAAGGAATACTCTTCTTAACTACATCTGGAACTGTAAAGTTCGCAAATTCTAACAGACCCATGACGGTTCTCCTTTAGTTGTTACATATCAAGTAAATACTCGCCACGTGTCAGGATGTCATCAAATGACATGTCTGAAACGGGAACGGCGGGCATGTTGGGAGCAAGTTCGCCCCCTGAAACGAGTGCTTGCTTACCAGCGCTGGGGTTTTGTTGTCTGACAGCAGATTGAGGCTCACTTGAAGAAGGAGTTTTAGCAGACGATGGGGCAGTACCACCATGTCTATAGATTGCCAATTTGTAAGCGTCAACCATTTTGTCATACAACGAATCCCCGATATATCGGCTATGAAACCCATCGTGCTGCATAGCTTCTATAAACGCTGCCTTCACGGCATCGTTTTGTGTATCATACTCCGGAAACTCAATCATGAACAGACGATGACACAAGTCCACGTTCTCCGTAGACATGATGTCAAAACTGTCATTAAGTGCATTGTATTCAGTAATGATCGGCTCTACATTGCCTTTTTGTGCTTCAGTAAGATTATCTATAAGTGTTGTAAAGTGTTCACTTAATTCTTTGTACTGTGAAATTTGGTCATCCAACTCAGTTTGTGTTTCGAGCACAAGGTTTAGTATGGGCTCTATTTCAGAACGAGCTTCATCACTGAGATTACTAAGATCGACTTCTTCCCAGTTCTCATATTTCTTTGGTTCATTATTTTGCGGCTCTGTATTTTCTACAGACTCGACTTCTGTATTGGCGTCTTCTTGATCAGACGGTTGGGAATCCACCTGCTGGGGCTGCTCCGGCTGGGGCTGCTCCGGCTCCAGTTGGGGCGAAGACTCCACCGGGGACAAATCCTGCTGAGGCTCCGATTGGGACACCGGCTCCGGTTGGGATTGGTTGGGCTCCGCTAAGTTCACGGGCTCTGTTGGCGGCGATTGCGAGATCGATTGCTCCTGAGTTGACTCCATCGATAAACTCCTTAAGTTGTTCGGGTTGTGAAAGGTCGTAAAGACCTGGATCTATGGCATCAATGATAACTTGCATGGATGCCAAAATTTCGGGTGTAATTTCTGATACGGCCTCAGTGAACAAACCCATGGCTACCATTCTTGCTGTTGCCTGTTGCACAAGTTCAGGTGGGATTTGGCCCATCATACCAGTAGGCGGGGTCATCATTGGCGCTGGAGCAGCGGCTGGAGCAGCGGCTGGGGCGGCAGCGGCTGGGCTCAGTGCAGTTTCTAGGTTTCCAAGTGCGCTATCCAACGCTGCCATTAACTCTGCATCTGACATATTTTCCAGTTCATTCTGTCTCGTCATCGCTTGGTCTGCTTGATTCATACTCATCGTTCACTTCCTTCCATCTATTGTATTGACTGTCTGTCCAGCCGGTTTTACTAATAATTTCTTGCTTGTCACCATGGTCGTACCATGCTTCTACCCCACCGGTAGCAATAATTTTTTCTTGGTCAACTATTTGATCTGTAGCATACTCTCTGGATTCTCGCATTTCTTTGGCTGTACAAGGAACAATTCCTTGTTCTTTTTCCCAAGCCTCTTTGTCTTTGGCATCTCGGAAAGACCGTTTGCGATTTTTACCAAGTATATCGTCTTCACTTCGTGCCAAGTCAAAAAAAACTTCGCTACCCAAAACAAAAGTAGACATCTTCCTGTGGGCATCCAAACCGCAGTGACAAGGCACCTGATCAGGTATGTCTAAGTACATTATACGGCGTACCTTGTGGCCTGATCTACAGGTATAGTTGATGATTGGCATTACATTAACCTACTGGCGTCATGCTCTTCTACAACTTCTATTTCAATTTCCCCTGCGGCACCTTCATGTTCGACATCCTCTCCAAGCATAAGCACTGGACCATCTTTGTACATCATGAAATGAAAACCTTCAGGGGCAGGTATTTTCATTGTTTTTTTTGAGCCATCCATCTTCACTTCGTAACCTTTATCAGACATGTGCATGGTATCATGTTCCATACTCATTGAATCATCAATCATTTTCATTGCGTAATCTTCTGGTCGCATTTTCATTTCTTTTGGCATGTCAGGTGCCTCAAGTAAAATCAAAGCTATTGATTCTTTGTCGCCTTTACGTGCTTTATGACATGTTTCTTTTTCATACATGGTATTTATCCTCATTGTGGTGGAAATTGTAATTGTTGTGCCAGCGCCGCTTCCCCTGCGGCAACGGCTTCGTCTTCTACTTCTAAATCATCTTTTAAAATACTTGGACGAACTGAGAACATATCTATGATTTCTTTGGTGATCTCACGCCAGTTCACCTCATCGTTAGATGGCGTAGCGGAAATTTGTCCCAGCAACGCAACCAACTGCTCTCTTCGAACAATCTTGTCTTCCATTAGAGGACTGAATGGTAGTATTCTAAATTGTGGACTGTTCTCAATAATCTCTCTGGATATAACATCGCTACTTACATCCATTTGCGTTTGTCTGGTTATCATTTCCATATCAACGCCCGATGTTTCAGTGTTTGTTATTGCCCATCGCAAAACTTCCAAAGCCTTGTCAAACCCACGCTTCACAAACTTCGTCAACACTCTTGTCCGTACTTGCATACGACCTTGCACTGAAGCCTGTACCATGTTGGCTTCTGCTGCTGTACGGATGTTCTTGACTTGGCCTCGTTGGTAATCAGCCATACCTGCAATGTTCTTAATGTTGATTGTGGCTTGATCAAGATGTCTGTTAAAATCAAATGTCGTTGGCATGTCAGGTGTAACGTACACCATGTCTCCAACTAAATTTTGACCATCCGTTTCAACTGGAACCGGCTCCCAAGTTTGACTATTCATAAAACGTGCTGCATCTTCCTCGTTCGGGAACATGGCCTTGTCATAGAACATTCGTTTGGGTAATCTTCGTACTATCTCTCGTCGGGCTGAAACCAGTTCATTGATGTCCTGCTGCAATGGTGCAAGTAAAGAGACATCCGGTATACCTCTCAATCGACCTACACCATCGTGGAACACAAGTTGGTCGTATGGGTTGCCGTAAGGTAACTCTGTTACCATCAGTATTTGATCTGTGCCAGTATGCACATGATATAGCAATCTCTTTCTGAAGTCCCAATACTCATGCAGGGTAACATACTCTTTCAGCATTTCCTGTTCATACTGTTTGTCGTCGTATCCGTCGTTCATGTAATCGGCTATCAACGATCTTGGAAAAGTGTCTGGCTTGATTGCTTTACCATTTTGCAAAACGTAACTACCGTTCTCGATCCTTTCACGAAGAACTGATTCATGCAAAATGAATCTTTCACTTGCCCAACTTATGTCTGTCAATCTTCTTGCTGATGGATCAAACTGAACTTCCCATGGCATTTTCATACGCCAAATCACTTGACCTTTTTCCATTGACCAGGTAATTTTGCGAACAGCACCGATTGAAAACAACATCGCATGCAGCGTTGCTTCTCTCGTTGTTTCATCTAGGTTGTCTCGTTCTGCCATCCAATTTAGAACAGATGCAATACGACGGCCCACAAAAGTAGAATCTTCATATCTGTCAGGTATATCGTAAGTCCTCTGGCGTACGTCCAATACCTCACACTGTGGTAGATCCAAAGCCAAACTACTTGTTATGGTATCTATGATAGGAAAGATTTCATTCTGTTGAGCATTGTAATTTTCAAGGTCTGAGAGAACGGCATAACCATCACCCTCCCAAAACTTACCACGCCAATATGAAAGGTTCCTTGCATCTTCTCTGGCTATGTTTTTTTTGTAGTATTCTTCAGCCTTTTTTATGATGCCAATAATCTTCTTAGAAGTCTTTTGAAGCTTCTGTTTTTCGGACATTTCTTTTGGTTGGTCGTTACCATAACTCATCTGTGCCTTCCCCAGCGTGTATTTGCTTCCGTTTGACTTGACGCATCTATTCTTCTTTGTAACCTTAACATGGCTTCTGCCGCCAACAATTTAGGGTCTTTACGCCTTGAGCGCCATTGCGAACCTCTCTTTTGCATGTAAGCCCATGCCGCTCCAGCCCATGCTGATGCCAAGTCATAGTGGCCTCCTTCTTGATCGCGTGATCTTGCACCCCAAGTACCCCTGTAAGACATCAGTTGCCTGAGTGATCTTACACTATGTATGGTAACAGATTCATCTTCAATAAGCTGTTGCATAAATCCTTCAGCTTCTTTTTTTGTTTTGGTGTTTGAAAACCAACCTGCAATGCGGCGTTTGCTTTTACCATATCTGCTTGATGGTCTATGATAAACTCTTCGATAAGCAATGTTTGGATTGTCCACCAGATGAGACAATACAGATTCACCAACACCATTCGACTCGACGTATATCATCGCATCATTGTACTTACGTCCCCATTCTGCAAGCCTTTGTGCCATCTGGTATGCGGATATGTGGCCAAGGTATTCTGCCGCCTGTTCACAGGTGCTGATGTTTAAAACAACCACACCAAAGTTATCACGATTCGACCAAGAACCAGCAGGGTCACAAAATATTATGTACTGACTTTGTGGGTCGGGCTCTTCAAACTGTACCCATGGGTCTGATATAACCGAAACACCAGTACCACCATCTATCTCTTGCAACATTTGACGCAGTATGTTTTGGTCATATACGGCGTCACCGGTCATAGCCCAGCACTCGACGTCATTGATGGGATACTCTTGTTTAAACTTCTCCATGTTTCGATTACACTTTGGTAACCCACTGGTCTGCAACCAATATGCTTGACCTGGTGTAATAAACTTGTACTTGTCCCAATACTCGGTGACACTTCTGTTGGGAATCCAACCGGGTGGCGGCTCAATGCTGTACTCTTTCACCATTGTCCATGGAATAAATACCTTCATCCACTTGCTGTCTGGTCTTTCAGAATCCATACAAAGCATATGCAGTTGGTCGCCATGATGTTTTGGCGTTGACTCTGCTACCATGAATCCACCATTTTGTGGTATGGAGTTTAACACTGAAGCCCATACTTCGTCGCCCCCTTCTTCCTGCCACGAAGAAAGCTCAGTACCCAGTACAACCTGACACGTTTCACCACGTAGAGGCTCATCGTCTTGCACTGACGCCACACTAAGTTTGCTGTCAATGTCAGGAAACTCCAGTGTTCTTTTGACTGCACCCTTTCTGTATGGCTGTATTTTTTTCGGTGTTGATTTGTAAAATCGGTTTGCAATCTCAGCCAAAGATTTAGCCGTTTGTTTTTTGTGACCAATGATTGCAGCATGACAACCAGAACGAAAGGCAGCATGTTGGTACGTTATACCGGTAAAGAAAGTTGATGAACCCTCTTGTCGTGGCTTGATGTGGACTATCCACTTCTCTTGTGCATACGCATTGACCACTGCTTGTGCCAACAGCTTTTGATGGTCCCAAAGATGGAAAGGCTGCAAACCCTCAGACTTGGTTCTTATCTGAAGCATAGGCAAAAACAACTCTGGGTTCCAAAATCTGCTGTCGGATGGTAGTATCATGAGCGTCCGATAAGTTTAGGAAAAGGACCGTTCGGTGTAACGGCTGAAGTATTTTTTGTAGAATCAACAGCAGCGTTCTGATTTTTTCTGGCGTCATCGCTTTCTGCCTGTACAATCATTCTTGCCTCTCTAATCAAAGCAACCGCTGTCTTAACCGTGTCTGTTTCAATTTCTTCGCTTAATAACTTCATGAACAGATCCTGTATTGCAGATCTCTGCCCTTCGTAAGTTTGTAAGGTTAATCTACCATCTAACATGTTGACTCCTTGTGTATTGATGTATAATTGATTATCATATTAAATAGTCACTAGGAGGACAAATGCCCCGAGCAAAAAAAACAGAATCAAAAGTAACTGGCGCTACCGCCGCAAAACCAAAAGCCGCACCAAAGGCTGCACCAAAGGCTGCACCAAAGGCTGCACCTAAAGCATCAGGCGAAGAATCATACAAATACATGATTGACTTGGTACATGGGGCTGGTGAACAGACAGTGTATCTATCAGAAAAAGGCCAGTTAGATAGGTTTATTAACAACGTAACCAAAAGAAATCTAAACGCATATCCATACATCTTTACTGATGATAGTGGACAAACTTTCATACTTCGTGAATTCATGTTTTGTCGGATTCGTGAAAACCGCTAAGTCTCTGTAGGAAGTCCTCACCCTGCTCAGAAGCCATCGCTGCTAGATCGGCGATGGCATCTCTGCGTTCGCGTGCAGTTTCCAGCAACAGTTCGATTCTGCCTATACAAAATATCATTGGCTCTATGTGGTGCAAGTTTAATACTTTGACCCACTTTCCATCACGCTTGTATTGTAGTCCACCAATGTAGTACCACATGAAATCGTAAGGGCAATCGTCATCACCTTCTACGATTACCGTTTCGTGTAAGCCTTCCCCTTTGAACCATTTTTGTATCCGTAGTAAGACATCGTAAAGATGTTTGGCCTGTTCCTTGTACTGTTTGTCCATGTTGTCTCCTGATGGCGCTGTAATAAATTTCGGGTTGTGAAAAAAATAACTCGTGAGTAACGCCTGCCCACTCGAGAAATCTTTTAAGCATTTTCGGGTACGGTATGTGTTTATTACCAAAGAATGCTTTGTAATGCACAAGATCGAGTTCTATTTGCTCGCAAAATGAAACCATGGTAGTCTGTTTAAGAGACAACAACAAGCGCCACCTGCGCCAAAACTCTTCGGGTGTGATCTTATCCATGTCAAATCATAAATCGAAAGACGCGCCTTTGCAAGTCAACCAAGATGTACCGGTGCGTTTGCTACGTCCCAAACCCTCTATTACCATAACCCCCGATATGATTCATGGATTTGGAGACTTTAAATGGCCAGCAAAACAGAAATTGAAAGTTGGGAAGAAGGACGCATAGTACCTTGCAACTCCTACAAAGATGGCAACTTGGATCTTAGAAGTGACCATCTACTGGGATTTAGCGTAGGTAGATACCACTTCTACAACGACACCAACAGAAAGGTACGGGCACACATCCTGTACGCAGGGTCCATCGACATAGGTATGGCCAAGCATGACGTGTTGGTCGTGCAGGGAAAACTGTTTATCTTCCTTGGTAGAGATGGTAAGATCTGGAAAATAGATGGCGTCAGGCTTCCACATCGTGTACCGTTTGTTAGAAATCTAAGCTTTGAAGGCATGCGCATATGGGCTGACACCATGACCCGGTTTGTGGTTGATCGACTGACTCCGAAAAGAATAGCGGAGCCGTTGGCGAATGCAAAGCGAAGGTACAGAAGAGTCATAAGAGAGATGACAGAACTGCGCGTTTTGGATGCCGCAACGCAAGGCAGAGAACGCACAATCAAGTATTTTGCCAAAGCAGTGTCACCAGACTGGGAGATCGTAGACTTGGTGTCACCACGATACCCAGACGTCAAGCATGCAATCCTATCGATGCTGGTGTTAGGGCAGGACGTTGACAAAGCCGCAGACGTCATCGAACTGGCAGCGTTCATAGAGCACAAGTTGCCTTTGTTCAATCGCCAAGCCTGTATTACGATATACCATTCGGCGGTAGAACAACTGAGTCACTTGTGTCCTGCCTGGTGGTCGCAAAGTTATTTATGCCCTTGGCACAGCATCGGTAGCATAGAGCAATTGTTTGTTGCGCAATTTTGTAGAATCATGAATGACAGTTACCACAGAGAAATACCAGAAGAGGTTGCTGCTGGCATTTTGACCACAACAGAGAAGTACACATCTCCGGAGATGGAGATTGCATTGCAGGAAGGCAGTGGATATATCCGTGATTGGGACGCTGAAAAACTCAAGTATGAAAATGACGTTGAGTAAGAGCCACCTCTCCTATCGTCAAGAGAGGTGGCTACACACGGATATAACAATATATGCTACACTACGAGAGTAATGCTAAAAAAACTAAAAGTCAAACTAGTTTTGCATTTTAGATAATTTAGTTTCTATCTTCTTAAGAGTATTAAGTTGACTGTTGGTCAAAGTATTATTCCATCTTTGGATTCTGTCATTAACATCAGTCAAGAATTTATCTTCCCAATCTGATGTTCCTTGAGTCCGTTGACAATGCAAAATTCTTTCAAGAACAGTTTTATTAGATTGCTTGGCTTCAATCTTCTTAGGCGGTGCTTTTTCCTGAGCCGGTTTGGCAGGTGCCTTTTTATTCTGTGCTTTTTTTGCTTTTGGTTGTGGCTGTGCCTGGTGACCTGTGGGTTTATCTTCCCACTCTGACTCATCGGCTTCAAGCTCTTCTTTGGTGCAAAGTCCCAATCCTGTAAAATCACGTAATGCTCTGGCCTTAGCACGGGTTGACGCCATGCGCATGGCATGAGGCACTATGTTTTTACCAACGTTCTTTGTTGTTGCGTCTCCATATTCAACAAACGTTTCACCGTCTTTACCAACGACAGTGGCCTTAAAAACAAAACGACCAGCATCCCAATCGCACAAAACCATTTCTGTCTCGATGCGTTGGAGCCCCTTTTCATGTGCCAAGATTATTAATCCCGTGTACAAAATAAACGGTGTCTTTTTATTTCCTCTTAGATGAGCGGTGAAACCCCGCTCGGTTAGTTCTTCTATTGAAATCATACAAACTCCTTCTTTATGATCTTATTTTACATATTGTACTAGGAAACCCCCGTCAAGTATAAACTTTTATTTGACAGCCCGTAAAGGATTTGTTACTGTCGTAAAGAACACACAAGGAGTGATCATGCCAACAACAGGAAAAATAACAAAAGGCCATAAACTGTTTACCGAGTGGGCCTTGGAATTTACCGAATACCCAAAAGAAAAAAAGCCAACAGTGCAAACCGTCAAGAAGGTTCTTAAGGAAATGAACTTGTACGGTATCAATGTTGAAGGATACAAGTTGCGAAAAACCCATCAAGGTCTGTGGCCATACATGGTGCATTCAAAAGTACCGTGCGTCCCACCTAAGGCTGTACGCAAAGTGATTGCATACATGTCTAGCAACAAAGTACCCGAAAGCAGTTGGCAAGAAGTATTGTTCAACGTGAACGAGGAAGCCAAAACATCATGATACAGTTCTACATACCAGAACAACCGATGGCGTGTCCTCGCCCAAGGGTAACCAAACGTGGTCATGCATTCATGCCAAAGAAGTACACTGATTGGAAATCATCCGTCGTGGCTTGGCTGTTTACCGAATGGGATGGGCACAGATTTACTGGTCCTGTGGAAGTAAAGGTCATCGCTGTATTCAAGCGACTGTCATCCACGCCAAAGAAGCGTCCAGAGAGGGCACTTAAAATTACCAAACCTGACATAGACAACGTTCTGAAAGCATGCCTTGACAGCCTAGTAGAGTGCGAGATCTTAGAAGACGACAACCTGGTTTGCCGTACCGTGGTTGAGAAATGGTTTGCAGCGCTGAACGAAGAGCCCCACATATTCATTGAGGTAAAAGATGCGTAGTTGGATACCATGTCCAAGAGACATTGTTGCCGAGATTGAAATGCAGGACTTCAGCAAAAAAAGGCCAGCATGTGACGCGGCAGGATTTTTGTACGTGTGGAAGTTGAAGTTGGACGGCGTAAAACTTACCGAGCGTAAGATCGCCAACAGAATGGGATGGTCCAGACACAAGTCAAGGCAACTGTTGAACCGGTTGGATATATTCTGGATTGAGTGGGAGGAGAACATGTGCCGACCAAAATACAACCAGAACCCGACCATGATTCAACCAAAAACCAGCCACAAGAAGCGAGTTCCAAACCCGAATACCGACGACATCTCAACCGAAGACGTACCACTGTTCGACCAAGAACCAGCCCCCACGCGCGATAAAGTAATTAAAAAGAAAGAAAAACAAAAGAAAGAATTTACTCGCCCGTTAGGCGAGGGCTTACAGGAATCTTGGATGACCAAATCCGTCTGTGAAGTATGGGACTTCTGGTTCAAGTACAACCCACGAACTAGGAAGATACGCAAGGACCAAGTCAGGGTAATCAAAGCGGCTTTGAAAGCATACAGCGTTCAGCAATGCTGCAACATCATAGAGTACGCTAACGAAGCTCCGGACTCTGCACCACACGTTGAGTTTTGGCGTGAACAAAACTTTATGGACCTGATCAACTTGTTGAACACAAAAAACATACCCAGAAACGAAGAACATGCCAGAGCATGGAAAGAAGGTGACTTGAGTCTTGCACCAGCAAAGGTACCTGCATTGCCACCTGAGCCCAAAATCAAAACAACCCGTCGCAAATTTTAGGAGACAACATGGACCCGACCTTAGAAGAAATAGAGACACGATTGGAAAAGATACCGGACTTGAGGCGCTCTGCGTTATCACAGCAAGAACGAGACAAGTACGATGAAGAAGCCGCCTGGTTACTGGACAAGAGGGACGACGTTGCGCCACCAACCGATGACGTCATCGAGTACTGCATTCACATGGTGGCTACGAACTGGAGACGTAAGGCGGCGTTTAATGAAACCCAGTTCCCGACTTACTACGAAGCGTTCAAGATGTTGTCCAACAACGAGTTGAGGAAAGCCATAAACCAGTTTATTATTGAGTACACCGAGTCATTTCCACCGCCGTTTGGTGTCATTAAAAAATACGTCTTCGAAACCATCAACGTTAAAAAGCAAAAGCAAGCGAACAGTTCAAGCGATTGTCCTGATTGTGAAAATGGTCAACGGTACACCTCTGTTCTGTGGCAATCTGACGGTGGAGAGTACAAAATGCAGCAAGCCTACGTCGCATGCATGTGCCCAGCCGGAGCGCAGAGAGTGAAGAACGTGGGAGTGAACCACGAAGGCAACACGCTCACAAATCACGATGAGTGGCTTGAAAAGGTAAAGCGAAGTGAAAGGGTTATCAACTATTGGGTAACGGACAGAACCCAGAGAGAACTGCCATACGAGGCTTTTAGAGCCGGTAACCACTTCATGTCAAAGCAACTGATGAGAACCAGTCATCGTAAAGACAGGTCATCGGTCAACAGAAGCGTTCGAGAGTTTAAACAAAGTATTTTGAACAGATAAAATGAGATTCGAAGTCAAAGGAAAGTCTGCAACCTACGTTGTCAAGTTTGACAAAGTAAGCCACCACATGTGGCGCATGGGTATTCAAGGATGGTCGTGTACTTGCCCACGGTATGTAAAGGGCAGGAAGCACCATTGCAAACACATCGAGATGGTGCAGAACTTTTTGAAACTCAAAGTACTTGTTAAGGAGTCCGTGCGATGCGTTATCTAAGTTTGTTCAGCGGCATAGAAGCAGCAACAACGGCGTGGCATGATTTTGATTGGGAGTGTGTTGGTGTCTCAGAGATTGACCCGTTCCCCTGTGAAGTATTGAAGCAAAGATACCCTCACGTCACCAATTACGGTGACATAACAAAAATTACCAAGGAGCAGTTAAATGAAATGGACGCAGATGTCATTGTGGGAGGCTCTCCCTGCCAGTCATTTAGTACCGGAGGTAAAGGAGAAGGACTCGCTGATCCTCGGGGAAGACTTATGCTTGAGTACGTTCGAGTGGTTGAAACAGTACGCCCGACCTGGTTCATCTGGGAAAATGTACCAGGGGTATTGTCAAACGACGGAGGGGTTTCTTTTGGCACCCTACTTAGGGAGATGGCTAACATCGGGTACCATCTCTGCTGGAGAGTACTCGACGCTCAACACTTCGGAGTACCCCAACGAAGACGCAGAGTCTTTCTCGTCGGGTATCTTGGAGCCGATGGGCAGTGTGCCGCAAAAGTACTTTTTGACCCCGAAGGCCGCAGCAGGGATTATACGAAGAGCGGACACCAGACAAAAAAAGTTACCGCCGCTGATGAAGCGGGTACTTACTGCGATGTGTACAACGGACTCTTAAGTGACGTGGCACCAACCATGACAACCGCAACTGGAATCACGAACGGTAGTGGACCCAAAGTGTTGGAACGGTGCTTCACGCAAAGTGGGTTTGCAAGTTACACCGAAGCTTACGGTACCTTGTCTGCCACGGACTACAAGCGACCCGAACAGCACATAGTGGTAACAGAGGGAAGAATACGGCGTCTAACACCAGTGGAGTGTGAGCGCCTACAGGGCTTCCCTGATAACTTTACCCGGATAAAGTGGCGTGGCAAAACCGAAGAGCAATGTCCGGATGGGCACAGATACAAAGCGCTGGGCAACAGCATGGCCGTACCGGTTATGCGTTGGATTGGCAACAACATTAGAACCTACGACGAAAGATACTACCTACCATGGTAAGGAGACAACATGATTGGATGGTTACTTAGAAAAATATTAGAAGACATAAACATGCAGCACAAGGAATTTGCACGAAAGCTTGGCTACAGTGCGAGCACGGTACAAAAATGGTTGGATGGCCAGTTCTTGCCTAACAGCGAGGCATGTGAATGTATCGCAACCCTTATAGGAAAAAAATGCAACTTCGATGATGCTAGGCTATTAAAGTTCAGACAACTGCTTCTCGACTTGAGAGACGATGAATTTAAGATCCGAAAAAACTTGCGTCCCTTCGTGGCTAAACCCCGAAACCGATCTTTCAAAGAGATGCTACGACATGCGTCAGCGCACCCGATGTACATGGACGGTGATTGGGAAAAAGAATGGTATCAGCCGAGAGTGGGCTCGTCGTCTGGCCAAGAGGTACGCACAGGATATGAACTTGCCTTGGCCCGTGCCTACGCTCACGAAGGGGTTTCTGTACTACCAGAGCAAGATGGACGGTAACACCTGGAACCAGATAGCATACGACTTCAGTGAATCGTGCCGTAAGGTTTGGTGTACCGCTTACAGATGGGCAATCAGAAACAAGATGGAATGGCCGCCGACTAATTAGTTGCTTGGTAAATCCAAAAGAGCATCTTCTCCAGCCTTTTTTAGTTCTTCAATCTTTTTTTGCATGGCTTCTCTTTGCTCTGCTGTCAATTTTTTTGCTTCAGCAGATGCAACATCTGCTTGGCTTGAACGTAGACTCTCTAATAAAGACCGAATACCTTTTTCATCCATTCCTTTAAAAGGCTTTGCGGCTTCCATGCCAACTTCGGCTCTTGCCTTTTCAAGACCTGCTGACATGTCAATCAGTTGTTGTCTTTCCTCAGGTGTCAATTTTTTTTGGCTAGGCTTCATTTTACATCCTATTCGCTTGGTAAATCCATAAGAGCGTCTTCTGCTTTGTCAATCAATGAATCCAGCATAGCAGGGTCCATGGCTCTAGCCTTGGCTCTGTTGGCTTCAGACTCGCCCATACCGTCATCGGCTTCCATCATCATCTTCGTGTCCGAGTCATACTTCTTTTGTTCGTTACGAACCTTGTTGATGTAGTCCATCAACTTCTGAGCGTCCTTGGCTTGGAGTGCGTTTTCAAGGTCGGCTTCAAGGTCTTTCATTAAATCAGGATTGGGCATGGTTGCTCCTAGTAGTA
>TARA_R100000654_G_scaffold40580_1_pt1 | contig 44042 bp, 54 predicted proteins | sample TARA_R100000654 | Tara Oceans TARA_R100000654 (sample SAMEA2622473) | marine metagenome | biome: marine biome (ENVO:00000447); feature: surface water layer (ENVO:00002042); material: "saline water (ENVO:00002010), including plankton (ENVO:xxxxxxxx)" | depth 5 m
TCTGAAAGGTCTACAAGAGAACGTGAGACATGGCATGAAGAAAGAGAATCATATATTAAAGAGATTGCTATGATACGTCTTGAAGAGAGAAATGCTTTTATAAGACAGATTCAAAAAATATTAAATGATAACAATGGAATCAAATCAACTCAAACTAAAAATAATAGAGGCAGGAAAAAAAGCAGTTAAAGAATTAATAAAAGTTGCTCAAGAAGAAATAATAAAGCCTGACCCTGAAGATGAGCTTGCTGCAGATAGATTAAAGAATGCTGCGGCTACAAAGAAACTAGCCATCATAGATGCGTTTGATATATTAAAACGTATAGATGAAGAGAAAGAAAGATTAGAATACGAGAGTAAAGGAACAAAACGAACAGACACAAAACAAGGATTTGCAGAGCGAAGATCAAAATAGCCTATACAGAGTAGTAAAGGATTATATCCCTGCTAAAAAAATAGCTCGTTACAACAAGCTAAAGAAATGGGACTATGGATATAATAAGGATTATGACGTAGTTATTATTTCTAAAAACGGCACTATTGGAGATATTATTTGTATCAGTGGTTTATACATAGCTTTACCGTCTGCTCCTGACAAAGTATATTCAAGAAGTAAAAAAACAAGCGAACAGTATTGGGAAAGAAAAGATTATGATCGTAGTTTAAGTAGAATCAATTCTATATTTCAATGGAATGAAATGCCAAGAGAATTTAAAGACAAATGGGTAGACTACATTGAAGAAGAGTTTGATAGCAGGGACGATGGCTATTGGTTTAAAAATAATGGAATGCCTACTTATATTACCGGAGCACACTATATGTATTTACAGTGGACCAAGATTGACGTAGGATACCCTGACTACAGAGAAGCTAATAGAATATTCTTTATTTATTGGGAGGCGTGCAAGGCTGACAAGAGATGCTTTGGAATGATATATTTAAAGATAAGACGTTCAGGTTTTTCATTCATGGGTTCAGCAGAAGCTGTCAACACAGCAACTATTGCAAGAGATTCAAGGGTAGGTATCTTGTCTAAAACGGGAGCAGATGCAAAGAAGATGTTTACAGATAAGGTAGTTCCTATATCTCATCACTTGCCTTTCTTTTTTAAACCTATTCAAGATGGTATGGACAAACCAAAGACTGAATTAGCCTACAGGGTTCCTGCCTCTAAGATTACAAAAAAGAATATGTATGATGTAGACAACGAGGAAATTCAAGGGCTTGATACTACAATAGATTGGAAGAACACTGATGACAACTCTTATGATGGTGAGAAGCTATTATTACTTGTACATGATGAGAGTGGTAAATGGCTAAAGCCTAACAATATATTAAATAATTGGAGGGTAACTAAAACTTGTTTAAGGTTAGGTAGTAAGATAATTGGAAAGTGTATGATGGGATCTACATCAAATGCTTTAAGTAAAGGGGGTGGTACTTTCAAAAAACTATATGAAGATTCTAATGTCTTAAAAAGAAACTCTAATGGTATGACAAAGAGTGGTATGTATTCTTTGTTTATTCCTATGGAGTGGAATATGGAAGGCTTTATAGACAGATATGGACATCCTGTATTTAGAACACCTAAGACAGCTATAAGAGGAGTGGATGATGAGATGATTGACTTTGGTGCAGTAAACTATTGGGAGAACGAGGTAACATCTTTAAAAAGTGACCCTGATGCACTTAATGAATTTTATAGACAGTTTCCTAGAACAGAGTCTCATGCCTTTAGAGATGAAAGTAAATCTTCTTTATTTAATCTTACTAAGATATATCAGCAGATAGACTATAACGATTCTTTGATACAAGATCATCATACAACAAGAGGATCATTTCATTGGCTGAATGGAGAGAAAGATACTAAGGTAGTATTTAGTCCTGATAAGAGAGGCAGGTTCCTTGTAAGTTGGACACCTGAGAAAGCCTTACAAAATAGAATCATTGTTAAGAATGGAATTAAATATCCTGCCAACGAACATTTAGGCGCGTTTGGTTGTGACTCGTATGATATATCAGGAGTAGTGGGTGGTGGTGGATCTAATGGTGCGTTACATGGTGTAACTAAATTCAATATGGACAATGCTCCAAGTAATGAGTTTTTTTTACAGTATGTTGCACGACCACAAACTGCTGAGATATTCTTTGAAGAAGTGTTAATGGCTTGTGTTTTTTATGGTATGCCAATACTTGCAGAGAATAATAAACCAAGAATACTTTATCATTTTAAGAACAGGGGCTACCGAGGCTTCTCAATGAATAGACCTGATAAAGTCTATACGAAGCTCTCTAAGACCGAAAGAGAACTCGGAGGGATACCTAACACCTCTGAAGATGTAAAACAGTCTCACGCAGCAGCTATTGAGTCTTACATTGAAAAATATGTAGGAATAGATATGGAAGGAACATATAGAGATAGTGATGAAATGGGATCAATGATATTCACAAGGACATTGGAAGATTGGGCAAGATTTGATATAAATAACAGAACAAGGTATGATGCGACAATAAGCTCAGGACTAGCTGTAATGGCTATTCAAAAACACTTATATCAGCCTCAGAAAAAAGAGTCAAAAATAAGCATTAACTTTGCAAGGTATAATAACAAGGGAAGAACAAGCGAATTAATAAGATAGATGAAAGACGTTAAGATAAATATATCCTCAGCAGGATTTCCAAATCAGTTTGTATCTGATGCGGAAAAAGCAACCGATCAATATGGATTACAAATCGGTCAAGCCATTCAGTATGAGTGGTTTAGAAAAGATGGAAACCAATGTAGATTTTACAATCAGTTTGCAAACTTTAATAGGCTAAGGTTGTATGCTAGGGGTGAACAGTCAATAGCTAAATATAAAAATGAAATAGCTGTTGATGGTGACTTATCTTATTTGAATCTTGATTGGACTCCCGTCCCTATACTCCCTAAGTTTGTAGATATAGTTGTTAATGGTATGTCAGATAGACTATTTAAAGTTAATGCCTACGCACAAGATGCTGTGTCTCAAGCTAAAAGAAGTAAGTATCAGGAGATGGTAGAATCTCAAATGAATGCTAGAGATCTACTAAGCCTAGTTAAAGAGGAGTCAGGAGTAGATCCTTTTATTATGCCTGAAGAAGAACTACCAAAAACAGATGAGGAGCTTAGTTTATTTATGCAGGTTAATTATAAACCTGCAATAGAGATAGCTGAAGAAGAAGCTATTGATACTTTGCTTGAAGCCAATCACTATCAAGACCTAAGAAAAAGATGTGACTATGACCAAATGGTATTAGGTGTATCTATGGCAAAGCATGAGTTCTTACCGGGAGCAGGAGTTAAAGTATCTTATGTAGATCCGGCCAATGTAGTATATAGCTATACCGAGGACCCTCACTTTAAAGATTGTTTCTATTGGGGTGAGATTAAAACACTTCCTATAACAGAGCTTTTAAAAATTGATCAAGATCTAACTAATGAGGATTTAGAAGAAATAAGTAAGTATAGTCAAAATTGGTATAATTATTATAATGTTGCTCAGTTTTATGAGAATAGTTTATTCTATAAAGACACCTGTACTTTATTATATTTTAATTACAAAACTACTCAGAAGACTGTATATAAGAAGAAATACTTTGAAGGAGGAGGAAGCAAAGTAATTGAGAAAGACGATAGTTTCAACCCACCTGCAGAAATGATGGAAGAGGGTAGGTTTGAAAAGATAGAGAAAACTATTGATGTGTGGTATGAAGGAGTAATGGTGATGGGAACTAATATATTATTAAAGTGGGAGCTTTCAAAGAATATGGTTCGTCCTAAGTCTGCAACTCAACACGCTCTACCCAATTACATTGCTGTAGCACCAAGAATGTATAAAGGAAATATTGAGTCGCTTGTAAGAAGAATGATTCCGTTTGCTGACTTGATTCAAATAACACATTTAAAAATTCAACAAGTATTATCAAGAGTAGTACCTGATGGTGTATTTATAGATGCTGATGGATTAAATGAAGTAGATCTTGGAACAGGTAATGCTTACAATCCTGAAGATGCATTAAGATTGTATTTCCAAACAGGTAGTGTTATTGGTAGAAGTTATACTCAAGATGGTGAGTTTAATAATGCAAGAGTTCCTATTCAAGAATTAAACAGTAACTCAGGAGCAGGTAAATTAAATATGTTGGTTAATAACTACAACCATTATTTAAATATGATTAGAGATGTGACAGGACTTAATGAAGCAAGAGATGGTTCATCACCTAATCCTAATTCATTAGTTGGTTTACAAAAACTTGCAGCTTTAAGTTCTAATACAGCAACAAGACATATCCTAAACAGCAGCTTATATATGATGAGAACTTTAGCTGAAGGACTTACATATAGAGTAGCAGATATATTAGAGTATGCCGACTTTGCTGATGAGTTTGCAAATCAAATAGGCAAGTACAATGTAGCGAGACTTGAAGATATAAAAGATCTTTACATATATGACTTTGGTATTTTTATAGAGGTTAGCCCTGATGAAGAAGAGAAAGCTATGCTTGAGCAAAACATTCAGATGGCATTGTCTCAAAAAGATATTAACCTTGAGGATGCTATTGACATTAGAGAAGTTAAAAACATAAAACTTGCTACTCAACTATTAAAGGTTAAAAGAAAGCAGAAGCAAGAGCACGATGACTTTATGGCTATGCAGGCACAGCAGATGCAAGCACAACAACAAATGCAAGTGCAGCAAATGGCTGCTCAAGCTGCACAAGAAAAGATTCAGGCTGAAACACAATCTAAGATTCAAATAAAAGAAGCTGAAATACAGTTTGAGGTACAGAAGATGCAAGCTGAAGCACAACTTAAACGTGAGTTAATGGCTGAAGAGTTTGCTTACAATCAAGAGCTAAGGGGAATGAGTGAAGCTGCCTTACAGGAAAGAGAAACACAAAGAGAGGTGGCTAAGTCTGACAGGATAACACAACAGAACAATCAACAGTCTAAATTGATCAATCAAAGGAAGAATAATTTACCTCCTCAAACCTTTGAATCTAATGAAGATAGTTTAGATGGATTTGACCTTGCAGAATTTTCTCCAAGGTAGCTTAATTAAGTTGTGTTTTTTTTGTTTAACTTTGTAGTAAAATTTAATTAAATGGAAATAAAAGTAAAAGCAATAGAAGGGAGTGGCGAAAAAAGCACTCAAGAAGTAGAAAAAGAATTACTTGAAAAGCACGAAGAACAACTTGAAGATTCTTCAGTTGAAGTGCAAGAAAAAACGGAAACTCCTGTAGAGGAAGTTCCACAAGTTGAATCGAAAGAGGAAACAAAAGAAGAAGCATCCTTAACGGATGATGACGTTCTTTCATATATTGAGAATAGGTACGGAAAGAAAATCAATTCATTTGATGAGTTGATGACAGAGCGTGAGACATCAGAAGAATTACCTGAAGATGTAGCCGCTTACTTTAAGTACAAAAAAGATACAGGTCGTGGCATTGAAGATTATGTTAAGTTACAACGAGACTTTGATTCAATGGAAAGCGACCATTTGTTAGCTGAATACTATATGGCTACAGAAGAAGGTTTAGACCGAGAAGATGTAGAAGATATGGTAGATGATTTTTCGTATGACGAAGACATTGATGACGAGAAGGACATCAAAAAAATGAAGCTAGCAAAGAAAAAAGAAATTGCAAAGGCTAAGAAGTTTTTCAATGAGCGGAAGGAAATGTATAAACAACCCCTTGAGTCAAGTACGGTTGGAATGTCTGATGAAGCCAAGAAACAACTAGAAGAGTACAAGCAATATGTAGACAATGCAAAGTCGTATGAAGAGGAGAACAAGCGTAAGAGCGAGTGGTTCGTAAAGAAGACAGATGAAGTGTTTGACAATGAGTTCAAAGGTTTTGAGTTCAAGTTAGATGACCGAAGCGTTACTTACTCTCCTGCAGATGCAGCAGAACTGAAGAAGGCACAGATGACTCCAATGAATTTTGTAAATAAATACTTGGATGAAAATGGATTAATGAAGGATGCAGCAGGATACCACCGGGCATTATCTATAGCTATGAACCCTGAGAGGTTTGCTAAGTTCTTTTATGAGCAAGGTAAATCAGAAGCGGTAGACGGAGTGATGCGTAAACAAAAGAATGTCAACATGACAACACGTAAAGCACCTGAGACTGTTAATAAAGGGGGATTACAAATTAAAGCTATGAATCCTGATTCAGGACGAGGGCTTAAAATTAGAAGTATAAAAAGAAAATAAAAACAATTTAAAAATTAAAAAAAATGGCAGTTTTAGCAACACCGGGATTTGACTTACAACCAAGTGCACAACAGGTCCCAACATCAACAAACTACATTACCGATTTTGATTTCTTGAATCAGTATCTACCTGATACTTATGAAAAAGAATTTGAAAGATATGGTAATAGAACAATCGCATCTTTCCTTAGAATGGTAGGGGCAGAGATGCCCACAAACTCAGACCAAATAAAATGGGCGGAGCAAGGAAGATTACATATAAAGTACACTAAAGTAGGATCAGCAGCTCTTGCAACAGCAACTACAGCAACATTACAAATAAATGATGATCCTGTCCCTGCAGGTTTAGCAGCACCACAAGGTAGCACAGCAGGAACTCCTTTCAACGCTAGTCATGGTATTGCACTCAGAGTTGGACAAACAATTATGTTGGTTCCAAATGCAGGGGGTGCAAGTAACAAAGCTGTAATCACTGCAGTAAACACAACTCTTACTCAATGTACAGTAGCATTTTATGACAATGGTGGTTTAGCAGTAGCAGGTACAGGTGTAGGTAACTCAGACTATACTCTCTTTGTTTATGGTTCTGAATTTAAGAAAGGAACAGCAGGAATGTCAGGAAGCCTTGAGGGTGATGACTTTATCTTTGCTAACAATCCTATCATTATCAAAGATACTTATAAAGTATCAGGTTCTGATATGGCTCAAATCGGATGGATTGAAATTTCAACTGAAGACGGAGGTACAGGATACCTTTGGTATTTAAAGTCTGAACATGAGACAAGACTACGTTTTGAGGATTACCTAGAAACAGCAATGATTGAAGCAGTTCCTGCAACTACAGCAGCAGGTGGATCAGGAGCGGCAACAGCAGGCTTCATGGGATCTGAAGGTATCTTCTACGTTGTAGAGAATAGAGGAAATGTATGGGGTGGAGGAAACCCTGTAGCATTAGCTGACTTTGATGCAGTTATCCAAAGATTAGACAAGCAAGGTTCTATTGAAGAAAATGTTATCTTCTTGAATCGTCAGTTTAGTTTTGATATGGATGATATGTTAGCAGCTCAAAACTCTTACGGAGCAGGTGGTACGTCTTACGGACTATTTGATAACGATGAGGAGATGGCTCTTAACTTAGGATTCTCAGGATTCAGAAGAGGATATGACTTCTACAAGACAGATTGGAAATACTTAAATGATCCAACAATGAGAGGTGGTATTTCAGGAGCAGGCGTAGGAATCAATGGACTATTAGTTCCTGCAGGTTCAACTTCTGTTTACGATCAAATCCTTGGAAAGAATGCAAAACGTCCTTTCTTACACGTACGTTACAGAGCTTCTGAAACAGAAGACAGACGATACAAATCTTGGGTTACAGGTTCAGCAGGAGGAGCAAGAACTTCTGACGATGACTTTATGCAAGTAAACTTCTTATCTGAAAGAGCAGTTTGTACGCTTGGAGCGAACAACTTCTTCTTATTCAAAGACTAAGAACACATATAAGGGGAGGGTTAGTTCCCTCCCTTTTTTTATTATAAATTTTAAATCAAATCAAATGAAAACAAAAAAACAAGCACCTACTGTAAAGCAGTATAGGTTAAAGCAAAACTCAGCTCCTTTATCTTATTTACTTCCTACAAGACATACAAGGAGAGCACCATTACTTTATTTCGATAAAGACAAAAACATAAACAGACCTTTAAGATATTCATCTAATCAGAAGAGTCCTTTCGAGGATGAGCAGGATGGAAACTTTATAATTGAGCCAATCATTTTTGAAGATGGTTTTTTAACAGTTCCTGCAAACAATCCTGTTCTTCAACAATTCTTATACTATCATCCGCAAAGAGATATTGTATTTGAGGAGGTTGACAAAGAAAGAGATGCTAAAGAAGTGGTGGAAGAATTAAATGCAGAAGTAGATGCTTTAATTAAAGCAAGACAACTTACCATAGAGCAATTAGAAAATGTATCACGTATCTTGTTTAATGTTGACGTATCTAAAGTTTCAACAGCAGAATTAAAAAGAGATGTGCTTATATATGCACGTAATGAACCTGAAAACTTTTTAGATGTTTTATCTGATCCTGAGTTAGATCTTCAAGCTAAGGTAGCCATGTTCTTTGAAAAAGGACTACTTGGATTTAGAAATAAAAACAAAGATGTATATTTTTATACGCCATCTAATAAAAAGAGAATGCTAACAATTCCTTATAACGAAGATCCTTACTATGTAGTTACTTCATACTTACAAAGTGATGATGGTATTGATGCATTAAAGATGCTTGAAAGCCATCTAGAAGACTAGATTTTTTTACGTATCTTTGTGTTGAGAATATTCTCATAACACCATTTAAATTTTTAATAATGGCTAAATATTTATCATTTACTACAGACGTAGGAACAGAATTAGTAAACGCAGGAGCAATCTCTTTTGTTGTGCTTCAAAGTGCAACTGAGGTTAGAATGTATGAGCTTACAGGAAACAAGCACTTTAAATTAACAGTAGTTACAGGAACTCAAGCTTTTGTTGATTCAATCAATGCGGCTTTACAACAAGCTGCTGAGACTTCATGGCAAAACTCCGTTATCGCTGTAACAAATACAGGGGTAGCAAGTATCACAAGTGTTACTGTAGTTTAATTCCAATTTATTAAAACTTATAAAAGAGAGGATGTAAAAAAATGCATCCTCTTTTTTTTTCTTTATCTTTGTAAAAAGATCACAAATGATAAACTCGATCAGAAACACTGTACTATCCATTATAAATAAAAATAACTATGGATATATTTCTCCTTCGGACTTTAATCTATTTGCTAAACAAGCACAGCTAGATTTGTTTGAAGATTATTTTTACACATACAATTTTCAAATCAATAAAGAAAACGCAAGAAGATCAGGAACAGGTTATGCTGACATAAAGAAAGGATTGGCAGAAGTAATTGAATTTTTTTCGGTTAGTGCTGACCTATCACAAAACTTAGGAAATACTTTTATTGTACCGACAGCAGCTACTACAGGTAGTGATTACTATCTTATCAACAAAGTATTGTTTAATACCGGAGTGGCAGGAACACCTTTAAGAGAAATGGAGAAGGTAAACCATACTAAAATAACCATGCTTAACAATTCTTTACTTACAGCACCTAACGAAACTTTTCCTGCATATACTTTAGAGGGAGATCTTATTACTGCATATCCTGCCACTATAGATGGTAGCGGGACTCAAAAGGTTAACTGTCAATACTTTAGGTACCCTAAAGATCCTAAGTGGACCTATGTAGTTCTTGCAAGCGGAACACCTGTATTTGATTCTACACAACCTGACTTTCAAGATTTTGAATTACCTTTATCTGACGAGCCATACTTGGTAGCAAAGATATTAGAATACGCAGGTATATCTATAAGAGAAACTGAAGTTTATCAATTTGGTAAAACAGAAGAAACACAAAACATTCAAGAAGAAAGTAGATAACAATGGCATATTTAACTCAGTATCAATACTATGAAAATGCAGGAGTAGCTCCTACAAATACTAATTGGGGTTCATACCAATACATTAGTTTAGAAGATGTTGTTAACAACTTTATGTTAATGTATAGTGGCAACCACGAACTAATAAACAACGAAGAAAGATATAAGATTTTATTCCATGCTAAAAGAGCAATACAAGAATTAAACTATGATGCTTTTAAAGAAATTAAAACATTAGAGCTTACAGTATGTGATTTAGTAAGGTTTGTTCTTCCTTCAGATTATGTTAATTGGGTAAGAATATCTTTATATAAAGATGGTGTTCTAAGACCAATGACAGAAAACATTCAAATAAATGGAGCAAAAGCATACCTACAAGACAATGATTGTAATATATTGTTTGATGTAAATGGCAATGCACTATCTCCTCAATATTCAGAGCTTGACTTTGATAGAATAACAGGATCAAAGAAAAGTATCTATCTTAACAAGTTAAGTCCTTATGACGGAAGAGAAGGTTATTGCTGTGATGGTAATTGGTATTTTGATTACAATATCGGTGCTAGATATGGATTGAATACTGAGACCGCTAACAATAATCCTACATTTAGAATTGACAACAAAGCAGGAGTTATTAACTTTAGTTCGGAAATGTCAGGAGAAACTTGTATATTGGAATATGTTTCTGATGGTATGGAAGGTGGAGTAGATGCAAACATTACAGTCAACAAATTGTTTGAAGATTTTATTTATGCTTATATTCAATATGCTATTTTAAATAGTAAGGTTGGGGCACAAGAGTATATAGTGCGTAGAGCACAGAAAAACAAATCAGCTTTACTGCGTAATGCTAAAATCAGAATCAGTAATATACATCCGGGTAGACTCTTAATGAATCTACGAGGAAGAGATAAATGGATAAAGTAATATGCCTAATTTAAAAAGGAATTTTATAAAAGGTAGAATGAACAAGGCTGTCGATGAGAGGCTTGTGCGTGATGGCGAATACATTGATGCAATGAATGTTCGTCTTGGATCTACTGAGGAGACAGAGATTGGTTCAGTAGAAAACTCAAAAGGAAATTTACTTGCTACACCTGCTCTTATATCTTTTAATGGCCATGAGCTTAGTACATCAGCAAGATGTATAGGGGCTTATGAGGATGGTGTAAATGAAACTTTATATTGGTTTGTAACTGATTCTGACTTTAACACATCAGGAGCGTCTACAGGTAAGTTAGATTTAATTCTTTCTTTCAACATACAAACAAATGTTGTTACCTATCATGTGATAAGTATTAATGATGGAGGCGGAGTGAACACAACATTAAACTTTAATTCAAAGTATCTTATTACAGGAGTAGATTTAATAGATGATATGTTATTTTTTACGGATGACCTAAATCCTCCTAGAAAAATAAATGTTACTAAAAGCTATCCTACACCTACCCCCTCAGGGCCAACAGGAATAGATGATCCTACTTTAGCTGAAGACATATTGGTTATCAAAGCACCACCTGTAGCTTCTCCTACTTTTACTTTGTTTAATTCAGGATCTCAAGATAATTTTTTAGAGAGAAGATTTATTTGCTTTGCATATAGATATAGATATGAAGACAATGAATATAGTGCTACCTCACAATTTTCAGATGTGGCTTTTTCAAGTAGAGCTTTTGGATTATCTTTTTCTAACTTTCTTAATTTAGGTATGTTAAATCTTTTTAACACAGCAACCGTTACTTACAACACAGGAGGTCCGTTGGTTAAAGGAATTGATTTACTATTTAAAGAAGCAGATAACACAACCATTCGTGTTATTGAAAAGATTGAGAAGTTTGAGAATGGGACTCAAGTAATATCTGATAATATTGATAGAACATTTGAGTTTGATAACAGTCGTATATATACAGTATTACCTTCATCAGAGATATTAAGATTATATGATAACGTGCCTAGATTTGCAAAAGCACAAAGTATAATGGGTAATCGTTTGATGTATGGAAATTATATAGATGGATATAATTTAATAGACAAGAACGGAAATGATTTGCGACTTGATTATCTTACAGAGCTTCACACCGAAGCCATAGACTTTGTATCTATTCCAAATACAAGTGTAACATTATCTACTCAAGCATATCCTTTTGGAACACCATCAGGGAATAATGTAGCGACTTTAGATTTATCAGGGTTAGCCTTAACAGAGGGAACTGTATTCAGTTTTTCCTTGGAGTTTACTCATGATAGTTTTGTAGGAACTTCTCTTGGGGCACAAACTACAAATAAAGAAATTTCATTTGCATTTACTTTACAGCAAAACTATACTTCAGTACAAGCAATGATAAACAGTGTTGAATTTAAAAATGCTATAGGCGTAACAGGGGATGTCCTTACTCCTATAAGTAATGCTTGTAATGGAACTTCTTTTACTGATAATATGAGGTGTGTTTTGCCAAGCACTTTAACAACATATTCTAAAAGCACCACAGGATTAACAGGGTTTAGTATAACAACTCCGGAAGGAATGTGGCAAGTAGGAGCATCAGGATCCAATAATTTTGTAGTAAAATTACTAGCTGCAAACTTTGTGGACTCTGCAGGTTTAACAACAATAGAGCTTTATAAAATACTCACTGTTAATGCTTCTTGGAATGATACCACAAATGCTAGAAGCCTACATAGCGATAGAGACTATGAGGTGGGCATTGTATATATGGATGAATTTAACAGAGCTACTACTGCATTAGTAAGTGATAACACAAATACTGTTCATGTTCCTTGTGATAATTCAGATTTACAAAATCAAATAAAGGTTACTCTTGATCCTACTATGCTTGCTCCTGCGTGGGCAAAGAGATATAAGTGGGTATTAAAACAAGACAAAGATACTTATGAAACTATTTTTTCTGCATTTTTTGTGAAAGATCCAAATAGTAATTATGTATGGTTTTTAGTTGAAGGAGAGAACGCAAACAAAGTTGCTGTTGGAGATAAATTAAAAGTAAAAACAGATAGCAATGGAGCTGTTAATACTTGTGTGTTTACAACCGTATTAGATAAACAAGCACAGCCTGAAAACTTTTTATCACCATCAGGTACTACACCACCTTCACCTTTATCTACTGCAGGGGTGTATGTTAAGATGAATCCTAATAATTTTAGTGCAGTATTTGATTCTAATTCAATTATTGATTTAGGGCTAAACACCTCAACAGCTACGTCTAGCGGTCAAGAGCCTTCAATGTTATACGTAGTAAATCAGCTTGATGCTGCCGGAACTAATTATGTTGATTTTGATATACCTGCAGGCAGTAAGATAGAGGTGGATATTGAGTTTATTAGAAATGGAACAGGTAACTCTTGTGGTAAAGACAGTTACTATTTCAATAAAACATTTGTTGCAGGCAATACCTATGCCAATATGTATGATTGGTGGATTGGAGACAATGTAGATGTAACTACAGGGGTGTGTGATTTTGATCCTAACTCTGAAACTTGTAATGATAATTTATTTGACAGCACGAATCCCGGTCCGTCAGGAGGAGGTGTTCCTTCTGTTACTCTTGTTCCTCAAAATTCAAAAAATAAATATCAATTTTATAGATTAAACACAAACAATGTTTTATATCTAGGGCTTACAAGTGGGACTCCTGCTTGTGGAGCAATAAACAACGATAAGCATTCTATTATAAATTGTCATATAAAAGTATTTAGAAACGAAAACGTATTTGTATTTGAGACTGAGGCTAAGGATACTTCACCTGATATATTCTATGAAGGAGCATTGTCGTATCCTATTGATGCTAATGGCTTTCATATAACAGAAACAAACCCTAATGAACCTAACAATATAAATCAAACTGCATCTCAAGCAGGAGAAGTTTTCTTAGACTTCTTTAACTGTTTTGCTTTTGGTAATGGAGTTGAGAGCTATAAGATTGAAGATTCGCTTATAGGTAAATCATTTGCTCTTGGTAATAGAGTTACTGCAGTAGCAGCACAAGACTATAAAGAAGCTGATAGATTTGCAGACATTACATATAGTGGTATAGTAAACGATGTAAGTAATGTAAATAAACTTAATGAGTTTAATCTTGGTTTAGCTAACTATAAGGCTTTAGAAGATACGTATGGATCAATAGAAATATTGCACGCAAGGAAAACGGACTTGCTTGTTTTACAAGAAGATAGAATATCTTTTGTACAAGTAGGAAAGAACTTGCTAAGTGATGCAGTAGGAGGTGGAGCAGTAACCTCAGTACCTGAAGTGTTAGGTCAGCAAATAGCAAGACCTGAAGAGTATGGTATAAGCCATAACCCTGAGAGCTTTGCAGTGTATGGATACGATAAATACTTTACTGATGCCAAGCGTGGAGCAGTATTACAGTTAAGAGGAACATCAGGACCTAATGAAAACTTAATTGTAATATCTGAAGCAGGTATGCGAAGTTGGTTTAGAGACCTGTTCAATACTTCTTTTAATACACAAAAGTTAGGAGGATACGATCCTTACATGAATGAGTTTGTATTATCATCTAATAATACACTTCTACCTACAGTTGAAGAGTGTGTTCCTTGTGGAAAAGAAAAACAAATATTTGTTCAAGTAGGTGCACCATATACTTTTTGTATAGATGTTTCAGGTAATGTAGGTGATGTGGCATTAGCATATAATATTGTCGGAGTGGCAGATATATCTGTGACATACAATTCAGCAGCCTCATCAACAGGAGAAGTTTCAGGGTCAGGAACGCTTACTTTTTCTAAAGACGTTGTGAATGTAAATACTGCAAGTATAACAATTACAGCAGCAGAAGAAAACGCCTCTATATCATTAACAATTCCTTGCCCTACTATAAAAGAAATGGAGATAGTGAGAATAGTTCTTACATCAAATGTAAATGCTAATGAGTCTATTCACAATCAATTTAGATATACAGCAGGGACATATACATCTAGGACTACTTCTTCAGGTATGATTTTTAAATCAGGATCGGCCACGCCAATAGTTAGCGAGTACACAAGATTAAAAGGAAGCCAAGGAGATGGGATTATTCCTACTGATAGAAGCACAGTTACTATGATTAGTAGTAAGCAAGGATTTGATAATTTTGTGTTTGATACTAATAATAGCAAGTTTAGATTTTTAAGAAGCAATACTTTATATGATGGAGGCTCTTTAGCTGATATGACTACTATGATTGCTGCATCTACTCAAGCATTGCCACTTGTTAGCACAAGAGCACCTCAACAATACTCTGCTGACTTTACAATGCCTGCAGGTACAGAAACATATTTATATCTTATATATGACTATAGAGATATTTACCAATGGGGATTATGCTTTGATGCATCAGTGGTATTGGATGTGTGCTGTAACTGTACACATAATTGGTATCTAGTTAGAAATTCAGCCGATGCTGAAGAAGAATACTTTGCACAATCAGCAGTAGCATTAGTTATTGGAACACATTATAAATTAAGAGGACTAGGAGATAGATGTTTTGAAGTAATTAGCACAACAACTACTCGTCCAACACAAACAATAGATGTAGCTTGTACACCATAAAAAAATAAAGAATGGCAGCTTTTGGAACATATTATATTGATGCACCAACCCTAGAGGGAGCAACCGCAGTATATACAGATGCAGCACTAACAGTATGTGCTACAGATGGAGTATATTCAGATGGTATTATATATCGTCAACAAACCTCTTGCTCATTGGGGGCACCGCTAACTTGCCCAAGTTGTGTGGGTGCTTGTACAACTCCTATCGCAGGAACAGGAGCACAAGGTGTTTACAATGTGGCTTTCAATGTAGGTACAGGAACGGGAGCAGTGATCATAACTTTCACTCCTACAGGAGCAGCAGTCCCTAGTGCATTACAAGCTACATTTGATGGAGCAATATACAATGCTTTTAGTACAGCAAACTTTGGATATAAAGCAGGCACTGCAGGACTGCCTACGTTTGTAGGTGATACAGCAGCAGACTGTGGTATTGTAGCAGGAAGTCCCTATACGTTAACTGAATATAGTTATTCAGGTGGTGTCTTTTCAGCTACAGGAAGCACTGTTGTTAAGACAGTAGTTGCAGGTCAGATGCAAATGACAGTAGGCGTTCCGGGAGCTTGTGTAATGGTAGTGCCTAAAACAAGTCTTACTGCAAACTTAGACATTGAGATAACATCTCCATGTGGTACGCCACCTGCTTGGTCTATAGCAGCTACTTGCCCTACAGCACTAACAGGCTTCTCATCTACTACAGATGTGTCAGCTACTTCAGTTGCTGCTTGTGCCTTGGCTACACCAACAACTTATTATAATGCTCCTGTAACAGGAACGGCAGGTAATCCAAACTTATATGATTGGATATTTACAGATGTTAACGGACAGTTTCCTTTAGCATCATTTAAAGGTGCAGGATACTATCATTGGGATGATGGTAGTGCTGCAGGCAGATGGATACAAATAGATAGCAATAGTGTTGTAATAAGCACAGGAGCTTGTTAAATTAAAATATAATGGCAAAAAAAGGAAGAACAAAAAACAATAACAAGATATGTCCTGCAGGGATAGCATGGGCAAAAAGAACTTTTGATAGATACCCGTCAGCATATGCAAATATGGCTGCGAGTAAATATTGTAAAGACCCTAATTACGCAAAAAAAGATAAACAATAAAACAAAAAAAATGGATAAGAAAAAACTACAAAAAATTTCAAGTGAATTGAAAAAAGCGTCTGCTATGCATAAAGGTCAAGCAGCAAAGATTGATAAAATGCTAAAGAGCATGAAGCCAACTAAAAAAACTAAACGTGGGTGAGTTAAAAAAATGGAGAGATGAGAAGTGGGTTCGTATAGGAACTGATGGTTCAATACTTGGAGCGTGTGGCACAAGTAAGGATAAAAAAAATCCTGACAGATGCTTACCTTTGAATAAAGCAAAGAGCATGAGCAAGTCTGAAAGGGCAGCGACAGCTAAAAAGAAAAAAAGATTTGGTAGAAAAAAACAGTTTGTGGCTAATACCAAAGCAGGTAAAGTAACAAGAGGATGAAAGCAGATAAATCTAAGATGGCTTGTAATAAAGTTAGACCATCATACAAGCGAGGAAAGAAGAAGATGGTTAAAGCCTGTGAAGGTGGCAAAGAGAAACTTATTCACTTTGGTGCTAAGGGTTATGGACACAACTATTCATCTGCTGCAAGAAAAAGTTTTAGGGCACGACATAAATGTGGTACAGCTAAGTCAAAGCTAACTGCAAGGTATTGGGCGTGTAAACATTTATGGGCAGGCAAAGGCGGCTCAACAAAGAGTTCTCCATCAACAAGACGAGGTAAATATTAAGATATGTCACAAGAATATACATTAACATACAGCGAGAGTGCAGGAGGGTTTCCTTCTTTTTATTCATACATTCCTGATAAGATCATAGGAATGAATAACTATCTATATACTTTTAAGCAAGGTAATTTATATAGACATAATGTTAATGCAGCTAGAAACACATACTACGGAACATACGTTGCTTCTTCAATTACTTCTGTGTTTAATGCAAAGCCATTGGAGAATAAGTTATTTAAAACAATTAACCTTGAATCAGATGATGCTTGGAAAACTGCGTTAAGCACTGATATTCAGAGTGGTGCAAATATAGATAGTACATTCTTTGAAAAGAAAGAAGGCTCATGGTATGCATATATTAGAAATGTATCATCACCTTATGCAGCTCCTGCGGCAGCTAGTGAGTATGATCTGCGTTCACTTAATGGTATAGGAAATAGTAGTAATATTCAGGCAGGTGTTCCTGCGGCAGGATCAGCTACTATCTCATTTGCTCTTACCACAAACATCGGAAGCATTTTAAGTATAGGTGATTATTTTTATTATGCAGTCGGTGGAGGTACACCTGTATATGTTGGACAGGTTACCGCTATTAATATAAATTTAAGTGGTGGTATTAATGATGTGGTTATAAATACTTCATCAACAGGAGCTCAACCATTACCTGCAAACCCTGCTTTCTTTTTGTATATCAAAAACTTAGTAGCTGAGTCACATGGCGTATTAGGTCACTATTGTGAGTTTACTTTAACCAATGAAAGTACAACCGCTACAGAATTGTTTGCAGTAGAGACCGAGATAATGAAAAGTTATCCTTAAAATTTCTTATCTTTGTATGTAAATGCAATTAAATATAATACCACTCGAACATCATCATTATGATACAGTGCTTGAGAAGTGGTGGAAAGATTGGGGTTGGGTTCCGCCTAAGCGTGATTTTTTACCTAACGATGGCACAGGAGGAATGATGGTATTAGATGGAAAGATTCCTGTTTGTGCAGGGTTTATGTACGCCACCAATTCTAAAGTAGCTTGGGTGGATTGGATAATCTCAAACAAGGAGTATAAAGATAGAGTAAAAAGAAAAGAGGCTTTAATGTTATTAATAGATACCATAACAAATGTATGCAAGAACACAGGCTTCAAATATTCTTATGCTCTAATTAAACACAAAGCATTAATAAAAACATATGAGGAGTTGGGATATACGCAAGGGGATGAGTACAATTCAGAAATGATAAAAGCATTATAATATGGCAGCAGTAACAACAGCAGTGATAGGAGGGGTAACGGCAGGAGCAGGAATCATTCAAGGTTTTCAACAAAACAAATTAGCCAAACAAGCAGCCGTTGCTGCTGAGAAGTCAATGGCTGAAGCAAAAAAGAACATTGGTATTATTGAGAGTGAGGCTCGTACCATTCCTACTTTAGCTACAGAAAATTTACGTAGACGTTCCGACTTACAATCGGAAGCAATATTGTCAGCAGCACAAGCAGCCGATCCAAGAGGTCTTGCTGCAGTAGCAGGACAACTTGCTCAAGCTCAAACTGAAAGAGAAGCTAATATAGCAGCTAAAGAAGAACAGCAACTACTTGATATTGAGAAGGATGTGATAGCTGAAAAGAAAGCTAGAAACCTACAATTAGCTGATATTGATTTAGCTGAGTCGGCTAGACAAAGACAAGAGCAGATGGCAGCAAGAGAAGCGGCTATGAGTGCTTTCCAAGGTGCTTTAGGATCAGTAGCAGGAACAGTTGGTGCGATAGGTGATATTAAGAATCAAGAAGCTCTTGGAACGATTGAATCGTTTAAAGCTCAAACAGATAGAATAAAAGCAAATCCTTTATATGCTGTAACAAACGAAAGTATAAAACTTCCCTACGAATAAATAATATTTTATAATGGCAAAGACAGACAATACAAATCCTAGAAGCTACAAAAGAACAGTAGATTGGGGTGCTATAGGTAAGCAGTTTACTGATGCTATCGTAGATACAAAGACCAAGCAAACTGAGACAGCAAAGAAAGGCTTTGAGGCACAGAAAGAACGTGCTAAGGTAAAAAGGGAAAGAGCAGAAAGAAAAGAAGTTTTTAAGGATGAAGCCATAGAGTTTGCAAGACTTCAACGTGCTAATCAGCGTGCCATTCAAACCAATACTAAAAGTAGGAATGATATTACCTTGGCAGTTACTAGTCAAGGTGTTGATAAGTACAATGAATTGTTTCAAGGATTTAAGTCAGGAAAAATAAGTGAAAGAGAGTTCCTGCGTTCACGACAAAACCTAAAGGATGGGTTTAGTAATTATTTTAGAATAGCTAAAGAATATAATGACATGAAAGCTAATGCTGAAAAGTCAATAGCAGAAGGAGGATCTAAAACAATTACAGATTTTATGTTAGGTCAGCTTGAGTCATTGCAGAATACTGAGGAGCTAGAAGTATCATTCACTGACAAAGGACAATGGAATGTAAGTTATTTAGATGGAGTTACTCAAACAAAGCAAGAAATGCCTATCGAAACATTTGGTGTTATAGGTAGAGTTAACTACAGTGGTTTTGATGAGGAGACAGCAGCTAAAGAAATAGATGATACTATAGGTACGTTTACTAATCAATATGGAAATGTAATAAAAATTGATCCTAGAGACAGACCTGACTATGAGAATTTGATAGATAAAAAACTAAATGTAGCACTAGGCAATGCAGGTCAGCTAGCATCATATCTTTTAGATAATATTGATGTAGATGAAAATGGTGAACCGTTTGAATTAACTTTTGATCCTAAAGTAGCTGCCACTAATAAAAACTACATCTTAGTAACTATAAGTAACAATGATAGTGTCCCTACTTTTCAAGTTTCTGATGAAGCAAAAGAGTATGCTAAACAAAAATTAAAAGAACAAGTTGAAGGTCGCTTTGATATTTCTAAAAAAGTAACTAGAAACAGAGGCGGTGGCAGCAGTAGAGGCGGCGGCGGCGGTGGTGGCACTACATCGAAACCTACTTTTGTTCCCTTGAGTAGTGATAGGGAGTTGTTTACAAAACTTATAGCATATGAAGATAAAATAGGTGGGGGCGAAGGAAGGTCTAGACTTGAGATTGCAACAGGTGCTATAAGGGAGAAAAGGTTCCCCATGGAAGAGAGGGATGAAGTAAAAGCTCTTTTAGGTGGAGAGTTTGATAGTGAAGGAAACCTATCTGTAAAAGGTGATAAATATTATCGCCCTGCAGTGGTAAGATATTTAGCAAACACAGGGTTTTTGCCACCGGGTACTGAACTAATAACTGAAGAGAAAGATGGCGTTTTAAAAATAAACCGAGAGGCATTACAAAAAGCAGATCAATACATAGAGGGTGTGACTACAGGTACAATAACTCCTCCTTCAGGCTCAAACTCAGGGACAGGATCTAAATATAAAATTGAAGGAAAACCATGAACGAAGAAGCAATAAGAGACGGGTATAACTATTTTGTTAGTACAGGATACAATGGGACTTATGATGATTATGTTGCCTTGATTAATGGAAATGAAAACGCACTCAATGATACCTATTTACACTTTACATCTACAGGTTATAACGGGGGTATAGATGACTTTAAAACTTTAATGGGTGTTGGAACTAAGATACAGGAGAAAGTAGAAGTTCAACCTAAAACCCCTATAACTAAAGGAGTAAAAGGAGTTGCTTCTGAAATATTAAATATTAAAAAAAAAGAAGATACGGAATCAGCATCAGAGGATGGTTCATTGGTATCACCAAAAGCTACTACAGTTGAGGAATTTAAAGAGATGTATATGGGTAAAAGTGACCCCATAACAGTAGAGCAGGCAAGTAAAAAAATAGATTTTAATTCTCTTAAAACTGAAGAAGAACGAGTAACCTATTCCAATATGGATGAGGAAACTAAACGTACATACAATAATTTATCGGATGAAATAAATAGACTTCAAACAAAACTAGATGATCAACTTAAACAACCATCTAATCCTTTTCAAGAGCAGTCTATTGCTAATACTAAAAATCAATTATCTTTTAATAAAAAAACAAGAGAATTATTATATAATCAGAATAAACCTGTTGATCCCATACTTGGACCCCAAGATGATGTGAATTGGTTTAGTGAAAGTGTAGAAAAAATAGTTAATCCAAGACTGATAGCAGGTGAAGGAGCATTATCAGGAGGGATAGAAGAAACTGTAGTCAATCAATTAAATTATACTTTTGGTGATTATGGTTTTAAATTTGAAGAGGCAGATTACTTGGGCGATGGGATGAATGTATATACTGCTACAGGTGAAAAGCTCTATATTGATTTAGATAATTTTACAGATGCTAATAATAAAAAAGAATCTGAAAAACTTAAAAAGTTTTTATACGATAATAAAAGGTCTAGTGAACTTGCATATTCTATGGATAAAGGCCCTATAAGAAAAACCAAAAAGTATAGGGACGAGAAAGAACTGCAACGTGAGATGAAAATGTTTCAGTATAAAACAAATCAATTTCAAAAAGAAACTCAAGATTTTATAAATAAAAGAATATCTTTTGAAGAAAAAGTAAAAGAGTTTAACAAAAAGGCACAAAAAGAAGGGGCCACTGAAGAGAATATTTTATTGCAACAAGAAATTATTAAAGAGCAAGAAGAATTAACTGCAGAAGCAAAGTTGTTAGAAGAAAAAAATAATGATTTTGCAGGAAGAGGACAGGAGATAGATAAGCTCACAGCAGAATATTATAATGTTCTTGAAGATAGAGGAGGTTTCTTTGGAACTACAAACTCTATGTTTATGGAGGGAGTGGGAGAGATAGTAGCAGGAGCAGTGGAGACAGGAAGAATGCTACCTGAAATAATAGGTGATACATTAACTTTTATTTCAGGCAAAGCATTACAAGGAGTAGGATATGTAACAGGAGAGGACATTGAAATGAAGGATGTTAATATCATTCCTACTTCAGCACTTATAGACAACTATGATTACTATCTTTTAGAAGCAGCAAAAGAAAAAGGATACAAATCTATTGATGAACTTCCTCCAAATATTAAAAATGAAATAGATCGTGACCTTAGAGATAAAGCAATCAAGACACAGTTATATGGAAAGAAAGGTCAAAGCAATCCTTATTCTAAATATACCAATCAATTACTTAAAGACAGAAGCGGAGGTGTATTAGATAATATAAGAGATGGTTTTAGAACAGCGTTAGGAGAAACATCAACAAGACAATATGATGAAGACTTTCAAAACTCATGGCTTGGTCAAGTGTATGCCGGAACTATTAAATCTGTTCCTGCCATTTTATCTTTATTCTTAAATCCTGTATCAGCAGGAACTAAAGCAAGTACAATAGCAAAGAGAGCGTTGAACCCAAAAGAAAGTTGGGCATTGATATTTCAATCTCAAGATGCTATCAGTCAGCAAATGAATACTGCTGAGTTTGAAAACGTAAGTGAGACAGAGAAACTTGCAGTGTCAGTTCCTATTGCTCTAACTACTGCTACTCTAGAAAATATTGGGTTTCGTAACATGAGTAAGTTGAAAGGTTTTACCAATGGTATTCTAATGAGGGCTTTAGGTAGGACAGGAGGTAAGCAGGTAACAGCCAAAACATTTGAAGAGATAATTAAAAATGAAGTAAAAAGTTTAACAGCAAAAGGTCTTCTTACTATGGGTGCTATGGGAGCGGCTGAGTTTGAAACAGGACTTGCTCAAGAGTTTGCAGACGTTACAGTTAAACAAATTTACAATGCTGTTAAAGGATCTGAAATGTTTGAGACTCCTGAATCATTAGCTGAATACACTTTACAATTATTAAATAGTGGAGCTCAAGAGGCAGTAGGTGCACAGATTTTAGGTATGCCTAAAACTGTTTCTGTATTGGCAAGTAAAAATGATTTGAAAGCTGCTGACAATGCGACATGGAATTTGTTTACCAACCTAAATAACAAGCCTACATTTTTAGGTTTATTCAAAGAACATTTAGAGGTAGAGATTCGTAATAAAAGAATGAGTGCTGCAGAAGCTAAAAGAGTTTTTGAAACTTACAAAAACACTACGCAGGCTTATGAGCAAATACCTAAAGATATGTCACGTGAAGCTCAGAAAGAATCTGTTGATTTGATAATGAGAAGACAGGCTTTAGAAGAAAGTAAAAGAGATAAGAACCCTAATCTTGTTGTACCTATTGACAATGAGATACAGGCAATCGACAATAGGTTAAAAGAAATATCAGAACAGGATGCCATTCAAAAGCAAAGCACAGGAAAAGTGGATGCGAATCAACAAACCTCGGATGCACAAACAGTGGAGACAGGAGAATCCACAACAGAGTCTCAAAAACTTACCGGAGAGGAACTCCAAGATCAGGAAGCAGATGCAGTCCAAGAGGTAACTGAAGAAGAAGTTAAAAAAGAAATAAGTGGTATAGTAGCTGAAACAGCGTTGCCATTAAAATTAGAAACAGGGAAGCTAGGAACTGTATCCAAGAAAATGGATCAGGCTGAATTGATAAATGAAAAAGAAATTAATGAGGCGGCAGATGAACTGTATGACCTAATGGATGAGGTAAATAACAGACAAGATATATCCGAAAATTCTAGAAAAAAAATATTAAATGAAATAGAAAGTGAAATAAGAAAATTAGAAGCATATGAATTTGAAACAAAAACTGAGACTCGCACACTTACCAAAAAAGAAAAGGTTAAAGGTATTAGAAAAGTTGGAACAGATACAAAAAGGCAAAAAGTAATACCATCTACTTTAGGTAAATCTAAAGGCAAGACAGTCAGGTTTATTGGTAAGACACAGAAAGAAGTAGGAGGTAAAGGTGTATTGACAACAGAAACACGACCTGATGGTAAAGAAGTTTTCATAGTAGAATATCCATCCGGACAGAAGAGTGTGGTGAATGAAACAATGGAATCACCTGTAGTCAACAAAGATAAGAACGGAGATCCTGTAAGTGTAACCCTAACAGATAAAAGCGGTAATCAACTTACAGTGTTGGATGCTGACTATGCATTAGATGAAGCTATTATTCAAAGAGAAAATGCTCTTGGACCTATTGAAGAAAATGTATTTGAACAAGTATTAGAAGAGGTTGAAAGAGAAGTTACTGAACAACAAGAAGTTATAAAAGAAAAACAAGCAACACCTGAAGCTGTTGTTACGGAAGAAGTAGTGACTGAAGAAGCAGTAGAAAAAACTCCTGTTGCTAAAGAGACAATAGACGAAAGCCTTGAGTCTTTATTTGATGAGATAGTAGGTGAACCTAATACAACTGAAGATGCTCCAATTAAAAAACAAAAGACAGAGGTTGAAAGTGTTACTGTTAACAGATCAAGCGACAGACCTTTTAGTTCTCCTATTAAAAAAATTATTGGGCAGGCAAAACGTGCAGCAAAGTCAATAAAAAATATTGCTCCCAATGTAAAGATAATCTTACACGAATCAGAGGCTGACTACAGAAACTCTGTGCCGGGAGCACAAGATGGAGAAGCAGGTGCATTCAATGCAGGAACTAACACCATTCACATTAACCTTCCTAATGCTGCTGCAAGAACTAATATAACTACAGTAGGGCATGAAACTTTTCACAGCATACTATTTAATCTATTCAACAATGAGGCGTTAACACAGGCGTTCTCAAGAGATATGTTGGAGGGATTAAAGAAGGCTTCTGTAAAAGGTTCTGCTATTGAAAAACAACTTGATGCGTATATTAAACAATATGATGATCAAGGCGTACACAATGAGGAGAAGTTGGCTGAGATCTTTGGGTATCTTGCAGGCAACTATGAAACCTTAGATGTAAAGTCTAAAAATATTCTAAAGAGACTTATAGAAAAGCTAGCTAAGATTTTAAACATAGCAAAATATAAAGCTAAGTTTACTGAGGATGATGTGGCTATGGTTAAGCTAATGAATAACTTATCAGCTAAAATATCTGAAGGAATAGAAATAACAGAGGCTGATATTCCTATAGAAGTATCAAAAAGAAAAGAACAGCAGCAAAATTTAAAAAGACAATTAAAAGAAAAAATAAATGAAAAAGAAAAAACAACAGCAGGAAGCAGGCTCATCAATGAGCCCTTACAGGATGCGACAAAAATTGCTAATAGATTTGCAAAAAGAAAAGGCTTCTCTTTTAGAGGAGATGAGACAAGCACAGAGTTCAACAAAGAGCGTGCAACAAGGATAGCCAAAGCCTATGAGGCAATGGCTAATGATCCTAATAACCCTGAAGTAAAAGCAGCGTATCAAGCCTTGATTGATGAAACTCTTGAGCAGTATCAAGAGATATTAAAAGATGGCTACGTTGTAGAGATTGACAATGAAGATGCTTACAATAATTCTCAAGAAATGATTGAGGATGTAAGAGAAAATAAAAGGTTAAAAATCTTTGCAACAGAGGCAGGTTTTGGTGACGTACAAATTACAGATGAACAAAGAAAAAGAAACCCTCTTTTACAAGACAGTGGGCTAAAAGATGTTAACGGAAAAATACTTTTAGTTAATGATGTGTTTAGATTTGTTCATGACTTCTTTGGTCATGCTAAAGAAGGCAATAGCTTTGGTCCAAAGGGAGAAGAGATAGCTTGGAGAGTTCATTCGCAAATGTATTCTCCGCTTGCAAGAAGGGCGATGACTACTGAAACTAGAGGTCAGAACTCATGGGTAAACTTCTCAGGTGTTAATGAAGAGGCTTTTAAATTACGTGATAAAGCGAGACAACTAAGGAAAGAAGGTAAGCTTGAGGAGGCTTTAAAGTTAGTTGATCAGGTATATGAGATGATGTCTTTTGCAGAACAAAAGATAGGACTGTTACCTGTCGAATTTACAGTATTAGAAAAACAACCAAGTATAAAAAGACAGTTAGGTGACACTAATAAAATAAATGAATTTGTAAAACAAGCAAAAGAAAAAGGAGCTACAGATAGTGCTATTAAACTTGTGCTTGAATCTAGGGGGGTAACTAAAAGTGTTATAGATAAAATATTTGCTGCCAAGGTACGAACCAAGAGACCACCTTCAGCAGCTAAAATATTAGGTAAGCCAAAGCCTAAAAAGGTAACGGCAAATGAAATGACATTGCTCAAAGAAAAGATAAGAGCCATTGCAAAAGAAACAAGAAGTGTAGGGGTAGCAGTAAATAAAATACGTAAAGAGTTACAACGTGAGATAGCACAAATAGGTAAGGGAAGAAAGGTAGAGCTTTCACCTGCGACATTAACTAAGATAACCTCACGTATTAATAAAGCAAAGTTATTTACTAAAGAAGGAACGCTTAACAATGAGATGATTGATGAGATCGTTCAGTACATTGATGAGCAATACACTACCCTTGAAAGGAAAAAAGAAAATGTAGCTCTTAACAAAAAGAGAAAGACAGCATTAAAAAATATTATGTCCGGCAAGTTGGGAGTGCCAAAAGTAATAACGAGACAAATGCAAAGATTGTTTGCGGCAGACTCCACTCTTATTCCTGACTCAGCTTTAAATAAATATAAAGCTCTAGTCGAATCCATAGGGGAAAGAACTAGCGTTTTAACAGTGGATGAAGTATCACAAGTAGAAAGACAAGTTGATTCTATATTAAAAGATCTTGACTTCAGAACATCTCAAATAGATATATATGCTGAGATGTATAAAGACTATGATAAAAAAGTAAAGAATGCTGATGGAAGTATTAGCTATTCTAAAACCATAGATAAGATGGTGGATGATGGTGAACTTAATTTATCTACCGAAGATGCTGCACTAATGAAGAAGTTTAAAAAAGAAATACTTCCTCCGCCTGAACCAAAAACTAAAGAAGAAAAACAAAAAGAAGAAGAAGAAGCAGCAATAGAAAAAGAATTATTTCTTGAAGAGATTGGAGAGCTGAGTATAAAATCAGACAAGCTAACAACTAGGGATGAGAGAAAGGTTGCTAATAAATTAAATAAACTTATAAAAACAGACGGAGTAAAAGACCTGAGCAACAATGATTTAAAAAAATTAATAAAGATCATTGACAATATAAATAACGGATGGCTTCCTCACCTATCACAAATAATGGTAGAGAAGATCAATAGTAATAATAGATCTAAAATAGTTTCATCAGCTATTCGGAAAGCTAAAGTATTTAGTCCTCTTCAACAAGCTAAAAAATTAAGAGCCTTACTTAATTCTCAGCTAAGTCCTGACGGAAGAAGAAAGAATAAAATATATCAAGCAGTGTCAGTGCGTTCACTTAGTTACATAGACTCAGTGATAGGGCTAAAGGGAAGAGAGATATTTAAAAATATATTCGACTCAACAGCTAAAGCGTTTACAAATTTTGATTCAGACAACAACAAAGTAAACAAGCGTATAGATGAAGCATTAAATAAAATATCAAAATCATACAAAAATAACAACAATAAAATACATGAGGCAAAAGCACGTATGATGACATACTTAATTCAAAGAGAGTTTGAGTCTAATCCTGAGCGAGTGGGAGAGGTTAACCCTGCAATAGATTATTTAAACGATACTATTAAAAATGAAAGGGAACAAGGTAATGAGGGTGAGGCTGATATGCTTCAAAACATAATAGATAAGTATTCTATAGAGGGAGAGCTCGATGCAGATGGGAAACCTACTAAAGAAATATCTCTTGATAAGATATATAAATCTTTTAACAAGGCAGAACTAAATGGCATTAAAGTTATTGATGAAGTAAATAAAGAGCTAACTGATATAGCAGAGTTTACTGCAGGTGTAGTAAGAGGAAAGATAATGAGTCCTATTGTAGACTACATTCATATGTGGGTCAAACAAGATAATACACAGCAACAATTTGAAGATAAAAACTCTGACTTTAATTCTTACATGAAGGGTACTAAGCCATCCACAAAAGCTAAAAACTTAGAGGAAAGAACACAAAAATCTAAGGCTATAAATTTTGATCCCTTTGGAGCAACAAGAAGAGGGGCAAGAATGACCTTGCTTGATTACCACATGACACCTGTAGTGAGAGAAACAAACAGAACCCTTAGAAAGACAAAAGATATTTTAGAAGAGGATAACAAACAAACAAGGGAGATATTTAGAGGGGTTAAGGCAGCATACGATCAAGTAGTAGAGGATGTAATAGGAAGAGGATTTAATAGTAGCTCAGTAGGAGATAATGCTATTAAGTATATAGCTAAGGCAGGTTATCGAACAATGCTTTCGAGTCCTGCAAGAATGACATTAGAATTTCTCGCCAACCTTCTTAATGCAGGCGTTATAAATCCATTAGGGTTTGCTAAAGGGTTTAGTGTGATGAGTAAATTAAGCGGACAAGAGCAGGCGGAGCTTCTTAGAATTTTAGAATCAAAACAACAAACAAGATTATATTCGGATGCTTTAAAAGGAAGAATGGTAGATACAAGTATTATTGAATCAAAAGCAGGAATACAAAACACAAAACTGAAAGGAGAGGTAATTAATAGAGCATCTCAAATTGGATCTTATCTTAGAAAATATCCTTCGGGTATAGAGTTTATAGCTGACACCATGATTACCACTCCGGATAAAGCGGTAATGCGACCTTTGTGGTTAGGAACTTTTAGCAGAGAGTTTAAAAAAATAACAGGCAAGGAAATAGACATGGATAAAGTTCTTGCAAAGGATGAGGCATACTTAAATAAAAACCAAGAGGCACTCGATAAGGCAACTGAAGTAGCTGATAGAGATAGTATATTTTCAGGATACACTGACAATCCTTTTATGAAAGTTATTAGTGGAACAAAAAGGTCGGAAACAAAAATAGATCCAATAAAAAATATATATAAAGACTACAACAGGTTTATGTTAAGTTTTTTATTGAACGAATATGAAACGACAAGATATTCTATTAATGTTCTGTATGAAGGAGGAGAAATATCAAGAATAAAAGCAGGGCAACTATTAGCCGCTACTACCTCACGTATGGTTTTATATACTTCTTTGATTGGATTAGTAGGGAATGTCTTTGCAGACTTTATAAGAAGCATGTTCGGAGCCGACATGGAAGACGAAGAAGAAGAGAAAGATTTAACCCTGTCAATAGGTCAAGGATTGGTTTCTACTTTTAATACCTTAGCTTTTGGAGCATCTTACGGACAGTTTATGAGAAGTATAATTAATAACCCTTACTTTGGAACTGAATACTTTAATGAAAAATATCTTACTGCTCTGCAAGAAGGAGAGTATGATCCATACAAAGATGCTATAGGGTTCTCTGCATTCACTAAACCTACAGGGCAGGAAAAATATAAAGGAAAAAATACTTTCAAATTTTTTGTAAACTTTTTAGGTCCTTACTCTCCTCTAGCAAAAACATTTGATAAATTCTACACCATGAAAACAAGAGAAGAGGAGGCTAAAAAAGAAGAAACAAAAGCAAGAAGATCTCAAGAAGAAATACTTCTAATAATGCAAGGTTTAGGTCATTTTAACTTAATCCCTTTCTTTAAAGATGTCAACAAAGCATACACAAGAGAAGTGTATAAAGACTTTAGAAAGGCAGAGAAAGAAATAAAGAAAACGTCAAGAGAAAAAAGAGCGGAAAAATATTTAAAGAAAAGAAAGGATAGAAGAAAAAGATATTTAGACAGAAGAAAGAGAGAATAAAAACACTTCAATAATACTTTACGTACTTAAATGACTTGTTGAATTTAAAGTAAGCCATTAGCTCCTGATCGTTGACCGCTCCTTCACGTGGTGGTCTACCTCCCCACATTACCTCTCCCTTTAATATTCTAACAGGTGAGTAGATGAGACCATCATCACACGCCCATATCATTATAGGGTTCAGCCTCTTGTCTGATAGCTTAACCAACTTACGCAAGGCTACAGGTAATGGGAATGCTTTGTTCATATTGCAATGCCTACCCTTGATCTCAGCATAGGCTATCAGCTCACTCTCCTCATTGAAGATCTTGTAGTCAATGTCATTGTCACCTAGCTTTTCAAATGATCCTTTGAAGATACGAACAAAAGCCTTGACAGCTTTACGCTCCCTCTCAATATCTGCAGTGGTTTCAAATCTCATAGGTTCATCAAACAATTAAAGGCAGTGTGTCCACCGATTACTATACCAACTCCTATCGCCTGCTTCTTAAAGTTCTTTGCATAAGCAGCAGCGTATGAGGTCCTATCTATACCACACCCCACTTGCATTCCAAATATCTTTTCATGTGTACCTACTGTCCAATCTACATACGCCTGTGTATGTATATGTCCCTGACAGGTAGACATCATATCGTTCTTTGCACGTGTCCTTGCTGTGCCACCCTCACCATGTACGTACTGCACATCATCATACACCACCCTGTCCTGCCAATTCCATTTTGTACCAAGCACATCATTGTATGACTTGATCCACTGCTTAGGTATGGCAGATGAAAAAGCCTTTCTCATTATCATGCGATCATGGTTACCGATGATCACGTCTGCTTTCTTAAATGATTCTTTCCATGGTTTTAGTTTTCTAATAGCCGCAGTCAGTTCATCTCCTCCGCCCATAGCATTAGGATCAGTCTCATGATAGCTTGAATAGTGGTTGTCAATAATATCTCCAATAAATATTGTGTGGTTGCAGTTGTATATATTATATATATGTTTACAGAACTCAAAGTAACCCTCTTGAATAAAGGGTGCATGTAAGTCCCCTATCACTAAGACTCTTCTTTCTTTTTTATTTAAGTTCTCAAAAGCTTCTTTTCTTTTTCCTTTTAGTCTTGGTCTAATTGATGTCATCTTGTAACGAATCTAATAAAACTTGGAGGCTTTTAATCTGTTCTTTTACCACAGACTTTAAGTCCTCATACTCTCTGTCAATTAAGTGTTCGTAGATTTGATTATTTGTTTCGTGCAGCTCCTTCATCATCATGTTTATATGACGTAATCTTTCTTGCTCTATTGCACTTATGCTCATTGAATTGTATCCATGGTCTCCATATAAAAGCGACCTTGATTTTCATTTACTTTTCTTATTCTTCTATAAATTGCTCTAGACATTCTCTTAACTGCATCCTTCTCTGCCTTAGTGGAGTCGCTACCAAGATGTGCATATAACGAACAGTCTATGCGTAATAGCTCATCAAGTTTTTGCTTGTCCGTCCAAGAGGAGAACTCTACAATCTTATCTATATCTTCAAATTTATAAGTCATCTAAACAAATATACTAAATTAAAACAAATATTACAATAGCAAATAGTTTGATTAAAATCAAACAAATCAAACTTTGCCCATTTAGGGGCAAGACCATAACATTTATGTTACACTACTGTAACATGGCTAGTGTTTATAAGGGTTTCAGCCTGCCCATTTAGGGACAAGACATGGTATCATGCCTAAAAAGACATGGTATCATACCCAAGCAATGGGTAAAATCTTTGCATAATGGGTAAAGAAAAATTATATACACAAAAAAAGGGGACATTGGCGTATGTCCCCCTTCCTGATTTACTAAAATAAATAGAAAAATATATGAGATTATAAATATAATAATTATTTTCTAATAGTTTTAGAAGGTGACTTTATTTTTCTAATCTCTTCCTGAATAGCTTTCTTGCTGTTCTTTGCTTTGCTATTCCATATGTCCCACCAATCCTTAAACTTGTCCTCCTGTTGTTCGCCAAGATCTTCCACTGAAATAATAATCTCAGGCTTTACTTTTCTGATAGCCTCTGACTTGCTATCTGCAGGAATTAAGGTGTAGTGTGTTACATATCCTGTCTCATGTTGTTGACTGTGTGTGATTTTAAATACGTTCATCTGATAAAATTTGATTTAAGTTAATATAATCGAGATAGTCATCCACATCTATCTCCTTTATGCTTATGTATATTGGGACATCTCCCTCTTGTTTTAAGTATTCGATCTCAAAGTATAAAGGCTCATCAAGTTTTACTACGCCACCTACCTTCTGTGCCCATCCATCTTTCTCAGGTAACAGAGGTGCATTGACATCAACCTGATTGGCTATGTTCAATGAATAATGAAGCTCATAATCTTTTAGCTGATCAATGAATTGCATATCAACCTCAAAGTTATTCTGTTGCTCCTCTATATATTTCTGTTCTGCATCCATGGTCTTTTAGTTCTTTTAGTCTATACTCCTGTAGCTTTGACACCCTGCCTTTTGGTGTCTTCACTTCGCTGAATAAAACATCACAATCTTTTGGTATAGCTATGATGTCAGGGATTCCATTCTTATTTGTCTTTACTAACTTGATAACGTAGTATCCTTCAGCTTCAAGTTGTTTGATTCGTTTAGATTGGATTTGTTGCTCGGTCATCTTATGGTATCTCCTACATCTGTAATGTCTAGGTCTATGCCCTTTAAATATTTTAATATATTAATAATAAAGTTATTGTGATAAGCTGTGTCTACGTGCTTATCTTTTTCATCAAAAACTAAACATATTCCTTTAGATATACCTAGCTCTCTTCTGTGTGTGGGATGGGCATACACATCATCCATACGTCTAGCTGTCTTAATTATTTCTTTATGGCTATGAGTTCCTATGATTTTACTCAGCTCCTTAACACTTGTGAAATTTTCTTTAATCATTTTTTTTATTTTTAAATTTAACATTATACAAAGACAGGTATGGCTCCACCTCTTTTAGTTTAGCAAACTTAATATATTCTCCTTGTTCGTCTAAAACTTTTACCATTGAGATTACAATCTTTGGTTCACCATCTATTAGTTTATAATCATATCTTGTCACTTCTAAGCTACCTACTTTTTTCATTTGATTTAATTTATTATAAAGATACGAAATCCTTTTTTAAAAAATTAGTCACGAGGTGTGCCTACATAAATCTCTCTCTCTAGTTCTTTTATATTTTCTTTTAGTTCATTTACTTTATTACACGTATGGTTTAAAGATTCAATTAGCTCTTTTTTTATTTTAATAAGTGTAATTATAACGCTTTCCTTATGCTCAATTACTTCTTGCATGTGTTTTATTTTTTCATCTTTTGTCATATAAATTGTTTTTTAAAATGGTTAAGTGTATAATCTTTCTTCTTGGTTACTGTTTTATATATCTGCTTTTCAATGCCACCTTTAGCAAAGATCCAATACACATCGTTATGTAACCTGTCTTTAGTGGTCATCCTATCTCTACTCTGCCAATAAGACGTAGCACTAAAGTCAATGTTATAATACACAAGTGCTGATGCCTGTCGCAATGACAGTCCCTCCCTACCACTAACAATCTGCAGGGCTATTGACTTGTCAGTAGATTCAAACTCACCAAGCTCAGTGGTAAGCTCATCACCAAACACATCCTTCATTGCCTTGAGTTCTGCTGTAAACTTGTAGAAGATTCCAATCTTCTTACCCTTGAAATGTTTCTTAATAAACTCAGCCTTACTGTAGTCCATCACCATAGAACTGCCTGACTCAAACTTAACTGTGCCTGAGAACATCTGATGTAACTTCATCATTAACTTTACAGGTGTGTCAGCAAGTATGGTTTCTTTCTTTCCCTCGATCACCAAGTCTTTCTGCAACCTCTTGGTCATATCATAAGTATATGGTTTCATCTCCACCTCTAATACTTTCTCTGTAGTCTTGACCTTAAATCCTGCGTTCTCCTGCGTGAAACGGATGGTGTATGGTGTCATCATATCTATAATCTTTTTAAGTCCCTTAGAATAGTCGTTAATGAACATTCCGTTGATTTTTTTCTGTGTTACTTTCACATACTCATGAGCAAACTTATAAAAGTTTGTGCAATGCTTGAAAGGATTGTTAGGAATACCATACACCTGATGGTACATCTGTGAGTAAGACTCAGGTGTAGGTGTTCCCGACATCAATATAACTTTGCTATTACATTTTTGTATCAAATCTTTTACTGACTTCGCTCTCTTGTTTGGCTTGGCAAATGCACCAAGACTATGTGCCTCATCACATATGATCACGTCCCACTTAACATCAGGTAACTTATGCATACTTTCATAGTTAATTGTAAACAATATATAATTAGTAGGGCATAACATATCAAAATCCTTAGTGATTGAGCTGATTGCCTTCTTCTTAGTCAAGAAGAGTACGTGTTCAACATTAAGTTTCTCACATATACCAAGACTTGTTAGTGTCTTTCCGGTCCTAACTTCCATAGCAAGATATAAGAAGTCGTGTGCTTCTATTATAGATGTTCCTAGTTCTATAATAGATAACTGATAATCTCTGTATTCTATCATAGCTTCAATGTTCCTGTTTCTTCTACGTCTTGTTTGCGTAAAAATATTATCCACTTACCATGCTTGTCTCTTCCGTCTTTTGGTTCAACGCCATGGTGGTACTTTCCATAATCATTTAACCATCTATAAAATTCAGTACGTGAGATCTTCATATTACCTCTTGATGAATAGTCAGGGTAGTCCTCAATAAACTCCAAGTACAGATCCTGCTTATATGTTTTTACATTGGGCGTAAGTAATGTATTGAAAGGATAACCCTCAAGTAAACCACACCACTCCAAGAAGTCTTTACTTGTATCTCTTATGAGGTTTTTAAGATGAGCGTTAACTAATTCACTCTTAACAAAACCTTTTTCTAAGTAATACTGTAAACAACTTATCATGTAGTTATCAAAGATACACCACTCATCATCATCCCAATCACCAAACATTAACTTCTTAAACTCATCAAGAGGGGTGAAATGTTTTGAGTAATACTGATGTAACTCAAGTTCCCACTTACGCCTTGCAAATGAATTGCCTGATCCCTTGATGGTATAGTTGGTAGTGATTGCAATCTTAGGAGACTTAGCAAATGGTATCTTGATAGCATCTTTGTTTTTCTTCTCAAGTGTCAGTCCCTCAGTTACTACTGAGAACAATCTCTCAAAGTCAAAGTGTTTTTTTACATCATCAAAGCAAAGTATCTGCGTGTCTGCTGATACAAGTTGATATGCGAAACTCTTTTCAAAAGCAAATGACTTACCATCAATCACTACCACCTTCTTCATCTTCTGTAATGCATTCATAAACAACCCCTTACCTGTGCCACCTTCAGGGTTATCCGAGATGGCTTCATCATTTAGTATTACTGCAGGACAATAGCTGAGGTTTTTATAGCCATGCATTAAATATCCTATCGTTGATTCCATAGATAAGATGCGTACTTGATCCTTGTTACATATGTTGCCAATAAACTTTTTGTAATCACAATCATTTGATTTGCATATGCTAAAGTTCCTATCAATGATATGATCCTTCCATACGTAACCACCCAAATCTAAATAGTCTAGTGGTATTACCTTGTCCTTAGTTATTTTTACTGCACAATTTCTGTAATACAGATATGATGTGTGTTTGGTGTCTTCAATGAAATACACATCAATAGATGACAGGAGAGTTAAGAACTCATCCTTGAAGAACCTAGTGTTATCAGCAAAGTAATTGTATATGCTTATATCGTCTAGTTCAATGAGGTGATTGAGAATAAAATCTTTTATCTCTTTCTCTGAGGTATGGTCTATTAGATTGTTAACCACTCGAACAAACACGTAGTTTTTACTACCCTCAGGGCAATACTTATAAAAGCCATTATCCTCCAAGAATAGTTTGAATAGTATGTGAACGATCTTGATTGTACCCTTGTCATTCTTAGTCCAAAAGGTTAGCTTGTCATTATCTTCCTCAGCCCTGTTCAATACTGCCTCAATAACATTATCCTCAATGTCCTTGTCCTTCAACTCATCCCTTACCTCTTTTTTTGACATGCCACGCTTTAGCTTTATCTTAATGTTATTCACTCGCTCCTCATCCTCATAATATTTTGTTCCAAAGTTCTGAGTGTTTGAGTATGCTGAGTCAATCGTTCTTATTATCTCACGTTGATTAAAGTCTTTAGTTGCATATTGATTTAGTACATACTTAGCTAACTCTCTGTTGATCCCAAAGTCATTGAAAGCTGAAGCTAGTACAAAACAATTTTGATTACGCTGTCCCTCTTCCATTGGGAACTTCTTTACCCACCACTTAACAAGTATATCAACTATTTTATTCTCATCTGTTATGGGTATGGTAGCTACGTCCCTATGTTTATTTACTTCTTTATACTCCGGCTCTTCAATCTTATCCCACACACTTGAGTTCTCATTGATGTGTATCAATGGATCATAACTCTCATAACATACCCTTGATACATTCTTACAGGTCTCATCAAAGTATTCTGAATTGAAATATGTTTTAAGTGAATTGAAATAGTTGGTATGGTTCTCTTCGTCTTGTGGAATCTTGACAAGTACCTTTAGACCATTACCTGATGGTGATAAGAATACTGAATACACAAATGCGTTCTCACTATACTTTTGTTTTGCTTCAAGTAAATCTTTTTTCTTTTCAAAGCCATCAAAGTCTAGGCATATCAAACCACTATGCTCAAGTAGTGAAGAATCATTTCGTTTGGTAAACTTTCCTGAGAAACAGATAGCAGGTAACTTCTTCTTTAGTTCTTGACGTTCAGATTTATTTTTCTCGCTTCTTATATTTTTTACTAACTCTTTGCTAGTGCCGTTTTTTATTCTATCTAAAATATCCTTTACATCCCTGTAAAATGGGGTGCTTGTGGCTTTAATAGATTGGAATATTGTTATTAAGTGTGTCATGTTGATGTCGATTTTATGTTGATTTTATATACGTAACTCATTGATAATCAGAGGGGGTGTTGATAATGTTAATTTTTCTTTCTTACATAAGGGGATTAAAAATAAAAAAAATAAGAACACTATAGAGAGTATAGCTATAGAAAAAATTAACACCTCAACATCGGTAAAAAAGGGAGGAACCACCCTCCCTTATAAACCATGCAAGGATAATTATCAGAAGGGTAGATCATCTGTTTTCTTTACTACCTTTTCTTTCTTTTCACTTGGCTTCCAAGTGTCTAACTCTACGTAGTAATTACCACTACGAGCCTTGTTAATGTTGAGGTTGATCCAACCATTCTTCATGTTCTTTTTTATGAAAGGTCCTGCATCTTCAACCTTAATACTAACCTGACCTACTACAAAGTCAGGTGCGTTTTCTCTTCTTTTAAATGAGAATCCATCTGCAAAAATTTTATCTTCTGCCATAATATAAATTTAATTTGTCCCAAGATTATTTAGTTCACAAGGTATCAGGATGGTTGAGACATCCACCTAATACTCCTGTATATTTTAAAGTGTTTGATTGATATAGTAATTGTCTAGGTCATCTGTTGGGTTATCCCCAAAAAACTTATTATAAACATCAATAGCCCTTTCAACTTTTTCTTCACCACCTCTAATAAAATCTTCTGTTGGTCGAAACATTCCAAGCTGATGTGTTATCTTATCCACTACTAAAAATATTAGTGGCTTACCAAATAGTTGTTGGTATATATAACACTGACTATCATAGTTGTACTTACGTGCTGACCATCTAAAGTCTTGTATGTTTGAGGTAGTTTTTAGATCAATCACATTTGTTGGTGTGAGTATGTCTGCCTTACCTTTCCATAGCATACCTTTAATGTTATCAACAGCAGGTTGTTCATAACTACTACCCTCTTGTGTTATCATATCAAAGAAATCAATGTTACCTCTAATTGTTTTCACAAGTTGTAATATGTTCTCACATTCCTTAGATAGTAAAGCTACCTGTACATTATTGTCTGCAATAAATTCTTTGTATGATTTTGAGTTGCGTGATGATACGTCAGCACATAAAGTCTGCATTGCTTTGTCAGGCTCAAGTAATAACTGATGAAAGTATCTACCCTCAGCAAAGTTTTTGTTATCTTCTTGAGGTACTCTAAACATCTTAGGATTCTTTAGTAGTGTTCCTATGTCTGAGTTGCTAAGGTATTGCCTACCTACATCTCCATAATAGTTAGCATCATCCTTTAGTGTTTCAATGATGTCCTTTGTTGCTATTTTACTCATGATCTTCAGGCTTTAAAGGTTCATAAACAGTGTGTCCAAGTAATTCTCCTTCATCAAAGTGAGCAATATACTCTAGTTGATTGTGAGGATTGTAATAGTATATATCTCCTGTTATATTTTTATAATGACCAATCAAAAGTTTTAATTTTGCATAGTATTCAACGCTACCATCATCATAAAATAGTGTATCATATATAATCATGGTGTCTCCTATTATTGTATCAGGATATACAATCTCATCTTGTGCATATATCATTGATGACAATGAGAATGTTATAATTAAAATTAGATTTTTCATTTGATTAGTTTTTTTATTTCAGTTTTTACTTTAGTTGTTACATTGTATTTTCTTTGTAGTTGCTCAACAATTTTTGTCAATCCCATTTCCTTGTTTGCTCCTACATATTTCAATACCTTATCCCAATTATCATCATTGATATTTAGTTCAATGGTTTTCTTTTGTGTAGGTACAGGCGTTACTTCGGGCAGATCTTCTCCTGTCCATAGACTTAACCCTAGACCATGCATAGCTATTGCTTTTGCAGTTGACCTTTGTATTGTTTTGTTTACATCCATTGATGTAATGCTATCTACTTGGATTGATCTGTTTCTGTAGTCCATTACAGGTAGGTAGTCTATATGCTCTATGTCATCCACTACTATTCCTACTTTTACATAGGCATAGTTACCATCCGTAAAATAGTTTAGCCCTGTGTGATCATGTTCATATACTTTCCTTTGTGCTTTAGGATATTTTGTTTTGAGCATAGCCCATGCATTAGCCCATGATAAGTAGTCAAGTTGTCCCTTGCGTTCTATCTTATCTCTTACTGCAATACTACTTAGTGTTGCGAATACTGATTTAGTTGTTGCCATTTGATTTGATTTAATTTATTAATAATTTATTTAATTTATTTGATGCTCCTCTATAAGATTCAATTAGACTTAACCTTGCTTTTTTGAGTGTCTTGATATGTTTATCATTTTTTCTTGTGTTTACTTCGTTACGCATTTTATCTTCTACAACTTTTAGTTTTCTTTTGTAGTTAATCAATGCTAACTTATGTACACCTATTACCCATCCGTACTCATAAAAGGTTTGGTATTGTTCTTCACTTATCTCTTGATAGAAAACACCTATTGTGGTATTGAATATTTGGAATGTATTATTTTCTTTAGTTATTTTTATTCCTTGTCTTAACCTTGCTTCATATCCTACACCATCAATATTTATACTGACTTCATCTGTGTTTGCTTGATTAAATATGTCATTTAACTTGTACATTTTCTTATATCTTCAACCAAGTCCTTCATGTCTAGGTCATTCTCTAGGTGTCTATTTATTTTTTTAACACCATAGATTACATTTGAATGATCTATCTTATACCCATTATCATCCATAAACTTTTGTATGTATGTAATTTTAATTGGACTTTCTCTATTTGCACATAGCCAATACAATAAATGCCTAGCATCTGCACACTCCGATCTTTTGTCCTTAGTGAATAGTAGATCCGTATCTATTTCGTATGCCTTACATACACTCTTTACGTACTTATTGAATATTTTCTTTTTCATTTGATTTAATTTTTAGTTGTTCATTTTTTATCTCCTCATCATACTTCCCCTCGCTTGTTTCTTGTTCTCTTATCTCTATAAATTTTTCTTTTACTCTTCCCATATCAATTTAATTTAGTTTTAATTATTTCTTTTACTTGATTGTTCCAAAAGTATTCTTCTGCTTTGTCAAGTGTAGTTGTCAGGAACACCACTCCATTACACTTCACATAATACTCATCAGTGTTTAGATATTGTATATAAAGATCATCAAAGTATTTAATTATAAACTTACAATCTTTATGTAGCACACTTTTATCAATGCCCTTGCTGTCTAATGATATTGCTCTTGCCATTTTTCTAAAGTCTTTCAATTCAATCTCATCTTTTTTATCAGCCATCCTTTGTAGCTTACGTATGTATTTTATATTAGGTCTAAGCCTTAACTTCTCTGCTATTATTTCTGTGAATAAAAAGTTCATTACTTTATTATTGTTTGTATAAATATAGTTATTTGTTTTCATAATTCAAAATTAAATCTTCTGTACCACTTACCATCAATTAGTTTCTTATCTGATTCTTTCCAATCGTTTCTGTATTGTGTAGGTAGATGACCTGCTTCAATAACTATTGGTAGTTTAAGATGAAGTGCTTCGTCTATTTCAAGTGCGCTCTCTAGGTGTGATTCTGTTTCATCATCATGCAGTGCATAAAGATCAATGATACCCAATAGCTTATCAGCTATCTCCGTTACATCAATGAAAACAAAATTATCTTTCTTTGTTATTATTAATCTGTTCATATCTATTTGTTTTTATTGTATTCATTTATAAATTCTACTACTGCATTGTAAACATCTTCTCTCTGTCCATATGGTACGATATCCATTAGGTTTTCTCTGTACTCGTTCTCCAAATACTTTTCATCTTTTGTTATCTTAGATACCACAGGCATTAACCAATCCCAAGAGGTGTGAAATTTTAATTCATTTAGAGGAATCCAATCTCCACTATTATAAATTCTTTTATAGTATTCTCCGTTACTCTCCTCCATGCCCATAAATTCTGCTATTAATTTGTTTTCTGTTTTCATATCTATTTATTTTATTTGTTATTTACACAATGCTTACACTAATATAACGAATTAATTACACATAAGTTACACATTGATTTGTTAAAAATGTTAAAATTTATTTAACTTCCTGTTAGTCAGCACTTTAACTATAAGATTTTTTCTTTCTGTTATTTCAAAGATCATCTTCATATATGCCCTTTCGTGTGCTTCATATTTACTATCGGCAATACCTCTCCACACTTCTTTGTTGTTCTGTTTGTTTACTACTTTATAATGTTTCATGTCTATTTATTTTAGTTTATATATTCTTATTTTGTATCTCAATATATTCAATCTGAATATGGTTTTATATCTGCTCATGTTATTCACTTTCTTGTTTCTTTTTAAATATTCCTTTTGCTTCTGATTGTTCGTCAATCATCTCAAAGATGTTCTCCATTAACCACTCACTTTGCATTACACTATCCAAAACATTTAATGCTTCCTCTGATGTGCAGTCATACTTAATCATCACATCATCAACGTGCCATAAGTTTTCGGTATAGTTACCTCTTAATTCTAACTCTTGTCTCAAGTCCTCGCTTGATACCTCTTTTAAATCTATTTCTTTTTTCATATCTATTTGTTTTTATGTTATTTCGTTTTCATAATTCTTTTTACATTCTTTACTGCAATACTCTTCGCCAACCTCAATCTCTTCTCCACAATAGCAGAAACTTTCTTCTTCATAATCCTCTAGGAAACTTTCTATCTCACTTCTCAATTCAGAAAATTCTTCTCTGCATTTTTGTGATTTTAAAAGTGAAGCAAGTAACTCACTATTAATATCTATTGGTCTACATCCGTAGTCATCTGCTAAGGCCATGCTCTCCCGTAAACTTGCATCATTTTCTTTTAGATATTCAATAGCATTGTAGTAGTATATTACCTCTTGTTGAAATGCTCCTTGATCTTCTAGTTGTTCATATAGCTCATCATAATTTTCTATATCCTCTGCATAAACATATTCATTAATACTAAAGTCTAATTGCTCACTTAACTCTTCAAAAAATTCTTCTTTCTTATTCATATCTATTTATTTATTTGGTTTAACATCATATACTTCTCCACTCAAATCATAATCACAAGTCCATCCTATTGATTCTAGTTCAACTTTAATCCTTGCACATTCTTTATATAAACTTTCGTTGTCATCATAAGAGTTTACTATATCTTTTATCTCTTGTGGAAAGTTATCATATTCTTCTGCTGTCATATCTATTTGTTTTTAAAGTTCATATTGGTTTAATATCTTATTAATCTTTTTTGTATGCAAACTTTTAAGGTAAGTTGCTTTAATCATTCTTTGCAATGTATATTTGAATGAGTTCATATTTCCTAAGTTTACATTTTTTGCATCACCTATATCTATTCTTTCATATTGGTCGTAGTCTGCTTTTGAATTTAGTATTGCTATGAATTTGGTTACCTCCTCGTTTAATTCATCTTCTGCTTTTTGCAGTATTCTTTCATTTAATTTATCTGTTGTCATATCTATTTATTTATTTGGTTTATAATTGTATTTATTTTATTTAATGTTTCATATTGGTTTACCTGTACACTACTTGCTATCTCAATGAAGTAACAATCATCTTGTTCAATCAAGTCTTTATATGTCATCTTTGTTTCCTCTTGATTCATTTGTATTGATGTTGATATCTCAAATAGTTCTTTCAATAATTCTTTCTTTGTCATGTCTATTTGTTTTAGTCTATTGATATTAGTGTTCCGTTTATTTCTTCATATTGCATATCTTCTTCGCATTCCCATTCAGTATAGTAAACATAGTCAACATGATACCCAATCGTTAATAAATCTTTGTCAGTATCTTTGTTTTTCTTTGCGCTGTTTAATGCTGACTCTAATTCTTTTAAGTCATCATCATTGTGTATTGTATCTAGTTCATCTAAATCACACCCAAGATTATTGATTGCTTCAAGTATATACTCTCTATCTTTTCTGCATTCTTTCAATGTCAATTCTAATGTTGAGGTATAGAACTCTCCATCTCCCCATATCCACCCATCATTCATTCCCTCTCCTGTTATATCACATTGTCTTGCCCATAATATTTTTTCTGTTGTCATGTCTATTTGTTTTTAGTTATTAATACTTTCTCTAAATAATCTCTAATGATGTCTTGATATTGAAATTCAGTTGACTCATCAGTATCTATACGATTAGGGCATAATCCCTCATCTACAAATTTATTTACGATACCCACAGCAATACTTGCTATTATAGTTTTATCAAATTTTTTCTTTGTCATGTCTATTTGTTTTTAAGTTCATATATTTTTTCGTCTATATACCTCATGTACATAAAGTCTTGTTTGTTAATAGGCTTTTTTAATTCTCTTTTTAAACATTCTATCCAAAAGTTTAAATCTTTTTTGTTTGTTTTATTTTCTGTGTTCATATCTATTTATTTTAGTTAGTTAAATTATGGGGGCTTTTACACCCCCAAGTTTAGATTATATTGTTGGAATGTCAACATCAACTCCATGCACTACTGCAAAGTAGATTCCTACAAAAGCTAATGTACTTGTTGCCAATCCTACGAAGATAATTTTAACCCTATCTTCAATGGTTAATTTTTGAAACGATTTCATGTCCTAATAATTTATCGTGTTTCACTTTGCTTACTCTCATCAAGGTTTTTCAGCTACCTCCTATTATTATAACGTGCATATTACACTTTTGTTACACTTATTTTATTTATTTTTTATATTTATAATCATTCTAAATAAGGTTTGTATTAATATAGTCCTATTCCTTTTATTGTTCTACAATCATCATCATATAATACAATCCATTTATAATTTATACTTATATCCAATGTATCATAGTTTATTAATTCAATCCATTTGTTTTGTTGGTGCTTATAAAATTTCATCTTTTTTATTTTAGATCTTTTTCGTTTAGTTTATATTGCATACATAATAATATGCTTATCAGTATTGTTGTTGCTATTGTGTTCATTTTATTTGTTTTTAGTTATTGTATTATAATTATTATCTATCCATTTTTTTACGTCTATGAATCTGAAATTTTGTTCATTAACCAATGCCTTTATTATTTCCTTTTTTGACATTCTTTCTTGTGTTTTAATATACCATTTTGATATACGAATTGCTTTTAAATTAAATTTATTTTTTGCTTTCATCTTATTTTATTTTAGTTAGTGCATTCAAAAATTGTTTTATTTTAGTTAGTTCTGTTTTGTTTTCTTTTGGTTCTGTATCATTGTAGTGGACAATATCATACCTTAAAAAACCGCCTTTATATTTATAAGCTTGTAAAATATCATAATATTTGTCAGATACTATAAAAAATTTTCTTTTAGTTTTGTTTGGTGTGTTTTCAATTATTTCTATTTTAT
>TARA_R100000654_G_scaffold3475_1_pt1 | contig 43225 bp, 38 predicted proteins | sample TARA_R100000654 | Tara Oceans TARA_R100000654 (sample SAMEA2622473) | marine metagenome | biome: marine biome (ENVO:00000447); feature: surface water layer (ENVO:00002042); material: "saline water (ENVO:00002010), including plankton (ENVO:xxxxxxxx)" | depth 5 m
GGCGATCAGGATTTTTTTCAACATAGCTCAGCCTCGGCCAGATTTGTCGGCAAAGCGTAAAACAAATTAGTGATAAACAAAAATCAATTAAATATAATCCATCGATAAGTAAAAACTTATCATTCAATATACAGGTGCAGTTAATGGCGCTCAGTCTCCAACAATTAGTATCCCGCTTGTCGTTCAGGCAAATGCAGGTTTTTCAGGCGGTTTATCAGCAAAAAGGTTACCGCAAAGCAGCAGAATATCTGGGTCTTACTCAACCTGCCGTCAGCTCACAAATGCGCCATCTGGAAAATGCACTTGAGCAGCCATTATTTGAATATATCGGTCGCCAACTGTATTGCACCGAAGCGGGGGAACGGGTGGCTGTTTTTATAGAGCGGCTCTTCGGACAAATGAGCGAACTGCAGAGCGAATTGAATTTATTACGGGAAGCGCTTTCAGGCGATTTACGATTAAGTATTGTCAGTTCATCGCAAACTGTCGTGCCCTATTTGCTGAGCAGCTTTCTGAAAGAATTCCCGGCGGTAAATGTGCATATTGATGTGGTAAACCGTACCCAGGCTCTTGAAAGATTAAAACTGAATATTGATGATCTGGTGATTATGGCGATGGTCCCTGAAGGACGCTCATTAAGCACATTACCTTTCCTGGACAATGAACTCATTCCTGTCATCAACAACCAGCATCCTTTGAACAAGCAAAATCAGGTATCAGCAAAGCAATTTTTTGCTGAGCCCATGCTGATACGAGAAAATGGTTCAGGAACCCGGTTTGCCGTTGAACATCATTGTCAGCAGCATCGTCTGCAAATTAAACCCACCATGGAATTAAGCTCCAATGAAAGCATTAAACATGCTGTTATTGCTGGTCTTGGGGTAGCTATCCTGCCACGCTTAAGTGTAATCGCTGAGTTACGAACCGGACAATTGAAAATGTTGGAGATCCAGGACTTTCCCATTCGCCGCTCTTGGTGTCTGGTTCACCCGATGGGCAAATATCCGTCACGAGTTGCCCAGGCTTTTATTGATCATGTGTATGAGCGACTGGAACAGATCCACACTTATTTTCAAGATGTCTGATCAAAGAAAATTGATTCATAAGCCCTAATCCATTCTCTTAATAAACACTTAAACTTGCTACTCATATACTTAAACGGCGAGATGACGCTCTCGTAAATATAAAAAATGATGACAAACAAAGGAGAGAGAAATGTTAAATGACAATAAAGAACGCTATGGATCCATCACACGTTTTTTTCACTGGCTAGTCGCTGTTTTGGTGCTGCAGCAGTTTTTCAAATTTGCTGATCGGATTAATGAAGGCGAACACTGGCTCGGTGATACCTTTGGTCCATGGCATGTCTCTATGGGTGCCATTATTTTAATCCTCACTATCACTCGGCTATTATGGACAATGACACAAAAACCTCAACGTCCAATCAACCTAGGAATGGATGGTGTCATTGCCAAACTGGTACATCGGCTGATGTATCTATCCATGCTTGTAATGCCTTTCCTTGGCGCTTTATATATTCACGGTAAAGGCTATCCGGTCAAAGTGTTTGGTATTGAACTGATCGGCAAACCTGCTGGTGAAGTTTCATGGGCACTTGCGTTGGGTGAGTGGCACTCTCCTTTTGCTTTTTTGTTGGCATTCCTGGTGATCGCTCATATTGCCGGGGCGCTATATCATCACTTCATTCGAAAAGACGATGTTTTAAAACGCATGGCGGGGTAAAGGCTATATATAAAAAAAGCCTTGCAGCTTAAATTCTGCAAGGCTTTTTGTTTGACTCTGTGGCTGATTACATCTGATTTAATTGTTCACTGATTTTACCAATAAGATCATTATCATTCTGATCGTTGGCCATGACCTGTGCTGTTTCAAATGAACTTCTAGCCTTTTCTGGCATTTCCATAGCAACATACAAGCGTCCCAAATGGTAATGGAATAATGCAATCGCATCATCACTGGAAGCGGCTCTTTCAAGTGCCGGTCTGGCATCCTGATAATTACCTAATTTGTAATTTATCCAACCAAAAGTATCGGCAAAATAAGGTTGCTGAGAATCACGAAAACGACTGGCTAATGTCAGTGCTCTTTGTAAATTCTCGGGAGATTCAAATTGTTCAGATAATAAACTAGCTAAATTATTCGCAGCAATATCAGCTGAAGGATCACGAGCTATTACATTTTCGTATAATTGTCTTGCCAGCTCAAAATCACCTGCCGCCTCATAACTTGAAGCCAGTTGCATGGAGAGTATATTATTTTCCGGATTTGCATCCAGTCCGCGTTTGAAAGCCTCAATGACTTTTTCAGGATTATTCTGGCGTGCATGGATATCCGCTATAAATCGATAACTTTCAATCCAGTCTGGATGTTGTGAAATACCCTGCTCTAGCGTCTCGAGCGCCTGTTCACTGTCTCCAGTCTCTCGGTAGACACTTGCCAAAGCCGCATAACCATTAATCAGTTCAGGGTGATCACTAATATGTTGTTGCAGATAATTTACAACCGCATCTTTCTGCTCCAGTTGCATATGTGCAGCCACTAACCCTTGCAATGCGGGATTCAGACCAGGATTCAATTCAAGTGCTTTTTCAAACTCCACAATTGCCAAAGTCTGATCTTCCAAGCCCTGATACATTTGCGCACTCAGTAAATGGTTGACTGCTGACACAGTACCAAGGCCATCCAGGTTTTTAAGTGTTTCACCTGTTCCAGCCCAGTCCTGTTTACGCATTCTTACCTGGGCAAGCGCCTGCAATAAATCCTGATTTTCAGGATTACCACGTAGTGCATTCATTAAAACAGTTTCAGCCCGGTCTAAATCATTATCACGAATCATTGACTGGGCAACTGAAAGCGCTGCCTGAACATTTTTTGCATTAACCGATAATGCCTGTCTGAAACTGCTTTGAGCCAATTCTGGTGACCCTGAATTGGCATATGCCTGAGCCAGTAAAACCAGTGCTTCATCGGCATTAGGGTTATTTCGAACTATAATTCGGAGATTACTGATGGCAGCATCGTAGGCTCCCTGTCTCAGCTGAATTTTTGACTTTAAAAGCAGGGCCATTTCATTTTCGGCAGATGCCACCAGCACGTTATCAACAATCTTTTCTGCTTCAGCGAAGTTTTCTTTTGAAGCTTCAATAGATGCTAGGTTAACCTGAGCACGTAAACCTATCTCACTGGAAGCGTCAGCTTTAATGATTTCCTTCAAATCATCTACTGCCTCCGTTGATTTACCTTGCTGGATGAGCATTTCTACACGAGCAAAGCGAAATTCAATATTCTCTGGTTCTTGTTGTATGTATTTGTCGAGCTGATCTATTGCTCCGTCTGCATCCTGCGAATCAAGTAGTTTAATATAGACAAGCTTTGCTTCAGTATCATTCTCATTCGCATTAATATATTTCACTAATTCAGATTTAGCATCTTCGTGGCGATTCAAGCCATCATTTAACAGTTTAACCAAAGAGAACACCACCCAGCTCTCATCCGGATAATCCAACATAATTTCTCGGTACAAACTTTCCATCTTTTGATAATTTTTTTGCTCATCATAAATTGCCAGCTGAATCATTTTTATCGGCATGGCTTCAGGATGAATGGCAAGTGCTTTCTCTGCGGCGTTTAATGCTTCAGGATACTTACGGGCTTCTTTGTAAATCATCACTTGATAAGACAGTGCATCCAATGAGGATTCATCAATCTCAAGCGCTTTATCAATATCTTTTTGGGCCTGTCCAAAGTTTTCCTGCTTCATACGAGCATTGGCACGAAGCAATATCGCATCAATATTATCTGGCTCAATGGCAAGCACTTTTTCTGCACTGTCCAGTGCCTCCTGAATTTGACCACTTACAACTTCTATCTGGCCTAATTTAAGAATGATTTTTGGATTATCAGGATCTAATGATTGTGCTGCACGGAGATTTGCATACATCTCCTTCCAGTTCTGCTTTTTTTCGTCTATTAAAGATAACTGATAGTAAGGCTCAGCTTCCGTTGGATTAATTTGAATAGCATTGCGGAATTCCAGACGGGCTTTGTCATATTCACCTTCTGACATCAGAGCCATTCCGCTCTCGATAAATTTATCGGCTGACTCTTCTGCTGAACCGCAAGCTGTCACAGCTGTCAGCAATGCCACAGCAATAATTGATTGTTTCATTTTTTTCATAGCGATCATCCTGATTTAATCTGCGATATAGCGTTTTAATTCTGAGCCAGTCTGGGCCATCAATGATTGAATTCTGGCATCAGCGTCTTCCAGCGTTTCATTTGGAGAAACGGGGGTCACGTAGCGAACAAGGGCTCCATCAGTGCGGTTTTCAAATATCGCATCGTTAAAAAGATACCACTTATTTAAATATTCATTGGCGATGATACGTCCCCTGCCCTGAAACCAGTAATAGACAAGCTGTTCCTGATCACCATTTTTAATAACAACGCGGTTTATCGGGTGACCATCAACTTCATCGCGTCTGAAGTCAGCAATTTCCCATCCCCCGCCCGGAATACAGACCCTCGGAGAATGAGGTGATACACCCTTACGCTGGGTTTCATAATATGCGACGTAGAGATTAACCACACCTCTATCAATACCGGTGTAATTAACAAATAGATAATCACTCATACCTAAAGTATCAATGACTCTTTCATCCAGCCGGTCATGCTGACCAATCCAATCAGTAAATTGTAAAGGGAAACTTATGAAATCCTCATGAGGAGGTGCTTCCTCAACACGGTTATCAGCAAATTTTGTGGATGACAAAGCAATTAATAAAATCAAAATGACAATAATAAAGGGTTTGTATGAATAGGTTTTTCCATAGTTACTGAACATTCTATTCTCAGGAGCATGTTCAACGACCCCAAACAATTGTGAAAGCGTTTTCCGGCTTGGAGCAATTTTTTCCAGCAGAATCACTAGCAAAAATAACAAAGCTGCACAGGCCATAAAGATAATCCAGCCTTCAAAATCATGCAGAAAACCTTCAGCCATTGAAATACCCCAGTTATCAACCATGACGCCGATAACGCCAATTCGAAAACTGTTCATTAATATCGTGATAGGGATCGTCATAAGAAACACAATGGCGCGTTTCCAGAATGCAGTCTGATAAAAGTATGCTGCTATAAATCCAAGGCTCATAAGCGGAAACAGATAGCGTAAGCCGCTACACGCTTCAACAACCTGCAGCTTGTAAACGCCTAAATCGATAATATTGCCTTCCAGAAACACCGGTATCTGGAATAATCGAATTACCTGCACACCTATCCATGATGAGAAAAGCTGCAATTTAGCGGTGAGTAAAACCTCAACAACATATGGCAGGGGAATGGCGAACAACAATAACAAAATCGGTACATAGGTGTATTTTGTTGCCCTACCGACAGTAACCATTGAAAGGCCAATCAAAACCAATACAAATGAATACTGAATGAGCAAATAGAGTGCACTTATTTCACCAACGATGAAGATGCCTAACGCAATAAATATTATTACAACACCTGACCACATGGGGGGGCCCATGGCGGCGTTAATGATATGGCGCTTTTCCCACAAGATAAAAATCGTAACCAGCGGGATCAGAAATCCATGGCTGTATTCTTCTTGATTACTCCAACGTGAAACAGCTTCTGAAAGGCCTGACCAGTAAGCAATAAGAGCCAAAGTCATTGCCAGGATCAACATCCCTGTCATTTTAATGTTTAACAAACTTGCACTCCATCATCTATGTACAATTCGCAGTCGGCTCAGATTAACTTGAATCTTTCTAAAACGCTACTTAAACGCAGCAAAGTTATAATTCTGGCAGGAAAATCTTTCAGTTGCATTTCGTTATGCATTAGCTTTAGTTGTCCTTGAAAAGTTAACAGTCTCGCAATTACTGAAATAGTTAAATATTGTATTTCTGAACCATCGATAATAACGTTTTTATCACTCAATAATGCCAATTGCAGTGCATTTTCAAAATCAACTGTTTGTTCTACAGTTTGAATATTACCTTTTACAACAATCGTGAAGGTGTCCTGATTCGGTAATGCATCAGCTATAATCTCAGGATTGTCATTATCTCGTTTATTAGCTAACTTTCTGATGTGTACGGTCAGGGGGAAAACTTGTGTGACAAGCATCTTTATGAATCGTAAACCATCTCCAAAATAGCGTTTATATAATTTCGGTTCTTGTTTAATTCGCCATAACCACTCAAAGCCAAAACGCTGCCATTTATCAGGCGCACGTTGCACATTGCCTGCGACAAAATTAATGACAGCGCCCAGGTGGCTAATAACCGGTGCATGTAAACCACTACGATTACGCATAATCCAACACTGGCCTTTTTTTGCACCAAGTGCCACTAAAATAAAATCAGGCGCGCAGTTATTAATATGAGTAATAACGTCGTTATTACTCATCTCTTCAATTGATACAAAACCAGGGTCATAAAAGCCACAACTTTCCATACCTGAACTGGTTCTGTTCAATTCGTGGTGGGCTTTTTCAGCAATACCGGTTTCACCACCAAAGAAAAAAACACGAATTTTTTTCACTCGCGGCTTATCTGATAAATATGCAAACAGATCTGAACCTGCTACTCGCTCATTAATTGGTATATCAAGTAACTTTGCTACCCAAATTAAGGGCATTCCATCCGCAACGACCAAATCACTTTGAATGACTGAATCGTAAAAATCCGCATCGTCTTGCGCCATCACAGTAAAGTTAAGGTTCGGGGTAGAGAGGAAGCATGGAGTTTTCTGGTCAATTGATTGGGTAATAATTTCAGCAGCATCGCCCAGAGATACAGCATCAAATGGTAGCCCCAAAAGACAATATTGGTTATAACTAACAGCTAAACGAGACTTTAATCCAGATGGCTTCATTGTGAAATTCTAATACTTATTGATGACTGAATTAATTTGGAAAGTCTGGCAACGTTTTTATTCAACAGAAACTCGTCCACGACTCTCTGTTTTCCACCCGAAATAATTCGCAACTTAGTATCAGGAGAATCCATCAGCTGGCCAATTGCTTTCGATAATTCAATATCATCTTCAGGTGATACTATTAATCCAGATTGGTTGTTAATAACTAACTCCGGAATACCTGAAAGCTCAGTCGAAATCACCGGGACCTCACATAACATGGCTTCCATAAGCACAACCGGTATGCCATCCATATCACCGTTGCTATCTTTTTTGCACGGCAATACGAACACATCTAAACCACTTATAAATTCGGCAACTTCATCATGAGGCAAAGCACCAACAAATTGCACAGACTCTTCGGTTAGTCCAAGCGAAGTCGCCTGTTGCTTTAGAGCCAATTCCAGCGGGCCGCTACCTGCAATTTTCAAACAAACTTCACGCCCTTCTCTAATTAAGCCAGAAATAGCACTAATGAGCGTATCAATACCTTTTTTTTCAACCAGGCGCCCGACGGTACCCACCGTGAAAATATCATTCTTTTGTGATGATTTAACTGGAGGTTGCCAGCTTTGGTCTACTCCACAGCGAACAATTTGTATTTTATTGGGGTCCGCCTGCAAATCCTCAAGAAATCGTTTATTAAAGTAAGAAATGGTGGCGAAAAAAGCAGAACGTGCAACTTTTTGTTTGAGTAACCAGCCTCTTTCAAATAAATCATTTGCATGAGCCTGGACACTGAATCCGATACCTGCCATCGGTGCAGCATACATCCCAATATCGGTAGGTATGTGGGCGAAATGAACATGCAAATGTTGGACATTGGCTTGTTTTAATTGTTTTGCCAGTGTTGCTGCATAAAAAAAGCGATAAACCAGCCCAAAAGCAGAACGTGAAACCAGCCCTTGTTGAGTGATATCGGCTAACAGTCGACCAAATGATTTTAGATAACCAACAGGATGTGTGATTAACATGATCACGTTATCTAACAAAACATGCAATTTTGAAGTTTCATATAAGTGAAAAACTTCTTTTTTTAAATTTGTAAGTGAAGCCTCAGCAGCAATATTCCCCGGACGATGCACAGAAAAGACTTTAACCTTCACTCCCTGCTTCCCTAGCTCTAATATTTCGTTGTAAACAAACGTTGCAGAGAGAGCAGGTATTTCGGGAGCTAAATAGGCTATTAATAATCCAGATTTGGCCTTATCAGGCATAATTCTGTTTCCAGATATTTGCCTGTCGGGCATTCAATGCATCTGTCGCTTTAGTTTTTCCTTTAAGCAAGCATTGCCACTGATATTTATTAATAAACTTAACTAGCTCTTTATCTTCAAATCGTGGTTTACGTTGTAAAAGGCTTTTAACATACCCCCACCACATTGCTGCTCCACCTAGAAAGTAAGGTGGGTGCAGCATACGAAATACTGATGACGCGGTCATGTAGGTTAAACCAGTACCCATAAAATACTGGCCAAACCCGTGGCGCATACGACCAGTAAAGATTCCCTGCTGACTGGATCCCATAGGCCGCAAATGAATGAACCGTAAATCCGGCTCATCCCAACTTACTGCAATCCAGCCAAGTTGACGACATTTATGACAGTCAATTCCATCCCACATTACCTGGCGAACAAATCCCCCAATCGCCTCAAAACAGATACGTCGATAAAATTTGGTCATACCCACTGACATTTCATCACCACATTTTTCGCTTATCAATTCGCCGGTTTTTTTATCCCGGAAATAGGCTTTACCACTGCAGGTACCAATCCGAGGATTTTGCTGCATACGTTCGATCAAAACTTCGAAGTATTTGGGTGGCAAATCCAGATCCAGATCAAACTTACAAACGTAATCAAATTGAGAAACATCAACTTGATCGTAACCGTAATAGAAAGCTTCAATAACACCAGGCCCCACACTACGATGTCCACGATTCTCACGAGTAATAATTTTTATAAATGGATATTGTTCAGCATAATCAGCCAAAATTTGTGGCGTTTCATCAGTTGAACCATCATCAACAATTACCCACAAGTCAGGCTGAACTGTTTGGTTCACCACACTATCCAGCGTGATTCGCATGTAAGCAGCTTCATTTCGACACGGAGAAACCAGGAGATAAGACATAACGATTTCCTTACTCGGATTATTTGTATTCAATAAGCTGGCTGTTATGCCCAAGCTTTTTATTTTTAAAAAATGCCATCATGCCAAACAACTGTGGCCATTTGCCAACAACATTAGAAACAGCGTAAATAAAAGCCGAATTAACATTACCCCAGCGTCCACGATAACGAAGGGTTAATCTAATAATTTGCAGTGGATAAACTAAAAACAATACTAGAAAAAAAGGAGTTATCGTCGTCAATAAAATTATTACAATAGGAAGCACACCAGACCAGAAAAGTATGCTTCGGCATTCAGACCGTTTAAATTTTTCCGAGGACTTGCCATGCAATGCATATCCTTCTGCGTAGGCATGGCCAGCACGCTGGTTACGCTTCCACCACTGACTAAAGCGCGTCATTGCAGCATCATGCATTGTCATTTCAGCATCTAAACGCATAATTTTCCAGCCCAACTGGCGCATTCTGAAACACATTTCAGGTTCTTCGCCGGCAATTAAACTATCTCTATACCCATCCACTGCTGTTAATGCAGAAACACGAAATAACGCATCCCCACCACAAGCATTGGCTTCTCCAATGGCGGTGTCCCATTCAATATCACATAACTGATTGTATATTGTCGCGGTTGGATAACGTTCCCTACGACGACCACACACTGCAGCAAAATCTTGATTCACCTTTAAAAAGTCTAAAGCTATATCTAGCCAGGAATTTTGTACTTCACAATCCCCATCTACAAATTGAACGTAATCCAATTGCTGATTAGATTCCAGTAAAACTGACAAACCCTCATTTCGAGCCCTTGCTGCTGTAAAAGGTTTTGACATATCCAGTTCAACAACTCGAACATTCAGTTTCAGAGCCAAATCAACACTGCCATCAGTCGAACCTGAATCTACATATACGATGTGCTCAACAGAATTGCACAAGGATGCTAAACATTGCTTCAGGCGATCGCCTTCATTTCTACCTATAACAACTGCTCCGACAAGTTCTCCACTATAAACCATTGATACAGCATTCCTTTGTTGAAAGCCTTGTTGAAATAAGTTTGGAGAAACAACCTTTTATCAAAATTAAAATTCTTTGATTAGTTTTGCATCAGATGTTTTTGCAATTGATGAATAATTAGTCAAATCTAGCTGAATAGACAATAACTTCCCCAGTTTTTCTAAGTCATCATTAAATATTTCCACTAGTTTCAACATATGATGTTCGTCAATTACTGGCCGATTTTTTAAAGTTAGTTTGTTTTTTACTGCATCACGAAATGATTGCGGAATAAGATTCCTGCGTAACCAGGATAATAGCGGATGATCAACAACAAAATTATAACCTTTGAAACGTCTGATTCTCTGGCTTGAAACATTTTGCTCCGGTAAGTTTTCGTACCAGATGACGGGGTTGGAATAGTTTAAAAACTGCGCCACTTTTTCCAGTTCATATTGCGGGCGAACTCTAAAAGCTTCCGAAAATGCAATATGAATATTCTCTGCACCATAAGCTTCAATAAATGGTACAAGTTGCATTGAGTAACGGCTGTAATTGATCAGCTCATCAAATTCATCAATCGCCTGATTAATATCGGTTCTTATTACATTTTGAGACCATTGATGAATGTAATGTGAGACTAAACGTTCAATTGGGTGACGGATGACATAAATGAGTTTTAATGAGGGCAAATAGGACTTCATCCGCTCTATAGTCTGAGGATAGTCTGGTAATTTTGTATAGTGGGTACTCGCCTCACCACAAATATCACCTTTTCTCGCCTCGGCGAAAAGGTCAGAGTACCAATTCAACCCCAACTTATAGATATCATCATCACTAAAAAAATTTGGCTCTTTAGGTGTCGACATGAAAAAACCTGGCTGCAAAGCCAGCTGTTCATGCAAGGTGCTCGTAGCACTTTTCATCGCGCCAATAATAACGAAGTCAGGTTTTTTCATAAAAATCAGGATGTGTATAAGCTTTTTTTGGGTTATTGAAATTTATCCAGATATCTTGCCATTGTTTTTCGGCAATATTTGGCTGATAACGACTTGAAATAAGCCCTCTGGCCAGAGTAATAATTGCTCCAGTTGACCAAAGTACATTGGCTAAAAATAAACCGACATGACCATAAAGCAGATAAAAATACCGAGTGCGAGACTCGTAAAAATATCTAGGTAAGCGTTTACGTAATTTTGCCTGTGATTTTAGTGGTGAGCTTCCACCGCGAAGATGAACAACATGAGCAGCAGGATTATTCAAAACCTTCCAACCAGCCTCAATTGCACGATAACTAAACTCAACATCTTCAAAATACATAAAAAACTCATCGTCTAACAAACCAATCAGCTCGATTACCTCAGACTTGATTAAAACACATGCAAAACTTGTCCACTGATAATAATCTGGTTCATTTTTAACTGGATGAGCAACTACATATTTTGAGAAGGCTTTAGTGACCACGCCAGTACTTGCAGAGTTTATCAGCTCACTTACAGGGGTATGAAAGCGAAAACAACTTTCCTGAGGGGTTCCATCTTCCCATTCTAGTCGCGGGCTTATTAAACCTGCCCCATGGTGATTTTCTGCTGTTTCTAGAAGAAGATGTATAGCACCAGGACGGACTATCGTGTCGCTGTTAAGTAGTAAATAATTTTTGGCCTTTACAGATTGAATACCAATATTATTTCCTCCCGAAAACCCGGTATTAATATCTGAAGCAATTAATTTAACCCATGAATCGGCGTGATTGTAGCTTATCCATTCTTCAAGAATTTTTAGTGAGTCATCGCGAGAGTTATTATCAACTATCACTACCTTCATTGTAGTAATATCAAGTTCACCTGACAGTGATTGCAATACATTCCCTGTCAGGTGAGGGGTTTTATAATTAATAATGATGATGGCTAAATCAATCATTTGATCTCAACACATATCGGCAGTTTTCAATACGATTCTGAAATGTCTTTTCAAAGGTATGTAATTTAGCGAAAGAAACCGCTCTTCTAGATTTATCTACGATCTCATTTCTATTTGAATTAATTTCTATCAGCTTCTCAACCAAAGCTTCAATATTTCCTAGAGGAACTTCCCACCCCACATCAGCTACTTTCAATATCCCGCTATGCGCTTTATTATCATAGCCAAGGATTGGGACGCCACAAGAATAAGTTTCAAGGTAAGTACAGGATGGGTCACTTTGTTTATGACAACAAATAAATACATCTATGTTTTTCTGGATGAATGGGACTAACTCCGACTTGTAATCAACTGGACCATGGAAAATGACCTTATTGGATAATTTTTCGTCCTCAATTTCCTTCATCAAGCTCTGATTCAAATCCCCATCGCCAAAGATATCCAAATGAAAATTTACACTTTTCCGGTCAAGGATTTTGGCAAACTGAATTAAATCGTCCGCCCCTTTCATTGCAGAAATACGCCCGGAAAAAGCGAGCCTGATTATTTTCTTTGTGGAGAGACTTGAAAGCCTCTCTTCCATGGATTCATTATTGACAAGCATGTCCACTGTATTTCGTGTATCAAAATACAAAAGTGATGATTTATCGTCTTTAATTTTTTTACTATAGGCCAAATAAGCTGGGGTACCATTTGACTGTAACCCATTTGCAAATGATAAAGCTGAGCGACGCTTTATTTCTGTTAAAAGCAACCATACTGTCGTTTTTATTTTTTTAAAAAATGACGCATTCGATAAAAAATTAATTTGTAACCGTGTTTCCAGTATATATTCAATGTAATAAACACACTTTATATCGTTTTTATTACAAACTTTAGATAACGCCAGGTTTCGAAACTCATCGGCAGAAGCAAGGACAATATCAACTTCCACTAAATGGGTAATTGTCGGCCTTTCATCAACTTCTAAAAAGACAAATTTAATTGGAGATGACTTTTCGACAAACTCTACTAAACCAAATTTGGGGGGCGGAGCAGTACTTTTTCGTATACAAACCTGAACTTCACCGCCCCATAACTGTTTGTATATTTTCAATCCATCATAAAATTTTCTGTCAAAGAAAATCTTTTCGTTATCTATCCAGTATCCCACTGAAGGGAAAAGGCATAATTTAAACATATAAGGTCAATGCTTATTTAGGTATTAAGTGTGAAAAACATGTGTCATATAAGTTACTTTAGAATTGCAGAAAAATTAAAATACTCAATTTTCATGAGTTAAGCTATCAAGAACATCTTCGAAATTTTCAGCTGCGATCTCCCATGAATAAAGCTTGGATTTTTTAAACGCATTATCAGATAGCTCTTTCCACTTTTGCGGGGGTAAATTCAAAATACTAATAATTGCTTCAGACATTTCTTCAGCACCGTAGGTAGTCATCAGCTTACCAACACTATCGTCAATAATATCTGCTGCTGCTCCGGCATTAGTGGCAACAACAGGTGTACCGCACGCCAAAGCTTCGAGTATAGGTAGACCAAATCCTTCTCTTGAGCTTGCAAATAACCAAATATCACAACCACTATAAATTTTTGCTAATTCGCTATCAGGAATACCCTGATGATATTCAACATTAGTCGTTGATTTCATATGTGCAGGTAGGTCTTTACTTCCATACATCGAGAGTACTACATTGGGAATCAGTTTTTTTACGTTGGTAAAGGATTCGAAAACAATATCAGCCCCTTTTTGGGGCGCATCAGTGTAGAGAAACCCAACTTTCGGAACACTATTCTTTTTTCTTGATGTGAGAAAGAATTTGTCTGTATCTACACCATTATGAATTACGGTAACTAAATCTTTAGGGATGTTCTCTTTATACATTAATTCGGAAAGCCAGTTGGAGATTGTAATTATCTTTTCAAAAGGCAATTGCCATGTAGCAATAATTTTGTCTAAAGGCTGACCTGGAACCCCCCCATAATCTTGCATAAAGTAAATTTTCTTACCTTTACTTTCAGGGAGCCCCATAACCCAATTAGCTGTTTGCCACCATGTGGCAATTACAACGTCACCATTAGGTAAATCTTGTTCGATGACAGGCCTATCCTTATCTAAGATAATTAAATCAAGCCCGTCGATTTCATCAAAATATACCGTAGTAAATAAATAAGATAACGTTTTACCAAACAATAATTTAATACTATCTTTAAAAGTCAATCCAGGTTTACCAGGTGAAACTACCGTGACATGGTGTCCTCTTTCAATCAACAGCTTTGCATATATAGCAATAACTCTAACTCCGCCACTGTAACTAAGAGTCGGTAGGACAAATGTGATTTTCACAGTAACACCTTTATTATGATTTAATGTTTAACAAGCTTTGTTATTAAAGGATAATTAAAAAGTTAAGTTTCTAACATTTCTTTGTGATTGGTTTAAATATCTTATATAACCTTATAATCCATCAAGGTAACATTCTAATGCTCTAGTTTGAGGTAAATCCACATCGTCAAAACTAATAATCTGGCCTTGATCAACATTTCTAATTACAGGAGTATTATGCAACAGGCAAATAGGCACAGCATTTTTATGATTTGAAATTTCAATTGCCAAACCACGAACATCGAAACCACCTGCACCGTGGGCAATTTCATCCCCAGGTGCTAAAGGCTTTTTAGCAACAGCCGCAACGGAAAAGGTTGGAGCAGCTGTATTATTTAGCAAAATAGATTCATCACGAACAACGCGTCTGAGGGTATTGAGAACTTCGAGATGCACCAAATGATAAGGTCTTAACAATATGTAAGCTTTATCTTCAGTGGTTCTTAACCTGCTGAAAGGCAAATAGCCAGGACAGCGATCCGCTATTTTGTTGTCAGCGACTATTAATACACCGGGGGGTGAGCCGGGACATATCAGGTATTCACTAATTGGTTTTTGCTTCGCTCTGGCAGCATCGACCAGATAATCCAGATCTTCTAATTTTTCAATTCTCGCTCCGATCATTCCTTCCTGAGCAATTGTTGCCCCAAGCCCGTTAGCAACGAATGTCTGTTCAATTTGAAGCTTGGTACCATCAGTAAATGACACAACTTGTGATAATGCTAATTTTTGTCTTTCAGACCAATAGGTCATTTCTTCAAGAGTTGGATCTGGATTTAAAAAGCCCTTCAGATTTACATAAGCTAAAGGCTCAAAGCCCATCCCTCTGATTTCCTGATCCAAACGAGCAAGGCAACCTGGTTGATCACCATCTGCTTCAGTAAGATAAACCCCACGTTTTGCAAAATATGAACCTGCGGTAACGTGAAATTCAGAATTAACCGTTACAATTTTCTTACCGGTTTTTGCGACTTCAAAAAGGACTTCAGCGGCATGCAAAGCATCGCCAGAACATTCAACAACAATATCCGAATCATCAATGAACTGATTTAGTGAATTGGTCCAATGATGACCAGGCAAATTTGATTTATTCAATGAATCAATTGCCCGACGCGTAAACATCCATGACAAGACAAAATCTTCACTGGCGATAATCATTTCGGCTATGCCTGTGGCGATAAAGCCCGTTCCCACTACACCTATTTTTATTTTATTCACGCTCCCCCCATCCATTGGTACCTATTTAACTATAGGTTTTATGACACTTGTATAACATTTGCTTGGACAGATTGCCAATACTCCATAACCAATAAAACGTAATGTTTAAAAAAATTACTACACAATCGTCTTCAATTATCGAGTATTGATTGCATCATCACAACTTTTCCTTATTATCTCAACAAAAATAGGAGCTCAGAACAAAATCTCTTCTATAAATCCATCTTGAGATGTTAAAAAACTAACTACAAACTTAGATATGAAGAATTTAAAACCAATCTCAAAAACCAGGAAGTTATTGGTATTTATTAATTAATAGAGAGGTAGACGTAAGATAACTAACTGAATAGTTAAGGTGACATTTTATTGGTTTGAGTATGGTGAAAGTTTTATGGAATAAAAAGTATTAACCAAAACACTACAAATTTAGAATCCAATGTAAGAACAATATAAATCTTGATTTATTGAAATATCATAGCAGCTTGTCAATGGATATAATTAAGAAATGTAAGGGCTAATAAACATTTATCAACCTCATAGCTCTTCAATTACACATAATCTTTTCTAAATTTCAGTTTTAAGGTACTTACCACAGATAAAATAATTATCTTAATGGCTTCGTAACTATAAGCTTTATTAAATACTACTTTGAATGCATATTTTTTTGCAGTTGAATAATTTTTACCATTGAATGCCCACCAAGCCCATTTTAAATACAAGTCATTCGTGGTTCTCGACTTTAGGGTCATATCCTCAGAAAGATTTGGTTTAGGGAGATTACGTCTTTCACATGCAGCAAACACAGCTTTAACAGCATTACTTTGTTGCTGTGCTCGAGCAGAATTCCCCATACTCTCTGGATGCATCCTGTATAAAAAACATACTTCATTGATATTCTCAAGCTTACCTATTTCAGCAAGCCTTAAAAACAAATCTAAATCCGTTGCTTGATTGAACTCTTTCTTATAACCAGAAACCTGCATGAGGGATTTTTTTCTAATCATTAAAGATGGATGAATTATTGTGCCACCGATACATTTCATATGTGCTTCGTCAATATTGTCATGTCCAGTAATTTTAAAAAGACAACTGATTCGGTCTCCCTCTGGACCGATTAACTCGGAGAGCGTACCCACTGCAACGTATTCTTGATTATTATCTAAAAAATCTACTTGTTTCTCAAAACGGCTAGGTAAGCTAATATCATCCTGGTCCATCATAGCAACATACTTACCACAGGCTATTCCAACACCCTCATTAACCGTTTCTGCATAGCCCTTATTAGCTCTGCTTATAAAATTTATTCTATTATCTATTTGAGCATATTCCTTGATAATTTCGCTGGAACTATCGGCAGACCCATCATCTATTATGATAAATTCAAAGTTACTATATGTTTGACCTAAGATCGATTCGATTGCTTCTCTTATATAGAAAGAGCCATTATAAACAGGCATCACAACAGAAATCATAGTTTCCATTTTATGTCCTTAGGTAAAATTTGAATTGATAAATATAATATCTAAAAGATAATTGAAATTATTGAAAAAGGAAATATCTTTTTACCGAATTAAGGTATCTAGTCATCATTGATTTTGGTACACCAGCGAATATCGACCAAGATTATTTAAACGTTAGCTCCCTCAAGTCGCACTCATTCCCCCTCAGGAAGAGCGGGGTTTGCTGATTTTCGTGTGTTTGAAAATACTCAAAAATGGGAATTAACGTTAATGAATTTGTACATTCGATCGAAAAGTTCTAATTTGGTGATAGATTAAGTTATCAAAATATTGACTAAAACTAGCTTGACACCAACTACAAATCGTTACTAATTGAGGAACGTTTGTCATTTTTTCTAACTTTATTTCTGATGGGATTTAAAATCGCTAAGATTATTATTTTTGTAGCTTCGTAAGTATATCCTTTAGTGAATATTACTTTTAACGCATATTTCTTTGAAGTTGAATAGTTTTTGCCATTGAAAGCCCACCAAGCCCATTTAAGATACATGTCATTGGTGGTTCTCAATTTTAGGGTTAAATCTTCAGAAAGTTTTGGTTTTGGAATATTTCTTCTTTCACATGCAGCAAATACAGCTTTAACTGCACTGCTTTGCTGTTCTGCACGAGATGCGTTTCCTGCACTTTCGGGATGAACCCTATATAAGAAACAAACTTCACTGATATTTTCGAGTTTACCAATCTCAGCGAGCCTTAAGAACATATCAAAATCAGCTGCTTGATTGAATTCTTTTCTGTAACCAGAAATTTTCTCTAAAGATTCTTTTCTTATCATTACAGATGAATGCATTATTGCTCCACCTTTACCCTTCATATGTTCATTGTCTATGTTTTCGTGTCCAGTGATTTGAAACAGACAACTGATCCGGTCGCCCTCTGGACCAATTAACTCGGAGAGCGTACCCACTGCAACATATTCATTATTGTTATCTAAAAATTCAACCTGTTTCTCAAATCGATTAGGCAAACTTATATCATCTTGATCCATCATGGCGATATACTCGCCATCAGCTACTGTAAGTCCTTCATTTAGCGTATCAGAAATTCCTTTATTACCTCTACTTATCAAATTTATTCTATTATCTTTTTTAACATATTCATTAATAATTTCGCAGGAATCATCAACTGAACCATCATCAATAATAATGAATTCAAAATTCGTATATGTTTGCTCTAAGATGGATTCGATAGCTTCTCTTATGTAAGATGATCCGTTGTAAACAGTCATCACCACAGAAATCTTAGTTTCCATTTTAAGTCCTTAGATTAAGTTTAGTTTAATAAAGTATAATGCTCCAAAGATTATTGAAATAATTGGCAAAGAAAATATTTCTCTTTTAACATCGAGTAATTTTTCTTTATGCATCATGTAAGATGTGGTCGGAATTGCAACTAAAGAGTTTAATGCGATAGCATAAATAGCACCCTTTAATCCAAAATGAGTGTACGCTAAGGGCAGTGAAATAAATAAAAAAATGGTTGATAAAAATACTAAAATTGCATTACTTTTAGAGTCCCCTCTGGACATGATGCACGCCCCGGCGAGGCTATAACCTAAAAAAATTATAGAGATAGATAGGATTTGTAGCATCCATCCTGCTTCAGCATACCTGGTATCGTATAAAATATTGATTATCAAATCACCAAATAAATAAAGCCCCCCCCCCACTAAAAATGTGACAACATCCACTTTTATACGTAGTTGATAATATATCGATTTTAACTGTTGTGGTCTTTCTCTGGAGATTTCACTCAACATAGGATAAAACACTGAGTTTACCAATTGTTTCAAGGTGCCTTGCATTGCCGTTGAAAGAAAAAAAGCAATACTATAGATTCCCAACATCTCTGGTGTTAACCATGCCCCCAGAAACAACCTATCGCCTTGTGACAGTAAAAAACCCAGAATCGAGCTCAGGAAAATCCATTTACCAAAATGAATAATATCCCATAAGTGATTTTTATCTAGCTGGAGTTTGCACTGCCCCCCCAAGCTTCGATGGTGTGATAGCAACAGTTTGACAATTGAAGTAACTAATCCCGCTAAAACCAACACCCATATTTCACGCCAAAACCAAGCCACCGACACCATAACAATCAAACCAGAGGCCTGGCTGAGAAGTTCGATCGAAATAACCTTGCTTACCAACAGCTTTCTGTTGAGTAAAAAAATATTGACTGAATTACACCCGGAAATCACGGCAGTAAAAGACATTACAGCAAGAACTAGAGGCAAGGCTGGGTCTGCATAAACAGAATTACTTGGGAAAACATTTTTTTGTTGGGCTATGAATAGAGTTATGCTTATTAGTAATGCAATAATAAATATTAAAAAGCCTCTGATAATCTGAACTGTCCAGGCCGTATTGAGGTAATTCCGGTCATCCCCACGTTTACTCTGAACAATGTTTTGCTGAAGCCCAACATCAGAAAACATCGCTATGCCCATCATAAAAACACTGACCAACGCCATTACGCCGAACATCTCTGGGACTAATAGCCGTGTCATGATCAGATTACTGATCAATCTTAACATTTGAGATGACATTTGCCCTGAAAACACCCAGAACGTCGAAGTTAATGTACGCCTTTTAAGCGAAATATTTTGCATGGTAGGTTATCTGTTTGTTTGTTAAGATTAGGTTTTGAAAAAAATACTGTGAGATCATGCCTGAATATATCCAAACGCTTATTGTTATAACGGTTCTCACAGTGATTACCTACAATCTGATGAATAAAGCACTGACTGAAAACTTTAATATCAGTCAGCTAAAAAAATGGCAATTTTCTTGGTTCTTAATGCTCTATGGTGCAATTTTACTTAAAAACATATGGTTTATCGCAGCGGCTGTATTCATAATTGCAAATGCAAAAATACCAGCCAAATCTGTCCAGCGAGTCTATTTCTATCTTGTTTTAATTTGTGCGATACCACTTTTTTATGAGCAGATCCCTGGGTTTGCGGGGATTCAAAATCTTATACCATTAAGTTATACAAATTTAATGATTATGAGTTTGTTATTACCAGCACTTCTAAACCTAAACTCACCCCAAAAACTGTTATCCATACCAACAGATAAATATATAGTTTCATTTATAATTATATTGTCATTATTACAATTCAGGGACAACAGTCTCACTAATGCTGGTCGAGAATCTTTTCTGTTATTTATTGATATTTTTGTACCTTATTATGTTATTACAAGACTAATCAACACGCACGAAAGACTTAAAATGGCTCTTACTGCTTTTTTTATTGGCATAATCCCTTTTGCAGCTTTAGGAGTATTTGAAGTTATGACGAATTGGTTGTTATATATTCCAATGATGAGGATGTTGGATGATTCAACCGCAAATTTATATAGAGACATAAGAGGTGGCGGCGTCAGGGCATCTTTATTGATGGGCCCAATAGTATTGGGTTACACCATGATTTATGCTGGCTCACTTCTACTATATTTACAATATTTCATAAAAAAAAGAAAGTTAGTTTTCATTGCTTTCAGTATTATTTTTCTTTGTTTGCTTGCTTCGAAATCAAGAGGGCCATGGATAGGCTTTGCTCTAATGATAATGATGTTTCTCTGGACGGGTCGTGATGGGTTCGGCAAACTTGTTAAATACGGTATTTTAGGGGTGTTTTTATTAATTGCGGCCAGTCTAACGCCTGCTGGTAGTAAATATGTTGGGCTTCTGCCATTTATTGGTGATGAAAGAACTGACACTTTCGACTACAGAGTTCAACTTATTGAAAATTCTAAGATCCTTTTTAAGAAAAACCCTTTATTTGGTGACATAAACTTTAGAAGTACTCCTGAAATGGAATCAATACGACAAGGTCAGGGCATTATAGATGTGGTTAATACTTATATCGGGATACTTTTACCGTATGGTCTTATCGCCTTGTTATTATTTATCGGAGTGTTTGTATTTTTGATATTTCGCTGCAGAAAAATCATTAAGCGTCCAGATATTGATATAGAATCGAAGTTAATGGGTAGAGCATTTATAGCCTGTATTGTTGGGGTAATGTTTACAATTTTCACCGTGAGCTCTATCAGCTTTATACCAACATTTTATTGGGTACTTATAGCCTTAACCTCTGCTTATATTAATATCAACAAAATCACAAGTTTCGGATTAAAAAAATGAACTATCGTAGAAGAATGCTAATGAAGAATGGATTTTTCAGCATAATTGGACTTTCAATTTTTACTAATGGATTTTATTCTTTTTTTCAGAATAATACTGACATTGATATAAAGACTATTGGAAACGATAGTTTTCTAGTTAACGGCTGGTTGATTACTAAAAATGACCTTAAAGACTTATAAGAGTAGTTATGATTATTGATTTTAATGTCCAGTCAGAGACAAAAAAACTATTCTACGATTTTTGTGTATGTGGTGCAGGTGCCGCTGGAATAACTTTAGCTTTGGAATTAGCTGAGAAGGGATATAGTGTCGCGCTATTTGAGGGCGGCGATAAAGAATACAGTCAGCAATCACAAGAAATATATGTCGGAAAGGTTACTGAAGCTAATCCTTACTGGCTTGACCTTTTAAGGTTAAGATTTTTAGGCGGTACCACCAATCATTGGGCTGGTAGATGCCGACCTTTTATTAAATTTGATTTTGAAGAAAGAATTGTAAATGGTTTACCAGGATGGCCCATATCATTTGATGAAATGAATCAATTTTTACCCCATGCCATAAAAGCTCTTGACCTAGCTCAAACTAATACATTCCAGATTGCTGAAGGCAGTAAAATTGATAGTGAAAACTTTATTCCTGACGTTTATGCTTCAAGTAATGTAAGGTTTCGTGATAAGTATTCGAATGAGCTTGAAAAACAAAAGAATATTGATTTATATCTCAATGCAAATTTAGTTGATATCAAGCTTGGTAGCGATCTGAAAACAGTTGAAACAATCACTATTCAGAACTTTAATTCACAACAAGAAAGATTCTCAGCAACTAAATTTATTATTGCAATGGGTGCCATTGAAAATGCACGAATATTGCTAAACTCAAACTCTCAAATAGACGGAGGCATTGGTAATCAAACAGGAATGGTTGGTAAATGTTTTATGGAACATTTCAATATCAGGTTTGGTGAGTTTGTTTCAAACAAATCTGAATGGGGTGATACAAAGGCTATGCAATTTATGACCTCACCAACATTTGCAAAAGAAATGAATACTGGCCTCAGTAATATTACCTTTGGTACAGTCAATCAAATCAAGGCGTATGGTAAAACTGCAGAAATAAAAGCATTATTTAATAAGCTATCATGTAAGTTTGGTATTTCAGAAAGCCTGCAGTTTTTATACAGTCATGATTGTATCGGTGAGGGCATCATTTCAACTTTATGTGAACAATTTCCTAATAAACAAAGCAAATTAACTCTAATTGACGAAAAGGACAGTCTCGGTTTGAATCGGGTCTTGTTGAATTGGGAGTTAAGTGAAGCTGATAAACATTCAATTAGAAAAACTGCAATTGCAATAGCAGAAGACTTTGCGAAAAGTAATCTTGGACGAGTCAAGTTAAACTCTTTCATCACCAATAATGACGAAAAAATTGAGATTTCTCATCATTCGCATCAAATGGGTACAACACGTATGTCATCATCCAAAGAGCATGGTGTTGTAGATGAGAATTGTCGTGTGCATGATACTGAAAATTTATTTGTTGCTGGGAGTAGCGTGTTTGCTACGGGAGGTGGTGGTAATCCAACAATGCCCCTTTTGCAGTTAACCTATAGACTAGCAGAGCATTTAGCATCACTAAGCTAAGTTACAGGTAAATCAAACCTTTGAAATTAATTTACAGTAGTTCATTTTCTAAAATGTATGTAGCTAGAGACTCCCCGATAAGACGACATCCTAGTGGTGTAAAGTGACCATGGGATTTTTCGTGATAGATGAGATGTCCTTGTTCGGCTGAATTTTGAAGGTCAACTAAAGGACTGATAACATTAAATTTATCCCGAAGTAATTCATTCAGGCTGGCTCTAAAGTCAGTCCGTGTTTTTTTAGTCGGTATTTCTAGAATTAACAAATTAGCCTGATTATTTTCAACAACTTTCTTAACTTCTTGTAACAGCAATAGTGATAGCACTTCTTTCCGAGAAGGTTGCTTGCTCACAGTTTTTTCTTCATCAACTTTGTTTAAAGCTTTTGGCTTTTCAGGCGCGTCATTACGTTTTACCAACAAAGCTTTTATAGTATTTGCTGCCCAGCCCCTGAACCAATTGTAGAAATGGCTTTCACCTGCTAACCAGCGATAAAAACTGAACTGATAGAGAAACTCACGAATTTCAATTCCAGGTAGATAAGTTTCACTGTTACGCACAAGTTGATTATTCTCGACTTTAAATAGATTTGACCGAATATTGTCATCGGGATCAGTATCATGCCAGGTAACTAATACTAAATCCGGTTTGTATTTAATACCTTCATTCTGCAACATTAATAATTGTTCAGCCGTACCATAGCCGGATACTGATAGATTGATAACCTCAATATTCTGGCCCATATCATTTATCAGGTTTTGTCGCATTACTTGAGTAAAGGTATCTTCCAACTCAACTTCGTACCCCATACCGAAAGAATCACCCAATACAACGATTCTTTTGGTGCCTACGGGCTTTGCATAGGGATACTCTACATCAGAGCGTATGCCTTTCGAATTAGTCCGCATCATGACTTTAAAGTCAGGTGACTGATGCTTGTATACCTGGTTTGGCATGTTAACCCGGATACCAAAATCACCAGCTTCAACGTAGCGAGGTAAAATTGGTTGTGGCTCAAAAACACGCATAAAAATTTCGGCTGCAACAAACACCCAAATAAATATAAAACTATATTTGAAAAATATTTTCATGAAGTTAGAAGGCAAAATAAATAAATTCCTGGCCACCGGCAGCGGCTAATACTAACAATGACATAATTATATATACCCAGATATTCAATCTGATAAACCAATGCCAGTTCTGCATAGGGTTTAAATTATTTGCTTTATATTGTAATACTTGGAAAACAATCAAAAACCAGGAATAGAAAAGCAGCGTTTTTAATAATTCCCATGTTTCTGGTGTGGTGAGCGGATTGAATAAAATTCCGCCCAGGTAACTTACAATCGTTTCAGGCGTTTCAGCTCGAAAGATCAACCAGCCGATGCAGGTTAATTGGAAAAAGAAAATTATCATCAATATTTTTTTCCATTGTGGATAATTTCCCCCCATTTCAGCATCAATTCCTAACGCCCTATATATCGAAAGTAAAGCCCCCTGATAAAAGCCCCATATTACGAAAGTCCAGGCTGCACCATGCCATAAACCACCCAAAATCATTGTGAGCATTAAATTTCTATACGTTAAGAGTGAGCCACCTCGATTTCCCCCCAAAGGAATATAAAGGTAGTCACGCAGCCAGGTAGAGAGACTGATATGCCAACGCCGCCAAAAACTAGAAGGATCTGTTGCGAAATACGGTAATCGGAAATTAATCATCAAATTGAATCCGAATAGTTTTGCTGTTCCTCTGGCAATATCTGTATAACCAGAAAAGTCACAATAGATTTGTAAAGCAAATGCGTACAAAACAATTACCAGGCTTAAGCCATCTGTTGGAGGTATTGCTCCAGCTGAACCTCCCAAGGCATAGTATTCAAAAGTGGGATTGACAATCTTTGCGAGGTTATCAGCAATAACGAGCTTCTTGAATAAACCCCAGAATATTAACCAGACCCCCTCACGAACATCAGACCATTCTGGTGTTGGACGAGGTTGCTGAAATTGCGGTAAAAGAAGCTTACCTCTTTCAATAGGCCCCGCAACAAGCTGAGGAAAGAATGAAACGTATGCTGCAAATTCAGTTAGTTTTTTGGATGCTTTGATTTCTCCACGATATACATCAATGGTATAGCTCATTGTTTGGAAGGTATAAAAGGAAATACCAACGGGTAAAATAATGTCGAGAGTAAATGCTCCTGGTGTATATCCAAACAGAGATTCGGACATTACAACAAAGCTATCAGCAAAGAAATTAAAATACTTAAAGAATCCTAATATTGCTAAATTTGTAGCAATGCTTATAAATAAGAATACTTTCTTCTTATTGTGCTTGAAGAAACCTGAAAACCTGGAATAGATAATATTTGCAGCAGCTACAACCACTAACGTTGCAGCAAAAATCTGCCAACCAAGAGCATTGACTAGTAAATTAGACCAATCAATAGTCAGTCTAAGGATATTAGAATCAAAGTTAATCGCATCGTATTGAATAACTAAAAATACTAACGCTGAAACAAGAAGGGAAGATGTTATTTTTATTCTATCTTTTTTGGATATTTCCCCTTCATCAATCAGCTGAGCCATGCAGTAATCGACGGCAGTAGACAAAACAATTAGAAACAAGAAACGGATATCCCAATACCCGTAGAAAAAGTAGCTTGATATTACAATCAATGCATTTTGTGCAAATAATTGTCTTTTTAAAACCCAATAGGCAGTTAAAACAATTATTAGAAATATTGCAAAGTCAAATGATGTAAATAACAAAGGGCTTATTCATCCATAAATATTATTTAAAAGTTTCTTTTAACATATTATTCAATATGTTATATCCAGTTTCGTTTAAATGTAACGTATCAAGTGAATATTCTTTATCTGTTTTCAAACCATTCGTTAAGTTTGTTGTTGCATCCAGAATGATTACCTGATCATTTTCAATTGTTTTGATCCAATTATTAATATTTACTACAGCGCTATCAATATCATCTGACCATAAGAAATACCATTTCCCTTGCGGGGTAGATGCTGGAATAACAGTCATCAAATATACATCAATATCCTGCACTAACAATGTTTCAATCATACTTTGAAGGTTGTCTTTCACTGTTTGTATAATTTGGTCTCTTTTATCAGGTATGAAGGCTATTGCTTTTAGATCATTAATACCAACTTGAAGAATGACTGCATCAGCATTTATGGCTAATATATCACTTTGAATTCTCAGCTTGGCCTGCCCTGTCGTCTGGCCGCCAATCCCACGATTTATAAATTCATATCCATCAAGCTCAGGGAACTCATCCCACATTTGTATTCTTGAGTCACCTAATAAAACGACTCTTTTAACATTTGAGTTGAGGCCACTATTGGATTGTAATGATAAGTTATCTTGAAAGTAAAAACTTTGCTCAGACGGATCCAGCCTCACTTCAAGCATTTCTGAATAAACTTTATGACTAATCTTGAGTAATGTTAGGCTCAACAGCAATAGGACACTACTGATAAATATGATAAAGAATTTAGATAATAAAAGTTTTTTAAACATCATCAATGTAAAGTTTGCCCTTTACGCTTGATTTTAACTTATCGCCAGAATAATTATCAGTCTGAGAACAAAAAAAAGCCCGGCACAAACCGGGCTTGATAATAATCAAAGCTAGGACTTATCGAATCAAACATTTACCTCTGGCAAAAAATCTACATTCTGATGCACTTTCATTACTGTAGTCGTTCTGCATAGACTCCATAAGGCTATCCATTGTGAAGTTACCACTTCCCACTGGGCGCTGGTTTGCCCATGAAGGACGTTCGAAGCTTGTTACTGTTTCATTGTTATCACCTGAATCAACTACTTCTGTTTCAGGCTCTGGCTCAGTTACAACTGGTTCTTCTACTGTTACTTCAGGTGTATTTTCTACTACTTCGGTTTCAGGTTCTGGTTCAGTTACAACTGGTTCCTCTTCTACTGGTACTTCAGGTGTATTTTCTACTACTTCAGTTTCAGGCTCTGGTTCAGTGACTACTGGCTCTTCTACTGGTACTTCAGGTGTATTTTCTACTACTTCTGTTTCAGGCTCAGGTTCAGTGACGACTGGTTCTTCTACTGGAACTTCAGGTGTATTTTCTACTACTTCTGTTTCAGGTTCTGGTTCAATAACATCTTCAATAATGTCTATAATTGAAACACCATTATGTAAAGCACATAAATTATTTGATGTATCAGTAATAACATTTGCTTCATTTTTCTGAAAGCAATCTACTTTTGTATCTACTGGCAATTTAATGTCATTGTTAAGGATGCTAAATTTGCTTTCACCTCCAATCGAGATACCACTTCCAGTTAGATGATTTAATATAACTTTATTGTTTTTGATGGTAATATTTTTAGATTTAACACTATCTTCAGCTTTGGATGGAACACTTATACCAGCGCGTAACTCAGTACCTTCATCAATAATTTCATTACCTTCAATGATAGCACCATCACAGGAAGCACAACCAATACCTATGTTGCCTACGTTAATCAGTTTGTTGTTTCTAATGATAGTATTTGTAAAGTATTCTTCTTCATGAGAGTAACCAGGATCAATTCCTATCCCCCAACAGTGACCAGAGGTTTTTCCAACATCTTCTTTTATGGTATTACCTTCAATGACAAGACCATTAAACCTACCGTGTACAACTAATGAGACGCCAGAACAAATACCCTCATAATTAGCAGATTTATAAAGAAGATTGTTCTTTAGTTTCATACCATTAGCAGGCTTGTGCGCACCAAGGTATATGTTGTGCGTCAGTATACGTTGAGAATAACCATTATTTTCAAAAGTATTATTTTCAATCAAGCAATCTTGGCATGAACCGTAAAAACCTTGGTAAAAATTCCCTATAATTGTGCTGTTCCTAACCAAGAGTCGATCATTAATACCATTTGCACCAGGATTTAATTCGCCTGCTCCAGCTGAACGGATACCTATTCTGAAGCCTTCAATATGAAGATTTTCAATGGTCAAGTCATCAACATCATTATACATATCGATACCATTGGCTTTACTTTTTGAATCTCCCATTAAGGTTAAGTTTTTTACTACATAACCACCATCAGCATCCGCGCTCGCTCCTTCCTTAAACTGTATTGCTGTATGACCATTACTGACAATAAGTGGTTTTGCCAATTTCTCATTACCATAATCCCCAATCGTGCAGGAATTGTTGGCATCACATTTTCTATTGTAGAGATGCGAACCTTTGGATTGCTGAAAAACTCCACCACGACAAAACAAAACACTGTCACCAGCGTCCATCTTGTTAAAAGTATTCATTGCTTTTTCATAGCTTTTAAATGGAGTCGCTTCAGTGCGTCCATCGTTGCTATCATTACCGTTATCGCATACGTAGAAATTTTGCGCTTGTACAGTGGCACTGAGTGTGGCTAAAAGAAATGTGCCCAGTAAAACGAATGACTTTCTCATGTCATCTCCCCCCAATTAGTTAATAGATGATTGCGTGAATGATGATATGCACAATAGTGTTTTGAAAAGGTGATTGGAATCACATATTTATGTTCGTTTGATTGAGCTTTCATCATAGTGTGAAACAGACCGCAATTATCTTCTCTAATAATTGCTGAGAGACTTATTTGATTATAACAAAGGACTGATTCTATTATGATTTTACTACAAAAAAAAGCCCAGCGTTGCCGCTGGGCTAAAAATCCCCTGGGGGGCAGAGGATTTTTTAAACAATTCAAAGGACAGACGCCATCCCCCACCATCAATACACTACAACTTTACACTGAATGATTTTATTTCTTTAAAGCAGGAATCAATGTGAGTTCAATCACACTTTGAGTGCGATTTTTTGTGATTAACTTATTTGTATGTTGTGCTGTTCCAGTAACCAGCTTTTAACGCGCTTTACATCAGGATTATCTGAAATTTCAGTTCTAACAATTCGTGATGCTTTTTTATCGCGCATCATCTCTTGAATGAGTGCGACATCAACTTCAAATTTATTGTCTGCAAAAGCATATACAAGTGCAAAATCACAAAGGTTATTTATGCGTCTGGGGATGCCTTCGCTATAGCAGTAAATAACAGCGCAGGCTTCATTGGAAAAAATCTTTTGCTTGGCACCTGCAACCCGAAGTCGGTATTCTATATAATTTTGCGTTTCGGGAAAGTTTAATGCCTTTAAGTGAAATTCAACGCCAATACGTTGGGCAAATTGAACCAGTTCTGGTTGATTCAGTTTATCAATAAGCTCTGGTTGCCCAGTTAGTACGAGTTGAAGAAAGATATCCGAGTCAATGTTTACATTCGATAATAACCTTAACTCTTCCAATGCCTGCACTGTTAAATTCTGTGCTTCATCTACGATCAATACAACTCTTTTACCTTGGGCGTGCTGCTCTACAACAAAATCAATGTAATCACGATAACGACCCGCATTATCAGTAGCTTTTGATTCAATCTCAAGCGAGTCAAGCACCCAGGTCATTAACTCACCAAATGATTCATGGGTGTTATTAATCAGTCCGATAACACAATCACCCTCAATTTTGGATAATAATGCCCGGATAAGGGTCGTTTTACCTGCACCGATTTCACCCGTCACAACGGTAAAGCCCGCATGACTCATAAGTCCATATTCCAGCATGGTTAGGGCTTTTTTATGATTGGGACTCAGGTAGAGAAAGCGAGGATCAGGAACCAGGTTAAAGGGTTTATGTGTTAAACCAAAATGTTCTGTATACATAATTTAATAATTTTGATGTTCAGGAGCTCTTGAACATTTATTGATTACGGTTCCCATAAGGTTACTACCTTCAAGCATTTGCAATACTCTTAAAATATTTGTTTCAGGGTTTTTACCATCTTCAAGGACCAGTAAAGTACTATCGAAGTAATTACTGGCCAAAAGTACATCATCGGTTTGAAGTACGGGGGGTACATCAAAAATAATGACCCTGGAATCGTATTGTGATTTGATGTCGGACACTAAACTTGCCATTTTGGGACTTGATAGGAGTTCGGCTGAATCTTCAGCGCGCCCTAAACCTGGTAGGATCACCAGTCGTTTAATGCCTGGATTAATTAATACTTCTGAAAGTGGATAATCTCCAGATAAATAATCTTTCAGGCCTATTTCAACATCCAGACCAAAGTATTTTGCAACACTGGGATTACGTAGATCCATGTCAACTAATAAAACGGTTTGATTTAATTCCATCGCGATTGCAATCGCCAGATTAGCTGCGATAACTGATTTACCTTCACCTTCAGTTGGTGAGGTGATAGCAAGTGACTGCCAGTTATTGCCACGCATCTTTTTAAGAACTTGGGTTCGTAACATTCTGAATACTGCAGACTGCGAATTATTGTAAAAACCAGCGATTAATCTTTTGCGATCCAACTGTTCATTCGAGACATTAACCACTTTGGTTTGAGAGTATTGGATCGACTGGATCGGTGCTGTTAACGGATCTGTTGATTCGTTTTTCAACTCCGTATTAATAGTCTCTTTTGGATCCGCAATAACTTTTGGCTGGTTCACTACGGTTTGAGCATGCCTTTGTTTTGCTTTATCAAGAGCTTTTTGGATTCTATCCATATATTTCTTACCAAATAAATTGAGTACTTTTTAAAGGACGTTGAGTTTATTCATGACTTTAAACCATAGCACTTCCAAATTCATAACGTAGAAATGAATCACTGCTATGCCCGCAATAGCTAATATGATGAACAAAATAAATAGTCGAATCCTGTTGGTTCTTTTTTTCCGTTTGTCATGTTCTGTAGTTATTACAGGAATGACAACCAGTGGTGTCTTACCAACCAATTGACTAATTTGACTATAGCCACGAATTCCACCAAACAGCAGTTCAATCAGAATTGCCATTCCGGCACCAGCCCCCAATGAACCGACAAAAGCCATTGCCAATAGTTTTGGACGATCCGGTTTTTCAGGTTTTGCAGAAACTCTGGGGGGTTCAATCAACACAAAGCTCTCACCTTTGCTTTCAGACTCGAGTGTTTGTGCTAATTCGGCTTCTAATTGTTTAGCACGCAGTTCTTTATACTGATTTAATTTATTTTCATGATCTCGTGTTAAATCCTGATAAGCACGCTGCACTTGGTTGGTTTTGTAAACACGTTGCTCATATTCAGTAAGCCTTTCTCTAAGCTCATTCTGACGTTGACGCATGCGAGAAACTTCTCGTTTTGTGGCATCAATTTTAGCGGCTACCTCTATATAAATAGGATTTGAAGCCATGGCCTGTTGCTGCTCAGATGATTCATTGGATGATTCTTGAGGTAATTCTGACAACATTTTTTCTATCCGGGAAACTTCAGCTTCAGCCGCTTTTAAGTCGGGATGTTCGGATGCATATCGTTGTTTTAAATTCTGTAGCTCAGAACGTGCCTCAGCTAATTGATTCTCAAGCTCGGATCTAGGAGATGTAACCACACCAAGCTCAGCTTCAAGTGCTTCAATTTGGCGTTTAGTTCTTTGTATATCTGGGTGATTGGCCGAATATCTGCTTTGCATACTCCGATATTCGGATCTTAGCTCTTGCAGGTCAGTTTCGGCCGTTGATGGTTGATTAGGTGCAGCAGAGCTTGTACCTACAGCATCTCTTGGTACCAATGATAACTGAATCCCCATGGTACTGATCTGGTCGTTCATCACCATAATTTGATTTTCAAGCGAAGCTATTTCTTCTTGAATGGACTGGACCATAGCCAAGTTGTAGTCAAGCAAATCCGGCAAACTATCACTATATTTATCTCTGAACTCGGCAATTTCTGTTTCAGTTTTCTGAACTTCTTTCTGCATCCGATCACCTTCCAGTTTCAGAAAACTGGTAGTTTCTTCGGCTCTGGCTGTTCGAACACGGACATTTTCACTTAAAAATTCAGTTACAACATCGTCAGTGACCAATTTTGCCTTTTCAGCGGACTCGTCAATAAACCACACCCTAAAAGCGATACTGGCTTGTTTGGCACGACCACTAGATGGATCTGTAACATTTGCCTGAACAATTTCAACACCAACACTTTGCTTAAACCGGTCAACAATATCCGAAGTACTCGCATCATTTTTACGCTGTTCGACATAAAGATTGTGTTTTTCAACCAGCGGAATGATTCGATTGGTTGTCATCAATCGCTGTCTGATCAGCTCAATGCGTTGATCTGCGTAACTGGTAATCGTGGTTCTGACAAGATCATCAGGAATATCCTGAGATTCAATTAAGATAACACCCTGTGATTTATAAATTGCTGGCATTGTCATCACAACATATGCCGAAATAATCATTAAAAAAATAGCTGGGATGATTACCCAATATTTTCGGCGCCACAGGATATCCAGGTAATCACCGATACCCTTTGATTGTTCTTCTTCCATCTAACTCTCTATCGTTATTTAAAGATTTACCTAACGAGAATAAAGCAGGCCGCCCCAGTCATAGTTAAGTGTTAAAAACACCATATTACTCTCGGCTTTCTGAACAGTATCACCCTTTTCGTCTTGTTTACGGAATTGATAGCCAAAATTGAGGGTAATGTTTTCTTCAACACGCCATCTTAAACTGGGTGAGAATGTCATGTAATCACGGTCAGTATTGTCAAAGTCACTGGCTGATGTTGTTTTCTGAAAAGAAGCGTTAAATCCAAAGTCTAATCTGCTTGCTATTTGACGCTGCCAATCAACCGAAATACTCTCTTGTTCGTTGACCACCCCTTCACCGGAAGGGTTTAATGCTTTTGATATTTCAATCGAAATATTATTTAGATACCCTTCGTAAATTGCTGAGAAGGAAAATAATGATCCTGAACTGGTATCTTTCGCGGTGAAGCCGTTGATATTACTGTTTTCACTATCAAGGGTTCTATACCCAACCTGCCCAGCAAAAGACCAAAGCTCTGATAAGCGATAAGTACTGGTGACATTTAAATTATACGAATCATATTCCGAGGTTCGATCTATGGCTTCAGCTTCGTAATCAATATAGGTGAGTGCAAGACCTCCAGTAAGTCGTTCAGTAAAGTTTCTTCTCCAACCACCGGTAATAACATACGTTTCGTTATCAAGAAACTCGTTGTCATCATAACTTCTATCCTGATAACTCAGATTTGTATATAGAAAGTCTCTTGCAGAAAGTTGGTACTGATAACGAGGTGCAATTGATCGCGTTGTTACCGTCGCATCTGACGCGAAGTCTCCTGTATCCTCTTCTGCAATAGTGCGCTGTGCACGTTGTGAATATTCTGCATCCAATCCAAATTCACTTCGTTCATGTGTAGCACTACTAGAAAACAGTAGAAAAGGATCCTGGCGGTCTAACTCTTCCAGGCTTGTAAACTTTTCGATTCGGTATCCGGCGTCAAGCCCCAGAAATGTATCTTCGGTCGCTCTCGAAAGGAATAGCGTGGGTGTTACTTCAGTGCTGAAACTTCCCTCTTTATCTTCGCGCAACTCGACATTATCGTCATATCTTAGTGTGGGTGATAAGTCAGCATCAACAAGATATTCAGCTGCAATCACTGAGTTTGATAGCAAAATTAATGACGATAAAATGCCATAAGTTAGTTTGTTGTAATGCATGCTGACTCCTCCTCTGAGTAAGTGTTCAAGGAACAATTATGATATCGCCGCTTTCCAGCATGATATTTGACTCAAGCGCATTGCCCTGCTTGATGCGAGCATAATAAACAGGAATTGTTCGTTGTTTTGTTCCTTCACGTCGCAAGACAATAATGTCATTTTCTTTTGCAAATTGCGCCAGGCCTCCAGCGAGGCTTAATGCTTGCATGGCATCAAGTGGCTGACTCATGGAAAATGATCCTGGCGTGGTAACTTTACCCAATATGTGAATGGTATTCCCGCCAACGACATCCACTGTTACTGTCACAACGGGGTCAGAAATATAGTTAGATAATTTTTCACGAATTTCATTCTCTACTTGAAAAACTGTTTTATCTTTGGCCATAAGCTGACCAGCAAGTGGGAATGAAATTGTGCCATCCGGTAGGATTACAACTTCTTTTTTTAATGCATCTTCATTCCATACCGAAATACTTAATCGATCACCTGCATTTAATGTGTAATCGCCATCGACAGCATACGACGCCATGGTCCCAGCTGTAAAACTGAACAATAAAACCAATACATTAAGCAAACTTTTCATAACATTACTCCGTTGTTATCGAAAACATCTAGAAATGATATTAACATTATTCAGTATAAAAAAAAGGGGGCCGAAGCCCCCTTTTCTTAAACTAACAATATTGTTAACTCTTGAACTGATTAAGCTACTGCAGCGTTCTGTGCTTTACGACGTAAGCCGAAGAAACCCAAAAGTGCAGGAGCAAACAACCACAATGCCGCTGGAATTGGCACTGCAGATACGCTCAGTGAGTAACCAGCAACATTCTTAATGCCATCCAGCAAGAAGAAGTACTGAGTACCAGCAGTCAGCATAACAGTTTGTGTGAAGCTGAATACACCAGTAAAAGGTGATTCACCAGCTGAAAAGATTGGTGAAGCATCACCAAAGCCAACATTGATTGATGAATGCTTAGACAAACTTGCACCAATCGCTTCAAAACTGATTACTGCTTTGCGGTCTTTATCAGATTCTAAAATAAAATCTGAATACCATGTAACACCTAAGCCAAGACCAGACGCACTGACATCACTTGAGTTATTAGAGTTGATTGTCTGAGAAGCTCCACCCAGAAATCCACCAGTACCTGCAAGTGTTAAGTCAAGCGTCGCAGCATTTGCACTAACTGCAAACAAGAAACTAACAACAAAAAGCATCGCTTTTTTCATGATAATACCCTTTAAAGAAAAATTTAAGCAATGCAACCCGGCCATCTTCGATATTGCCAAAGATCCGTGGCTTTCCGACCTTGCCTCACGACAAGTTTGGCTACAAAAACAAGATATTTCTATCTTGCATAAAGTGTATCTCTTAGAAACATCTCTCAAGAGTACAACTAGAATTTATCAGCTTTCCGAGTGTATTAAAACTGTACTATGGTACTAATCAAGAAATAAATTGTGATAGACATCAAAACTATTCAAGAAACAGTTATTTCCATTGCTTATGCAGGAAATTATTTTAATTTCAGCTTTAAAATTATACTCGCCGCATTAGATGAATTCATGACTTTCTCAACACATTCGGTAACTGCTTGATATATAACATTGATGAGAATTGTAAAGGAGCATAATTACAAAAAAATGACTTTATAATTAGTTCTATGGCAACTTGTTAATAAACATTCTTTCCTACAAAACCACGGAAAACCGTCAGACAAATTATCTTCACGTCCAAAATTAACGACCATGTCTGGATATATAAAAGATCAAATTTAACCCGTCCTTCCATTTTGTCCAAAGTATCCGTTTCACCGCGAAATCCATTTATCTGCGCTAATCCTGTTATGCCAGGCTTAACTTTATGGCGAAGCATATAACCATGAATTTTGGCTCGATATTCTTCATTATGCGAAACAGCATGCGGTCTTGGCCCAACAATCGACATTGAGCCACCAAGAGAGTTAAAAAACTGTGGCAACTCATCCAATGACGTTCTTCTTAAAAAGCCACCAAAATGCGTTATTCGAATATCGTTTCTTTTGGCCTGCATTACTTTTTCACCATCTTCGGTGACAGTCATCGTTCGGAACTTCCATACTCTGATTTTTTCTCCATCCATTCCATAACGGGTCTGTTTAAAAAATATGGGGCCTTTAGACGTGGTTTTTATACCAATAGCAATAAGCATCATAGGAATGGCAATAATACAAAGTATGAGCAAGCTAAAAACAATGTCTTCCATACGTTTTATCATGCTATCTATACCAGCAAAGGGGGTTTCGTAAATACTGATTGCCGTGATGCCCTGATAATCTACCCATCTGGAATTAAGCAAATTAAATGTAAATAAATCAGGAACCAGATAAACAGATGCTGTGGTATCAGCCAGTTTTTCAGTTAGTAAACGAATACGTGCTTCGGCAGCAAGTGAAAGAGTAATGAATACCGTGTCGATTTTTCCACTACGACAATCAGCCACCAAATCCTCAATACTGCCAATTACAATTGCCTCTTCATCTTCCAGTCGTCGATTTGGTGCAGGCTTTCGATCATCATAAAATCCAGAAAACCGATATCCTGTCCATTCCATCTCATCAAATGACTTTTCCAGTCTGTATCCCAGATTAGTTGCACCTACAATGGCTACCCGTCGGGTGTTCAATCCCTTTGAACGCATTATTCCTAAGACCATTCGTACAATTGCATGCCAGGAAATAAGCTCAATCGGCGTCACAATAAACCAGATGAGCAGGAAAGGCGTCGCATAGGTTTGTTCATTGATAACTATCCGCTCAATGGCAACAAGAATTACGATACTGGTACCCCAGGAGAATAAAACAGCTGTGATTTCATCTCGAACGTAGGTTCCCCGCCATGAACGGTAAGCATCCTGAGATTCTGCAAAAAAATGAAACAGTATGATTGAAAACAATAAAGACCAGACATGCTTAGGTTGCCAATCAATGGCAAACATATCCATCAAGGCCACAAATGTCACCAGAATAATAGCGCTATCGATCAACCGTGATATTGCATTGATTTTTGAATCAAAATGTCTGATTTTACTTTGCGCCATAATCAGTTTCAGCTGACCTCATATTTTAATTATTTTCGGTTATAGTTATCTTGTAGCCTGATGATGTCATCTTCCTCAAGATAACTCCCGGATTGCACTTCAACAATTTCCAATGGCACTCGACCGGGATTTCTCAGGCGATGAACACTCCCCAAAGGAATAAATGTTGATTCATTTTCTCCCAGCAAAATGACTTCATCATTACGTGTAACTTCTGCTGTTCCAGAAACAACCACCCAATGCTCAGCGCGATGATAATGCATCTGTAAGGACAAAGATGCGCCTGGATTCACAGTAATACGCTTAACCTGGAAGCGCTCTCCATAATCAACGGAATCGTAACTACCCCAGGGACGATAGCATTTTCGGTGGGTAAGTACTTCTTTTCGCTCCTGTTTATTCAGAGCCTCAACAATTTTTTTCACCTCCTGAGCCTTATCTTTATGTGCCACCATGATCGCATCGTGAGTTTCAACGACCACTATATCGTCCAGACCAAGCACGGTAACAAGACGATTTTCACTATGAATATAAGAGTTGTGAACTGAATCAGTGATCACATCGCCAATAATCACATTATTATTTTCATCCTGTGGGAAAGCTTCCCATAAGGATGACCATGAGCCCACATCGCTCCAACCTGCATCTAAAGGCACAACAAAGGCTTTGTTTGTTTTTTCCATTACGGCGTAGTCGATCGAATCGCTTGGTGAGTGCTCAAAAGATTCAGTCTCGACACGAATAAAATCTAAATCGATAACCGATTTTTCAAGTGAGGCTTTGCAGGCGCTTAATATCTCTGGTGAGTGTTGTTGTAATTCATCTAAATATGCAGAGGCTTTAAACATGAACATGCCACTGTTCCAGAAAAAGTTTCCAGCGGCTAAATAGGACTCTGCGGTTGCCAGCTCTGGTTTTTCAATAAACCGTTTTACTTCACTCGGTTGATCTTTTTCTACTGCTTCAATGTAGCCATACCCTGTATGAGCAGATTGTGGCTGAATACCAAAGGTGACCAGTTTATCCTGTTCTGCATGCTTTTTTGCCTGCTCAATTGCCTTGTGAAAAGCCGGAATATTTTGAATGACATGGTCTGCTGCCAAAACCAGCAATACAGCATCTTTATCATTTTCAATTGCCCTTAACGCAGCCAAAGCAATTGCGGGTGCGGTATTTCGGGCGCAAGGCTCTAAAATAATATCTTTCGCTGCAATATCAATTTCTTGCAATTGCTCAGCCACCATAAATCGGTGCTCGGTATTACACACTATCAATGGCGAATCTATATCTTGTAATCCCAACAGACGGCTTAACGTATTTTGAAATAATGAATATTCACCAAAAAGCGATAAAAACTGTTTAGGCTTATTTTTTCTTGATAGTGGCCATAAACGGGTTCCCGTACCACCTGAAATTATGACTGGAATCATCGAAACTATCCTTATTAGAACTTTTCATTTTGATGCCACTGCCAAGCAGTGGCAATAATCGATTCAATATCTGTGTAATCTGGCTGCCAACCCAAAACAACTCCAGCTTTTTTTGCATCAGCAACTAATACTGGTGGGTCACCCGCTCGGGGTGCTTCTATTGTATAAGCTATGTTTTGTCCTATGACTTTACCAGCCGCCTTGATTACCTCAAACACGCTGAAACCATCACCATTACCCAGGTTAAACGCAAATGCTCCAGCATGTTTTTGCAAATATTCACCAGCGAGAATATGAGCAGAAGCTAAATCATTAACATGAATGTAATCCCGAATACAGGTACCGTCAGGGGTTGGATAATTATCTCCAAATACCTTCAATAATGTTGTTTTGCCTGCAGTTGCAGATTTGAGAATATTAGGAATTAAATGTGTTTCAGGTTCGTGACGTTCGCCAATATCACCTTCTGGATCAGCACCACAGGCATTAAAATAACGTAACGCAACTGACTTTATACCATAAGCCTCATGATAGTCACCTAACACGTCTTCAATCATTTTTTTGGATTGACCATAGGGATTTATTGGAAAGCGCGGGTGCAGTTCATCTATTTCATCTTTTTCGGGCATCCCGAATACAGCAGCTGTAGACGAAAAAACCAACTTGTCATGCCCGGTTTCCACCATGGCGTCTAACAGGTTTAATGTTCCTACAACATTGTTTCGGTAGTATAAAGCAGGTTTTTGTACAGACTCACCCACCAGTGATTTGGCACAAAAATGCATAATCAAATCAAATGGACCTTCATCTTGTAAAATCCTGACTAAAGCGCCAGGTTTAAGAATATCGGCCTCGATAAAATGACTCCAACGAACTGCATCCCTATGCCCTGTACTTAAGTTATCGACTACAACACTTTTATGGGAATAGTGGGATAACATTTTACAAATATGTGATCCAATATACCCCGCACCACCAAGCACCAAAACTTTCATTCCTGCTTTCCTTGTTCCAGACTAATGCAGCCGCATTTTTTCAAAAAACATGGTCATTTTTAACCCTTAGAATAATAATTAGATAGATGAAACAAGTAAGGTAGGATACGAAACAATTATTTAATGTTTTTATACTATAGTTAACTTGCTAATGGCTTATCTAAATTGCCGAATATTAGAGCTTATTGAATTTCGTCGGTTATTACTTTAGCTTAACGGCATCTATTTTTTCCACAACAGTTTGATAAGGATCTCGTCAATGGCTGTAAAAAGTCTTATAAGAAAATGTTTATTCCCTGCTGCAGGTTATGGCACACGATTTCTTCCTGCAACAAAAGCAATGCCCAAAGAAATGTTACCAATTGTTAGTAAGCCTTTGATTCAATATGGTGTTGAAGAAGCTATGGAGGCGGGAATTTCACAAATTGGTTTTATTACCGGCCGCGGTAAACGGGCCATTGCTGATCATTTCGACACCAGTTTCGAACTGGAACATCAAATTAAAGGTACCTCAAAAGAAAAATTTCTCGATGATATTCGTTATCTTATGGATAACTGTGAATTTGTATTTATGCGCCAACGGGAAATGTTAGGTTTGGGGCATGCGATCCTCACCGGCGAACCGATGATTGGCAATGAGCCTTTTGCGGTCATTCTGGCTGATGATTTGTGCGCCAAACCGGATGAAGGCGGTGAACGTGCTTTGAGTCAATTGGTTGCGTTGTATGAACGTTATCAGTGCAGCATCGTTGCCATTGAGGAAGTCCCTGCTGATGAAACCCATAGCTATGGTGTCATTTCCGGTGATGAAATCGCTCCGGGTATCTATCAAATTAAAGACATGGTTGAAAAACCCAAACCTGAAGAAGCCCCAAGCAATCTGGCAATTATCGGACGCTATATTCTGACACCGGAAATTTTTGAATATCTGCGTAAAACCAAACCCGGCACCAATGGTGAGGTTCAAATAACCGATGCCCTGCGCTTGCTGGCACAGGATCGTCTGGTTTTAGCCGTAAAATTCAAAGGTCAGCGCTTTGATTGTGGCAGCGTAGAAGGTTTTGTTGAAGCGACAAACTATTATTACGAACATGAGCATTTGAATAAATCATCGTAAGGCTAATAAATCACCATCATCACTGCTTATATAAAGTATTCCATTATCTACAAACGGTGATGCAAAGATGGCCCATCCTGAATCGAGACGCCATTTTTGCTCACCGTTATTTATATCAAGCGCATAAAGATATCCATCCATTGCACCAATATAGAGCTGCTCGCCAGCAATCGCTGGCGAAGAAAAAACCGTTGCCTGAGTATCAAATTGCCAGAATGGTTCACCACTCTCTTTATTTAAGGCGAAAACCCTGCCATCGGTGGCAGCGAAAATGATTTGCTGCTCTTTCAAAGCAGCTGAGGCAAATAGTCTTGAACCCGATTCAAAGTTCCATATCGGCTGACCTGTTTCAAGATCGACAGCAAACAACACCCCGGCATCGTTACCGACATAGAGCATGTTGTCGTCACTAGCGATCACTGGAGAAGCATCAATAGCAGCACCTGTATCCAGAGTCCATAACACCTCCCCCTCCATCGATACGGCATATAACAAACCATCATCACTACCGAAATACAGCGTATCGCCCTCTTTTGCTGCTGACGAATCAACATGACCGCCGGTTTTGATGCGCCATTTCAGTTCACCACTATGCCTGTCGATGGCATAAAAAAAATGATCCAGACTGCCAACAAGCACCAGGTTGTCGGTAATTAAAGGAGAAGCAAACACCTTATCCTGTGTTTCGAAAGCCCATAGAAAACTGCCGTTATATTTATTGAGGGCATAGATATTCTTATCATCACTGCCGAAGATGATTTGTTCTTCAGCAACAGCCGGTGTTGAAAAAATCCCCGCCTGAGTGACAAATCGCCATTTTTCTTCGCCTGTCTGATTATTCAACGCCAGCATTAAGCCATCAAAACGACCGGAAAAGATCAGATTGCCGCTGCTGACTGGCGAGGATGAGGCACCTACTTCTGCATGATAACGCCAGAGAATTTCTGGTTTTGTCTGTGGGCCTGTCGTTTGGAAATCACCTGTGCGCTGTATATCAGCTCTGAACATGGCGGAAGATTCAGTTTCCGTTTTTTCCGAACAGGCTGACAGGATAAACAGTAGGCATAACCCAATGAAAAGTAATGAAACGTTTGAAAAAAGAGATCGGCTCATCGTTTAGTATTCTTGCGTTAAAAATTATGAGTAACCATACCAACACTTTCACAGCTAAGTGGGGAGTATTTTGGCTTAAATATAGAATTATAGTCTATGCTCTAGGGCTTGTTGATCTTTCATATCCACCACTGCTGGTGGCTATTTTTTCGTCCTACAAGGCGGAGATGAAAGATCAACAAGCCCTAGCAGATTTAACTTGCAATGCCGCTCGGTAAGAAAATATTGAGGTTCAGTTTTGTTATTCGGATAAACGGTCTGATCCCATTGGATAGCCAGTTTGATCCTTCACCTGCAGAATACGTTGTTTAATGTCTTCTTTAGTGGCGGTGAAAACGTAAGGTGCCAGATCTCGAAGACGTCCCTGAATATAAGGAGAAACATCTTCATCCTGCAGAAATAGTTCTGTTCGGACTTCACAAATTCGCATAATTCCGTCACGGAAGCCGGCCAAACTGTCAGCTGGTCTTCGATCTTCACCTAAAGTCCATCCACGACTTTGCCATTCCTGATAACAATCTTTGATCAGACTTTGAGAATTTTGCATATCGGCAGCAATTACTGGCGATGAAACTATTAAAAAGAGATAAACACTGATTCGATTCATTCGGACAAACTCGCTTTGTTACTCAAACTTATTGGTATTGACCCACGATTAGTTAGGAAAAATTCCTTTGTTGAGCACTTGGCTCAGTTGTTCTTATAGAGTCACCACTGTTAGAGGTTATTTTTGTCCAACGAAATGGTTAGATAAGAGCAACAAGCCTGTCGATGCGCTGCTGAGGTGCAAAGCTGCTGTTTTGTGGTGCGAAAAATGGACTATGCTTTTTTGGTAATTTTATAAGTAACTGTTTTTATTCAAATTAAAATCTTGGCATCGTTCATGCAATAACATAATTGTAGTTTTCTTCAGTGCATGTTCGTTCTCTCTCGCTGCGTGCTGAGCTTTGGGTAAACCTTCGGGTTTACCCTTTTTTTTTGCACATTTTTTATTCTCTAAAGTTGTAATGGTTTTAAAACGCCTCGTAACAAAACCAAGTAAATTTTTTCACTCACAACCGTCTTTGTGGAAAAAACTCTATCAATTCAGCAGAACTATCATCTAAACAACTAAGTTTACGTCCATTTTAGCTAGGGCTTGTTGATCTTTCATATCCACCACTGCTGGCGACTATTTTTGTGTTCGACAAGGCGTAAAGCAAGCAGTGGTGTCTGCCTAAATTAAGTGATTGACAAATGAGTCTGGAACTCATTTGAACATCTTAACTGGCCGCGCAGCGGTGAAATACAGGGATGTATTTCATACAACACAGGCGGGCGCAAAAATAGTCCCAGCCCTTCGGGTTGTGACTAAAAAAGCGCCACTTATGTCCACGGATGGACAGGCCGCTATCACTATCCCTGCTATCGCGGCATTTGGGCATCTTTGCCCATCATATGCAGGTGCGCCAGTGAGGCGCGCGCCGGTCTGCGTGGCCTACATGGATGTAGGTCAGGGGCGTGAGCAGGATGCGGAAGCTTTGCTCGTCGTTTATTAAGAATAACTACAAAAACGCCGGGACAAGCAATGTTCCAGACATTGCTTTTGCATACGATGTGCAAGGATGCACAAGTGTCGCGGGTGCAGGACGCACAGGAGCGACCACTCCATCCATGGAGATAAACGTTTTTGAGCGCAAGCCCCCTTCAGGGTGAGATACATGAATGTATCTCACAAAAGGCGCTCCTCGTGCTTTGATTGACGCTTTTTTAGCTCACAACAAAGGCGGAGAAGAAAGATCAATAAGCCCTCGGCCGGAGGTCATCAAGATGACTTTATCGCTAATGTGTATGGAATTTTTCACTATCACGGTATGAAACTTGCGTTAGGCTGATTAATATCGATTGGAACAGGCAATGGTGATGGTCAATCCTTCAACAAACATTCAGAATTTCCTGAGCGCGCATCAGCTCTCAGCTAAATA